>FZPS01000044.1_pt35 | contig 89213 bp, 84 predicted proteins | sample 1817821 | NCBI WGS metagenome assembly FZPS01 (sample SAMEA104158645, study PRJEB21678) | metagenome | place: Germany | collected 2015-04-21
GCCTGAACTTCGTAGACGTTTTCTGAGTTAACCGATGCATGCGGGCCTAACAGAGCCTTTGCGCATCTCGACTCCCATTTTATGGCAAAACGAACATCCTAGATGTCTGCAACAGCTCTTTGATGAGAAAACCGAGTTTTGAATCGCTTTTCAGTGTCTTTCATCGCGAAACCACTTTGGGAACCAAGAAAAAACCCGACACTACTTGACACAGTCTGGGCTTCCGAGTTCTTTGACAAAGACTGCTCCGATATGCTATATTTGGATCGGCATTACTGGAGGGGCGAAAGGGGGAACGGCTGTGGAACTGCTCTTTAAAGCGGCAGTGATCACCCTGGCGGGCTGTGTCGCGGGTAAGCTAGCCAAGTCCGTGCGCCTTTCCAAGCTGCTCGGCTATCTCCTGGCCGGCCTTCTCCTTGGGCCTTCGCTGCTCCGCCTGATTTCCAGTGCAGACTTGGCTGCTTTGCTCATCGCGGGCGAGGTGGCCTTGGCTGTGGTGGCCTTTAAGCTCGGCAGCGAGCTCGTATTTAGAGATCTGAAAGACTTAGGTAGGTCCTTTTTAGTCATCACCCTCGGGGAGGTGGCGGGGGCCGTTTTTGTTGTGTTTGCCATTCTGTACTTCGTCTTTAGGCAGGATTTGGTATTCAGCATGCTCATGGCCGCCGCTGCAGTGGGAACTGCACCCACGGCGGCCCTCATGATCATGCGTCAGTACCGCGCCCGCGGCCCGGTGGCCAGCACACTACTTCCCGTGGCTGCACTGGACGGGGTGCTGGGAGTGGTCCTCTTCGGTATAGCCCTTTCCCTGGCCAAAACGCATCTTGCTGCCCAGGGCGGTGCATTGAGCTCGTGGCAGGTGGTAAGTCAGCCCCTAGTGGAAATTGGGGGCAGCCTCATGTTGGGGGCAATCTTCGGTGTCGCTTTGGCCTTCTTGGGCAAGAAGGCGGGGGATACGGACGAGCTTTTGATCATGAGTCTGGCGCTGATCCTGGTGTGCACCGGTTCCGCGTACATGCTCAGCTTTTCGCCGCTCTTGGCCAATATCGCGCTAGGACTTATGTTGGCTAATGTAAGCCGGATTTCTAACCGGATCATTCTCTGCCTCAACAGCTTTACGCCCCCCGTTTACCTGCTCTTCTTTGCCCTGGTGGGGGCCAGCTTAGAACTGGCTGGATTGCCCAGCCTGCTGGGGGTAGCGGCAGCCTATATCCTGGCCAGGGCAGTAGGCAAGGTCCTGGGCTCCTGGGCAGGCGCCTGGGCTGTGCAGGCGGAACCCAGTGTCCAGAAGTACCTGGGGTTAACGCTCCTGCCCCAGGGGGCCATCTCCATCGCCCTGGCAGTTATGGTGCGGCGTCAGCTGCCCCAATACAGCGCAGCCTTTACCGCCATCATGGTGCTTAGTGTGCTGCTCTTTGAAGTGCTTGGCCCCGGTATTGCCAGAAGGGCGTTTCGCAAGGCTGAAGAAGTGGGTGGCCTGGGGCGACAACTGATTGGCTAAAAGGAGGAAGGCCATGTTTGCCTTGTTCTTGGTGTTGAACGATACTGATTACCTCGATGAGATCTTGGCCCGCTTTGTGGATGTGGGAGTGCAGGGAGCCACCATCGTAGACAGCCAGGGTATGGCCAGTGCCTTGGTGAGCAGCCGCGGCCGGGATTACCCCCTCTTCGGCTCCCTTAAAGCTCTGCTGGAAGGAGCCCGGCCTTATAACAAAACCATTTTTACTGTCCTTGATAGTGAGGAACTTGTGGAAAGGGCCGTGGAGGCGGTGCGGGATGTGCTGTCCGACGCGGAGCACCCCAGTGTAGGCTTTATGTTCTCCCTGCCCATTGGCCAGGTCTATGATCTGAAGAGGGAAGGGTAAAGTGAGATGAAGTGCTACTGCCACGGCGAGACAACTACCTGTATTGATCGGGTCCCCATCTTCCACAGTCTGAATGCCCAGGAGAAGCAGGAAGTGGCCCAGATTACCCGTCAGAAGGACGTGGGCAAGGGCGAGTTGATCTATGCCATGGGCGATGAAGTGCACAGCTTGTTTGTGATCCATTCCGGTATGGTGAAGGTGTACCGCTTGAGCGATACGGGCAAAGAGCAGGTACTGCGCCTAATCGAACCCGGTGGTTTCTTGGGAGAACTGTCCCTGTTCAGCCCTTCACCCATGCAGCATTACGCCGAGGCTTTGGAACCGGTTACCATGTGCATCATTGAAGCGGCTCCCCTGAAGGAGCTGCTGGGCAAGTACCCCAGCATTGCCTTTAAGGTGCTGGAAGAGCTGAGCCGGCGGTTGGAGAGAACCGAACAGCTGCTGGAGGAGATCAGCCTCCATTCTGTGGAACGGCGCCTGGCCCAGGCCCTCTTGGATCTGAGCAAAGGGGGAAGGGAGATCGAACTGGCCATGAGCAAAAGGGATCTGGCGTCCCAGATGGGGATGACCAGCGAAACACTGAGCCGCAAGCTGTCGTCCTTTGAGGCCCAGGGCTGGATCGAGCAGATTGGCCAGCGGCGCATCATCATCAAGGATCGGCAGGGTTTGGAAGGAGTCCTGGAACGTGAGTAAGGAACGGGGGTTTTGGTACAACGTGGGCAGCGGTTTCCTGCTCGGTCTGGCCATGATTGTGCCCGGCGTGAGCGGCGGCGTCTTGGCCATGGTTTTGGGGCTGTATGAACCCATCGTGGCCGCCATTGCCAAGCCCCTGGAGAATTGGCGCCGGCATCTTAAGCTGTTTATACCGCTGGGGCTGGGAGCAGCCGCCTGTGTGCTGCTCTTGAGCAGAGTTCTCCAGTTTCTCTTTGCCCGCTACCCTCTGCCCACCGTCTATTTTTTCTTCGGTTTGGTTTTGGCGGGTTTGCCGTCAGTTTTCCGCCTAGCCAATGCCCAGAGTTTCGGGGTCTCCCACGGCCTGAGCCTGCTTTTAGGCTTTGCCCTGTTGCTGGTTGTGAGCGGGCTGCCGGCCGCGGAGGGGCCCAGATGGGCGCAGCTCGGTCTGTTCGGTCAGGCCATCAAGGGAGGCATCGTCGGGGCCTCCATGGTGGTGCCGGGTCTCAGCGTTTCCATGCTGCTTCTGGCCTTGGGGATCTACGAAGAGCTGCTGGGCGCAGTAGCCCAGCTCGATTTGGCCATCCTACTCCCGGCAGCCTTGGGGTTTGTGCCCGGCTTGGTGCTGGTTTCCAAAGCCATGAACTGGCTGTTTGAGCGGAAGTACGGTCAGATCTACTATGCCATTCTGGGGTTGATGTTGGGTTCGCTGGCCGCGGCTTTTCCCGGCGTTCCCCGCTGGGGTCTGGAGTGGATGCTTTGCCTTCTGCTCTTTGCCTGCGGGGTGTGGATCGGATCCCTCTTCAGCCGCAGCAACTAAAATGAGGGGTGTTGCAGGTGCTCAAGCTAGAAGAGTTTTTCAGCATGGAAGGCTGTCCAGTACCGGACTTGTTTAGCGATGTCCAGTATCCTTGGGAAGTGCTTCCCCGCATTGCTGCTCTCCTAGAAAGGTTGGTGGAGGAAAACCGCTCCTCCTATCGGGAGATCGCGCCCGGGGTTTGGGTTGGTGAAGGGACCACCGTGGCCGATACCGCCCGTTTTTACGGCCCGGCGGTTTTCGGCAGGGACTGCGAAATCCGTCCCGGTGCCTTTGTGCGGGGTAATGTCATTGCCGGGGACGGAGTCGTCTTGGGCAACTCCAGCGAAGTGAAGCAGGCTATTTTATTCTCCCGTGTTCAGCTTCCCCACTTTAACTACGTGGGCGATTCCATCTTGGGCCGGGGTGCCCATTTGGGTGCGGGCTGCATTGTGTCTAATTTTAAGTCCACCAAGGAGCCGGTGAAGGTGAGGATCGGCGACACAGTTATAGAAACAGGCCTGCGCAAACTGGGCGCCATCGTGGGCGATGGGGTGGAAGTGGGCTGCAACGCAGTGCTAAACCCCGGCACGCTGGTGGGGGCAGGGAGCCTGATCTATCCCCTGACCTCAGTGCGGGGTTACATACCCGGGGGCGTGATCTGCAAAGGCCGAGAAGAGCTGGTTCCTTACCGTCCTAAGTAGCGGAACGCGCTTCCTGCTTCCGTGCTGAAGCGGGAGGGAGGGTTAGAGTGAAGGTTGTAAGGTCTGGTGAGCTGGTGAAGGCGATGGTGCCTCCCAGCTCTTCTGCTATGTGCTTGCAGATGACCAGGCCCCAGCCATGGTTGCCTGAAGGGTCCTTCTTGGAGGTCACTCCGGCGCGGAAGATCCGTTTCCCGTCCAGGGAATTGATCTCCGGGCCGTTGTTGCTCACCTTGAGCAGGCGGCGACCCTGGTCATCAGCGGACCAGGTGAGTCTCACCACCCCTTTGTCCTGGTAGGCCACCGCGGCAAACGCGTTATCCACCAAGTTCATCATCACTTTGGGCAGCAGCCGCTGTTCGTGGAAGTCGCTGGGGGGTTCCGCCTGCAGATTCACGGCAAAATCCACACCTAAGCGCTGGGCCTCTGCCTGTTTGACTTGGAGGATCGTCTCCCAGGCATCGGCGGGCAGGGTGGGGTAATTGTGGCGGTCCGAAAGCTTGGCGGCGCTGTAAGCAATACTGAGCAGAGCTTCTTCTGCTTTGCCCATCTGAACGTAGGTGGAAATGAGGGTCAGTTCATTGAGGAGATCGTGGCGCTCTTCCCTGAGGGTTCTCAGCGCGGCTTCCTGCACTGTGCTCCGCTTGAGGTGGTATTGGAGCACCTTTTCACTTTTACGCTCCTTTTGTGAATACTGGTAGACCATGACGATGAGCACCGGGAGGACCACCAGGCGTATGCCCAGGAGGAGCAGATAGGTGCGCCCCGGATTGGCGGCAGATTTGAGGACGGCAATGGTCTCATGACAGGAGACCGCGATGCTCAACAAGATAATGGCCCAGCCGAAGCCAAGGCTGGAAGCATGGGTATGGGCTTCCTGCCTAGTGTCGCCCGGTTTAGGGGCAACGAGGAAGAAGGAGGTCAGCATTAGACTGGGCAGGAAGGCCGTGTACTCGCCGGAGGGGCCAAGCAATTTGGCCGACCACGAACCCTCTAGAAGCTGGGGGAAGTAGTGTGCAAATAAGGGCGGAAAAACGCAGTTCCCCAAGGCGTAGAGGGATAGGGGAGTGAGGTAGGCAAACAGGGCATCTGGGAAGAGGTCCACCTCAAAGACCCAGATGAAACAGGCGAGATGAGTAACGGACATGAGCAGGAAACTCAGCTCAAGCAGGGGAAAAGTGTGGCGAAGGAAGAGGATGGATAGGCTCTGGAGCCCGGCAAAGGCAGCGATTCTCCATCCCGGTGCTGCCCGCCCCAGCAGGCGCAGAGCTCCAAAAGTCTGCACGAACTGCAGGAAGAAGAGCTTGGCAAATACCCCAACCCATGCTGACATGAGAACAGCCCCTTTTGTGCCAAAGTTCACTAAGGGGCTATTCGATAATTGGCTAATTTTCCCTGCCGACAAATTCCGTCATCTAACGTCATTTCAAGACTATTCAGCCGGTTTTTGCCAAATCTCCCTGGGTAAAAGGGCTAGGAACTGCTGCAGCTGGTGGGGATGGGCAAAGAAAACTTGGGCCGCGGTGGGGCTGCCGCCGCCCCGGCCGCCTAGGGGCTGGGCCTGTTCCTTCACCAACTGTCCTAGGTGGGGTCCTTGGGGCAGGTTGTGGGTGAGCACCAACCGTTCACCCAGGTTGATCACTACCGCTCCTGGTGTGAGGTTGAGCATGGCTCTGGCCAGCTGTTGGGCTTCTGCCACGCTGATCCCGGGCAGCTCGAGGTAATAGGGGCTCTGGCCTTCACTTACCAACTTTTGCGCCCGGAATTGGATCAGCTCCGCGGTGAGCTCTTCCAGCAGTTTCTCCGTTTCCTTCTTGCGTTCCAGCTCGCTTCTGATTCTTTCCTCCAGCTCCGCTTCGGGGACGGCAAGCAGACTCACTAGGCTGGTGCAGATTTCGTGCTTGCGCCGGTAATCCTCCCAAGCCCGCTGGCCGCAGAGGAAGTACACCCTGGTCATGCCCTTGTACTTCTCGGCTTTGAGCAACTTGAGCAGCCCAATCTGACCTGTCCTTTCCACATGCGTCCCTGAGCAGGGGGAGTAGTCGAAACCTTGGATTTCCACAATGCGCAGGGGGCCTGGCAGGTCAGGGACCTTGCGCAGGGGAACCGAGTCAAACTCCTCTGGCTGCAGTGTATAGGTGGACACGGGCAGATCCTCCAGGATCAGTTCATTGGCGCGCTTTTCTGCACCCAGCTGTTCCTCAGGGGAGAGGAGGGGAGCGGTGATGTCGATGCTGCAGTACTCCTCGCCCAAATGAAAGCTTTCTGTTTTGTAGCCGTACTCATCCTGAAATACCGCGGAGAACAGGTGCTGCCCGCTGTGCTGCTGCATGTGGTCGAAGCGGCGCTCCCAGTTAAGCACAGCGAAGGCTTCACCGCCTGTCAGGGGCTGGGGCAGGACGTGGTAAACCGTCCCCCCTTCTTCAAAAACATCCAGCAGGGGAACACCATTGATGGTTCCCAAATCATGGGGCTGGCCGCCCCCAGTGGGATAGAAGATGGTCTCTGCCAGCACCACCAGGTGTTTATCGCCTTGCTCACGCTGGGATACAATGCGCGTTTCCAGCTCCCGCAGGCGCGGTTGAGAGTAGTAGAGTTTCGAGATGGCCATCACTCACTTTCCAGTTCAGTGGGGAACAACGGTCCTGTGTCCTTTTTTATACAAACCCAGTTTCGTAAAGACGAAGGGTGCGCCTAAGGTCGCCCACAGGCCCAGCAGACAGTAGCGCACTACCACGCTGAAGCCTTCGGGCAGCCAGCCCACCACCGGCTTCAGAGCCTCTTTCAGCAGGAAAAGCACGGCCAGGCCCAATACAGCCTTGATCAGGTTTTGCAAAGGCGCGGCCTCTTCTTTGAATTGGATATAGAGCAGCTCTAGACGGTAGCCGATGAGGGCGCCCAAGAGAAAGCCTACGGTTAGCGGCCCATCGCCAGCGGGGTGCAGCAGGTAGAGGATGGCCGCGGCGATGATCGAGCCCACAATCCAGGTGCGGAGCCTGATTTTGAGCAGATCGATCTGGGCCAAGGGAGAGTAGGCCACAAGGAGCAAGAGGCCTATGGCTACCCCTCCCAAGACGTCAATGGGCCAGTGTACTGCCAGGTAGATACGGGAAAAACTGATCAAAAAGATGAGCACAGCCGCTCCCACATAGGCCAGGGGAGTCTTCAGTTTCAGGGCCAAAAATCCCCAGAAGGCAGTGCTGCCTTGGGCGTGGCCGCTGGGAAAGGAGTACCCTTCTTGGGTTACCAAGCGCAGTTCCCTGGGCGGCCGTTCCGTGCGGAAAATATGCTTCAGCCCGGAGTTGAGATAGGCGGAGAAAATGAAGAAAACAGAAAAGCGCAAGCCGAAGTGCTTGTCCACCAACCAGTAAATGAGGGGGATGGCCAGCATGTAAAACTCCACGGAACCTAGGTTGGTCACAGCCCGGAAAAAGGCTGTCAGGGCACTATTCCCGTGTTCCTGTACCCAGAGAATTACGTCCAGACCTTGCATGGAACAGTCCTCCTTCGGTGGTTTGCGATTAGTATTCGCAAGTAAAGGGGATTTGTCCTCCCTAAAGGGGCTTAAAGGAGGATTTTCCTGCGGGGAGGGGAACATAGAACCAATTGAGTGCCCTTAAGGGCTGAAGGAGATCGAGCAGTGAAGAAGATTAAGGAACCGGTAAATGCCCTGACGCATTTTGTGATGTTCCTGGCAGGTTTGATCGGTTTAGGTTTACTGGTCTGGAAAGGCTGGGGCACCACCTCCGGAGTTGCGGTGGGTGCCATCTTTGGCCTGAGCATTGTGCTGCTCTATGGAGCCAGCACCCTTTATCACTGGGTGCGGACCACACCCCAGAAGGAGAAGATCCTGCGCAAGCTGGACCACATCTCCATCTACTTGTTGATCGCCGGCACGTACACGCCGGTGCTGTACTACGGCTTGGAAGGGCTCTGGCGCTGGATTATGCTAGCCGTCATCTGGGTGCTGTCCTCCATAGGGGCGGTGATGAAGGTGTGGTTGGTTGATCTACCCCGCGTGCTCACGGCCGCCTTCTACTTGATTCTGGGCTGGTTAGCGGTGATCCCCTTTGGACAGCTGGTGCATAGTCTAGCCAAGCCGGCCCTGGTACTCATGGTGGCCGGCGGCCTGGCCTATACAGTGGGGGCAGTGATCTACGCCACCAAAATCTTCAACTTCGTCCCTGAGCGCTTTGGTTTCCACGAGGTCTTCCATATTTTCGTGGGCTTAGGGACGCTGCTGCATTTCTTAATGATATTTCTGTTTGTCTTGTAGAGAGAAGCACTTTGCGAGCGGAGAGATCACATGGCCAAACATAGAGATGTAATCCTAGTACTACTCATCACCGTGCTCTACCACACCATGAACCAGATGTTTGTCCCCACCTTCCCCATCTATATCGCAGAGCGGGGCGGCGATGAAGTGTTAGTAGGCCTGCTGGTGGGGCTGATTCCCCTGGGCTCCATCGTCGCCAAGAGTTTTTTTGGGAAAATGAGCACCCGGCGTTCGAATCTGTTGGTGCTCCGTTTGGGGTTGATAGTAGCCACCCTGGTCATCCTTTTGTACTTCCCCTTTTGGGGGTTCGGCTTTTTAGCCCTGGTGCGCCTCCTTCAGAGCATCGGCTTGGCCGGGTACGTCACGGGCAGCCAGGGGCTCATGGCTGAGCAGACTACCCCCGCTAATCGGGGTTTTTTCTTTGGCGTGTATGCTGCCATGATCGGTGTGGGTATGACCGCAGGCCCCCTCTTGGGAAGCTTTTTGGCTGAGGGTTTTGGCTATAAGGCCCTTTTTGGGGGAGCGGCTTTGGTGGCGGGGCTCGCGGCCGCGCTGGGCTTCGCCGTCGGTCGTGGTCCGGTCGGTGCCAAGCCGGGCATGGGCCGCAGATACCAGCCCCATTCGCCGTGGAAAAACCGCAGACTCATGATCGTCTGCGGCACCATGGTGGCGGGAGCGGCGGTGTTGGGCGCAACATCCGCCATGCTGGCCCTCCACGCCGCGGCGGTGGGCTTGGGTAATGGAAGCCTGTTCTTTGCCCTCTACGCCCTAACCTTCACCGCGGGCGGCGCCGCGGCCGGGGCCCTCTCCGACAGGCTTAGCCGCACCGTGCTCATCGTTCCCGGGTTCTGCCTGCTGATCCTGGGCATGGTCTTCTTGTCCGTCCTCAACGGCGCGGTGGTCTTGGCCCTGGCTGGGGTGACCGCGGGCTTGGGGCTGGGCACTGTGAACGCCGTCCTTTTGGCCATGGTTCCAGGCTACAGCATTAACGAGGTGGATGCCGCCAATGACTTGGCCTTTTTCGCCAATGCCTTTGATCTAGGCGTGGTGCTGGGATCTTTCGGCTTCTCCTTTCTCGCCGCCCGGTCCTTCAGTCTGTTTTGGCTGGCGGTCGCGGCCCTTGGTGTCCTGGGCCTGCTCTTTTACCTCCGGCACAACCCGGAAGGGCAGGGCACAGGAATTGGTACCCAAACGAAACAGGCTCAGGTGTGAACCTGAGCCTGTCTGCATACTGCTTAGTTTTCCAGGAACTGATTGGTGTAGAGGCGGTGGTAGTACCCCTTGGCCCTGAGCAGCTCTTCATGGGTGCCCTGTTCCAGCACTTTGCCGTTGCGGATCACCAGGATCACATCGGCAAAGCGCACTGTGGACAGGCGGTGGGCGATGACAAAGCTGGTACGCCCCTTGAGCACAGTCTCCATGGCCTCTTGAATCAGCTGTTCCGTCTCCGTGTCAATGGAGGATGTCGCTTCGTCCAGGATGAAAATGGCTGGATCGGCCAAGATGGCCCGGGCAAAGGAGATCAACTGCTTCTGCCCGGTGGAGAGCAGCCCTCCGCCTTCACCCACTTCAGTATCGTAGCCCTTGGGCAGCCGCATGATGAACTCATGGGCGTTAACCAGTTTCGCCGCCCGTTCCACCTCTTCATCCGTGGCGTCGAGCTTGCCGTAGCGGATGTTTTCCCTGATAGTTCCGGAGAAGAGGTGGGGGTGCTGGAGCACGCAGCCCAGATTGCTCTGGAGCCAGGCCAGGGGCCTTTCCCGGTAATCCACTCCATCGATGAGGATTCTACCCTTAGTGGGTTCGTAAAACCTGCAGGCCAGGTTGACGATGGTGCTCTTACCAGAGCCCGTTTCACCAACCAGGGCCACCACCTGTCCAGGCTGGATCTCCAGGCTGAACTCTTCCAGCACCGGCTCCTGGGGGTTGTAGGCGAAGGAGACGTTTTCAAAGCGGATGCCGCCCCGCAGTTTGGGCCAGTCGCCCTTCAGCCCCGGTTTGTCCTGGATTTCGGGCACGGTGTTCAGCAGGCCGATTACCCGTTCCGCGGCCGCGTGGGCCATTTGCAGCTCCGCAAAGATCCTGGCGATCTCCCGCACAGGCTCAAAGAACTGGGCTGCGTAGGAGATGAAAGCGGCCAGGACACCGTAGCTGATGGTACCTAAGGCCACTCCCGAGCCGCCCCGCCAAAGGGTGAGGGCAGTGCCCACACTGGAAAGCACCAGCACAATGGGCATAAACAGTGAGGAAAAGGTGGCCGCCCTGATGCTGGTGGCCCGTTGGCTTCTGGTAAGCAGCTCGAACTCTTCCAGGTTCTTTTCCTCCCGGCTGAGGATCTTGGTAGTGGCGGCACCCATAATCCCTTCGCTGAACGCCCCCGTGATCCTGGAGTTGAGGCGGCGCACTTCTCGGTAAGCCCGGAGGATCTGCCGCTGGAAATAGATGCTGGCCAGGGTCAAGGGAGGCATGACCACCATGACCAAGAGGGCCAGGCGCCAGTTCAGAAGGAACATGACAATGGAGTAAAGCACCATGGCCGCCGCGCCCCATAAAAGGTCGATCAAGCTCCAGGATACGATTTCACCCAGCCGGTTGGCGTCACTGGTCAGCCTGGCCAAAAGCCATCCCGTGGCCCGCTTGTCGTAAAAGGAGAAAGACAGCCTCTGCAAGTGGGTGAAACCCTCATTGCGGATGGTGTAGGTCAGGCCCGACTCCACTTTCCCGGCCATGGAGATGAACAGGTACACGTTGAAGGACTGGAACACCACCAAAAAGGCAAAGGCGGCGGCAAACCAGCCCAGTCCTTCCGTGTTTTGGGGGACCACAAAGCGGTCCAGGGCGATTCTGGTCATGTAGGGGAAGGCGGCGTCGCCCGCCGCCAGCGCCACGGTACTCAAAATGGATAGGGAGATGTAACGTTTGTAGGGGCGGGCCAGATGCAGGATCTGGCGCCAGAGCCCCAAGTCTATTTTTTCGGCATGGACTTCCTCATGCCACTCAGGCTGCAATTTACTCACCTACTTCCTGTGCAACAAGTTCAGCTTCCAGGCGGTTCTGGATGTCCCAAATCCGTCTGTAGTTTCCATTTAGGGCCATAAGTTCATCATGGGTTCCCCGTTCCACGATTTCCCCGTCTTCCAGCACCAAGATCAGATCGGCGCTGGACAAACTGGAAACCCGATGGGAAATGAGGAAGGTGGTGGCAGTTTGGGCCCGCTTTTTCAGTGCGCCCCGGATGGCCAGCTCCGTCTCGGTATCCACTGCACTCAGGGAATCGTCGAAGATCAGGACTGGGCTGTTGGTGATCAGCGCCCGGGCCATGGCCACGCGCTGCTTCTGGCCTCCCGAGAGGGAGATACCCCTTTCGCCCACCAAGGTTTCATAGCCCTTTTCAAAGGTCAAGATCACGTCGTGAATGGCCGCCTCTTGACAGATGGCATAAAGCTCATCGTCGGGCACATCGCCGCTGGCCAGGGTGATGTTCTCCCTGATCGTCTTCGCGAACAGGAAAGGTTCCTGGGGGACAACGGCCACGTGCTTGCGGATCCAGCGCCGATCGATCTCCTTGAGCTCCACGCCGTCCACCTTGATGGACCCCTGTTCATAGTCGTAGAGGCGGGCCAGGAGCTGAACCAGGGAGCTTTTGCCAGACCCGGTGTGGCCCAAAATGCCCACGGTCTGCCCTGGCTCCACGGAAAAGCTCACGTTCTTCAATACAGGTTGCCCCGGCTCATAGCCGAAGGAGACGTTGTCAAACACGATCTGGCCCCGAATGGGCGGCTGCTCGTGGTTCTCGAACAGCACTTCCTGGGGTTCGTCAAAAACTTCCTGGAGCCGTTCCGCGGCCACCAAGGCCTTACCCATGTCCGTGAGGAGGCGTCCCAGGTGGCGTACCGGCCAGAGCAGCATCCCAGTATAGGTGCTGAACAACACCATGGTGCCGATGGTGATCTCCCCCCGGGCGGTGAAATAGGCGCCGGCCACCAGGGACAAACCGATCTGGAAAAAGGCCAGGAAGTCACTGGAACCCCAATAGCAGGCCAAAAGCCAGATCAAATGGTAAACCTTATCCCGGTGCACTTCGTTTTTGGCCAAAAAGCGCTTGATCTCATACTCTTGGTTGGCAAATGCCCGAACCACCCGGATGCCCGTGAGATTCTCCTGGAGCACCGAGGTGAGCTCCGCCTCCGTTTCATCCACTTCCCGGAAGGCTGCCCTCACTTTGCGGAAAAACACCGTCGCGGAAATGAACAAAATGGGCACTACCAACATGGAGATGAGGGCCATGCGCACATCGGCGCGGAACATGATGGTGCTGATCAGCAGTACCAGGGACAAAGAGTTCCCCACTTCCACCAGCTGTACGCCTAGGAAGCGGCGGATGGTATCAATGTCCGAGGTGCATCTTTGCACGAGATCCCCCGTATCCGCTTCCTTATGGTATTGGTACGGTAGACGCTGAATGTGATCGTAAGCGCGGTCACGAATGTTCTTGGCAATGCCCTCACTGGCTTGGGCGGCAAGCCTGCCCCTTAAGAACATAAAAAGCCCCCGGAATGCTGTGATGACAATCAACACTATCCCAGGGACCCAAAATCTTTGGCCTATTCCTTCCACGAAGTGGCGTATCAATGGCGGTGCCGCGACCGGCTGATCTCCAATGACCGAGTCGATGGTGATGCGAATCACTAACGGTCCAGAGATGGTGGCCAGGGCTGCCAAGGCTACGGACAGGATTGCCCCTAGGTACAGCAGTCGATTGTGTTCCATGTGATTCCACAAGATTCTCAGGGATTTCATGCTCTGATGCCTCCTTTCTTTTGCACAGTCTTAATACACCTTTTATCAATATAGCACGGTTGCAAGCTGGAGGCAAGCAAAACTTTACCATCTTCTGAAAGGGATTCCAGTTAAGAAATCGTAATAGTGTTAATAAGAATGGAACAAGTCTGGGGAACCGGAAGGGAGTTGCAGTTGGATGTATCAACCGGAGCCGTTTAAGATCAAGATGGTGGAGCCCATAACCCTCTTGGATCGACGCGAAAGGGAAAAGTGCATTGCTGAAGCGGGGTATAACCCGTTTTTATTGCGCAGTGATCAGGTTTACATAGATCTGCTCACAGATAGCGGCACAGGGGCCATGAGCGACAGGCAGTGGGCGGGCCTAATGCTCGGCGATGAATCCTACGCCGGCAGCCGCAATTTCTACCACCTGCAGGAGACAGTACAGGAGATCACGGGCTACGCTTTTGTTCTTCCCACGCACCAGGGCAGAGGGGCAGAGCAGATCATCATTCCCTATCTGGTGCGTCGGGGCGGGAAATATGTTCTGGGCAATATGCATTTTGACACTACCAAGGCCCATATTGAGCTGGCCGGGGCGCTGGCGGTGAACTTCATCACCCCTGAAGCCCTGGATACCACTGCCGAGTATCCCTTCAAGGGGAATTTCGATCTAGAGGCCATGGAAGAGTTTATCCAGGAGCACGGCCCAGATTCCGTGGCTGCCATAGTTACCACCGTAACATGCAACAGCGTGGGCGGCCAGCCCGTATCCATGGCCAATATGCGGGGAGCCTATGCCTTGGGGCAGAAGTATGGCATTCCCGTGATTATTGACAGCGCCCGCTTTGCAGAAAACGCCTACTTCATCAAGGAGCGGGAAGAGGGCTATGCCCAAAGGAGCATCCGGGAGATTGTCCGAGAGATGTTCTCCTACGGCGATATCATGACCATGAGCGCCAAAAAGGACGGCTTGGTGAACATTGGCGGCATTCTGGCGGTGAAGGAAGATGAAGAGCTGTTCCGTGCCTGCCAAGCTCTGGTGGTACCCTATGAAGGCTTTCCAACCTATGGAGGCTTAGCGGGAAGGGACATGGAGGCTTTAGCCATCGGCCTCAAGGAAGTTGTTCAGGAAGACTACCTGCGCCAGCGCATCAGCCAGGTGGAACTTTTGGGCCGGCAGCTGCAAGAGGCGGGAGTTCCGGTGCAGTCGCCCATCGGCGGGCACGCCGTCTTTGTGGACGTGGGACGTATCCTGCCGGAGATGCCCAAGACCCAGTATCCAGGTCACGCCTTTGCCGTGGCTTTGTACTTGGAAAGCGGCATTCGAGCTGTGGAGATCGGATCGCTCCTCTACGGCCGGGATCCCCAGACAGGTGCAGATGGCTTAGCTGATCTGGAGCTGCTCAGGCTCACCATCCCCAGGAGGACGTACACGGACAACCATATGCGCTATATCGCCGACTCCGTGATCAAGGTGTGCGCCCAAAAAGATCAGATCAAGGGCGTAGCCTTTGAATATGAACCGCCCATTTTGCGGCACTTCACCGCCCGGTTCAGACTAGTGGATTGAGAAAGGAGAAAGACATGGGCAGAATAGGACAGAATTGGGATTTAGACAGCATTTTTCCAGGAGGAAGCTCTTCCCCTGAACTGCAGCAAAGCCTGGCAAATGTAAAGGAGCGCATTGCCAAGCTGCAGGAGTGGGCAAGCGGGCTCACTCCTGATTTGGACGGGGAGCAGTTTAAGCGACTAACGGATGAGCTGCAGGAGATCGTCATGCAGCTCAGGCAATGCTCGGCTTTCGTGGGCTGCTTAACCGCTCAGAACATGCACGATGCCCAAGCCCGCCTGCTCGAGGGTGATTTGGGGCAGATCAGCGCCTCCTTGGCCGCGCTCCAAACCGGCATCGATCACCTCTGGGTGAGCATACCCCAGGCCAGATGGGAGGAGCTCTTGCAGGAACCCGGCCTGGCTGAGCTGACGTTTTACCTAAACGAAAGGCGGGAGCGGGCGAAAAGCAAAATGGATCCCCAGCGGGAGACTCTGGCCACGGATCTGGCTGTGGACGGCTACCACGCCTGGTCCCAGCTCTATTACACCATAGTGGGTCAGATGGGCGTGGAAGTGCAGCGGGAAGGCAAAACGGAGCGGCTCTCCATGGGCCAGGCGGCCAACCTCTTGTCCGACCCCGATCCGCAGCTGCGCAGGGACGTCTTTGGGAAGTACGAGGCAGCGTGGTCGCATGAAGAAGATCTGTTTGCCAGCGCACTCAACCATTTAGCCGGCTTCCGCTTAAACCTTTACAAAAACCGCGGTTGGGAAGATGTACTCGCGGAGCCCCTGGAGATCAACCGCATGCAGCGGGAAACGCTTGACGCCATGTGGGCAGCAGTGGAAGGGGGCAAGCCCCATCTGGTCAAGTATTTAGAGCGCAAGGCTAGGCTGTTGGGACTGGATCAAATCGCCTGGTACGATCTCCATGCTCCCCTCGGTGCCGCAAGCAAGCAGATTCCCTATGACGAAGCCGCTGCCTTTGTCCTGGAGCAGCTGGGCAGATTCAGCTCAGACATGGCCCAATTTACCCAAAAGGCCCTGGAAAGCAACTGGGTCGAGGCTGAAAACAGAGGCGGGAAGCGCCCGGGAGCGTTCTGCACCTCCTTCCCTATGAGCAAGGAATCCAGGGTGTTCATGACCTATTCGGGCACCATGAGCAGTGTGGGCACTTTAGCCCACGAATTGGGCCATGCCTATCATGGCTATGTGCTCAAGGATGAGCCCATGTTCCGCCGCGGCTACTCCATGAACGTGGCCGAAACCGCCTCCACCTTCAACGAGCTGCTGGTGGTGGACGGAGCAATCCAGGCCGCCGGTTCCCAAGAGGAAAAGGTGGCGCTCTTGGAGGATAAGATTGGGCGCAGCGTGTCCTTCTTCATGGACATTCACTCCCGCTTCCTGTTTGAAACCAGGTTTTACGAGGCCCGCAAAAAGGGCATGGTCAGTGCCGAGCGGCTCAGCGAGCTCATGCTTGAGGTCCAGCAGGAGGCCTTCCTGAACTGCTTGAAAGAATACCATCCCCATTTCTGGGCTTCCAAGCTCCACTTTTATATAACCCGCACGCCGTTTTACAACTTCCCCTATACCTTCGGCTATCTCTTCAGTTCCGGGGTTTATGCCAGGGCCCAGCAGGAAGGGCCGGGCTTTGCGGAGAAGTACCGTGCACTGCTGGCGGATACGGCATGCATGACCGTGGAAGACCTGGCCCGGAAACACCTGGGAGTGGACTTGACCAAACCAGATTTCTGGGAAGCGGCGGTGAGCCTCACCGCGGTGGATGTGGAAGAGTTCCTAAACATGACTGAGTAGAAAGACGCTGAACCGCAGCCCGTGATCCCCTAGGGCGATCACGGGCTGTTTTCTAGATTGAGCTGCCAAGTCGTTGAGGAGGGCTGTCTTTGAGCGGAACCGTTGGCCGTTATGGGCTGATTGGCAAGCCCCTTGGACACAGCCTATCGCCCTTCATCCATGAACGGATTATGGAAGCGGTGGGCATCAAAGGAGTATACAAACTGTACGAGCTGGACCAGGAGGATCTGTCCCGGGAGCTGCCCAGGCTCTTGCGCGAGCTGGATGGGTTTAACTGCACCATACCTTACAAGCAGTCTGTTATCCCTTACCTGCAAGGTTTGGCTCCTTCCGCAGAGCTTTACGGGGCCGTTAACACCGTCCATGCAGGTCTGGGGCACAATACAGATGGGCTGGGTTTCCGCAGCTGCCGCGTTCCCTTGGCGAAAAAGCGGGTGTGCATCCTGGGCGCGGGGGGAGTGGCCAGGGTGCTGGCCTGGGAAGCGGCGCGGGCGGGGGCCGAGGAGATTGTGATCTGCTCCCGCCGGCCGGAGCAGGGTCTGGAGCTGGCTGAGGCAGTGCAGGCCGGGGGCTTTGCCCGCATTTCTTGGGCCCCTTTTAACTCCGAAGGAAGCTGGGACGTTTTCCTCAACGGCACACCCCTGGGCATGTGGCCGGATGTGGGGGGGCTGCCCGTGCAGGAGAGGCAGCTCCAGGGGGCCCAGGTAGTCTTTGACACCATCTACAACCCCACCGCAACCCGACTTTTGCTCAAGGCTAAAGCCCAGGGTATGTGGGCACAGAGTGGGCTGCGCATGCTTGTGGAGCAGGCTGTGGCTGCCCAGCAGATCTGGAACCCGGAAAGGGATTTCAGCCAGCTGGAAGGCGAATTGACCCGGATTGAGCGGGACTTAGCCTGGGAGGTTTTCCGGCGCAGTCCCCTGAAGCTGATCCTCAGCGGCTTTATGGGGGCTGGGAAAACGCATGTGGGACGGATGCTCGCCGGGCGCCTAGGTGTGCCCTTCGTGGATCTAGACGAGGTTATCACGGCGCGGGCCCGAATGAGCGTACCTGAAATCTTTGCCCAGCGGGGTGAGGAAGGTTTCCGCCTGCTGGAGCGGGAATGCCTCGGAGAGGAGCTGCGCAGGCCAGGCGCCGTGGTTTTGGCCGCGGGGGGAGGCGCGGTGATTCAAGAGGGTGCTGAGAATCTGATTCGGGATCTGGGCGGTCTGATCATCTACCTTGATGTGCCCTTGGAAACGGCCTTGGCGCGCTGTGCATCTGGGCAGGAGCGGCCTTTGCTCAGCAGCGGACATAAAGCAGCTGCCGATCTTTACCACAGGCGGCGCCCCTTGTACGAAGCGGCGGCGGATTTTCGAGTAGATGCGGGGCTGCAGGATACGCAGATCGTGCAGGCAATTCTTCAGGCCTTGGCACTGGAGGTGTAAAAGAGTGCAGGGAGTATTCGTGGGGCCGTCCTTCCTGCGGGGGCGCGTTACGCCTCCGCCCTCCAAGAGCATGGCCCACAGGGTGCTAATCTCTGCCGCGCTAGCGGGGATGCCCCTGGAAGAAGTGGAAAAAAGGGGCCTCGGACGTGAGCTGGGGGAAGATATCCAGGCCACCATAGACTGCCTGCGGGCACTTGGCGCTCCCGGTCAGGATCCGCTGATCTTGGATTGCCGGGAGTCCGGCTCTACCCTGCGTTTTCTTCTGCCTGTGGCCGCAGCCCTCGGGCGCAGCGCTGTTTTCACGGGGAGTCAGGGCCTGGCTCGCCGTCCTTTGCGGGAATACGTTTCGATTCTTGGAAGCGGGGGCGTTCGGTTGGAGTTCCGGGGAGAGGAGAACCTGCCCGTTCGGGTGGAAGGCAGGCTGCAGGGCGGGGTGTTTCCCGTGCCCGGCCATGTCAGCTCCCAGTACATAACAGGCCTCATGCTGGCTCTGCCCCTGGTGGAAGGGGATAGCACCATATATCTCACTTCTCCCCTCCAGTCCGCCCCTTATGTGCAGCTCACCCAGGTGGTGCTGGCTCAATTCGGAGTTGTGGTAGATGCCTTAGAGGGCTGTGATGGCAATGCAGCCGGCTGGAGTGTGGCGGGGAAGCAAAGCTACCGCATCCCCCCAAAGCCCCTTGTGCTGGAGGCGGACTACTCCCAGGCAGCTTTCTGGCTCGCGGCCAGGTTTTTGGGGCATGAAGTTGAGGTGGACGGGCTTAATCCCCACAGCGTGCAGGGGGATCGAGCCATCCTGCCCCTTTTGGAGGAGATGGCCAGTTGGCCGCCTGGCGAGGAGCTGAGGATCAGTGCAGCCCAGATTCCAGATTTAGTACCCATCCTGGCCGTGGCCGCCTGTGCCCGGCGAGGGGCAACCGTAATCGAACAGGCGGAGCGGTTGCGGCTCAAGGAGAGCGACCGGCTGCATTCCACCACGGAGATGCTCCGGGCCATGGGTGCGCAGATCACCGCCGCCGACGATGCCCTGATCATCGAGGGCGGAAAACAGCTTCCAGGCGGCCAGGTCCATTCCCACAATGATCACCGCATTGCCATGGCTGCGGCCATTGCAGCCTTAAGCAGCCGCGACGGAGTTCGCATCATAGGGGCGGCAGCGGTGAGCAAATCCTATCCCAACTTCTTTCAGGAACTTAAGCGTTTAGGAGGGGATGTGCGTGGCATCTAGCTGGGGAGAACACTTGCGAGTAACCATTTTCGGGGAGTCACACGGCCCCCAGGTGGGAGTTGTGCTGGAGGGGCTGCCCCCGGGGGAAGAGGTGGATCCCGCAGAAATCCAAGCCCTTTTAGGAAGGCGCGCACCTGGTGCTTCGCCGTGGTCCACATCCAGGCGGGAGGACGATGCCTTTACCATCGTCTCGGGGCTGCACCAAGGCAGGACCACGGGTACTCCCCTCTGCGCCTATTTTACCAACAAGGATGCCCGCTCCCAGGACTATACCCAGTTTGCCCGCTTGCCCCGGCCCAGCCACGCGGATTACACGGGCCTAATGCGCAGCGCTGGTGCCAATGATCCCAGGGGAGGGGGGCATTTTTCGGGCCGGCTCACCGCGCCTCTTTGTCTGGCGGGAGCCATCTGCCTGCAGATGCTCAAAAGGCGAGGAATTGCCATTTATGGAAGGATCGCACAGATCGGGAAGATCATGGACGCACCGTTGGATCTGGCCCGGCCAGATCTGGCTTTGCTCCAGGAACTTGCTGAGAAGGATTTTCCGGTGATCGATGGGGCCAAAGGGCGGGAGATGATCGCCGCCATTGAAGCGACGCGGGAGGCGCGAGATTCCCTGGGTGGGATGGTGCAGGCCTTCGTACTGGGTCTTCCCCCCGGTTTAGGGGATTCCATTTTCGGCGGTGTGGAAAGCCGGGCTGCGGCCATTCTCTACGGAATTCCGGCGGTAAAGGGCGTTTCCTTCGGCGCCGGTTTCGCGGTATGTGGCCGCCGAGGTTCGGAGAACAACGATCCCTTCTGTCTTGAAAAAGGGAGAGTCCGCACCGTTACAAACAATGATGGTGGCCTAAGCGGCGGCATCACCAACGGCATGCCGGTTGTGGTCAACGTGGCCATCAAACCAACGCCATCCATCGGCCTCCCTCAGCAGACGGTAGACTTGGAGCTGGCCAGGGAAGAGACGCTCACCATCACCGGGCGCCATGATCCCTGTATCGTGCCCCGGGCGCTGCCGGCAGTGGAAGCGGCCATGGCCCTTGTTGCGTTGGATCTGCTCTTGGGTGCACACGGATGGAAAGGGTGGGGGAAGTGAGTGGACTTAAGGATCTGAGGGAGGAATTGCGCGCCATTGACAGCCAGATCCTGCAGCTGTTTGCGCGGCGGATGGCAGTGGCCGCCCAGGTGGCGGAGTACAAGATCCTAACGGGCAGCCCCGTGCGTGTTCCAAAGCAGGAAGCTGCGGTGTTGGCCCGGGCCCGCAGCAGCATGCCCCCAGGGCTGGAAGACTACGGGGCGGCCCTTGTCCGCACCCTGCTGCGCCTTTCCCGGGAGCGCCAATATGAACTAGTCTTGGAGCAGGATGCCAACTGGCAGCTGGTCCGTGCCTTGCCCCGGTCCTCCTGGGACACCTTGGCGGCAGTGCAGGAAGAGGCAGAAAAGGCCTGCATGCAGGCGTTTCCCCAATCCCGCATTCTGCCGGCAGAGGATGCAGCCAGTGCCTGCGCCTTAGTGCAGGCAGGGGAGGTGGATGGGGCACTGATTCCTCGCTCCCAGGCACTGCCGCTCCTGGCTGAGCAGGAGCTTTTTATTCAGGCCAGCGTAGCTACGGATGGCGGCTTCTTCGTCTTGGGCCGGGAGCTCGCCCTGGCCGCGGAGGCGGACCAGGCCAGCTTCCTTGTGGAGCTGGGCCCTGAGCCGGAAGCATTCGCCTTGGTTGTGGACCTCTTTGCCGATTTGAACATGCCCCTGCTTAACCTGCAGAACCTAAGTCCCTTTGCCCACCAAACCCTTTATTTCCTCGAGGTGGCCGCCGAACCAGAAAACCGCAGGGCGCAAAGGGCCCTTTACCAACTGCAGCACGAGACCTCGTTTGTGCGCCTTGTGGGCTGGTATCCAACCCTGTCTCAAAAAGAAGGGTCCGGGCTGGACTAAGATTTTTTTATGAAGGATTTTTTGTGGATAACGGATTCTCTGGAGCGGAGAGTTTGAATATTCGTGAGGACTTTTTGCCGCTGATGCGCAAAACGGCAGGGGTGGCTCGGGGCACCACAACGGCACATTTTCCTACAGCAGGAATTGAAAACGAAAACCGGAAGTAAATAAATGAAGAAGTAATCTTAGAAGGAGTGTTAAGCTGTGGAGATTGCCCTGGTAAAAACTGCTGCCCCAAAGCCCAAGCCCGATCCAGCGACACTGGGATTTGGAAGAGTTTTTACAGACCATATGTTTGTTTGGGATTATACACAGGAGAAGGGCTGGCATGATCCCCGCATCGTGCCCTATGGTCCTCTGGAACTAAATCCCGCCTGCGCAGTATTCCATTACGGACAGGCCGTGTTCGAAGGCATGAAGGCCTACCGCGGGCCCGATGGTAAGATCCTCTTGTTTCGCCCTGAACAGAACATGGCCCGCCTCAACCGCAGCAACGCCAGGATGAGTATTCCTCAGTTCGATGAGGAGCTTGCCCTGCGGGCAATTAAGGAGCTGGTGTCCCTAGAGCGAGATTGGATTCCCACTGCGCCCGGCACTGCCCTTTATATCCGCCCGTTCATCATTGCAACCGATAATGTGTTGGGCGTGCGCCCGTCCAACACCTACAAGTTCATGGTGATCCTTTCCCCCGTGGGCGCCTATTACGAAGAAGGCCTTAACCCGGTAAGCATTTATGTTGAGCCCCATTTCGTGCGCTCGGTGCGGGGCGGTACCGGCTTCGCCAAGGCGGCTGGCAACTATGCAGGCAGCCTCCTGGCCCAGAGAAACGCCCAAGCTAAGGGGCATGCCCAGGTACTCTGGCTGGATGGGATTGAGCAGAAGTATGTGGAAGAAGTGGGGGCCATGAACGTGTTCTTCAATCTAGGCGGGGAACTGATCACACCCGACTTGGGCGACAGCATTCTGCCCGGTGTGACCAGGGATTCCATTCTGCAGCTGCTTCGTTCCTGGGGGATACCCACTGTGGAACGGCGTTTAGCTGTGGAAGAGGTTTTCCAGGCCCATGACCGCGGTGAGCTGGTTGAGGCTTTCGGCTGCGGCACCGCAGCGGTGGTGAGCCCCATCGGTAGACTGGAATACCGGGAGCGCATCATTGAGATCGGGGGCGGCAAGATCGGCGCCCTCACGCAGAAGCTGTACCACACCTTGACGGGCATTCAAAGCGGTGTACTCCCGGATCCCTTTGGCTGGGTAGTGGAAGTGGAAAGCTGAGCATTTTCTGGCCTGATCAAGAAAACTCGCTGAAGGGTTAGAACCTGCAGCGGGTTTTCTTTTTATGGTGACCTGTGGGGGAGTTAGAAAATCAAGAACAACAGCAGCAGGATCAACAGTAAGGGGGCGGCGCCGGCTGCAATGGCCAAAAGGACCTTGAAAAACGCCCAGCCCAGTTTGAAAAAGAGCACCACGGGTATGAACACCAGGGAGAGCAGGAAAAACGGTCCCAAAACGCCCAGCATGATCAAACCCACGATGAGCACAATGAAGATCACGGGCACAAACACAATGGCTGTGAACAGGGAAGGAACGCCCTTCACTTCGTAAATCACCTCGCCGTTTTCGTTTTCAGTCCTTTGCGGTTTTGAACCGGCCTGGTACAGCGCTGCCAGCCCTAAGCCGATGAGCAGCAGAGGCCAGATTAAACCGGGCCGGGGGATAATACCTAATTGCTTGGTGAGGAAATAGGAGCCAAAGAGGATTAAGGCTAATGCCCCAAGATGTTTCCCTTCCATATGCTGCGACCTCCCTTCGCCTTTAGTATAACAACCTGGGCAGCGGCGGACAATTCGCCTAGGGACCAATTTGGACTCCGCCTAGAGACTGAGTTCCTGGAACTGGGAAAGGCGCTTGACAAATGGAGGCCAGAGAGGATAATAGGGGCAGAACCAGGGGTGGAGAGAGGAGCATTCAGCATGGACGAGCTGTTAGCGATACTGCGGGCACATCAAAAACGCTATCCCCAGCTCACTGAGGTGGATCTGGTTAAGCTGGTCTACCAGAATGAGTTTGGCCCCGGCCACTTCATCGCCAATGAACAGGCCAGTTTAGAGCACCTGGAGGAAGAATACAGCCAGCTGGAACCTGCGGGAGCGGGCCGGGAGGAGCTGTTTGAACCCATCGGCGGCGGGCTGGTGCGGCTGCATCTGCGGGCACTGCTGGGCAGCCTGCCCCTGAGCACCGTGAACCGGTTTTTCGTACTCACCGCGGGGGAAGTCCGGGGGAGCAGGGCAGGGTTTGAGCGCAAGTTGGAAGTGCTGCGGGGATTGCTCCAAGATCCAGCGTTTGATGCCTTTTTGGAAGAGTACAAAGACCAAGGCTATCGCGCGCTCAGCCACAGCCAGCGCTTCCGGGCCCATTATACCCCCGCCTATCGGGTGGTGAAAAGCGATTTTGCCCTCTTTTATCCCGTGTTCCGGGAAATAGAGAGGCTGCTCAGGAAAGAGCAGCCCATTGTGGTGGCAGTTGATGGACGCAGCGGATCGGGAAAAAGCTCCTTGGCCAAGCTGCTCCAGGAAGTGTACGGCTGCAGCACCATCTCCATGGATCATTTCTTCCTGCAGCCGCACCAGCGCAGCGCGGCCAGGCTGCAGGAGCCTGGAGGCAATGTGGATTATGAGCGCTTCCAGGCAGAAGTAGCGGCCAAGCTCAAGGGCGGTGAACCCTTCCGCTACCAGATTTTCAACTGCCAGGACGGAAGCTTCACACCTTCCCCTGTCGTGGAAACGGGGCCCTTAACCGTTGTGGAAGGCTGCTACAGCCACCATCCCAAATTCGCTCAGATCTACGACCTCAAGGTCTTCCTCACCATTACCCCAGAGATCCAGCGGGAAAGGATCCTAAGGCGCAGCGGCCCGGCGATGCTCCGGCGCTTCGTGGAGGAATGGATCCCCTTGGAGGAGCGGTATTTTTCCACCTTCAGGATCGCAGAGCACAGCGAGCTCTGCATCTCCACTGACCAGTAAGGGGCTAGATCTTTTTGAAGATCAGTTCCTCCAGGGGGCGTTTAGGTACGTAATGCACATCATCCTCGCCCCGCCAATAGCGGATGTCTCCATCCCGGCCTGAGCTGGTGAGCTCCACCCGCTCTCCTGGAGCCCCCAAGGCTGCCACTAGTTCGATTTTCAGCCCCTGGGGAACGTCTAAGATTTCCGCCAAGCGGGGCCTGTCCACGGACCCAAGCAGGCAAGCGCCAAAGCCCAGTTCCCTGGCGCCTAGGATTATGTTCTGGGCGGCCAGGCCTAGATCAACGAGGTGGATCTCCCCATTTTCGCTGATGGAGGTATCGTTGAGGAAGACGATGTAGGCGGTGGGCCGCTCCTGAGGGCTGGGACCAGGCCAATCAGTGAGGTAACCGGCCCATTTCAGGCAGGAGAAAACCTTGGGCAGCGTCTCGGGGTCCTGCACCAAGACATATTTCCAAGGCTGCTTATTGGAAGCAGCCGGCGCCATGCGGGCGAGCGTAATTAGGCTCTCCAGATCCGCCATGGTGGGCGCAGGTTCCTGCTTGAATCTCCTGTAACTCCGGGTTTTCGTGATCAAATCCTTGAGCATGGGTAACCTCCTTTTGCTATGTTGTACTAGAAATTCCAGATCCCCGGCCAATAACCTTTCCCAAGTTAGGCGTTTAGCCTGCCTTCCCCTCAGAAAAGCAAAAGCCTCTTGCATAAAGAATCAGAAAATAGTATAATACAGAAAATAACTCAGACAGGAGGCCGTGGAACTGAGGGAGCGGGGGAAAGTCTTGGCTGAGCTGGCGGGCCAGTCCGGCTTGGCGGAACTGTACAGCCTAGTGGATGAACTGCATCTCAGGCGGAGGGAAGAAGGGCTTCAGGCCGCGGATCTGGGCTACCAGGAGCAGCTCAAGGCGCTCATCCACTTGGTGCACCGCCTGGGGCGGTTGGAGGGGGCGCAAAGGGCAGTAGATCAGCAGCTCTTGGCCCGGCTAAAAAAGGCCAGCCAGCACCTGCGCAGGGCCAAACCCAAGGGGCTGCTCCGCGCGGCCTTGGAGGTGCTGGATGTGAGCTGGCCGGGGCTTGTGGCGGCCTTTGCTGTGCTTTTGGCCCAGGAAGGCCTGGCCAAGTTCCTCGGGGCTAGGCTGCCCAAACTCCAGGATTACTTGACCCTGCAGCGCCTGCTCTACTTGTTTTTCGCCAGTCGGTTGGTGCAGGGCCGCAGAGGTCACCGCCAACCCAGGTATATGCTGGATGAACGTGAACTGCGGAAGGTGCTGCCCGAGGAGTTGGACTGGGCTGGCTTAGAAGTTCCCCTGCTGCCCCTGCCCGAACGGCGCCTGCTTTTGTCACCGGAACTACTCCAAGATCATCTGCTCCAGAAGTACCTGGAAACGGCCCTGTTCTACCATTCCTGCCGCGGCGAGGAAAGAGAGCTCAAATTTTGGGACCTCCCCGGGTGGCAGCACTTGCCAGCCGCAGCACCGAATATTTGGGTGAAGGGAGGGGGAACACGGCCGGCGGAGACGAGGTGCAGGGAGGCCTGTTTGCGGGAAGCAAAGCCGGCACAATGGCAGGATAGCGGGGGCGTGCTGGTCCCGGAAAAAAAGAGCGATAGACCCCACGGCGGCGAGCACACCCCAGAAAAGGAAAAGGACGGCCGAGGAGCTTAAGGGGCTCCTCGGCCCTTTTGAGGGACAAGGGGCGCAGGAAGTCCAGAACTTGTTGGGAATACATACAAAAAGGCACTGCGCAGGAACAAGTAGAGAGGCGGGCGAGAAAGATGATTAACCTTTTTGACCTCCAAGGAAAAGTGGCCGTGATCACTGGCGGCACCGGGGTTTTAGGCAGTGAACTGGCCAGGGGGCTGGCCAAGACCGGCGCCAAAGTGGCTGTGCTGGGCAGGGATCCCCAGCGCCGGGATGCTGTGGTGGCTCAGATCACCGAGGCTGGTGGCGAGGCCATGGGCATTGTGTGCGATGTACTGGACCTTGAGCAGCTGCAGGCTGCGAAAAACGAGGTTCTAAAACGCTTCGGCACGGTGGACATTTTGATCAACGGCGCGGGCGGTAACAGGCAGCCGGCCACCACCAGCCCTGATCTGTCCTTCTTCGATCTGCCCGTGGATGAACTGGATTACGTTGTTAGGCTCAACTTCATGGGAACCCTCCTTCCCAGCCAGGTGTTCGGCAGAGTGTTTGCCCAGAAGCAGGAAGGCGTAATCCTGAACATCTCTTCCATGGCGGCCTACCGACCCATGACCAAAGTGGTGGGCTATGCTGCAGCCAAGGCTGCCGTGAGCAACCTCACCCAGTGGCTGGCGGTGCACTTCTGCCAGAACTACTCTCCCCACATCCGGGTAAACGCCATAGCGCCTGGGTTTTTCCTCACCGACCAGAACCGCTACCTGCTCACTGATGCAAAGACAGGCGAACTTACTCCCCGGGGCCGCGCCATTATGGACCATACGCCCATGGGCCGTTTCGGGGAGCCCTTTGATCTAGTTGGTACCGTGATCTGGCTGGTAAGTGATGCCAGCAAGTTCGTGACGGGAACAGTGGTGCCCGTGGACGGCGGCTTTATGGCCTATTCCGGCGTGTAAAGGGTACCGAAGCCCCATCTGCAGCCCGTACTGCCCTTCTGGGCGGTGCGGGTTTTTTTGGTTTGATCCGGGAACACTGAAAAGAGCATACCAAAAGAACAGGGTGATTTGGCGTGGGCTGGAACGGATGGCCCTTTGAACGGGTGGCGATCCTCCTCGCTTCCCTTGGCTTTCTCCTCATCTTTCTGCAAGTGACTCTTTTCCATTACCGCCAGAACTTCAGGCACTGGACCCAGTGGGTTCCCGTAATCGCCCTGCCCATTTTAGCCCTGAACGGGCTTCTGCTCACCGCCTTCAATGCGGATGGGGTGCGCAGGGTGTTCACCATCCTCTGCTTCGCCGATGTTGTAGGGGGATTGTACGGGTTTTACCTGCACCTGCGAGGAGTGGGGCAGCGGGTGGATGGCTACCGCCTACAGAACTTTCTGGTGGGGCCTCCCGTGGTCCTGCCCCTCACCATTTCGGCCTTGAGCCTTTTGGCTCTGCTGGCTGTGTACTGGAGTGCGGGGCTGTGATCAGAAACGAAAGCCTATACCCTGATTACGATGTTCTGGCCCTCCAGGATGAATGGGATGCGAACACCCGGGAGGTCGTGACCAAGCGCTTGGGGCCATTTGAGTTCAAGCTGCTGTCCCCATGGCAGCAGGATATGGTTAAGACACTAGCCCGGCAGCTGGCCTGGGAGAACAGGGACGAAGTACTCAGCTGGATTGCCGCGCACCTGGATGCGGAGCTGCGCAGTCCCGAAGGCGAAGCTCAGCGCAAGCCAGGCATCCCGCCCCAAAAGGAGCTGATTACTGCCGGCCTGGAAGCCCTGGAGAGATGGGCCAAAGAGAAGTATTTCAAGGGATTTCTCAGCATCAAGGCAGAACAGCAGCTGGAATTCTTGCAGCTGTTGGAAGTGGGGGGTATGCCCCAGGACCATGGCTGGAACACGGACAAACAGAAAGAGCTGTTCAAAAAGCTGGTTGGTTTGGTCATCTCCGCCCATTACTCCCACCCCTGGGTCTGGTCGGAGATCGGCTACGGCGGTCCGGCCTATCCCCGGGGTTATGTGCGGGTGGAACTGGGTCTGACCGATCCTTGGGAGCCTAAACCGGCTAAGCAAGCTGAGCGGGGGAGCTAAATGGGAAGCAGGGTTTCAACTCAGCACAACTGTGATCACTACAACGGAGAACGCCATCCGCACCTGCGCAAGCGCAAGTTTGGAGACCAGGAGGTCGATGCGGTCATCGTAGGCCTGGGAGCTGCCGGGGGAGTGCTCCTTTATGAGCTGGCCAGGGCGGGTTTGTCTGTGGTGGGGATCGAGGCTGGGCCTTTTTGGGATCCCCAAACCGATTTCGCCAGCGATGAGCTGCACGCCCAATCCCTGGCTTGGAACGACACGCGTTTGTCCGCAGGCCACGACGCCCTCCAGTTTGGCGCCAACAACTCCGGGCGGGGGGTAGGAGGAGGCACGGTGCATTTCACCGGGGTGTTTTACCGCTTCCACGCAAGCGATTTTAAGATGCGGACCCTGGATGGAGCCGCGGAGGACTGGCCCATCACCTACGAGGATCTAGAACCTTACTATTCCAAGATTGAAGAGGAGATCAAGGTGAGCGGGCCCAGGGAGTTTCCCTGGGGAGAATTCCACGGTCCCTATCCCTATCCGGAGCGCGATCCAATCAGCGGAAATGCCCAGATCTTCCGCCGCGGCTGCGAGGTCCTGGGTATCCGCAGCACAGTGGCGCCCTTGGCCATCCTTTCCGCACCCTTCGATGGGCGGCCACCCTGCATCAACCGGGGTTTCTGCAACCAGGGCTGCCTGCCCAACGCCAAGTTCTCCACCTTGATCCACCACGTGCCCAAAGCGATTGCCCAGGGAGCTGAGGTTTTGACGGACTGTATGGTCACCCGCATCCTCGTGGATCAGAGGGGCCGGGTGACCGGGGTGGAGTTTAACCATGACGGGAGCTATTACCAGCAGAAGGCGAAAGTGGTGATCGTCTCCGCCTTTGCCGTGGAGACCCCACGGCTGCTTCTGAATTCCGCCTGCAGCCAGTTCCCCCAGGGGCTCGCCAACAGCAGCGGGTTGGTGGGGAAGTATCTCATGCCCCACAGCGGCCACGACGTCTATGCCAGGTTTGAAGAAGAGGTTCGCCTGTACAAGGGGACGCCGGTTTTAGCCGTAAGCCAGGATTTCTACGAAACTGATCTGACCCGCGGCTTTATTCGTGGCTACTCCCTCCACGCCCACGGGGCAAGGCCCGTGGGGATGGCGGTGAAAGCCGCCACCAACGCAGGGATCTGGGGCCAGCGGCTGCGGGAGATCATGCTCAATTGGAACTACTACGCCCGCATTACCATGGTGGGTGAAGTGCTGCCGGAGGCCACGAACTGCGTGTCCCTCAGTGAAGAAAAGGACGAGTACGGGCTGGCCCGGGCTCAGGTGCATTTCGCCTACGGAGAAAACGACCAAAAGCTCATCGCCCACGGCATCCAAAAATGCAAGGAGATCTTGGAGGCGGCGGGGGGAAAGGATCCCTTTGTAGTGCCGGACAGCGCCCACTTGATGGGTGGCTGCCGCATGGGCGTGGACCCCAGCACGTCCGTGGTGAACCCGTTCTGCCGCAGCCATGATATACCCAACCTCTATATCTGCGATGCCAGCGTCTTTGTCACTTCCGGCGCAGCCAATCCCACGGAAACAGTGATGGCCCTGGCGGCCCGCACTGCCCACCACATCATCAAGGAAGGGAAGAGGTAGAACAAAAGCCCGCCGGAGTTCACCCCCGGCGGGCCTTATATTCGGCTCTGCCTATTTCCTTTTCTTCCGCACTAAGGACAGGCTTCCCCAGCCGCCAACGATGGCCAGGTAGAACCCGAAGTCGTACCACCAACCAGTGTTGGCCACTTCGTACACCCTGATATGGTCCCTAAATAGGCCGAAGATCAGGGAAATGGGGGCTATCCAGCCGTGCCAGATGCCAGAGAAAAAGCCCGCGGGATTCTTCTCTGTTCTGCTGCCATCCCCAGGCAGGCAGCCAGATAAAACCAAGCAGCCCAACACCAACAATACCAGCAACGCCCATTTCTTCACTGCATCTGCCTCCTTTTCCCTGCCCATTTATTTGACAAACGAGTTCCAACTTCCTTTTCTCTGGAGGCATGGGCGCCTAAGTGGAGAATTGGATCCCTCGAGAAATCTAAGGGAATGGGTGGCATCCGTGAAGCGCAAGTGGGTAGAGGCGGCACCATATCTGGCGGCGGCGGGATCCGCAGTGATCTTCGGTTTTTCCTTCCTGTTTACCAAAAACGCCTTGGACAGCCTAGAGGCCTTTGAGCTGTTGGGCTTGAGATTCTTCATAGCGGCCTTGTTCATGCTGCTGCTGCGCCGCCTCAGGCTGATTCGGGTGGATCTTACCTGGGGCAAGCTGCGCAGTCTGCTCTTGGTGGCCCTGCTCCAGCCCATCCTGTATTTCAGCTTCGAGACCATAGGCGTGCAGCTCACTTCTGCTTCCGAAGCCAGTGTGGTCATCGGGCTCATACCCGTGGCCGTGGCGGTCTTGGCAGCTCTTTTGCTCCAGGAGTCAGTGAGCGCAGCCCAGTGGGTCTCCATCGCCGCTTCCGTGGGCGGTGTCATCCTGCTTACCTGGCCGCAGCTGCAGGGCGGCTTCAGCGGCCTTAAGGGTATTGCCGCGCTGCTCGGTGCGGTGACTTCCGCAGCTCTTTACAACATCGCTTCCCGCCGGGCGGCGGACCAGGCCGCTCCGGAGGAAGTCACCTATGTGATGATGTGCGTGGGTGCCGTGGTGTTCAACGCCATTGTTCTCCTGCGTGCCGTGCTCACTGCCAGGCCCCTTACATATCTCTGGGCCCTGGCCAGTTCTGAGACTTCCCTGGCCCTGCTCTACCTGGCCACCTTGTCTTCCGTGGGAGCCTTCTTTTTGCTGAACTATGCCCTCTCCAGACTCAGCCCCTCACGGGTGGCGGTGTTTGTCAACCTCACCCCGGTGATCTCCATCCTGGCTGGAGTGCTGTTTAGGGGGGAAAGGCTGCTGCCGCTGCAGCTCGCGGGCGCCGTGGTCGTCCTGTGCGGAGTGTGGGGAGTGGGGCGGAGAGAAACCAACTAGAGTGCTGAAGAAGCCCAAGCCTGTACGGTAGGGGTGGGAACGGGCGCCCAGTGCCTGCCGGTGGTATAACCACAGCTTGACAGGTTTGGAGGGTTTTGACTTTTTGCTCGGATCTGTAGTATAATGTTAACCACACTGAGGCCGGTGTTGAGCGGCGGTGGTGGAAACTGAATAGGTGTACGGCAAGGTGGGGTGGAGGGACTAGCGTCTTCGCCCTGCTTTTTTGTACCGCTGACACTGCATAAAAATACCACTTTGGGTTCGCCTGAACCCACGGAAAGGAGATGGCATGCGAAAAAGGGAGATAGCACTTAGGAGAGCTGAAGAGCTGAAGGATGCGATCAAAGACTATTTAGAGGCGAAGGATTCCATTCCCCGCGGTATGGCCCCCGCACAGCAGGAGCAGTATGAGCGGCAGAAGGCCAAAATCCTGGCCCATTTGGGCGGGACGGAGGAGGATTGGAACAGCTATAAATGGCAGCTGAAGAACAGGATTTCCGATTTGGAGACCCTGCGCCAGATCATCCACCTGGAGGATGATGAGATCCAGGCCATAGCGGAGGTGGAAAAGGAGTTCCGCTGGGGGATTTCCCCCTATTACCTGGCCCTCATCGATGAGACCCAGCGCTATGACCCCATTAAGCTCCAGGCCATACCTACAAAGGCAGAGCTGTTCACCGGAGGACAGCCGGACCCCATGGGGGAGGAATTCACCAATCCAGCGGGGAGCATCACCAGGCGCTATCCCGATCGGGTGATCATTAACGTAACCAATCAGTGCGCCATGTACTGCCGGCACTGCCAGAGACGCCGAAATATAGGCAGTAAGGACTTCCACACCACGAAAAAGAAGCTAGAAGAGTCCATCGCCTATATCAAAGCTAATCCCGAGATCAGGGACGTGTTAATCACCGGCGGGGATGCGCTCATGCTGTCGGATAAAACCTTAGACTGGCTGCTGGGCGAACTCCACGCCATTCCCTCCGTCGATTATGTGCGTTTGGGAACCAGGGTGCTGGTGACCATGCCGCAGCGCATCACGGACGAACTGGTGGAGGTCTTGAAGAAATATCCGCCGCTGTTTATCAACACCCAGTTCAACCATCCCAAAGAGGTGACCAAAGAGGCCAAAGCCGCCTGCGACAAGCTGGCAGGCGCCGGAATTCCCCTGGGCAACCAAGCGGTACTGCTCAACGGGATCAACAACGACAAGTATGTCATGCGCCTCTTGAACCAGGAACTGCTCAAGATCAGGGTGCGCCCATACTACATCTTCCACGCCAAAGATGTGGTGGGCACTAAGCACTTCAACACCTCCATCGATGATGGAATAGAGATCATGGAGTACCTGCGGGGCTACACTTCGGGGATGGCTATCCCAACCTATATTGTCAACGCGCCCAAGGGGCACGGCAAGACGCCCATTAACCCCCAGTACCTACTGTCTAGGGGTAAGCGTTCCGTGAAGATCAGGACCTGGGAAGGCAAGGTCTTCGATTACCCCAACGAGCCAACGGTAGATCTAAAGGACATTTTAGATGCTTAGCGAAGTAAGCCCCGGGGGAGACCACCCCGGGGTTTCGCCTTAAGTTGAGTTCTTCAGGGGGGAGGTAGATGGCAGAGGGAGCCAGTTATCTGCAGCTTTCCCGGGAAGAGCTGGAGGATAGGGTGTCCAGAGCCCGTGAGCAGCTCACATCCTGCCGCCTCTGTCCCCGGGAGTGCCGGGTAAACCGCAGCAATAAGCAGGGTTTTTGCCGGGCAGGGGCGGAGGCCGTTGTGTCCAGTTTCGGTCCGCACCTTGGAGAGGAAAGGCTGCTGGTAGGCCACGGCGGCTCTGGGACCATCTTTTTCGCGCACTGCAATCTGCGCTGTGTTTTTTGTCAGAATCACGAATTGAGCTTCGGAGGTCATGGCACACCGGTCACCACCGAACAGCTGGCCACCATGATGCTGATCATCCAGGACCGTTATGGGTGTCCCAATATCAACTTGGTTACACCCACCCATTTTGTACCTCACATTCTGGAGGCGGTCTACCTGGCTGCTGACAGAGGTCTGCGCATTCCCTTGGTCTACAACTGCGGGGGCTATGAGAGCGTGGAGGTGCTCAGGCTCTTGGCTGGGGTAGTGGATATTTACATGCCTGATCTGAAATACAGCTCACCGGAGAGGGCCCACCGCTACTCCCAGGCAGAGGACTATTTCGCCAAAGCCCGCTTGGCGTTGCAGGAGATGGATCGCCAGGTGGGTGGTCTTGAGGTGAGCGCTGCAGGCGTGGCCCAAAGGGGCCTGCTCATCCGCCACCTGGTGCTGCCTGGAGGGCTGGAGGATACCAAAAAGGTGTTGGAGTTTGTCAGGGAGGAGCTCTCCCCAGATTGCATGGTGAACTTGATGGATCAGTATTATCCCTGTTACAGAGCTCATGAACACCCAGAGCTTCGCCGCAGAGTGAGCAGCACGGAGTTCAGAGCCGCCTGGGACTTTGCCCAAAGCCTGGGCTTGAGGCTGGCGAGATAAAGAGAAGCTGGAGTTTCCTCCAGCTTCAGCTTTTCTTAGCGCAGTTTGTGAATGAACAGGCCGCTGAGCAATTTGGGTTCGAACCAGGTGGACTTGGGCGGCATGACCTGGTTGTGGTCGGCCACCGCGATAATCTCCTCGATGGACGTTGGATACATGGAAAAGGCCACCTGCATGTCTTCGTTAACCCGTCTCTCCAGCTCCTTTAGTCCCCGGATACCGCCCACAAACTCAATGCGCTGATCCGTACGGGGATCCGCGATCTTGAGGATGGGTGCCAGGAGCTGATCCTGCAGTACAGCCACGTCCAGACCCTTGACCAGATCATCTTTGGGCACAACCCCCGGGCGGGGAGTGAGCCTATACCACTGATCCGCAATGTACATGCCGAAGGTTCCCTTCTGCTCCGGAGCATAGGGGGAGGCGGGGGCCTTTTCCAGTACGAATCGCTCCTCAACCTGCTGGAAAAACTCCTCCAAGGAAGCTCCGGCCAGATCCTTCACCAGACGGTTGTAGGGCCAGATCTTCAGGTCCGAAGCCGGGAAAAGCACGGATAAGAAGTAGTTGAACTCGGCTTCGGGATCGGGGTTCTGCTTCCGCATTTCCATGGCCACCCGCACCGCGGCCGCGGAGCGGTGGTGCCCGTCGGCGATGTAGAGGTTGGCCACGCCGGCAAAGAGGGATTTCAGCTCGTTCACGGTCTCGGGGCGATCCACGATCCAGCAGATGTGGTCCACGTTGTAGGCGCGGAACTGGTAAATGGGGTCGTGCTTCCGCACCCACTCATCGATCAGGCCGCTGATCTGTCCATCGTCTCTATAGGTCTGAAAGATGGGCCCAGTTTGGGCCTCCAAGGCCTTGATATGGTCTATGCGATCCTGCTCCTTGTCGGGCCTGGTGTGCTCGTGCTTCTTGATAACGTCGTTGTTGTAATCGTCCACGGAGGCGCAGGCCACCAGCCCAGTCTGGGCCCTGCCGTCCATGATTTGGCGGTAGATGTAGAAGCACTCTCGCTCATCTTGGATGAAGTGCCCCTGGGCCAGCATGTCTAAGAAGATCTCCCTGGCTTTGGCGTACACCTTGGGGTCATGGGGATCCGGCATTTCTGGGAAGTTGATCTCCGCCCGGTCGATGCGCAGGAAAGAGAGCTCGTTTCCCTCCACCATTTCCTTTGCTTCCCCAGAGTTCATCACATCATAGGGCAGTGCCGCGATCCTGTGTGCGAGCCTACCACTTGGTCGCACGGCGCGAAAAGGTTTGATAACAGCCACTGTTCAGCCTCCTCCGTGGTTTTAGTTCACCTTGTTTTTCACCGGCTGGCCTTGGGCGAACGCGAGCACCTCTTCCGCCACGAGGTGGGCCACTTTCAGCTGGGCTTCCTTGGTGGAAGCGGCAATGTGGGGGGTGGCGGTAACCTGTTCCATCTGCATGAGCTGGAAATCTGCCGGGGGTTCCTGGGTGTAGACATCCAGGGCAGCCGCGGCTAAATGGCCGCTGTCCAAAAGGCGTTTCAGGGCCTCTTCATCCACGATCCCGCCCCGGGCTGCGTTGATGATCATCACGCCTGGTTTGGTCTTCTTCAGGTTTTCCTCACCCAAAAGCCCCTTGGTTTCTGGTGTAACGGGCGTGTGCACAGTGATGATATCCGCGGTGGCCAAGATCTCCTCCAGGCTGCTGGCCTTGGCCCCTACCTGCGCCGCCCTTTCGGGAGTCAGGGATCGGCTGTAGGCCAGGACATTCATCTCAAAGGCCCGGGCCCTCTTGGCCACTTCCTGGCCGATGCGGCCGAAACCGATGATGCCCAGGGTCTTGCCGTACAGTTCGTTGCCCATGAAAGCGGAGCGGTTCCACTCGCCCCGGCGCATGGAGGCGTTGGCCAGGCACAGTTTGCGCACCATGGCCAGCATGAGTGCGAAGGTGTGCTCTGCAGTGGCGATGGTGTTGCCATCGGGGGCGTTGACCACTATGATTCCGCGCCGGGTCGCGGCAGCTACGTCAATGTTATCCACGCCAACTCCCGCCCGGCCGATGATCTTCAGCTTGGGCATTCTGTCCATAACGTCTTCAGTAACCTTGGTGGCGCTGCGCACCAGGAGTGCGTCATAGGTATCCAAGTCAGGTGCGTCGTTCACGTTTTGCTCCACCACCTCAACCTGGCCGCTCTCCAGCAGCGGCGCCAAGCCTTCCTTGGCGATCTTGTCCGAAACCAGCACACGGAACATGGCCATCCTCCTCTACAGACAAGTTTTCTCTAGGGTTTTACTATTATATCACACGGGATTCAAGAACTGAAATGGGCGGTGAGCACAGGCGAGGTTATTTGCCAATTAATGAGATTATGATAGTATAAAGGAAAATGAATGCGAAAGGCGAGGAGGCAGTGGAATGAAGAGAGCCTATAACTTCAACGCTGGTCCAGCTGCACTACCCTTGGAGGTACTGCAGGAAGCACAGGCGGAGCTTCTGGATTTTGGTGGCACAGGTATGTCCATTATGGAGCTCAGCCACAGGAGCAAAGACTACGACGCAGTCCATGGGCGGGCGCAAGAGCTTTTGCGCAAGTTGATGGGTATCCCTGAGGAATACGAAGTCTTGTTCCTCCAGGGAGGCGCCAGCCTGCAGTTTTCCATGGTCCCCTTGAACCTGCTTGCTGAAGACCAGACTGCCAACTACATCCTCACCGGCTCCTGGTCGGAGAAGGCCTTGGCGGAAGCGGCCAAGGTGGGTCAGACCAAGATCGGCGCCAGCGGCAAGGAGGGGAAATACAGTCGTATCCCTGCCCAGGAAGAGCTGGCCATCAGCGGCGATGAGGCTTACGTGCATATCACGTCCAACAACACCATTTACGGCACGCAGTGGAAGGAGTTCCCCTACACCAAGGAGGTACCCCTGGTTGCTGACATGTCCAGCGATATCCTCTCCAAGCCCATTGAGGTGAGTCAGTTCGCCCTGATCTATGCAGGGGCGCAGAAAAACTTAGGGCCCTCAGGGGTGACGGTGGTAGTTATCCATAAAGATCTCCTCAGCCGGTCCAGGGAGGATCTGCCCACTATGCTGAACTACAACACCCACGCCAAGGCCAGATCGCTGTACAACACCCCGCCCACCTTCGGCATCTACCTTTTGGGCAAGGTGCTGAGCTGGGTGGACCGCAAGGGTGGTGTGGAGGCCATTGCTCGGCAGAACGAGCTTAAAGCCAGGCTGCTCTACGATGCCATCGACCAAAGTGATGGTTTTTACCGGGGCCATGCCGAAGCGGACAGCCGTTCACTGATGAACGTCACCTTCAACTTAGCCACTGAGGAGCTGGAAAAAGAGTTCCTGGCCGAAGCGAAGGAGGCGGGCTTTGTGGGGCTGGGCGGGCATCGCTCCATCGGCGGCTGCCGCGCTTCCATCTACAATGCCGTGCCAGTTCAGGCCTGTGAAGCCCTGCGCGACTTCATGGCCGCCTTTAAGGCTAAGCACTGACGAGTGGCGTACTTGAGGAATTTTCGGGCTGTCCCAAGTTTCGGGACAGCTTTTCCTTTCGCGCCGTGTACTAGAAACTGGATTTTCCTTGAATGACCGCGGTCGTAGTGTTAAAATAATAGTACGATTTACGAGTTTGCAGTAAAATTATCTATATTTATGCAAACGAGCGGAGTAAATACTCAAATGTCAGGAGGAGGTAGTTTATGTCCAGGACAAGGGTAATCATCATGGGAGCCGCCGGTCGGGATTTCCACAACTTCAACACCTATTACCGCGACAACGAAGGGTACGAAGTGGTGGCGTTTACGGCAACACAGATTCCCGATATTCACGGCCGCAAGTATCCCCCGGAGCTGGCTGGGAGGCTCTATCCCCAGGGCATCCCCATCTACGATCAGAGCGAGCTCGTTGATCTAATCAAGAAGTACGACGTGGATGAATGCGTTCTCTCCTACAGTGACCTGCCCTATGAATATGTCATGCACCTCAGTGCCGAGGTCAATGCCGCCGGGGCCAACTTCGCCCTGCTGGGGCCCAAGCACACCATGCTCAAGAGCAGTAAACCTGTGATCGCGGTGTGCGCGACCCGCACGGGAACGGGTAAGAGTCAGACTTCCCGCAAGGTGGCGGAAATCCTGCTGGAGCAGGGCATCAGGGTTGTAGCCGTGCGGCATCCCATGCCCTATGGGGATCTGGCGGCCCAGAAGGTGCAGCGCTTTTCCACCATCGACGATTTGGCTAAGCACAAGTGCACCATCGAAGAGATGGAGGAATATGAACCCCACATCGAGCGGGGCAATGTGGTCTATGCCGGGGTGGACTACGAAGCCATCCTCAGGGCAGCAGAGGAAGATCCAGAAGGCTGCGATGTGATTCTCTGGGACGGCGGCAACAACGACTTCCCGTTCTACGAGCCCGATCTGCACATTACTGTTGCTGACCCGCATCGAGCTGGGCACGAACTCAGCTACTATCCAGGCGAGGTCAACCTGCGCATGGCCCATGTGGTAGTGATCAACAAGATCGACAGCGCCTCACCGCAGGACATCGAAACCGTACGGCGCAACATCCGCCAGGTGAACCCCGAGGCCGTGATTGTAGATGCCGCTTCTCCGATCAGGGTGGCGGATCCAGAGCTGATCAAGGGTAAGCGCGTGCTGGTGGTGGAAGACGGGCCAACCCTCACCCACGGAGAGATGAGGCTGGGTGCTGGCACCATCGCGGCGCAGAAATATGGAGCCGCGGAAATCGTGGATCCCAGACCAGCTGCGGTGGGCAGCCTCATTGCCACCTTTGCCATGTATCCCCATATGGGCGAGCTGCTGCCAGCCATGGGCTACAGCGATGAGCAGCGGGTTGATCTGGAGGCCACCATCGCCAACGTGGACTGCGATGCCGTGATCATAGGTACTCCCATCGACCTCAACCGGGTAGTGAAGATCAAGCAGCCCAACACCAGAGTCTTCTACGACCTGCAGGAGATCGGCAGCCCCAATCTAGAAGAAATTCTGGCAGAGTTCATAGAAAGGCATAAGCTGGGTAAGTAGAGGAAGCCGCAGGTGCGGCAGGAAGGAGTTGTTGTCCTTGGGCAGGACAGAAGAGCTGATCCGCGAGGTTGAGCAGTACAGTGCGCGCAACTACAATCCCCTGCCCGTGGTGATCGCCAGGGGCGAAGGGGCGTGGGTATATGATGTGGAGGGCAGGAAGTACCTGGATATGCTCTCCGCGTACTCGGCCCTGAACCAGGGGCACAGGCATCCCAAAATAATCCAAGCCCTCTTGGATCAAGCGGCCAAGATCACCCTCACTTCCAGGGCCTTTCACAATGAGACCATGGGGCCATTTTTGAAACGGCTCTGTGACATGGCCGGCTATGATCAGGCCCTGCCCATGAACACAGGGGCAGAGGCGGTGGAGACGGCCATTAAGGCGGCCCGTAAATGGGGACTGTTGAAAAAGGGAGTGCCCGAAAACCAAGGGGAGATCATTGTCTGCGAGAACAACTTCCACGGGCGCACCGTAACCATCGTCAGCTTCTCCAGTGAGGAGCAGTACCGCCGCGGGTTCGGGCCATTTACACCTGGCTTTATCACTGTGCCCTTCGGCGATGCTGAAGCTCTGGAAAAGGCCATGGGCCCCCACACGGTGGCGGTTCTGGCCGAGCCCATCCAAGGGGAAGGGGGAGTGCTGGTTCCTCCCCAGGGTTACCTGGCCAAGATGCGGGAACTTGCCAGTAAGCACAACGTGCTCATGATGCTGGATGAGATCCAAACGGGGCTGGGGCGCACAGGCCGCATGTTTGCCTACGAATACGAAACAGCCAAGCCCGATGTGCTTATCTTGGGCAAGGCCTTGGGCGGCGGGGTTTACCCCGTATCCGCCGTGCTGGCCAGCGCTGAAGTGATGGGTGTGTTCAACCCAGGTGACCACGGTTCCACTTTTGGCGGGAATCCCCTGGGCGCGGCTGTGGCCCAGGCGGCCTTGGAAGTCCTGCTGGAGGAAGATCTCCCGGGCAGGGCTTTTGAGCTGGGCAGCTATTTCATGGATGGCCTGAGGTCCATGCATAGCCCCTACGTTCAGGAGATCAGGGGCAGGGGCCTGCTCATCGGCGTGGAGATCAAGAAGGAATATGGCTCGGCCCGCCCCTTCTGCGAGCGGCTCATGGAGGAGGGTTTGTTGTGCAAAGAAACCCATGAGCAGACCATCCGCTTTGCGCCGCCCTTGGTGATCACCAGAGAGGAGATCGCTTGGGCCCTAGAGCGCATCCAAAAGGTGCTTGTTCCTTAGAGGAAGAGCAGAATTACGCCGGCAATGGAGATGAGTGCTCCCAGTACTTCCTTGGGGAGCACTTTTTCTTTGAAGAACAGCATGCTGAACGGGATGATCAAAACTGGCGACAGGGATGAGAGGGAAGAGACGATCCCCGCGGCAGTGTGCTGCAGAGCAACCAGGGAAGCGGTGACGCCCAGGAAGGGTCCCAGGACGGCACCCAGGCTGATGCAGCCCATGGCTCTCCTATCCCTAAGGGCCCTGGCCATTTCCGGCCATTTCCGCCGCACGGTGATGAGCAGGGTGAAGGCGGCGAAAGCCGCCAGCAGCCTGATCTGGGTGGCTGCCAGGGCGTTGTAGGAACCCATGCCCAGCTTGCTGAAGACAAGCCCCATAGCTTGTCCCAGCGCTCCTAGAAAGGCAAAGACCACTCCCCGCAGAGGGCGGTTCAGCTTGACCTTCTTTTCCTGGGGATTGCGGCTGAGGACAACTAGGGCAATCCCCAGCATGACCACGAAAATGCCCAAGAGACCCCGGAGAGAGATGCTTTCGCCTAGGATCACAAAACTGATCAAGGCCGTAATAGGCGGGCCCAGGGAGCTGATCAAGAGCGAGATGCGGGAGCCGATTTCCACCAGCGCCTGGAACAGGAAAATGTCACCTAAGACAAAGCCAATGAGGCCGGAAATGGAGAGCCAAAACCAGGCCTCCGGCGCCGCATCGCTGGGCAGGGGCATGCCCCTGGTGAGCAGAGCAGTGAGGGTCAAGAGGGGAAAGGCCACAAAGATCCGGAGATAATTTACGGCCAGAGATCCCACCCGTTTGCCAGCCACCTCAAAAGCCATGGCGTTCAGGCTCCAACAAAGGGCGGCCGTGAGCGCCGCCAGTTCTCCCAAATGTGAAATTGCTGTGTGTTCCATGTGCCCATCCCCTGTGTAGTGCAGTTTCTTAGCTATAGGATCAATTATAGTCTGCGGCCCCAGTAAAGGGAAGGGTTAGACGCAGGTAAAGAAGGGGATTGGCTGCGAGGAGGAGAACTTTACCAGCAGATTGAAAAAGGCACTGCAGAAGGGGGCAGGATTTATGCTCAAGTGGTGGCAAGAGCGGGTGGCTTACCAGATCTGGCCCCGCAGCTTCCAGGACAGCAACGGCGATGGAATCGGCGATCTGCAGGGCATCATCGCCCACCTCGATGAGCTGAAGGACTTGGGGGTGGGCATTATCTGGCTCAGTCCCGTCTATCCTTCGCCCAATGCGGATTACGGCTACGATATCAGCGACTACATGGACATCAACCCCGAGTTCGGCACCATGGCCGATATGGAAGAGCTCCTCGCCGAGGCGGAGAAGCGGGATATCAAGATCATCCTGGATCTGGTGATCAACCACACCTCAGACCAGCATGCCTGGTTCCAGCAGAGCCGGGACAAGAACAGCCCCTACCGGGACTACTACATCTGGCGCCCCGGGAAGAACGGCAGGCCGCCCAACAACTGGACCAGTTTCTTCGGCGGGCCGGCGTGGACTTACGATGAAAAGAGCGGCGAGTACTACCTGCACCTTTTTGCCAAAAACCAGCCTGATCTCAATTACCGCAACCCCAAGGTTCTGGAGGAGGTCAAGGAGGTTCTCCGCTTCTGGCTGGAAAAGGGGGTGGCGGGCTTTCGCTGCGATGTGATCAACCTCCTCTGGAAGTCGAGTCTGGAGAACGGCAGGTGGCGCGTTGGTCTCACGGGCCTGGAGCACTACCTTTCCCAAGAAGGCTGCCATGAAATCCTGCGCGCCCTCCGCAGAGAGGTACTGGATCATTACGACTGCTTCACCGTGGGGGAGACTGTTTTCGTCACTCCTCAGATGGCCTTGGATTTCACCCTGCCTGAGCGGGGGGAACTGGATATGGTCTTCTACTTCGAGCACATGGCGGCAGATGAGTTTTTGATCAAGTGGTTCAAGCGCAAGTTCAGGCCCGAACGCCTGGCCCGGGCTCTCACTAAGTGGACCAGGGAGGTGCCCTGGAACGCCAATTACTTGGAGAACCACGATCAGCCCCGCTCCGTATCCCGCTATGGTCATGAAGGTGAGTTCTGGAAGGAGTCCGCTAAGCTGCTCTGCACTCTGCTTTTGACCATGCGGGGAACCCCCTTTATCTATCAGGGCCAGGAAATCGGCATGACCAACTTCGATTTCACCAGCATGCACCAGATCAAGGACATTGAGTCGCACAACATCTACAAACTGGCCAAGCGCCTGGGCTTTCCCAGATCCTTACGCTGGAAAATGATCAAAGCCACATCCAGGGACAACGCCCGCACCCCCGTGCAGTGGACTGCCGGGCCCAATGCCGGGTTTACCACGGGCACGCCGTGGATCGAGGTGAACAAGAACTACACCAGGATCAACGTGGAATCCCAGCTCCAGGATGCCACTTCCATCCGCAGTTACTGCAAAAAAATGATCGCCCTGCGCACCGGATGCGATGTCCTCAAGGCGGGAGACTTCCAGGCGGTGGAGATCAAAAGGAATCTCTTCGTGTACCGGCGGGCCAAAGACGGTGAGTCCCTGCTGGTGCTGCTCAACTTTGCCCAGCAGCCAGTGGAGGCTCCTTACCGCGGCACAGTCGTGATCTCCAATTACGACCGCTCAAACTACGATGGCAGGCTGCAGCCCTATGAGGCAGTGGTCTTAAGAGAGAATTAGGAGGAGAGCCATGGAGAAAGCAGCGAAGCGCAACATCTACGCCTTTGGTTTGGGAACAGTGGGCCGAGATATGGTTTACGCCATGGTGAGCATGTACCTCATCTTCTACCTCACGGACATCCTCACCGTGCCCAGCGCCACCCTGTGGTGGATTAACGGGGTCATTCTCTTGGGGAGAATCTTCGATGCTGTCAATGATCCCATCATGGGGGTGATTGTGGACAACACTAACACCAAGTACGGCAAGTTCAAGCCCTGGATTGTGTTTGGCTCCATCGCCTCGGGCATCATCACCATTCTCCTCTTCACCGATTTCGGCCTGGGGGGAACGGGCTTTGTGGTGGTGTTCGCCATTCTGTTCGTCTTGTGGGATTTGGCCTATACCACCAACGATATTTCGTACTGGTCCATGCTTCCAGCTTTGAGTGTAGACCAAAAGGAGCGGGAACGCATCGGTTCCTTTGCCAAGATCTGCGCCAATATTGGGCTTTTTGCCGTGGTGGTGGGTTTGGTGCCCATTACCACCATGCTCGGCGAGGGCCTGGGCAGCATGGTAAAAGCTTACCAGGTGTTTACTGTGGGCCTGGTGGTCTTAATGTGGCTCGGGCAGGCCATTACCGTTTTCGGTGTCAAGGAAAACAGGGAGATCTTTAAGCCGGAAGAAACTACCACCCTCAGGGGCATGATCAAGGCCATCGCCGAAAACGACCAGCTGCTCTACGTATCTGTGGCCATGTCGCTGTTTATGATCGGCTATGTGACCACGACCAGTTTTGGACTTTACTTCTTCAAGTACGCTTACGGCGATGAGGGTATGTACTCCGTCTTTGCCCTCATCTTAGGCGTCTGCCAGCTGGCGGCCCTATCTGTTTTTCCCTTCTTCAGTAAGCGGTTCAGCCGGGAGAAGCTCTACGCAGCCTCCACGTTATTGGTGGTTGTGGGCTACGTGCTCTTCTTCTTTGCTCCCATGAACATGCTGGTCATCGGCCCCGCGGGCATCTTGATCTTTTTAGGCGAAGCGTTCATCCAGATCCTCATGCTCATGTTCCTCACAGATACGGTGGAGTATGGCCAGTGGAAGCTGGGCAAGCGAAACGAGAGCGTCACCTTTTCCCTCCAGCCTGTGATCTTCAAAGTGGCGGGGGCGGTGGGCAGCGGCATTGTGGGCGCAACGGTGATCCTCTCAGGCATCAACGATGCCGTAAGCGCCGCGGATGTCACAACTGGCGGACTGCTGCTCCTTAAGTTCTCCATGCTTATCCTGCCCCTACTGTTCATTGTGGTGGGTTACATCATCCACCGCCGCAAGTACATTATCGACAGCGCCATGTACCAGAAGATCCTGGCAGATCTCAAAGAGCGAGGCCATTTGAAACTCCCCCAGGCTTGAGATCCTGAATTTAGCGGCAGGGACTTGCCAGCCGCTGCAGAAGTGAGGACTTAAGGAAGTTTTGGGGAGAGGAGCGAAAGCCGAGGGTGAACCGGAGGAACGCCTTACAGCTGGTGAAGGACCTTTACGGTACCCAGCGAAGAGAGGGATTGGACAAGTTCAGTTCAGAGCATTCCCTGGATGTGGTGACGTACTGTTTCCTGCACCTGGAGCGGGACAACCTGCGGGCCATGCGTATTTTAAACGTGGCCATTCTCCACGATGTGGTGGAGGACTTCTCCCAGGAGGGTTACACCTTGGAAAAGGTGCAGTCTGTGGTGGGCCTGGGACAGAGGGAGATCAGGCTTTTGAACCTCCTGACCAGGAAAAAGGGCCAGGAAGCGGAGTATCTTCCACTGCTTTTCCAGGATGAGGATGCGGCCCGCATCAAGCTGGCCGACCGCATTGCCAACTGCCGCGACTTGGCGGCCTGGGTCCAGGGAACCCAGGGGTTTCCCCCCAGAGCCAGGCGCATCTATGAGAAATACAAGCGGGAAAACGCGGTGATCCTGGAGCTGATCCAGGAACATTTCCAGGCGCAGGCGGAAGATCCCGACCATGTTTTCTTTCACCAGATCCCGCTGCTCCAAAAGAACATGGCTGAGCTGGACAGGCTCTACGCCCAGTATTTTGGAGCATGGGCAAATTAAGCGGCGTGAGTAGGGAAGCAAAAGGGCCGTGCAAAATGAACCAATCACCGTTCATTCTGCAGCGGCCCTTCGTTGTTCTGGCTTAGGCTGACCCGCAGCAGTGGCCGAAAGTGCGCTTGCTGCCGCAGGGGCAGGGCGCTTCTGGGCTCAGGCGCCGCCTGGTCGCGAAATCGTAGACAATGGCCTTCCCGGGGACGCCGTCCTCCTTTGCTTCGGGCTTGGCAGCCCGGTCCATGATTTCCTCGGGGGAATGTCCTTTTAACACCCAGTGCGGAGCGCTGTGGTAGAAGTCGAAGACCACCAGGGCCAGCTCAGTAATGTCTTCCTCCGTGGGTCGATCCGTGTGCTCTAAAAGGGCATAGACGATCTCTGGTGGCGACAGTTCCATTTGTACCAGACTGAACAGGAGATCGAGGAAATAGGGTACAGACTCATCCATACGGTTCTTCCGCAGAAAGCTGCGGAGCTCCCGCATCTGCCGGCCGTTCCTGTGGAAAAAGGCTGGATCCCCTGCCTGCCAGGCCTCTTGATAGGTGAGGGGGCGGTATTCCAAAGCTTCCCGCGCTCTCAGTTCACTTAAGGTGTAGTCAAGATCAGTGAGGCGCCCGTCGCAGAAGTAACCCCGCTCGAACACGATATCCCAGTTGTAGAAGCCGATCTCCCGCAGTACTTCCCCAATTCTGGCCAGCTCCACGGGCTGGGGGAGCAGCTTGTTGATCATCTTGGCCAGTTCAAGGAGGGGCAGACAGCCGTAATAATGGAGCAGCCCACGGCTTAAGCGGGCGATCACCGTATTGCCCCTCACCCTTTCCCGGTAGCTGGGCCCGTTGAAGGCAAAAAACAGCTCCTGAAACTCCAGGGGAATGATGAGGTAGGCATCACTTTCATCCATCTCCACAAAGCCCACGTACTCCTCGAGCAGATAGTCCTCGGCGGGACTGCTGCTGGCGGGGCCCAGGGGGTGGACTTGCGAAAAAGTGGTTATCTCATGCACCAAGTCATAAACGGTTTGATCCCAAGACATCATTTTGCCGGCCGCGATCTGCGGCAGGCGCTGGCATAAAAAACCCACAAGCCTCGACTTGCGCAGCCCGCTTGCTCCCTTGATCTGGAGCCGGCGGCAGATGTTCAAAAGCTCTGCCTTGGTCTGCCGGGCCAGGAGAGACTCCAGCAGAAAGGCGCTGTTGGCCGCACTATTGGACACTTAACTCACCGTCCTTTGCTCAAAGCCGGATCTGCAGCTCCACAGGGCAGTGATCACTGCCCAGCACCTGATCGTGGATGACCGCATCCACCAGGTGCTCCCCTAAAGCACAGGACGCCAGGAAATAGTCGATCCTCCACCCGATGTTGCGTTCCCGGGCCTTGGCAAAATAGGCCCACCAGGTGTAGGCATCCCGTTTGTCGGGGTAAAAATGGCGGAAGGTATCGATGAATCCTGCCTCCAACAGCTGGCTGAACTTCTCCCGTTCCTCATCGGTGAAACCGGCGTTCTTGCGGTTGGTATCTGGGTTTTTCAGGTCAATCTCCTTGTGGGCCACATTGAGATCCCCACAGATGATCACAGGCTTCTCCTTGCCGAGCTCAGTGACGAAGGAACGGAAGTCATCGTCCCAAACCATCCTGTAATCTAAGCGGGTTAGGCCCCGTTGGGAATTGGGTGTGTACACGTTGGTGAGGAAGAAGGAATCATACTCTAAGGTGATCACCCGTCCTTCCTGATCATGTTCTTCCATATCTAGTCCATAGCGTACCGCCAAAGGCTTGACCTTGGTGAACACAGCAGTGCCGGAATAGCCCTTCTTTTCAGCATAGTTCCAGTACTGTTCGTAGCCAGGCAGATCCAGTTCGATCTGGCCATTTTGCAGCCTGGTCTCTTGTACACAAAAGATGTCCGCATCTATCTCAGCAAAGAAGTCCAGGAAGCCCTTATTCAGGCAGGCCCTGAGACCGTTTACGTTCCAGGAAATGAGCTTCATTCAATAACCTCCCCTTAGCTGAATTCTCTAGCTGTTGCGCCGTTCCTGCTTGTCTGGTCAAAACAGGAAAACCGGCGGAGATTAGGGAGGAATAAGTGACACACAGCACGAAGTGTTTATTTCTAGAGGCAGCCAATAGTCTTTGGTGAGGAGGGGGACTATGCTTATTTTGGTCACGGGGGGAACCGGCTACATAGGCAGCCATACCTGCGTGGAACTTCTAGACAGCGGTTACGATGTGATTATCCTGGACAATTTGGCCAACAGCGAGCGTGAGGTGGTGGACCGCATCGCGCAGATCACAGGAAAACGGCCGCTGTTTTATCATGCCGACGCCACAGACGCCACCGCGGTGGATTTGATCTTCAGAACGCACGCCATCGACGGCGTGATCCATTTTGCCGGGCTGAAAGCGGTGGGTGAATCGGTGGAAAAGCCCCTGGCTTACTACAAAAACAACCTGCTCAGCACCATGGTGGTCTTGGAAAACTGCGTGAAGTACGGGGTGAAGCGCTTTGTCTTCAGCTCTTCCGCCACCGTGTACGGGGAGAATGAAGCGCCCTTGGTGGAGTCCATGGAACTGCGCCCCCGGGCCAACCCCTATGGTGAAACCAAGGCCATGTGTGAGAAGATTCTCACGGATACGGCAAGAATCCATCCGAAAATGTCCGTGGCGCTCTTGCGCTATTTCAACCCCGTTGGCGCTCACGAAAGCGGGCTTATTGGCGAGGCCCCCCGGGGCATACCCAACAACCTCATGCCCTACGTCACCCAGGTGGCCAAGGGCCTCCTGCCGGAGCTCAAGGTCTTCGGGAACGACTATCCCACCCCGGACGGTACGGGGGTGCGGGACTACATCCACGTTATGGACCTGGTCAAAGGACACCTGGCCGCCCTGGAGAAGACGGGGCCTGGAGTGCATATCTACAACTTAGGCACGGGTAAGGGAACGTCGGTTCTGGAACTGATCGCCGCCTTCCAGCGGGTGAACCAGGTGGAGATTCCCTACAGAATAGTGGAACGCCGCCCCGGCGATCTGGCCGCATGCTGGGCCGATGCCAGCAAAGCCCGGGATGAACTGGGCTGGACTGCGGAGCGCAGTCTGGAGGATATGTGCCGGGATGCCTGGCGCTTTGAACGACTGCGGGGTTAAGCTGCACTGTGCCGGGAGTCGTCTAGTCTACAAAGAAGAGCTTGGTTGGAGGTATACCGATGAAAAGGCGGCATTCCATCTGGATGAAAATCGTAGCCTTACCCCTGATTTGGGTGTTTTTGGCCATCCTGCTGCTCAGTTTTGCCAGCGTCTACGTGGGTTACACCAGAACCTTGGATCAGAAGCGGCTGGCCGGGTTGGCCGTGGCTCAGCAGTTCAGGAACCGCTTGGCGGAGAGGTCGCGGGCGATAACGGCCCTGGAAGAGGTCCTGGAGCGCACTGCCCTGAACGCTGCCCAGGTGGCAGCTGCGGAGTATGCTGAGGTCAGTGATGAGCTGCTCACCGAAACCGCACAGAAACTGGGCGTTAGTGTTCTCAACTGGTATGATCCTTCGGGGACTGTGATTTACTCCGCCTTCCAGCGTCACCTGGGGCGCACTGCAGCCGGGGGTTATTTGTCCAGCGGCGAGGAGTCTTTGGTCTGGCCCCTGTGCCTGGATGCGGAGAGCGGGGATTATTACATTTATGCCTTTCAGCGAGCACGGGGAGGTTCTGTTGTTCAGGCGGGGGTTGTGGCCAACGAGCTCCGAGCCCTCCAGGAGGAACTGGGCTCTGGGCAGCTGGTGGTGGATGCCACCAGTGGGGCCACCCTGAGCTATGCCAATGTGTTCAATGCCCAAGGCGAGCTGGAGGCAGCCAGCCCCCCTGTGGATGAGGGGCAGCTGTTTCAGGATGGGGCCAAGCTGGATGCCCTGCGGCAGAAATCTAACTATGTGGCCCTCACTAAGCATCCCCTGAGCGGGGAGACGGTTTGGGATATCTTGCTCCCCGTTTATGCCCAAGGGGATTACGCTGGGGCTGTAAACGTAGGGGTCAATCTGGAAATCGTGGGCAGAACCGTAAGAAGCAGCATTATACTCACACTGCTCATCGCCGGCTCAACCTATCTGGTGCTGGGTTTGCTCCTCTCCGTTACTGCTTCACGCTTGGTGAGCTCCATCAACGGCATGAGCCGACACATTGATCTCGTTGCCGGCAGGGTGCTGCACCAAGGGGTGCCCGGGGCGCTATTGGGGAGGAAGGATGAAATCGGCCTCATGGCCAAGGGGGTCCAGGCCATGCAGGATGCTTTCAACAGCGTGTTAACCAAGGCCCTGGAGACGGCCGCGGCCACTGCCCGGGCTAGTCATGAACTCTCTGCCTCCTCAGAGGAGACCAGCGCTTCCATTGAGGAAGTGGCGGGCACAGCCAATGAGTTTGCTTCCACCGTGGAGGCCATGGGCGGCAGTGTGACCGAGATGGTGCAGGCCGCGGAAGGGATTCAGGCTTCCGCAGCGGAAGGTCAGTCTGTGGTGGGCAGGACGGTTACCCTGGCCCATGACTTGAGGGAGAACATGGCTGAGCTGGCTGAGGCCGTAACTCATTTGGGGGAACGCTCGGAGGAGATTGGCCAGATCGTGGAGGCTATCACCGCCATCGCTGACCAAACCAACCTGCTGGCCCTCAACGCCGCCATCGAAGCTGCCCGGGCCGGTGAGTACGGCCGGGGGTTTGCTGTGGTCGCGGAGGAAGTGCGTCAGCTGGCTGAACAGGCCGCGGGTTCCACCAAACAGATTACTGACCTGGTCCGGGCTATTCAGGGCGAAACTGAGCGCACCGTGCAGGGTATCAAGCGCGGTGCCGCCCAGGCAGAGGACACCGCAGCTGCCGTGTCCCGCAGCGGCGAGCTGCTCACTGCCATTCTGCGCCAGATTGCAGAGATTACCATTACCATCAAGGAAGTCTCCCGGGGAATCGAGATGATCGGTGCGGGCAGCGAAGAGCTGGCCGCCGCCACGCAGCAGCAGTCCGCGTCCATGGAGACCATTTCCTCAGCCGTCCAGGAGCTCAGTGTGATGGCGGAACGCCTGGAGCAGCTAGTACAGGAGTTCGAACTGGCCGCAGAAGAGGGGAAAGATTGATTCGGAAGCGACTTTCCCTTGCCCTAACAGCCGTCTTGGTGTATCCTAAACTCAAGATTAACGAAAGGGAGGTGGGCTTTGTGATCGCGGTCTTAGGTATTGGCGTGCAGTGTACCGGCGTTGGCCTGCCTCGGATTCCCGGCTGAGTATATGCAGCCTGTTTTTGCCATGGGTGGAAGCCAACGCCTCAGGAATGAGTAACAAAGGAGGACGTTGGCTTTTATGTATGTGAAGGCTGAAGACGTTTTGCCTGAAGCCCTCTTAGAGGAAATCCAAGAGTATGTGCAGGGAGTGGAGATCTATATTCCCAAGCGGCCCGAGACTAGGCTGGGCTGGGGAGAGCGCAACGGAACCCGCCAGCTCATCCGGCGACGCAACCGGGAAATCGTGCGCAGATATGCCCAGGGCGAGAGCATCCCCTCCCTGATGGAACGCTATCATCTTAGCTACGACAGCATCCGGAAGATCGTAAGCGCAGGACGGAAAGAATGAGTCCCAAGTGTTCTTGACGGGAAAAGGCCCCCTGAGATGCTACAATGGGATCAGTGGGACCCACGAGTTTTGGGCGAAAGGGGGCTGATCGAATGATCTGCAGGAGGTATGGCCAACTCTAGCTCGGCTAGGTTGCCAGAAAAATGGGCAGGCTCGCGCGCCGGCAGGCGGGTGGGCCTGCTTTTTTGCACCTGGCAGGAGGATTTTTCTGGCAGATGGTGAACTACACACCCCTTGAGGACCATTACGGGGGTTGGGAGATGATGTGATGCGGTGGCTCCGGGTGAGATGGCGCTTGCTCAGGCGCACTCTGCATGAACTGCGTGGCGATGCGGAACTGAAGAAACTGGCCAGCGCCGCCAGCGTACAGCGGATTTTTTGGACTGCTCCCGTGTTGGCCGCGGGCAATTTTCTGGCAGCCCTTGGTTTCAGCCTGCGCCAGGTCGCTGCCGGCGGTCAGGAGCTGTTGTGGCGCAACCTGATCATTACAGCCAATTTGGCAGTGAGCGTTATCTCCGCGTTGATCTGGTTTTTGGCCTGGAAAATCAAGCGGCCAGACACCAGTGCCAAGACCCAGACCATCTTCGTTTATGCAGTGGCCGCCTTTGTCCTCGCCGGGGGGTTGGTGATTACGCTCATCGATCAGCTGGTGATGACCAGCATCACCCCCTTTCTGCTCTGCGTGACCATCGTGGGCACATTTTACTACCTCTATCCTCACTATTCCCTGGTTCTGTTTGGCGCGGCTTATCTTGTCTTTCGCAGGGCCCTTGCCGTGGTGGGGAGTGCCTCCCCGAACATAGTCCACTCCAATCAAGTGAACGGCCTGATTGTGACCGCCCTTGGCTTCGCCTTATCCTTACTCAGTTGGCTGCACTTTGGGCGCACCACCATGCAGGAGCGCACCATCAAGGGGCAGCAGGCTAAACTGCGGGATCTGGCCTATCGCGATCCCCTAACGGGCCTGCCCAACCGCAGGTTCCTAGATGAGCGCATCCGGGCGGAGGTGTCCGTAGTCAAGGGCAGGGGCACAGAAGCTTCCTTGATCATGTGCGATATTGATCACTTTAAGAAAGTAAATGACACCTACGGGCACCTGGCCGGCGACGACCTTCTCAGGGAACTCGCGGCGCTGCTGCGGGAGAATGTGCGGGCCGACAACACACTGGTCCGCCTGGGCGGAGAGGAGTTTGTCATTTTGGCCCCCGGGGCCAGCTTGGAGGAAGGAGCTCTTTTGGCGGAACGCTTGAGGAAGCTGGTGGCAGGGCACAGCTTCACCGTGTGCGGCAATGAAGTGCGCATCACCATGAGCATCGGGGTGGCCCCGCTTACGGGTGCGGAGAATGTGCGCGACTATTACAACCGGGCCGACCGTGCGCTCTATACAGCCAAGGAGCAGGGGCGCAATCAAGTGGTGGTGGCAAGCTAGATAAGCCGAGAAAGGAAAGCAGGTTGGACGCCCTTTAAGGCCCAACCTGCTTCGTTTACTTTTTGGAGTTGGGCAGCCACTGCTCCAAGCTGCCCAGCTCTTTGTACAATGCGGTTAGCTCCTCCACGGCCTTCGGGTCCAGCCCCTGGGCCTGGAGTCCTTTCTCAAAGATACCCAAAGCTTTGCGGCGCTTGAGGAGCAGGGGGGGAGCCACGGAAAAGGTCCTGCCCAGCGCCCTACCCGCGCCACCGATCACAGACAGCACTTCCCGCCACATGGTGCACCCTTACGCATCCTTAAACTGACTGGTGAGGGACTTGAGAGTTTTCATATACTCCTGGGTAAGGCGCAGGGCATCCTGGCTGTCCATACCGGCATCCATGAGGTTTTTGTAGAAGGTTCCCACCGCTTTGCTCATCTGCTCTGCTCCCTCTTGGGAATAAAGGGTGTGGTAGAGCTCCTTGACCAGCCTGGGGAGCTTCTCCGAGACCATATCCAGCATTTCACCGATTTCTTTTACGGGGATATCCGAGTCACTCACTGACAAACACACTCCTCTCAAAGATTTGCATCACCCAGCCCAGCATTTTGGGCATGGTTGTTTCCAGCACAGTGCGCAGCACTGCTCGATAGAGCGCCTGGCCCATGGTACCCCGGATCTTGGCGTAAACCCGCAGCTTGACTCCTTCCGGTATGGGAGTTTTAAGTTTGGTCAGCTCCTTTTTTAGCGCCAGCTCCAACTGCAAAGCCTCTAGAAAGGCTGGTTCAGAGGCGGCAAGCCTAAGGGCAAGGGCCCTCTCTTCAGGGGAGAGCGTGTCGTACAGCAGGCCCCAGGCCAGGTCCATGTACTCTTCTTGCGGTTTCGTCACCTTGATCCCCCCTGCAGCCAGTTGTAGAGGTATTTGCGGGCGTAGTGGGCCTTGCTTTTCACCGTTCCCTCAGGAATGCCCAGCATCTCCCCGAGTTCTCGGTAGGTGAGACCTTCCACGTAGAGCCCGTAGACGATGGTGCGCTCGGGTTCCGCCAGCTGTTCCAGGATTTCCTGGGCAAACAAGTTGGCAGCTTCACCGCCTGCTGCGGCTAGGCTTTCTGCTTGAAGGGGCAGGTGAACGGGGCGCCGACGCAAGAAGTCCACCAGCTTGTTGTGGGCAATGGTGAGCAGCCAGGCCTTGGAAGAACTCACGCAATGGAGCCGGTTCAGCCCCTGGTGGGCGGCTAAAAAGGTCTCCTGGACCAGATCCTCCACGGCCTGACTGTCCCTGAGCTTGAAGCTCAGATAACCGTATACGGCATCCACATGTTCTCGGTACAACCTTTCCAAGTCCACTGCGTTCAGCCCCTTCATCCCTATAGTCGGTTGCACCCCCCAATTGGTTCACTGCAGAATGTTAGGTTTTGGTAAAATGACGCTTGTTCATTCCTTACCCGACTGGGAAAGGATTAGCCAAGCTGGCAGAGAACACTTACAAAAAGTGTCATTGTCTGCCAGGGAGGGAGCATGTTGAGTTTTGAGATCGTGGTTAAAGACAGCTTTTTGAAGGATTTCATGGCAGTGCCCCACAGTACCCAAAGTGCAGCCACCCGCTCTGTGGGCTTGATCCAGCAAGATCCGTTCCGGGCGCCCAACGTCAAGAAGATCATGAAGCACCTTTATACCAACGTGTATCGGGTACGCCTCGGTGACTACCGCCTGGTCTACGCTGTGGGGGACCGCATCATCAGCCTGTTGGCCATCGGCCGGCGCGGTGAGATCTACAAGCGACACCTTGGAGATGCCGCCATCGCCGTCACTGGCGAACATGTCCAGGCTGCTGCACCCCAGCCTGCACCTAAGCAGTTTGCCACCACGCCCTTCGATGGGCAGCGGGCTTGGTATCCCGAGGGCAGCGATGCGGATTTTCAGCCCGCTGCTGAAGAGCCTGGTCCCAGGGCGGAGGGAGGGGCCTTTGAGGAACTGCTGAAACGCTGGGGCATCCCGGAACAGGAACGCAGACTGATTTTGGGCTGCAGGGATCTCGGGGAAATCCTCAAGCTGGATCTGCCGGAGTCCACCCTAAATGCGGTGCAGCACTGGTTCAATCCGCCCACCCTGCAGCAGCTGGAAGAACAGCCCGACTTCAACCTGCCGTCCGTGACGGATCTGGATCGCTTCCGCGATGGGACGTTGACCAGATTTCTCCTCAAGCTCTCGCCAGAACAGGAAAAGGTGGCAGCCCGCTCCCTGCAGGGCCCCGCCTTGGTGAAGGGGGGACCGGGGACGGGTAAGTCCCTGGTAGCCTTGTACCGCATCCGGAACCTGATGGATCCCCAGCAGTACAAGCTCTTCGAACCGCTGCCCCGGGTGCTCTTTTTGACCTTTGGCCGCTCGCTCATGAACGCTTCCCAGCAGCTTTTGGAAGAGCTGATCCCGGAAAGCCTTGATCAAGTGATGGTCACCAATCTGGATTCCCTGGTGCGCAGTATTGTCCTGGAGAGCGGCTGCCAGTTCACACCCCTGATGGATTTGGATAAACATGTGGAAGAGGCGCGAACCAATGTTTTGGAAGCCCGTGAAAAGGACGCGGGCAGCGCTTGGTTTGCCCTTTTAGATCTGCGCCCGGGCTATTTAGTGGAGGAGATTGAGTGGGTGATCAACGGTTGGCGCATCCAAACCCTGGAGGAGTATCTGGAAGTGGAACGCGTGGGGCGCGGCATACCCTTCAGCAAGCCCCTGCGCCGCCTGGTCTGGGAAGTCTACCAAGAAACCCTGCGCCTCACGGCTGACAAGGGCCGCTCCTGGGAGCACTACCGCTCCTTGGCTTTGGATCTGCTGCAGACAAAGGCGGTGGCGGTGGCCAAATATGATGTGGTAATCGTGGACGAGGCTCAAGATCTGAGCCCCGTGAGCCTCGCTGTCTGCGCTGAGCTTTGTAAAACGCCCCAGGGCCTGTTCTTTACCGCCGATGCTAACCAGAGCATCTACAACCGCGGCTTTGCCTGGAGCAGGGTCCATGACTTTCTGGACTTCCGGGGACGATCCACTATTTTGAAGCACAACTACCGCAGTACAAAACAGATCGCCCTAGCCTGTCGGGAATTGCTCCAAGGTTCGCAGGCCGATGCCGAGACCACGGAGACCATTCCGGTGCATGAAGGACCTAAGCCCAAGCTGTGCTTGAGCACAAGCAGCCAGCAGCAATACGCACTCATTGCCGAGTTCCTTAGGGAGTCCGCCAGGGCACTGCGCTTACCTGTGTGGACGGGAACAGTGCTCACCTACTCCAACCGCAGGGCGGGGGAGGTGGCCAAGGCCTTGGTGGAGCTGGGCATCGAAGCCAAGCATGTCACCGGCAAGGATCTGCACCTGAAGGAAAAAGTGGTGAAGGTGATGACCCTGCACAGCTCCAAGGGTTTGGAGTTTCCCATCGTGGCCGTGGCCCATGTGGAGGAAGACTACTTCCCCGGCTTGCTGCCGGGCATGACCGATCCCGGGGAGATCGCGGAACACGAAGCAAACCGCCGCAAGCTGCTCTTCGTGGGCTGCAGCCGGGCCATGCGCCGCCTGGCCATGTTCGCCAATTCCAGCCAGGCTTCCCCCTATTTACACGAACTGAGCGGCGACTGCTGGGAACTGGTTGTCTGAGAGGAGATGAAAATGGTGCCCAATGAACACGAACGCCTGCGCAGGGAGTGGATGGAACTGGCACCACAGTGGATCAGGGAAGCCCGGGCCGGGGGTGATGTGGCACGGCAGGGGCTGCTGGATGAGTATACCCTTGCGGCCTGCGGCGATGTCCAGGGCCTGAGGATCCTGGACAGCGGCTGCGGCGAGGGCCGTTTCTCCCGCCTTTTGGTACAGCGGGGTGCCCAGTACGTGCTGGGTGTGGATAACTGCCCGCCCATGATCGAAGCCGCCCGTGAGCTGCAGTCCGGCACTGATCAGTACATATTAGCTGATGTCCAGGATCTCAGTTTTTTGGAGGATGCCAGTTTTGACCTGGCGGTTTCTTACCTCAACCACTGCGATCTGCAGGACTTTGCAGCCAATGTAAGGGAAGTCTATCGAGTACTCAAAGAGCAGGGACGGTTTGTGGTGGTGAACATCCATCCCATGCGCTCCGCGGGTGGCAGCTGGCATCGGGATTCCCGGGGGGAAAAGGAGTATGTCATGCTGGACCACTACTTCGCGGAAGGGGAACGGCACTTCACCATGAAAGGCTTGCCCGTCACCAACTTCCACCGTACACTGTCCACCTACGTGCGCAGCTTCCTGGGGACAGGGTTTACCCTGGAGGACGTGATCGAACCTACCGTTTCCCCAGAAAATGTGGCCCGCTTCCCGGAACTCGCCGATGAGCTCAGGGTCCCGAACTTTATCATTTTCTTACTGAAGAAATAAGGAATATTGCTGGTTTTGCTGGCTGGGTTGTTGTACCCTATAATCACCATATGAGAAGGGGGCCCAGTGCAGCATGGAAAAGGTCATTGATTTGAAGAAGACCGTCTATGAACTGGTTCAGGAGCATCCCGAATTGGCGCAGATCATGGCGGAGCTTGGTTTTTCCAGCATCACCAACCCGGCCATGCTCAAAACGGCAGGCCGGGTCATGACCCTGCCCAAAGGGGCGGCCATGAAGGGTAAGGACCTGGAGGAAATCAAGGCAGAACTGGCCAAGCGGGGATTCGCCGTGCGCTCTTAAGCTTGTGATCGTCTGGGGGAGGAAATGTGAGCAAGGGGCAGTTATTTTGCTGAAATCGGGAAATACTACCTCTGGGGAAAGGTATTTGACCTTCTTTGACTTTGACCTTTCCTGATGTTAGTGGGAAAATAAGGTTGCAAGTTCAAATTAAGGATCAAATCCGAGGAGGTAGAGAGCATGTATCGCTTAATGCCGTTTCGCAGGCACAGCCGCGGCGACTTCCTGCCCCAGGGCTGGGACAATTTCTTTAACTGGCCGGAATCCTTCTGGCAGGGTTTCAGCGGTTTTGGGTCCTTCAATGTCGATGTAAAGGAAACGGAGGAAGGCTACAGCATTCAGGCGGATCTGCCTGGCGTGGCCAAGGACAACATCCGGCTCTCTCTGGACAACGGTTATTTGACCATCGGCGTGCGTGCTGAGGAAATGAAGTCGGAGAAGAACGAGAACTACCTATGCCGGGAGAGAAGGCAGATGTCCAGCCAGCGCAGTTTCTACGTGGGCAATGTCAATCCGGAGGATGTGCAAGCCCGCTATGAAAATGGAGTGCTGGAGGTCAAGGTCCCCCGGGCTTCCCAGGGCCCTGATCGCCGCCAGATTCCCATTCAATAACCTGGAGGGTGCCTGCACCCTCCTTTTTCCTTTGGGCAGGATTTTCCGCTCGCGGCCAGAAGATGGTAATAAGTACCATCAGCGAGGAGGGAACTGGCTGTGGCCAGCGAGGACCAAATCAGATTGGCTGTGTTTGAGTGGTTGGAGGATCAGACCCGCTTTGACGATGTGCTGCATTGGTCCACACTGCAGGGGGGATTTGCTTTCCAGGGGCGCACCATCAGTCTAGTGGGGCAGCAGGGCATCTGGAAGCCCAAGGTGTTTAAATCCATACCCATCTCCATCCGCACTTCTTACAAGTCCGATTATCAGGACGGGGTCACCCCAGATGGGCTGCTGCACTACAAGTACCGGGGTACGGATCCTGATCACCGTGACAATGCCGGATTGCGGGAAGCCATGCTCAAGCAGGTTCCCCTGGTCTACTTCCACGGTATCCTGCCTGGGAAGTACTTGGCCGCCTGGCCGGTATACATTGTTGGGGAGGATCCGCAGAACCTAGCCTTCACCGCCGCGCTGGATGATAAGCGGCACATCGGCCCAGGAGAACCGGAGGGGGAGGAGCGGGAGTACCGCCGGCGCTACATCACCGCCAGCCTCAGAACCCGCCTGCACCAGCGCTCTTTCCGCCTCAGGGTGCTGGAGGCCTACCAGAGCCAGTGCGCCTTCTGCCGTCTGCGCCGGGCGGAGCTGCTGGATGCCGCACATATTATCCCCGACAGCCATCCCCTGGGCGAACCTCGGGTGAGCAACGGCTTGGCCCTGTGCAAAATCCACCACGCGGCCTTTGACCGCCACTTTATTGGAGTAACCCCCGATTACACCATCGTGATCCGGCCGGAGCTCTTGGAAGAGCAGGATGGGCCCATGCTCCGCCACGGCATCCAGGAAATGCACGGAAGACGCCTGATTCTGCCCCAGAAGCGCAGTGAGTATCCCGATCGCGATCGCTTAGCCCTGCGTTATGAGCTGTTTCGAAAGGCCATGTGAACAGGCTCAGGCCTTGTCCAGGATCCTCCTGAACAGGGCCTTTCTTGTGCCTGGCGTCCTGTTCAGCCGGAAGGCGCAATTACGACAGGGGAACAAGGTTTGCCTGGCGAAGTCTAAAGGGCCAAATACGACAGAGAGGGAGCGGAAGCATGCAGACCCGTAAGGAGAATGTGGTTGACAACTTTCACGGAACCCTGGTCGCGGATCCCTATCGCTGGTTGGAAAACAGCGGCGATCCCGAAGTGGCGGCCTGGGTGGCCAGGCAGAACGAGCTCACCGAGGAGTTCCTCAGCCCCGGAGATCCCCGCCCGGCCATCAAGGAGCGCCTCTTGGAGCTGTGGGATTATCCCCGGACCCAATTGCCGCGCAGAGCCGGATCGTGGTATTTCTTCCAGCACAACAGCGGCCTGCAGAACCAGCCTGTGCTCTACCGCCAGAAGGGCCTGGACGGTGAGGCGGAGGTGGTTTTGGATCCCAATCGGTGGAGCCCTGATGGCACCGTGGCCATCAGCAATTACAGTGTTGAGCGCGGGGGCAGGTTTCTGGCCTACACTGTTTCCGTGCACGGCAGCGATCGTCAGGAAATCCGCATCCTGGATCTGGAACAGAGCCGAGAGCTCCCGGAAGTGATTAAGTGGTGCCGGTTTACCAATATGGCCTGGTTTAAGGATCTGGGCTTCTATTACAGCCGCTATCCCCAGCCCGGGACAGTGGCTCCCGAAGACGAGAACAACTACAACCAGGTGTACTGGCACACCTTGGGCACGGATCAGGAAGACGATGTGCTGGTCTTCGAGCTTCCCCAGGACAAGGAGCTGAGCTTCTCTCCCAGCGTCACCTGGGACCAGGAATACCTCATCCTGCACGTGTTCAGGGGCACCGACTCCCGCAACGGCGTCTTTTACCGGCGCCTGGGGGAAAACCCTGAGTTTGTGACCTTATTTGAACCAGGCGAAGCTGCCTATCACTTCTTGGGCAATGAAGGCCCCGTCTTTTATTTTGCCACCAACTGGGATGCGCCTCGGGGTCGAATCGTCGCCGTGGATCTGCGCCAACCGGGTAAGGACCACTGGGTAGAGATTCTGCCGGAACAAGAAGATGTCCTGGATGATGTGCGCTACATAGACGGCCGCTTCGTGGCCTCCTTCCTGCACAACGCCCACGCGCGGCTGCGGATCTATGACCGCGGAGGCAGGCAGCTCAGTGAAATCACCCTGCCCACCATGGGTTCGGTGGAGGGGATCTGGGGCGGGCAGGACGACAAGGAGTTCTTCTTAAACTTCACTTCTTTCCTGTATCCGGCCACCATCTATCATTACGATCTGGAGAGCGGGGAACTTGTGCCCTTCGGTGAGTGGAGACTCAGTTTCAATCCGGAGGAGTACGAGACCAGCCAGGTCTTTTACCCATCCAAAGACGGCACCCTGGTGTCCATGTTCTTGGTCCATAAACGTGATCTCAATCTGGATGGCGCCAATCCTGTTCTCCTCTACGGCTATGGCGGCTTCAACATACCCATCACACCCTTCTTCGCGCCAAACCGCATCTGGTGGTTGGAACAGGGCGGCGTGTATGCCGTGGCGAACCTCAGGGGCGGCAGCGAATACGGTGAAGAGTGGCACCGCGCCGGCATGCTGGAGAACAAGCAGAACGTCTTTGATGACTTCATGGCCGCGGCCCAGTGGCTGGTTGACAACGGCTACACCAGCCCCGAGAAGTTGGTCATCGAAGGGCGCAGCAACGGTGGACTTTTGGTTTCCGCGGTGCTGGTGCAGAGGCCCGAGCTTTTTGGAGCGGTGGTCTGCGGGGTTCCGGTCACGGATATGCTCCGCTACCACAAGTTCACCGTGGGGCGCTACTGGATACCTGAATACGGCAATGCGGAGACGAACCCAAAGCACTTCCAGTTCCTCTACAAGTATTCACCGCTGCACAATGCGCGGCCCGCGGAATACCCGCCCACCATCATCGTGACCGCAGATGGAGACGATCGGGTGGTGCCCGCCCATGCCTACAAGTTCGCGGCGGCTCTGCAGGAAGCCCAGGAGGGACCTGCCCCCGTTTTGCTGCGGGTGGACACGAAATCAGGCCATGGGCACGGCAAGCCCACCGCCAAGATCGTGGAGGAGCAGGCGGACATCTATGCTTTTTTGGTCAAAGTATTGGGGATCTAGGCATATCCAAGTAGAAATTGGACTAAGTATAGAAGGAAAATACACTCACAACTCGAAACCTGAGTAACGGGTTTTGAGAAGGATATGGAAGAGGAGGAATGAGTTTGAATTTCGCGGTATTGACTGGTGGAGGAGATTCATCTGGAATCAATGACTTTCTTTACTTTCTCGCCCAGCGCCTGGAACGGGAGGGACACAGCCTAATCGGTTTTCGCCGCAGCTGGCTGGGCCTGGTGAATAACGATGCGGTGGCCTTGGACAGACAGGGCCTGGCTCAACACCGCTTTACATCGGGAACCCTCTTGGGTACCGAGCGCAAGAACCCCATCAAGGACGGTGAAATGGATCTCGTCCTGCGCAGCCTGGAGGACCGCAAGGTGGATGTCCTCATCGCCATGGGCGGCGATGATACTTTGGGAGTAGCCAACCACCTGGCGGAAATGGGCTTTACCGTTGTGGGCGTGGCCCAGACCATCGACGACGATGTGTACGGCACAGACCGCACCTTGGGCTATTACACAGCCATTTACAACGGAGTGCGCGCCGTGAACAGCATGGTGGCCAGCAACGTTGCCCATGATAGGGACATGATCGTGGAGATCATGGGCCGCGATGCCGGCTGGCTCGCCTTGGGCATTGCCCTGAACACCCCGGCCTGCGCCTGCATGTGCCCTGAAGGCGCCATGACCCTGGAAGAGATGATCGCCAGCATGGAGGAATACAGGCGCATCAACGGCAAGGCGGCTTTGGCCATCGTCTCTGAGGGCATCCAGCTGGAAGGGGTTGACCGCGCCGGACTGCAGCGGGACGCCTTTGGCAACCTGGCTTATGCCGGTGTGAGCCACATCGTAGGCGATCTGTACAAAAAAGCCACGGGCCGCAACCCCCGGGTGCAGGTCATGGGCTATCTGCTCAGGGGAGGCGCCCCCGTACCCCAGGATGTGGAGCTGGCGGCGTTTTACGCCAACCACGCCATCGACTTGGCCCTAGCTGGCAAGACAGGCTGCATGGCTGCCCTGCAGAACGGCCAGCCCGCAGCTGTACCCCTGTCCGAGGTGATGGGCAGGAAGAAGTTGGTTGACCTGGCTGATCTGCGTGAAAAACTCAAGCTGCTCAGCTAAAGAGGTTAAGCAGCAGCCCCTTCGGGCAGCCTGATCAGGTAGATGCTCACGCCCAGGCCCACGAGGGCTACCAGGATGCGCACGCCAAGAAGGGGAATAAAGAGCATGGACAGAAGGAGTGACGGCCAGAGGGTGCCTAGGGCCACGGCCTTCGCCCTGCGGGGAACCGTGCGCCGCTCCAGGTAATCCCTGAGGTAGCGCCCAAGGACCCTGTGGCCAGTGAGCCAGCGGTAGAGGGAAGGGGAACTGCGCACATAGCAGTAGGCAGTAGCCAGGAGCAGGGGAGTGGTGGGCAGAACGGGTAGGAAGATGCCCACCACCCCTAGACTCAAACTCACAGTTCCCAAGGTTATCAGCAGGTATCTTTTCAGCTCGATTTTCAGCATGCTACACCTCGTAAACTAGTGCTCTGAGTCTATTATGGGTCAAGCTGGCATGTCATTCCAGTCTAAATTAGTTAGGAGATTGGTAATGAATTATGTACTGCTCTGCTATCCCAGGTGAGGAACCTGCCGCCGGGCCAAGGCTTGGCTCGATGAACGGGGCATCACCTATGAATACCGGGACATCAAAGAGGACAAGCCCACAGCACTTGAGCTGGAGGAATGGGTCGGCCGGGGAAGCTATCCCCTGAAGGCCTTCTTCAACACTAGCGGCCAAAAATACCGGGAACTGGATTTGAAAAACCGCCTGCCCGGTCTGTCCCCTGAAGAAAAGATCGCCCTTTTGGCCAGCGACGGCATGCTGGTGAAAAGGCCGCTGCTGGTGGGCGACGATCTTGTCCTGGTTGGCTTTAAAGAAAAAGAGTGGGAAGAAAACCTTCTGAGTTAAAAGACCTGAAGTGAAAGACGCCCCTGGGGCGTCTTTTTCAGTTGAGGGGCACAACTTGCAGTGGTTCCAGGGGGGGATCTAGCTCCAGGCCCAGCTCCCGCACGGTGCCCCGCACGGTGTAGCTCCGTCCAGGTTCCAAGTGGATCAGCTCCGACTCGTTGAAGTAATCGCCGGGCTCCAGGGTGTCGGTCCCGGGCTGCACATCCACCCAGGCGAAGACCTGGTACTCGTCGGGATAGATGCCGCCCAGTTCAAAGTACCCGCCCCTGGCCGGCAGGGAAGTTTCCGCAACCACGGTGATCTCCGCACCTTCCCTCCTGCCCACGATCAGGCGCATGATTTCCACGCCATTCACCGCCCAGTAGGCGTTGATCAGACCGTAGCCGTAGTCCTCACTGAACTCCTTGGGCCCCAGGGGCATACTGGTTGCCTTGAGTACGTCCACGACCCGCTGCGGCGGGATGCCCGCGGCCAGCATCAGCCCGATTACCCCCGACACATGGGGGGCGGCCATGGACGTGCCGTCCATGTACTGGTACCCCGCGTCCTTTACGGACGTGCTCAGTACACCATCGACCTGACCACTGCCGTCTGTGTCCGCCTGCACATTCCCTCCAGGGGCAGCCACGGTCAGTTCCGGCCCCTGGCTGGAATAGGGGGCTCTTTTGGGCATGTGGGGGTAGTTGTAGTCCACGGCGGCCACGGCCACCACGCCCGGGTAAGCCGCGGGATAGTGCACAGTGCCTCTATTGCCCCCGGCAGCCACCACGATGCAGTCGGTTTCCCTGAGAATTCGTTCGATGGCGTTTTGGACGGGGGACATCTGCTTGTTCGTTTCGGCGCCCAGGGAGACATTGATCACATCCGCGGGGTAGGGGTTACGGGGGTTGTCGAGCAGGCCCGCGGCATAGAGCAGGCCCTGGGCTAAGGTCCAGGCGTCGCCACCACGCCCCAACTCCATCACCTTCACAGGCAGGATCTCCACATCCCACATCACTCCGGCCACACCCAGGCCGTTGTTCGTCACCGCTCCAATGGTGCCCGCCACATGGGTGCCGTGGCCGTATGTGTCGTTGAAGTCGCCGTTGCCTTGAACGAAATTGTAGCCGTACTTATGATCAAGTTTGCTGGCCAGGTCCGGGTGATCCGCTTTAATGCCTGTGTCCACAACGGCAATGCGGATGGACCTGCTGCCCCTGGTAACCGACCAGGCTTGGGGTAGGCGGATCAGTGGATAATGCCACTGCTGAGCGTAGAACTCGTCATTGGGGTGCACGGTGGAAAGCACGCTGATGGTTCCGTTGGGCTCCGCAGAGCTGATCTCAGGGAAAACCAGAGCTGCCTGCTTGCCCCGCTCAAGATCGGCCGGCGGGCGCACTAAATAGGCGTTGAGGATAGCTAGATGGTCCAAAACTTCAAAGCCCAGTTCCGCCAAGATCTCCAGCTGCCGCTCTGCGCTCACGCCGTCTGCAAAGGTGATGATCAGCTCCTCAGGCTCATGGTCTAGGACGTCGGCACCTGAACTGTCTGCAAGGGGCAGACGTCGCTGCGCGCGAACTGGGCCTTCGCTTGGGGGGCTATCCACCAGGGAGCGGGGGAAGCTGTGTTCCACCGTGATGGTTCCAGCCAAGGCTGCCCCAGGCGCACCAGTGAAGTCCACCGTGCCTGCGTTTTTCAGGGTCTTCTTCAGGGGCAGGAAAGCCCAGTCTTCCTTGGAGGCCCAGATCTCTGTAGGCCCCCGCAGGCCTGTGAGCAAGTAGAAGCCGTCGTCATGGGTCTCATATGTAACATTTACCCTGCCCTGGGCAGTAACAAGCACATCTGCCAGCGGCTCTCCCGCTGCGTCGGTCACTTCGCCGGAGACGCTGAACTCCGGCCAAGAATCTCCGCCGATACAGGCTGCCAGGACCAGAGTGATTAGGAGTAGGGGAAGAAGTTTTACGGAACGAATCACAGCCATGGGCGGCACCTCTAGTTATCAGTCCTTGTCTACTTGGCTCCGCAGCCAAACGGCGACATCCTGCATTACTTCAGTTTTGTTCAGCTCATTGAGCAGTTCATGCCGGGCTTCCGGGTACAGCTTAAGTTCGATGTCGTTGATATTGTGGTTCTTGAGCTGGCCCACAAACTGCCGGACGCCTCGGCCGTACTTGCCCACGGGGTCAGCTTCTCCGCTCAGCACCAGCAGGGGTATGTTCTTGGGGATGCGTTCGATCTCCTGGGGATCATGGATCAGCTGCAAGCCCGTGAGCAGGTCAAAGAAGAAACCAGAACTGCAGACCATCCCGCAGAAGGGATCGTCCATGTACTTTTGCACTTCCCGTGGGTCCCTGGTCAGCCAGTCAAACTTGGTGCGGGGCGCTTTGATTCCCTTGTTGAAGGAACCAAAGGAGAGGGTGTCCAAAAGGGGGCTGGGCTGCGTGGGGTCCCGGCGCATCTGCCAGCGCGCCACCAGCTTACCCAGCTTGGCCGCGAATCCCGGATCTCCCCCGGAGCCCATGAGTATGGCCCCGGCTGCTGTGCCGCAGTAGCGCTGCAGGTAGCGCCTGGTTAGGAAGGAACCCATGCTGTGGCCGAACAGAAAGAGGGGCAGCTCGGGATGCTCTGCTTTAAGCTGCTGGGAGAGGAAGTGGAGGTCATCCACCACCCGATCAAAACCGTTTTCCGGGGCAAAATAGCCCCTGATTCCGGCCTTCTCGCCCGTCTTGCCGTGGCCGCGGTGATCGCTGGCTGCCACCAGGAAACCCTGTGCATTGAGGAACTTGGCGAACTCATGGTAGCGTCCGCTGTGCTCAGCCATGCCGTGGGCGATCTGCACCATTCCTTGAGGCTGCTGCACTTCATTCCACTTGCGCACAAAGATCTCGCTGCCGTCATCCACCTTCAAAAAAAGCGTCTGCATAGGCTCATCCCCCACCCGTGAGATATATAGATCATTCTTCCATGCCGGGCTCCAGAGTCCTTCTCAGGCGAGGAGAGGGTTTTCAGCCCGGGAGTGGAATAGGGAACGGCACAGGGAGGGATCAATGAAGTATGGACAACCGCATCTATGTGAGCTACGGACAAAAACCCGCCCAGATGGTGCAGGAGCTCTTGAGAAAGATCAACGCCGCCGCGGCCATCCCCGCTGGGGCCCGCATCGGCCTCAAACCCAACTTAGTTGTGGCCCGGCCGTCCAGCGAAGGGGCCACCACCTCTCCCGCGCTGGTGGAAGGGGTAATCCAATACCTGCAGGCTCACGGGCACAAACAGATCGTCATCTTGGAAGGGTCCTGGATTGGGGACAGCACGCGAAGGGCGTTTAAGGTGTGCGGATATACTGATCTGGCGGAAAGATACGGTGTGGAACTGGTGGACCTGCAGCAAGACGGCTTTCATGCGCGCAGGGTGGGGGATCTGGAGATCAGCGTGTGTAATGAGCTTGAGCGCGTGGACTATTTGATCAACCTCCCGGTGCTCAAGGGCCACTGCCAGACCAGGATCACCTGTGCCTTGAAAAACCTCAAGGGCTGCATCCCCAACAGCGAGAAGCGCCGCTTCCATACCTTGGGTCTGCATAAGCCCATTGCTTACCTGAACAAGGCCGTGAAAACCGACTTGGTGATCGTGGACGGCCTGATGGGGGATTTGGACTTCGAGGAGGGCGGTAATCCCGTGCAGATGGATCGCATCTTGGTGGGCAGCGATCCCGTCTTGGTGGACTCGTACGTGGCCCACCTTTTGGGGTATGAACCCGAAGATATAGGTTATCTACCTTTGGCAGCGGAGCTGGGGGTGGGCAGGCTCTTTTCCCAGGATACGGAAGTGGTGGTGCTGCAGGCGCAGCACACCACCGAGCGCATTTACCCGACGCGGGCTGTGGAAAGGCTGGCCCGTCTGGTGCAGGAAGATCAAGCCTGCTCCGCCTGTTTCGGCAGTTTGATCCACGCCCTAGCCCGCCTCGATGAACGGGGTCTGCTGCACTTAGTTCCCCAGCCTTTGGTTATTGGCCAGGGATACAAGGGGAAAGCGGGCCCAGGCCTTGGCATCGGCAGCTGCACTCGAGGTTTCGAGGCCCATGCTCCGGGCTGTCCGCCCAGCGCCAAGGCCATCTTGGATTTTCTTGAACGGCAGTTTACTGAGGAGAGGAGAAGGTAAGTGGGCAAGAGGAAAAAGGTTGGATTGCTGCTGGCTGTACTGCTGGTGGTGGTGAGTGCGGGGCCCGTGTTCGCTGTAGAAGATGAGCTGGCCAGGGGCCGCACCTACAGCGAGCAGTTTCTGAGCGGAGCCGTAGATGAGCTGTGGGCGATGTTTGCCGCGCCCCTGCAGGATGTGTTTGGAACTGCCGCCGGCCTGGAGGAGTTTTACGCTCAGGTTGTGAGCAGCTACGGTGCCCAAGCAGAGCTGGTCCAGGATGAGATCACGTCTGCGCAGGAGTGGTTCGTGTACCAGGGTCTGCACTATTTTCCAGCGACAGAGGCGTTCTTGATCATCCAGTGGGCGTTCGATGGGGAAGGCCTCATCGGCGGCATGTTCGTTTCCCAGGTGCCCCAGGAAGCGCCCAGCGAGTTTATGGACTACGAAACTAAGACCGATCTGCGCCTGCCCTTTGAGGGGGAATGGTATGTGGTCTGGGGAGGCCGCACCATCATCCAGAACTACCATGCCAGCGATGCCGCCCAGCGCTTCGCCCTGGATTTCCTGGTGGTGAAAGGGGGCTCCACATATACCGGCGACGGCTCGTCCAATGAGCAGTACTACGCCTTTGGGCTGCCCATTTTGGCCCCCGCTGACGGCGTCGTGGTTGCGGCTGTGGATGGAGTTCCCGATAACATCCCTGGTGTCATGAATCCGGAACAGCCCTTGGGCAACTATGTTGTGCTTGACCATCAAAACGGAGAGTATTCCTTTTTAGCCCATCTCCAGCAGGGCAGCGTCACTGTGCAGGCTGGGGATTGGGTGAGGAAGGGGGATCCCTTGGGACTCTGCGGCAACAGCGGCAACTCAGGTGAACCCCACCTCCACTATCACCTGCAGAACACACCTGGCCCCCAGGCAGGGCAGGGCCTGCCCGCTCAGTTTGCATCCTATCTGGCGAACGGAGAGTATGTGGAGCGGGGAGAACCTGTGCGCGGCGGGACTGTGGCCCACGCAGAGCAGTAAAGGAAAAGGGCTGCCGGCCAGTGCCAGCAGCCCTTTTGGTACTCGGTTAGACTAAATCGCACGCCTCAGGCGGCATCCAGTGGGGCGGTTTTCCGTCCCACTTCACGTTGCAGCCGATGGGATTGGTGAGGGGTGTGCTGATGGGTTTCCCGGCGATCAGTTCTTCCAGGGCGTTTTCCAGATCGTAGGTGGTGATCTTCTCCGGCTGCCTGGGGCTGTCCACAGCCCGGCCGGTGTACACCAGCTTACGCTCTTTGTCGAAGACGAAGAAGTGGGGTGTGCGCAGCGCGCCGTATTCCCTGGCCACATCCTGGTCCGCATCGTGCAGGTACACCCAGGGGAAGCGGTGTTCTTCCATGCGCTTGATCATGTTCTCGTAGGAATCCTCTGGATAGGTATTGGCACTGTTGGAGTTGATGGCCACGAAGCTCACGCCTTGTTCTTGGAACTTCTCCACTGTCCGGCGGGTCACTTCATCTGAGTTCTGTACATAGGGGCAGTGGTTGCAGGTGAAGAAGATGACCAGGTAATCGCTGGTGAAATCCTGCAGGCTGTAATATTTCCCATCTGTGCCCAGCAGTTTAAAGTCGGGAGCCTTGCTCCCCAGGGGCAGTGTGTATGACATGCTATCAACCTCCTTGCGCCTACGTTTCCACATAGGGGACCGATTTCCTTCCAGAACAGGAACTTGCGCCCGCTAAAGAGAATATTCACTAATAGAACGCGACTTAGGAGGTCCCAGATGAAAGGGTCAAGGCGCATCAGGGGTTCCATTACCATGGCTGAACTGGCCAAGAAATGCGGCTTTTCCAAGGCCACCGTTTCCAGGGCTTTGGCCGATGATCCCAGGGTCAAGCCGGAAACGAAGGAGCTCATCTTGGAAATGGCCGAACGCTATAACTACCGGCCCCATGCGGTGGCCAGCAATCTGGCCCGCAGGCGCACAAAAACCATCGGGCTCTTGTTCCCCTCGGCGCCGCGTACCATTGCTGATCCGTTCTTCCTGGAATACCTGCACGGGGTGAGTGAAACCCTCTTTGAACAGGGTTTCAGTCTGCTCATTCCCCAGCTCCATCAGGAGCGGGTGACGGACACCATTGAAGAGCTGGTGGCCCACCGCAGGGTGGACGGCATTATCCTCACCGAGCCGCGCCTGGTGGATGAGCGCATCGCCCTGCTTAAGGAGTCCAAGGTACCCTTTGTTTTTCTGGGCAGCACCGTGGACGAGGATGTTTCTTGGGTAGATGGTGATAATAGAGGGGGGATCTGCCAGGGAGTGCAGGCCCTGGGCGCTCTAGGACACAAGCGGATTGCCGTAATCCTGGGGGAAGAGGGTCTGGTTTCCACGGAAAAGCGGTTCCTGGGCTACCAGGATGGCTTAGCTTCCTTAGGTCTGGAACTGGATTGGGAACTGGTCTGGCCCGGGGATTTCACCCGCAAGGGCGGCTATGAAGCGGTGGTGGGCCACCTGGATCAGATCCAATCCGGGGACGTAACGGCCATCATGGCCAGTAACGATCTCATGGCCATCGGTGCCATTCAGGCCTTGAACCAGGCGGGTGTTTCCGTGCCCCAGCAGGTTTCGGTGATGGGTTTCGACGGCATCGAGGTGGGCAAGTACCTTTCACCGCCCCTGACCACGGTGCAGCAGCCCGTTTACAATTTGGGCAAGGAAGTGGCCGGGGTGCTCTTGGGCCTCATCGCCGAGGAGCACGGAGTGGTGCACCGTACGCTTCCTGTGAGTATCGTGAACGAGACCAATACCATTGGGCCAGCGGTTCCCCGGGGGGCGGCCTAAGTAAAGGGGCGGCTCCGGACGCAATGGCACAAAGTGGGTCGAATGGATATATCATGTGCAGCAAGGACATTAGAATTGGGGGGGAGAAAGATGAGGAAGGGACTGCTGGTGGGCTTGGTGTTGGCGGCTGCCCTTTTGGCGGGCTGCGATGGGCGGCTGCTGGTCAGAATGGACATCCCCATTGTGATTGAGCCGGAGCCCCGTTATGATGGTGAAGCGTGGGGCTACCTTTCCTACGATCCCTATACCGAGCACATCCGCTTGGACAGCAAACCATACCGGGGTGCGCGCTATCGGCCCCTGAACAACGCGGCGGTAACCGTAGTAGGCCTGGGGAGAACAGTGGTCACTGATCGGGATGGCTACTTCTACATTTACGGAGTGCCCTACGGCCGCCTTGAGCTGTTGGTCAAACACAGCTGGATCGGGCCGCGCAGCGGAGTATATTTCACCACTTACGGACGTTAGGAAACTGAAAACCAGCGCAGACCTTCGGGTTTAGGCTGGTTTTCGCTTTGGAGCAGGAACTGGGCTGGGAATGGGGAAGTAAAATAGATGGGAGCTCTGCTCTCGGAGTTGATTTTACGAAGCAAAGGAACAGGATAGAATGGCAAAAGACGAACCCCTAAAACCCGATACAGAGCAGCAAGGGAGACAGGTTCCCCTGGCCTTGGATCTTTTGGAACCAGGGAGCGATGATCTGCAGGTGGAGCGGGTGAGCCAGAAGCTCCCCCAAGGCATCACTGCCAAGATGCTCTACTCCGATGTGGTGCGCATAGCCTGGCCCTCCCTGATCGAACTGACCCTGACCCAGTTAACTTCCATGGTGGACCTGATGATGGTGGGCGGCCTGGGCCCCTGGGCCATTACAGCAGTGGGTCTCAGCGTCCAGCCTCGCTTTTTGTCCATGACCATGTTTATCGCCATGAATGTGGGGGCCACCGCGTTGGTGGCCCGTTATCGCGGCGCAGGTAAGCCGGAGCGGGCTAACGAGGTTTTGCGGCAGGCGCTGCTGCTGTCGCTGATCCTCTCTGTGCTCTGCGGTGCGGCGGGCTACATCTATGCTGACCGCCTCATTGCCTTTATGGGCGCCGCGGATGCTGAGACCTTGGCCGGCGGCACAGTATACCTGCGGATCCAGATGCTCACCCTGCCCATTTTTGCGGTCACGTCCACCATTACCGCGGCGCTGCGCGGTGTGGGGCATACCCGGGTGGCCATGGCCTACAACATCACGGCCAACGTGGTTAACGTGATCTTTAACTATCTGCTGATCAACGGGCACTACGGCTTCCCGCGGCTGGAGGTGGCCGGTGCGTCCCTGGCCACATCCATCGGCCAGGTGGCTGCCTTTATCATGGCCTTCACTGTGATTCTGCGGGGCCGTCACTACCTGCACCTCAGGTTCAGGGACGGCTTTCGCCTCCAGTGGCAGCATCTGTACAACATCTTCAACATCGGTATTCCTTCCATGATTGAGCAGCTGGCCATGCGGGCTGGTGCCATCATCTACGTGCGCACCGTGGCCTCCTTGGGCACCCTGGCCTATGCAACGCACCAGATCGGCATGAACATCCAAGCCCTGTCTTTTATGACCGGACAAGCCTTTGCCGTTTCGGCAACGTCCCTGGTGGGCCAGAGCTTGGGGAAAAAGCGTTCGGATATGGCCCAAAGCTACAGCAATCATACTCGCCGCCTGGGCCTGATCATCTCCGTGATCTTGGGCATAGTCTTCTTCTTCTTTGGGCGGCAGATCGTGAGTTTATACACTGATGAGCCGGAGATCATCGCCCAGGGTGCCCGCATCCTGAAGATGGTGGCCCTGGTGCAGCCGGCCCAATCTTCCCAGTTTATCCTGGCCGGTGCCCTGCGGGGTGCCGGTGATACCAGGGCCACCGCGGTGGTAACCTTCCTCACCGTTCTCCTGGTTAGACCTTCCCTGGCCATTCTGGCCATTAACGGGTTGGGCTGGGGTTTGGACGGTGCGTGGGTTGCCCTCCTCATCGACCAGCTGCTTCGCTCCGGTTTGATTCTGCTCCGCTACCGTTCGGGCAGGTGGAAGAAAGTGCGCATAAAGTGAGGCGGCCATCATGAAAAATGGGATTTGGCGGGCAGTCTATTTAGGACTGGTCCTGCTTTTGCTCGTGGCTTTGGCCGGGAAGTGGCTGTGGCCTGGGCAGAAGGAGCGGGAGGAGTCCATCCGGGATGATCTGCGGGCCTACCTTCCTGCCTTGGTGGGCACCACTTTCCAGTTTGAAGGTTCAGGCATGGAGTTTGCTTCCTTCAGCCGACGGATCACCTTTGCTGCTCCCGGACTTGTGCAGCTGGAAGACCTCAGCGGCACTAACCTGGCGGTAGTGCTGGAGCATAGGTGGGATAGGCTGCGCCTGATCTACTCCGAAGAGGAATTCTACGCCGAGGAGAGCCTGCTGGATGAAGAGCAGCGGCGCGGCCGGCCTGGGCGCAGCGTGGATCTTGTGCTGCTCAAAGCGCCTCTAAAGGTGGGGACTGCCTGGCGCGACCAGAACTTCCAGCGGGAGATTGTGGCCCTGGATCAGGTGGTAGAGGTTCCCCTGGGCGTCTTTTACGATGTGGTGGTGGTGAAGAGCATCAGCCACGATGCTCCCGAGAACGTGCTCTATGAGTACTACGCCAAGAACGTGGGGCTGATCAAGCGTGAGTTCCTGCTGCTGGCGGACGGCGAACCCTACTCGGTTACTTCCAGCCTGAAAAGCATCAGCTGTCCGCTTGCCCAGTGAAGGAGGGCTGCCATGTACGTCATTGGTATTGATGTGGGGGGTACACACACCGACGCTGCCCTGCTCAAGGATTCCAGCGTAGCTGCCCTGGCCAAGGTCCCCACTGATCATGGGGACCTCTTTGCCAGCACCAGGCGGGCCCTGGAGGAGATTTGGCGGCATTATCCAGGCGATGGGCCTGTGAAGCTCCAGCTCTCTACCACCCTTTCCACCAATACCATCGTGGAAGGCAGGGGCGCGCCCACCCAAGTGGTGGCAGTTCCAGGGCCAGGGGTGAACCTGGCCAGTCTCAAACTGCCCTTCACCGTCCATGAGCTCCAAGGTTACATGGACCACCGGGGTAGAGAAGCTGCGCCCCTAGATTCCCAGGAGCTCAAGGGCCTCCGTGCCCTATTGGGCACCGGCGAGGGAGAAGCGGTGGCGGTTGTGGGCAAGTTTTCCCAGCGCAATCCCCTCCACGAACAGAAGATTGCTGCAGAGCTGGAACAGTGGTACAAGGGCACCATCAGCCTGGGGCACCGCCTGTCGGGGCGGGCCAACTTCCCCCGGCGGATGATCACCGCCTTCCTCAATGCCAGCGTGGCCAGTCAGCAGCTGGATTTTACCCGCATGTGGCAGCGGGTGTTGGAGAACCTGCGTATCCCCCTGGAGGATGTGCTTGTGCTCAAAGCAGATGGAGGCACCATGACCTTGGAGGAGTCGGGGCAGCGGCCCATTGAGACCATTCTCTCCGGGCCTGCTGCCAGCACCATGGGGGTGCAGGCCTTAACCTCCTGCAAGGAGCCCAACTACCTTTTGGTGGACATTGGCGGTACCACCACGGATCTGGCGGCGGTGGTGGACGGGGAAGTGCTGTACGAGCGGGATGGGGCGGTGATCGCTGGGTACCGCACCCTGGTTCCCGCGGTGCTCACCCGTTCCCTGGGGCTGGGGGGAGACAGTGAGCTGCATTTCGCTGAAGACGGGCAGATCACCGTGGGGCCCCGGCGTGCCGGTACTCCTGTGTGTCTTGGCGGGGCGCAGCTGACGCCCACCGATGCCGTATCCGCCTTGGAACTTGCTCAAGTGGGCTCCAGGGTCAAGGCGGTGGAAGCGCTGCAGGACTGTGCCGTGCGGTATGGCTTAACCTGGGCGGACCTGGCCAAAAGGATCATCCAGGCCTTTGTGGCCCAGCTCTGTCAGGCTGTGGAATCACTCTACCGGGAGCTGGAAAGCATGCCCCTTTACACCGTGCGGGAGGTCTTGAACCCGCCTGAGCTGCGGCCCCAGGCTGTGGTGGGGTTGGGAGCCCCGGCGCCCGTGTTCATTCCCAAGCTGGCTGAGGCGCTGAACCTGCCCCATGAAGTGCTGCCCTTCAGCGCAGGGGCCAATGCCATTGGGGCCGCGGCCGCGGCGGCCACCTTGAGCATCACGGTGCATGCCGATACGGAACTAGCTAGACTGACCATCCCCGAGCTGGGCTTGCAGGAAGAAGTGGAGCGCCCGCTGTTCTTCGATCTGGCTAAAGCCCGCCGCGCCGCGGAGGAGCGGCTCAGGGAGCTGGCCAAGACCCAGGGGTTCGGGGAAGATGCAGAGATCTACGTGGTGGAAGAAGAGAGCTTCCAGATGGTACGGGGCTTTCGCACCGTGGGTCAGAGGCACATGGTGCGCACCCAACTTAGGCCTAAGGTACGCAGGGTGAGGGGGTAAGGGCATGGCTAAGCAGGAACCTGTGGTGGGTTTGGTGTTTTTCCCCGCCTTTGACTGGTGCATCACACCAGACCATCCCGAACGGCAGGAACGCCTTTTGTACACCAGGGATCAGATCCAGGAAGAGGGGTTATTTGACCATCCCCGCATCCAAGAGTTCAGGCCGCGCCTAGCCGCACCCGAGGAGATTCTGCGCACCCATGTGGTGCTGCCAAGCCTAGAGCGGAACATCACCGAATCCCACCGTATCGCTGCGGGGGGAACCATGGTGGCCGCGGATCTGGTGGTAGACGGCCGTGTGGATCGGGCTTTTGCCCTGCTCAGGCCGCCGGGCCACCACGCCAACCGCTTTGTCCACGGGGCGCGGGGGTTTTGCGTTTTGAACAATGAAGCCATCATGGTGGACCATTTGCGCCACCGCCTAGGTGCGGATCTGCGCATCGCCATTGTGGATACGGATGCCCATCACGCCGATGGGACCCAGGACGTTTTCTACAACGATCCGGGAGTGCTGCACATTTCCCTCCACCAGGACGGGCGCACCCTCTACCCTGGAACCGGTTTCACCTTTGAGCGGGGCGGCCCCGGGGCCTACGGGCAGACGGTGAACATCCCCCTGCCTCCAGGAACGGGGGATGAGGGGATGCTCATGGCCTTAGAAGAGGTGGTCCTGCCCATTTTGGAGGAATGGCAGCCGGATCTGGTGATCAACGCCGCGGGGCAGGACAACCACTTTTCCGATCCCATTACCAACATGGGCTTTTCTGCCCAGGGGTATGCCCGCCTCACCGACTTGCTCTCGCCCCATGTGGTGGTTTTGGAGGGCGGCTATTCCATTGAAAGCGCCCTGCCCTACATCAACGTGGGGTTACTCTTGGCCCTGGCCGGTTTAGATTATTCCAAGGTGCAGGAGCCGGGAGGTGTGAGACCACGGGAGAGCAGGGACATCATCCGGCAGGTGGCGGAAACCTGCCGGGAGGTGCGGGAGCTCTGGAAAACCAGACAGGATGTGGATCTTAAGTCCGTGTTTGGCTCCGGGCCCTTTTTTGAGCGCCGCCGACAGATTTACTACGACACAGACAACATCTACGAAAGCCAGCAGGAATACATCCGCCTGTGCCAAAGCTGCCCGGGCTGGAGGGTGGTTTACACCAGCTCCACCTGGAACCGCACTCCCGCGGCTGCGGTGCTGCTGCCCTGGAAGCCCTGTGCAAGCTGCCTTGGGGAGGCCCAGGAGCAGTATGATCAGCTGCGTAAAGACCAGCGCTTCAGCCAGGCGATCTGGCAGGATCCGCGCTCCAGCCCTGGCAGCGACGAGATAAGTTAACAGGGGAAATGACAGGATTTTGGCCGAATTTCACGAATCTAATCATAATATCTCATAATGTGGGAAACCGGGGGTCTGGGAATGTATCGTTGGAAAAGAGGGGGCTATCTTGTAGTCCTGGACGCTATCTTTGTCAATGTGGCGTTCATTTTGGCCATCTTTTTGAGATTTGACGCCGTTCCAGCTTACTACTTACAGGTTTGTCTCACCACGTTTGTGCCCAGCACGGCGGTGCGCATCCTCAGCCATTATTTCTTCGGTCTTTACCGCCGCGCTTGGCGCTACGCCTCCGTGCAGGAAGCCCTAGCCATTGTGGGGGCCGTGACCGTGGGCACGTTCTTCAACGTTGTGCTCACTATGGTGTGGCTCCAAAACACGCTGCCCCGCAGCATCGTGGTGCTCGATTGGTCGCTGTGCATGGCGCTGGTGGGGGGCAGCCGCTTTTTACTCAGGATGGTCTCCCAGCGGGACGCCATCCCCGTGCAGGAATCACCCAAGGAACCTATGAAACGGGTGCTGATCGTGGGGGCCGGCGACGGCGGCGTTTTGGCCGCCCGGGAACTGCGCAACCACTACGGCTCCCGCGTCAAGCTGGTGGGGTTCATAGATGATGATCCCCTCAAGGAGAAGCAGACCATTTTGGGTTACCCGGTGCTGGGGACCAGGGATGATCTCTCCCGGGTGGCTGCGGAACACCATGTGGATGAGATCATCGTCTCCATGCCTTCCGTGTCCCGGGCTGTGGTGAGGGACTTTGTGAACATCGCCCAGGCCACTGGCAGGAAGGTGAAGATCCTGCCCGGCATGTATGATCTTCTGGAAGGCAACGTGACGGTGAGCAAGATCCGGGAAGTGCAGATTGAAGACCTTCTGGGCCGGGATCCGGTGCAGGTGGACATTGCGGGCATGAGCGCCTACATAAGCGGCAGAACAGTGCTGGTGACCGGGGCGGGAGGCTCCATCGGTTCGGAGCTCTGCAGGCAGATTGCCAAGCTCAGGCCCGAGCTGCTCTTGCTCTTGGACAACAGTGAAAACAACCTGTACGATATCGAAATGGAGCTGAAAGCCGCCACCGGTGTGCCCCTGGTAGTACTGGTGAAAAGCATTCAGGATCGCAGGGGCATTGAGGAAGTGTTCCGCAGGTACAAGCCTGAGGTGGTGTTCCATGCCGCGGCCCACAAACACGTGCCCCTCATGGAGCTCAATCCCGAAGAGGCCATCAAAAACAACGTGTACGGTACATACCAGGTGGCCCGGGCGGCTCGGCTGTTTGGAGCCCAGAAGTTTGTGCTCATATCAACTGACAAGGCTGTGAACCCCACAAGCATTATGGGGGCTTCGAAACGTATTGCAGAAATGATCATCCAGTACTTAGACAGCGTGAGCGAGACCAGCTACGCTGCGGTGAGATTCGGCAACGTCTTGGGCAGCCGCGGCAGCGTGATTCCGCTCTTCCGCAAGCAGATCATGGCGGGCGGTCCCGTGACCGTAACCCATAAGGACATGATCCGCTATTTCATGACCATCCCCGAGGCGGTGCAGCTCACCCTGCAGGCGGGGGCCTTTGCCGCCCAAGGCGAGATCTTCGTTTTGGACATGGGCGAGCAAGTGCGGATCATGGATCTGGCGGAGACCCTGATCCGTCTTTCGGGTCTGAAGCCCTATGTGGACATCGACATTAAAGTGACCGGTATGAGACCGGGAGAGAAACTGTATGAAGAGCTGTTCACCCCCGAGGAAGGCGTGGATGCCACCAAGCACCAGCGCATCTTCGTGGCCAAACCTTGCCATTTGGATCTGCCCCTCCTGGAGGCCACGGTGGCTGCCCTGGAAAGCAATCCTGGGGAAGTCCTCCCTGGGGATCCAGTGTCTACGTTGGAGTTTATCCAGCGTTTCCTGCCCTGCTTCCGCGCGGATGAGGATTCCAGGGCCGGCTGGCTGGAGGCGGCGGCAGCCAAGGCGGAATAGACTGGGAACGTAGCGAAAGGCGGTGCGCTACTGCTCGCCGCCTTTTCTGATCGAAAGGGGAATTACCATGATCAAGGCAGCTGTTGTTGGTTATGGAAATGTGGGTAAGTTTGCAGTGCAGGCGGTAAAGGCGGCAGCCGATCTGGAGCTGGCCGGCGTGGTGCGGCGCACCGCGCCTAAAGAGGGTGAGCTGCCTGAACTGCAGGGCATCAAGGTTGTGGAGAACATTGCTGAGCTGGGCCAGGTGGATGTGGCGCTGCTCTGTGTGCCTACCCGCAGCATGCCGGAAAAGGCCCGGGAGATTTTGAGGCTGGGGATCAACACTGTGGACAGTTTCGACCTGCACGGAGAGGAACTGGTGCGCCACAGGCGGGAGACCGGAGCCGCGGCGAAAGCCAGCGGTGCCGTGGCGGTTATCTCCGCGGGCTGGGATCCGGGCACGGATTCAGTGGTGCGCGCCCTCCTGGAGCTGATGGCGCCCCGGGGCATCACCTTTACGAACTTCGGACCAGGCATGTCCATGGGGCATTCCACCGCCGCCAAGGCGGTGCCAGGTGTCCGGGAAGCCTTGTCCATGACCATTCCCGCGGGTTCGGGCCGGCACCGCCGCCTGGTCTACGTGGAGTTGGAGCCCGGTGCCGACCCGGATGCGGTGGAGCAGAACATCCTGGCAGACCCTTATTTTAACAAAGACGAAACATATGTGTATCAGGTTAATTCCATTAAGGATCTCCAGGATATGGGCCACGGCGTGCTCATGGAACGGGTTGGTACCAGCGGAGAGACGGCAAACCAGCAGTTCAAATGGGAGATGCGCATCAACAACCCGGCCCTTACCGCCCAAGTTATGGTCGCGGCAGCCAGGGCCAGCCTGAAACAGGAGCCCGGCGCCTATACCCTTTTAGAGATTCCGCTAATTGATTATTTTTCCGACGATCCCGATGAATTGATCAAGCGCCTGGTGTAAAGCCTGCGAAAGACAGAGAAACCCCGGAAGAGTGTTGCGAAAACACCCTCCGGGGTTTTTGTGATTTTTTTGACATTGACTTGGTGTTAAATTATCAAGAAATCGACAAGGAATTTCGTACTGCGCTGCGAATAGTAGTGGTAGAAATCCAGAAGGACGGAGGATGGGGAATGAAATACCAAGGTTTGACCATTGGAGTTCCCAAGGAGATTTTGGCGGGTGAACGGCGCGTGGCCGCCACACCTGAAACCGTGGCTCAGTTTGTGAAAGACGGCGCGCAAGTGTTGGTGGAGGCAGGCGCGGGACTGGGCTCGTTCTTCAACGACGACGCCTACCGCGCAGCGGGCGCAGTAGTCTTAGCCGATGTACGCGAGGTGTACAAAACCGCTGATCTGATCCTCAAGGTAAAGGAGCCTCAGTTCCACGAGGGGCTGGGCGTCCACGAAACACAGCTGCTGCGCCAAGGCCAGGTGCTCATCACTTTCCTGCATCCAGCCTCGCCCGGCAATCATAGTATGGTAAAGGCCCTGGCGGAGCGGGGAGTGATCTCCCTCACCCTGGACTCCATTCCCAGGATCTCCCGGGCCCAGAGCATGGATGCCCTCACTTCCATGAGCACTGTGGCCGGTTACAAAGCCGTACTCATGGCGGCAAATCGGATCCCGAAGTTCATGCCCCTCATGGGTACCGCCGTGGGCATGCTCCAGCCAGCCCAGGTACTGGTCATCGGGACGGGTGTGGCGGGCCTGCAGGCCGTGGCCACCGCCAAACGGCTGGGCGCCGTGGTCTATGCCGCCGACATCCGCCCCGATGCTAGGGAGCAGGCCAAGAGCCTGGGAGCCCGCCTCTTGGAACTGGGCATCCCCGAGGAGCTGGCCGTAGGTGAAGGCGGCTACGCCAGGCACCTAGATCCTGCCTGGCTGGAAAAGGAACGGGAAGCCCTCAAGGAAACGGTGGCCGGTTCCGATATGGTGATCACTTCGGCCCTGGTGCCGGGCAAGGAGGCGCCCATCCTGATCACCAGGGAAATGGTGGAGTCCATGCGGCCTGGATCTGTCATCGTGGATATCTCCATTGACCAGGGAGGTAACTGCGAGCTGTCCGAGGGCGGTGTGGTCAAGGAGCATAACGGGGTAATCGTGGACGGAACCAAGAACATTCCCGGCACCATGCCCACAAGTTCCACCGCCATGTTCTCTAAGAATGTGTTCAACTTCGTGGAGAATCTGGTGGCCGAAGGCAAGGTTAATTTGAACCTAGACGATGAGATTATCCGGTCCACCTTGGTGACCCGGGACGGCAAGATTGTCCACGAAGGGACCCTGGAATCAATGCGTGCAAGGGGAGAAATCTAAATGCGGGAAGTTGTACTGGTCTTAGCGTTCGCGGGGGCGGCCCTCCTGGGCTACAAGCTGATCAGCGAGGTGCCCAGCCTGCTGCATACTCCGCTCATGTCGGGCATGAACGCCCTCTCCGGGATCACGGTGGTGGGGGCGATCACGGCCACGGGCTTGGCTGTTGCCACCGGTAGCAAGCTGGCGGGCTTTTTGGCCGTTGTTCTGGCCATGATCAACGTGGTGGGCGGCTTTTTGGTCACCGACCGCATGCTCAGGATGTTCAAAAGCGAGCGGGGGAGGAGTTCTTAGATGCTGAGTCCATACGTGCTCATTCAGTTGGTGTGCATCGCCCTCTTCATCTACGGCATCCGCCTCATGAATTCGCCCAAGACGGCCGTGAGGGGCAATCTCCTGGGGGCGGTGGGCATGGCCGGCGCCATTATCACCACCATGCTGGAAGCTAAGGTGCTTTCCGCAGGTTTGGTCTGGGCCGGTATCCTGGTGGGTACGGCCCTCGGCACCTGGCTGGCCCTGGCGGTGAAGATGATCCAGATGCCCCAGATGGTGGCCCTCTTCAACGGCTTCGGCGGAGCGGCCTCCTTCCTGGTGGCTGCCCTGACTGCCCTGGAGGGGGGCTTGAACACCTTTACCCTCTTCACCTCCGGCCTAGCCATTGTGGTGGGGGGTATCACCTTCAGCGGCAGCGTGGTGGCCGCGGCCAAACTGCACGGGGTGATGCATCAGCGGCCGGTGCACCTCAAGGGGCACAATAATTACCTGTACGTGAGCGGGCTGATTATGGTGCTTTCCACCTTGGGACTCACCTTCCAGGTGGGCGCACCCGCGGTGCATATCGCACTACTTATCGTGTTCTCCCACGTCTTTGGCTATGTGTTCACCATTCGGGTGGGGGGCGCGGATATGCCCATCACCATCTCCCTTCTGAACTCGTTTTCCGGCGTGGCCGGTTCCGTAGCCGGTTTTGCCCTGCCCAATGGAGCGCTCCTGGTTGTGGTGGGTTCCATTGTTGGTGCCTCTGGCCTGATCCTCACCCAGATTATGTGCCGGGCCATGAATCGCAGCCTCATGGATATTCTGCTGGGCAAAACCACGGTGCTGCCCGGGAAGGGTGAGCCCAAACCAGATCCCACCCCAGCACCTGCACCAGAGCCGGAGCCCGCACAGCCCGCAGGGCCCTCTTGGCAGGAAGCCCTGCGCGATGCGGAGAAAGTGGCCATCATCCCCGGCTACGGCATGGCCCTGGCCCAGGCGCAGCTCCAGGTGAAGCAGCTGGGAGAGCTGCTGGAGAGCCAGGGCAAGGAAGTGCGCTACGGCATTCACCCGGTGGCGGGCCGTATGCCCGGCCATATGAATGTGCTCCTGGCGGAAGTGGATGTGCCCTATGAGCAGCTCTGCGAATTGGATGAAATCAACGCCTTTTTGGAGGAGGCAGATCTGGCGGTGATTGTGGGCGCCAATGACGTGGTGAACCCGGCCGCCATGGAGCTGGAGGGTACGCCCATTTACGGCATGCCCATTATCCGGGCGGACAAAGCTCGCTGCGTCTTGGTCTGCAATTACGATACCAAACCGGGCTATGCCGGAGTGGATAACTCCCTTTACCAAATGGAACAGGTGCACCTGCTTTTGGGCGATGCTAAGGACAGCTTAGCTCAGCTGCTGGAAGCAGCCAAGGGAGAAGCGGCGGAGGTGATCCCCCTCCCGGAAAAGGAGACCCCGGGCCAAGACCCCGTGGCCCTGCTGGAGGCGGCCCAGCGCGTGGTGATTGTACCCGGTTACGGCATGGCCTTAGCCCAGGCCCAGGGACAGGTGAAGGACTTGGTGGAGCTGCTGCAGAGCCGGGGCAAGCGCGTGGAGATCGCCGTGCATCCCGTGGCGGGCCGCATGCCCGGCCACATGAACGTGCTCATGGCGGAGGTGGATATCCCCTACGAGCTGCTTCTGGAAATGGAGCAGATCAACGATCAGTTCCAGGACGTGGATGTGGCGGTTGTGGTGGGGGCCAACGATGTGATCAACCCCGCGGCCAACACCCACGAAGGTACGCCCATCTACGGCATGCCCGTGCTCAACGTGGCGGAAGCCCGCAGAGTCATCATTTACAACCTGGATCGCTCGCCGGGCTATGCCGGCGTGGAGAATACGCTCTACGATATGGAGCACTGCATCTTCGTGCCGGGAGATGCCGCGGTCACCCTGCAGGCTCTGCTCCAGGCTTTGAGACTTGCCAGCTGATGGCGCTAAAACAGCCGATCTTCCAAGGCGCGGCCTAGGGGGGTCGGCTTTTTCCTGCAATTGACGGAGCGGCGGCCCTCCGGTAGAATGGAGCTGGAGAAGGAGGCAGCCGTTTTGGAGTCCATTCGTTTAGTGAGCCGGGAGTACAAGCCTGAGGATACTGTGGTCACAGTGGGAAACGTGAAAATTGGCGGGGGGCATCGCGCCTACATCGCCGGGCCCTGTTCCGTGGAGGATGAAGGGCAGATTCTGGAAATAGCGGAGCTGATCAGCGATTGCGCCCATATCTTAAGGGGCGGAGCCTTTAAACCGCGCACCTCACCCTACAGTTTCCAGGGCTTGGGCGAGGAAGGCCTGCGCCTTTTGGTTAAGGCGGGGAGCAGCTTTGGCCTGCCTGTGGTGACGGAGGTGCTGTCCGAAGCGGAAGTGGAGCTGGCCGCGGCCCACGTGGATATGCTGCAGATCGGTGCCCGCAACATGCAGAACTACGCCCTGCTCAAAAAGGTGGGCGCCCAGAGCAAACCTGTTTTGCTCAAGCGGGGTTTTGCCGCCACCATGGAAGAGCTTCTGCTTTCCGCGGAGTATATTTTGGCTGCTGGAAACTCCCAAGTAGTGCTGTGTGAACGGGGCATTAGGACCTTCAGCGGCTCTCTAACCCGCTTTACCCTGGATCTAAGTGCTGTGCCCATTTTAAAGCAGCTCACCCATCTACCCGTGATTGTAGATCCCAGCCACGGTACGGGCCGCTGGAACCTGGTGGAACCCCTGGCCAAGGCAGCTTTGGCTGTGGGGGCCGATGGGGTCATGGTTGAGGTGCACAGCCATCCCCAGGAGGCTTTGTCCGACGGCCCGCAATCCTTAAAGCCGGACAAGTTCCGGGCTTTGGCCGCTGAACTTAATGCCCTGGCCCAGTTTCTAGATGGACGTTCAGGAGGGATATGATGGATAGAATCGTGGTTCAGGCTCCTTCCGGGGCGTACAACATCCACTTCGGCCGCGACATCTGGCAGCAGGTGCAGCAGATGGCCAGAGGTTACGATCAGGCCCTGGTGGTCAGCGACAAAAACGTGGCGGCCCTCTACGGCCATCGCCTCCCCTTTCCCATCTCCCCCTTGGAACCTGGGGAAGGGACCAAGAGCTTTGAGACCATCGCCGCCCTGGTGGACGACTGGGCGGAGCGGGGACTGGACCGCTACAGCCTGGTTATCGCCTTGGGCGGCGGAGTAGTGGGGGATCTGGTTGGCCTCACCGCCTCCGTGTACCGGAGGGGCATCGCCTACGTGCAGATTCCCACTACCCTGGTTGCCCAGGTGGACGGGGGAGTGGGGGGCAAAACCGGGATCAACACCCCCCGGGGCAAGAATTTGGTGGGCACCTTCTACCAGCCCTGGGGTGTGTTCATCGACCCTTCGGTTTTGAGTACCCTGCCGGATCGGGAGATTACAAACGGCCTGGGTGAGGTGCTTAAATACGGGGTAGTGAACGACCCGGCCCTCTTCGAGGTGGTGCGGGGACACGTGGATGCCTTTTATGAGTTGGATCTCGAGGTGGTTGCGCCCGTGATCAGGCGCTGTGTGGAAATTAAGGGGGAAATCGTGGCCGCGGATGAAAGGGATCGGGGCCTCAGGCGGATCCTCAATCACGGCCACACCTTTGGCCATGCCATTGAAAAGGCCGCGGGCTACCGCCACAACCACGGCGAAGCGGTGCTCATGGGCATGCTTCTGGAAGGCCGCCTGGCACACCTCTTAGGCCTTTTGTCCAGCGCTGATTTGGCGGCGATTGAGGATGCCCTCTTCCGGGTTAAACTAGATTACAGTTTCGCCCACCTGGATAAGGGAGAGATGATCAGCGCGCTCATTCATGATAAAAAGAACCGCAAAGGCAGCATCTCCTTCATCCTGCCCAGGGAGATCGGCAGGGCGGAGGAAGTGCTGCTCAGCGTGGAAGACGTGGAAAAATACTGGGATGAGGTGATCCGCGGGTGAAGGTATTAGTGCTCCACGGCCCCAATCTGAACCTGTTGGGGCGGCGGGATCCTGGGGTTTACGGTACGAAGTCTTTAGATCAGATCAATGAAGAAATTGAGGCCTTAGCCAGCCAGCTGGGCCTGGAGGTGGAGTTCTTCCAGTCCAACCAGGAGGGCGTGCTCATTGAGCGCATCCAGAAGGCGGCTGAGTCCTACGACTGGATTGTGTTCAACCCCGGTGCGTTCACCCACTACAGCTACGCCTTGCGCGATGCGGTGGCGGCTGCGGGAGTGCCCACCATTGAAGTGCACTTAAGCAACATCCAGGCCAGGGAAGAGTTCCGCTCCCGCTCGGTGATCGCCCCCGTGTGCGCGGGCCAGATTTCTGGTTTCGGAGCCGCCTCCTATTTCCTAGCCCTCTACGCCATCTTCGAAAGGGCCGGCGGCCAGACCGGCGGCATCTAGCTCCAAAATGAGATGGCTGGCATCAAGCAGGCTGGGGCAGGAGTAGTCCGCCTGTTCGGTGGTCTTCTCCTTAGATTTGATGAGGATGGTGCGGGTACCCGCGGCTTTGCCCGCCTGGATGTCCATATCCCGATCGCCAACCATAAAGCTTCTTGCCAGATCCACATTGTATCTTTTCGCCAGGTCTAAAATCAGGCCTGGCTTTGGTTTGCGGCAGGGGCAGCCCTCTTTAGGCTTATGGGTGCAGGCCGCGATTTCCGTGAACCTGCCGCCACCCTTGGCCACTTCCCGGGCCAGCTTGGCGTGGATCGCGTCCAGCTCCTCCTGGGTCATGTAACCTAGGCCCACTCCGCCCTGGTTGGTGACTACAAAGACCAGGTAGCCGGCTTCGTTCAGCCTGCGGATGGCTTCTGGCACGCCCCTAAAGATCACCAGCTCCTCAGCGTTATTGGGGGGCCTGAACCCGTAGGACTTGTTAATCACTCCATCTCGATCAAGGAAAACTGCTTTGCTTTTGCTAGACATAGCTTAGTCCTTTCCAGTTTTCTGAGCATTTCTAGTTGAAAAAAATGGCACAGGGAGCCCCTGTGCCATTTTTCAAGCTTGCCAGTTTAGAAGCGTTCGCTCAGCATAGCGTCAATTGCTTCTTCCACGAGCATGCGGCCTTCTGCCAGCGCCATGTCAATATCTTCGCCCAGGAATACCTTGGTCACCATCTCGTAGATGATGCCGCGGCACTCTTCCCAAGCGGCGATCTTGGGCTGCCAGTAACCGTATTCAAAGGCCTCCAGGTTAGCGATGGCTGCCTTGTGCGGATTGGCTTCCAGCCAGGCCTTGAATTCGGGGTGCTCCAGGCCGGAGTAGGTTACCGGGAGATAACCGGTCTTGGTGGCGAAATAGACGGTGTTCTCGGCATTGGTGAGCCACTTGACGAACTTGGCTGCAGCCAGCTTCTCCTCTTCGCTGGCGGAGTCAAAGAGGGCGATGTTGGTGCCCATGAAGGGTGCACCGGGCCTGATGCCAGCGGGCAGGGGAGTGGTGCTGAACTCGAACTTGCCGCCCACGGAGTTCTCCGCGTAGGTGATACCGGCGGAGGAGCCGATGTACATGGCGATCATGCGGTCGCCGAAGGCTCCGTCTTCATAGCCGTCGATGAGCAGGGCGGAGCCGTCTTCCAGCATGCCGATCATCTGCTCCAGGGCCTTCTTGCCCTCGGGGCCGTCAAAGGTTACATTGAGGTCTTCATCGAAGAAGTCGCCGCCGTTGAGCCAGAGGAAGGCGTGGAAAAGCTCCAGGGTTGGCCGGATGCCGAAGCCCTTGGTTTCTCCACCGGTCTTCTCGCTCACTTCCTTAGAGATTTGGAAGAACTCTTCTAAGGTCTTGGGCGGCTCGGGAATGAGCTCTTTGTTGTAGTACATTACCCAGTTGCTCTTGTTGAAGGGGATGGTGTAGAGCTTGCCGTCCCAGGTGTTCATGTGACGGAACACTTCGATGTAGTCGTTGCGCTCTTCCTCAGTGAGATCCATGTAGTCTTCTAAAGCATCGATCACGCCGTAACGGTAGTAGGCATCGGTCCAGTTTTCATAAACCTGGGCGATGGTGGGGGAAGTCCCCGCGGAGAAGGAAGCTACCAGCTTGGTGTTTAGATCGCTGTAGCGCCCTTGGTAAATGGCTTCCACAAAGATTTCATCCTGAATTTCATTGAACTTCTGGGTTAGGTACTCCGTGGCTTCACCCAACTCAGCGCCCATGGCGTGCCAGAAGGTAATGTGTACCTTGGCCAGGGCGGAGCTGCTGAAAGCCAAGCAGAGCACTAAAGCCAACAACACCAATTTGGTTGAACGCATAAAAACCACTCCTTCTATGTTATTTGCTGTCCTACACCAAATACAAGCAGCAGGCTTTCCCAAGGATCACCTCCCTATCCCTTTAAGCCTGTACGGGCAATGCCCTGAATAAACTGCTTTTGCAGCAGTAAGAACAGGATTAGAATGGGCGCCATGGCAAAGGTAGATGCGGCCATGAGGTAGTTGTACTGGGCCCCCACGTCGCTCACAAAGTAGGTGAGGCCCACGGGGATGGTGCGCATGGAGGGGGTGTTGGTCATGATCAGCACCCACAAGAAGGCGTTCCAGCTGCCGATGAACTTAAAGAGCATCACCGTGGCCAGAGCCGGTTTGGAAAGGGGCAGCATCACGGTGATCAAATACTTGAACTTGCCGCAGCCATCGAGCAGAGCAGCCTCAAAGAGCTCGTGGGGGATGCTCATGAAGAACTGCCGCAAGAGGAAGATGCTGAACACGCTCACCGTCCAGGGGATGATCAGGGCGTAATAGGTGTCGATCCAGCCGAAGTTGACCATGGTGATGTAGTTGGGAATGAGCATCACCTCGCCTGGGATCATCATGGTGCCCAAAAAGAGCACGAAGAGCACGTTCTTCCCAAAGAAGTTCATCTTGGCGAAGGCATAGGCGGCCAGGGAGCTGAACACCACCTCAATCAGCATACATACGGCAGCGATGAAGAAGCTGTTGCGGAAATAGGTGGAGAAGGGAGCCGCTTCCCAGGCGATTTTGTAGTTCTGCCATTGGGGCGTCTCCGGCAGCCACTTAATGTATTTCAAAGAAATCTCATGGGGTGCCTTGAGGGAGCTGGATAGCATCCAGACAAAGGGAGCGATCATGATCAGGGCACCGGCGATGAGTACGGCGTAGAGGAAAAAGCGTTTAGTGAAATGACTCAGGCGGTAGCGCCACATTTGGTTTTCTGGGAGCATCTCTGTGCGTGCCATGGTTTTCCCTCCCCTTAGAAGTCGTAGTGCACCCGGCGTCTGGATGCGTACATCTGGATCAGGGTGAACACAAAGATAATGGCAAAGAGAATGTAAGCCGCTGCAGAGGCATAGCCCATGCGGTAGCGCTCAAAGGCATTGCGGTACACGTAGTACACGATGGTGAGCCCGCTGCTTAAGGGCCCGGGGTTGCCGGTGTAGAGTACGTAGATCTCCGTAAACAGCTTGAAGGCCCCGATAATGGCGATGATGGAAATGAAAAAGGTGGTGGGCGAAATTAGCGGCAGGGTAATCTTCCAGAAGCTCTGCCAGCGGCTGGCCCCGTCCACTTCCGCCGCTTCGTAGAGTTCGCTGGGCACATTTTGCAGTCCCGCCAGGAAGATCACCACGTAGTAGCCGATGCTCTTCCACACACTGATGATCACGATGTTGATAATGGTCCACCTGGGCTCCATCAGCCAGTTAATGTTGCTGAACTCCCACACTTGGGCCACACCCCCCAAGGTGACGAGTTCCACCACTTTGTTCACAAAGCCGGCAATGCTAGCCAGGGCCATGTTCAACAGGCCGTAGTGCTGGTTGTAAATCCAGCGCCAGACCATGGAGATGGCCACGGAAGAGGTGACCCAGGGCAGGAAATAGGCCAGGCGCAGAACTCCCCGGCCTTTGATTTTATTGTTCAACAGTACAGCAATGATCAGGGCTAAACAGATGGATATGGGAACAAAGCCCACCACGTAGCGGAACGTGTTGGAGATGGCCATGAGGAAGTTCTTATCATTAAGCAGCCTCTGGTAGTTCTCCAAACCCACGAAGTACTGCTCTTTGCGGAGCAGATGCCAGTCGTAAAAGCTGATAATGATGGACTTGATCACGGGGTAAAAACTGAACATGCCCAGAATGGCAAAGGCGGGCAGAAGGTAAAGGTACGCTTCAAGGGTTTCTTTCCAATACTTCTTGCGCTTCATCTCCGCAGGTATCCTGAGCAATACAGGGGTCCTCCTTTCGCTCCAACCGCGCCGGGGAGGCAGGAATTCCCCGGACTGCTGCGAAATGGTTGGATTAGATCAATTCTCCTCATGGGGTGGAAAAACCTCTCGAAACCAAGAAACTTGCGTGACTAAATTAAGAAAGGAAGGCTGCTCAATGGAAAGGAAGCTTTGGGGAACCGCTGCTGGAAAGCAAGTCGAACTGTTTACACTGGATTTGGGCCAGGGCAACAGCGCCGCGATCACCAACTTCGGCGCCGCTCTGGTCAGTTTGTACGTCCGGGACCGAAGCGGGGAAGTGGCAGATGTCACCCTGGGCTACGACAGCGTCCAGGAGTACGAACAGTGCACCAAGTACCTGGGCGTAGTGGTGGGTAGATACGCCAACCGCATCGCCGGTGCCCAGTTCACCCTGGGCGGGAAAGAGTACCAGCTTGCGGCCAATGATGGCCGAAACCACCTCCACGGAGGCCCCGGCGGTTTCGCCAAGCGGGTGTGGGACCCTGAGGTGATCTCCACCGAGACGGGCGAAGCCCTCAAACTCAGTTACTTCAGCCCCGATGGGGAAGAGGGCTACCCAGGCAATCTCCAGGTGGAAGTGGTCTACTCTCCCACGGGAACAGGCGGGCTGCGCATCGACTATTTTGCCTCCTGCGACCAGGATACGGTGCTCAACCTCACCAACCACGCCTATTTCAACCTCGCGGGCCACGGCAGTGGCCCCATCCTCGATCATGAGCTGGAGATCTGCGCCGATTTCTACACGCCTGCCGATGCCGAGTCCATACCCACCGGGGAGATCCTTAAAGTAGAGGGGACGCCCATGGACTTCCGCAGCAAAACGGCCATCGGCGCCCGCATTGATGCCGACTTCTGCCAGCTGCGCTATGCCGGCGGCTACGATCACAACTGGGTGCTCCGGCGCACCGGTTCAGGGCTGGCGCTAGCTGCCCGGGTGGAGCATGCCCCCACGGGACGGGTGATGGAAGTGCTCACCACCAAGCCCGGCATCCAGTTCTATACCGGCAACTACTTAGATGGAGTAGCAGGCAAGGGCGGCGCAAAGTACGAGTGGCGCGGCGGCTTCTGCCTAGAGACCCAGTTCTTCCCGGACAGCCCGCACCAGGCCCATTTCCCCTGCCCCATTCTGCGGGCTGGAGAGCGCTACGCCCATTCCACCATCTACCAGTTTTCCACTAAATGAGGGAGGCTGTAAATTGAGGATTCAGTTCTTAGGTGCCGCGGGCTGCACCAGCGGCTCCTGTTACCTTTTGGCTTTTGGGGACAAGCAGGTTTTGGTAGACTGCGGACTCTTTCAGGGGCCGGAGGAGTTAAAACAGCGCAACTACGGGGATTTCCCCTTTGTGCCCAGTGAGATCGATGCGGTGATCCTCACCCACGCCCATATCGATCACAGCGGCCTGTTGCCCAAGCTCACCAGGCTGGGCTTTAAGGGGCCCATTTACGCCACCGCGGTTACCGCCGATCTCTGCGCGGTGATGCTGGCCGATTCCGGCCACATCCAGGAGATGGAGGTGGAGCGCAAAAACCGCAAGCTGGCCAGGCGCGGCCAGCCCCTGCTTACTCCCATATATACCGTGGAAGATGCGGCCAAGACCATGGAGCATTTCAAGCGCATGGTCTACGACGAGGAGCTGGAAGTGCTGCCCGGACTTAGGCTGCGCTTTCGCGACGCGGGCCACATCTTAGGCGCGGCCATTGCGGAGCTGTGGGTGACGGAAGAGGGGGAGACCACCAAGTTCGTATTCTCAGGGGACCTGGGAAATGTGGGCCAGCCCATCCTGCAGGACCCCACCTACATAACCGAAGCGGATGTTCTGGTCATCGAATCTACCTACGGCACCAGGCTCCACGAACAGAGGGAAGAGCGCCTGGAACACCTGGCCGATGTGGTGAACCGCACCATGGAGCGGGGAGGCAACCTGCTCATCCCCGCCTTTGCCCTGGGGCGCACGCAAGACGTCTTGTATGCCCTGCGGGTGCTGCAGGATCAGGGCGCCATCCCGCCCCTTACCAT
>FZPS01000178.1_pt22 | contig 88834 bp, 81 predicted proteins | sample 1817821 | NCBI WGS metagenome assembly FZPS01 (sample SAMEA104158645, study PRJEB21678) | metagenome | place: Germany | collected 2015-04-21
TCGTAACGACACCTGAAAACATTTGTTGCATGTTTTGAAGGAGTTATTGTTTTTATGTCGAATATATAAAAAATGTATGGAAACATAACCAATTAGCTTCATTTTCGAACGGGGTGACTGATTAATGAGGACATGGAAGACTAGTGTTGTGTTGGCTGTTTTGGTTTTGGCGCTGGCTGTGGCGCCGGTAGCGTTGGCGGATAATACCAGGGATGATATAGGAATCACGATTACTGTTGAGACGGGACAAATACTGGAGGTCGTGGGTGACGATATAGTCTTGAATATAGGGCTTCCAGAGACACCCGGCGAACGCTGGACCGTCAAGGCGGGGCGCTTAACAGGCACATTTGGGCTCTACTATACGACCCTGGTTGAGACCGATAAGACGATCAGCCTTTGGGCAGAGCTCGAGAATTCTAAAGGACTACCGAGGGGGTTTTCAATCACACTGACGCCGAATATCGATTCGAATAGTATCACGGGCGTTGCCGGAGCCGGTAACCCAGATGGTGCCACACTAAAAGTCGACGACAGTGGCAGTATCCTGACAGGCAACCTAGTGAGTGGTATAGAAAGCTGCTATACCGGTAGTTACCAAGAAGGGGAGACGGCCGCTGTACGCGTAGAGTACATAGTTTCACTTGACGAGGTTACGATAATCGAAGGCCGCCAGTACGGCGCAACACTCGCCTTTATCCTGGGAGAATGGTATTAGATTCTCTGTTTAGCCGTTTTGAAAAGTAGAGATGAGGAGCCGATCAAAGTTGCGACCTGCTTAAGAACGGCTCCTCGTTCGCTTATGATGCCTTGTTCTTTTGTGTAACAGTGTCCTTTAGAAGGTTCTGTGGGGTGTTAATACCTTGATACATAGAAATATCCTTTCAAAGCGGATATCCTTTGGCCTAAGGTCGATTCGCGTGTCTACCTTCATCCGAACTGTTACAACAGTTGCAGGGGTGCTGGTTGTCGTGGCGATAGCGTCATCGGTCCATGCTGCCAACATTGAACTTAAATGGCATAATAACCTGGTTTTTGAGGTCCTTCTCCGCAAACGAGGCGGACAGGATTTCGAAATGAAGGTGCCAAAGGAGGCGTGTACTCTTATCTATAGCACAAGCGGCGAAACGAGCACTCCTGAGACTCCTAACTACACAATCAGAGTTGAATTAGATGACTCATTAGGGGATCCTTTACCAGATGGAACCGTATTAGTGATATGGCCAGAAAAACCGTTTAGTTACCCAGGAGGATGTGGCGTGTGGGAAGACAAAGTCAAACTTACCAACGAAATGCTGGACAATGTACTAATCCGCGATATTAGCGGGGACATTCCTATGAACAGGGCATGTGAGGTAAACTTCTATTACGATCTGGAGATCACAGACGTAGGTAAGCTCGTCGGAGGCATACACAGGAACATTGGCATCGTATTTATCATTGCTGAAGAGTCCTGATTCAACTCTTTCTACGGCAACAAACCTTTTATCGATGGATCCTGCTATGTGAAGCTGTCATCCATAGTAGTCTTTGATGTTCCAGGGCCATTGCAACGTAAAACCGCAAAGGCATAATGCATGTTACCAAATGCGAGGGCATGACGGTTTAGGAGGGGACTTACTGTGTTCAGTTCAAGAAAGAGTATCTATCTGTGTATTCTATCTCTATTTATATGTATAGCGGCTGCTGTATGGAATGCACCTGCCTCTGCCGTTCTGCTCGAGGGGTCCTTTTTTCGTTTGCATACAGTCCAGCCCGGCGACATAGTCGACGGAATGGTCACTCTTCGCAATATCAGCTCGAATCCGGAGACTGTCCGTTTTTTTCTGCTTGACCGTCTCAACGATGCCCGCTATGGTAGGCGTTATATGGAGCCGGCGGAACTCGAACGCTCCAACGCGCCTTGGATTGATCTAGGGCAGAGGGAAGTGACTATAGCACCGGGTCAACAGTTTAATTTGATCTATCGCATCCAGGTTCCTGACGACGAATCGCTGAGTGGGACCTACTGGAGCGCCTTGATGATCGAACCACAGCCTGCTGAGCAAGAGGTAAACGTGGAGGATTCCGAAAGCGACAAGTCTTTTACAGTAATGATTCAACACGTAATCCGTCAAGAGGTTATGCTTGTCACTAACATCGGTAGCTCCGGTAGTCGACAAGTGAACTTCCTCGAACCACAGCTTCGTACAAGTGACGACGGTACTTTGATCTTTGAAGTGCTTGTGGAAAATAAAGGAGAGCGTTTGCTAAATCCTAATATATGGCTTGAGCTTTACGATGAATCCGGCCGCGTGGTAGGCCGCTTTCAAAACGATCAGCCTAGGATTTATCCCGGTGCGGCTCTCCGGCAAAGCTTTGGCTTGGGCTCACTGAAGGTAGGTACCTATCTGGCACTTGTGATTGTGGACGAGGGAGGCGAGGACGTCTTCGGCGCGCGTTACACCCTGCAAGTTACAAACGACTAAGGGGATTTAAGAAAAGGGATCACGTATGCGAAACGTGTTAACTCAAGATAGACGATTTCTGATACTTTTGATTAACATACTCCTTGTCTTGATTATGGTGCTGCCCGGCAGCACAGCAGAGGCAGAAACAAACGTACAGGTACAGGTGACAGAGCTAAATCCAGTCGTCGAAGTACATCCGAATCAGCCGATCACTCTTTTGTTTCGAGTAACAAATCCAACTGCCTATGAACTAGAAGTCATACCGGTGCTGACATTGCCGCCTGGATGGACGGAAGTGGTTCCTGCTTCGTCCCTTACGCTCAGGCCTGGCGAAGGGCAAACGAGTATGGTCACTGTGCGTGCGTATTCTGGTGCGCCTGCGGGAGATTACACTGTAGAGTTGGCGTATCTTACACAGGGTTCTACCTTGAAGGACCCTGAGCATGCTGCCGCAACGTTTACGGTTCATTTGAATGAGGTCAGTGAGGTAGACGTGGTTCTCCTTAATGCTCCTTCTTATACACTGAGTGAGCCGTACACTGCCACCTTTATGGTGCAAAACAAGGGCAATGTCAGTGTTGCGCTGCGACTTGCTGTAGAGGACAACTTAGGGTTTAAGATCAGTGTGAATCCTGCTGAGGTCCTGCTGGCGCCTGGCGATAGCGAGATCATTGACGTGTACGTAGATGTAAAACAAGGCGTAGATAAGGTTCGCAGGCATCGAGTCACGTTAACTACAAGGTCTATAGGAGATTTCAGAATCGATCTGGACAAAGATGTGTGGGTTGATATCATTCCGATCTCCTCTTCACCACGTCTTGCTTATCATCACTTTCCATTACAGTTGAAACTCGGCATATCCACCAGTTTTCTGGGCCTACCCGGGATAGAGTGGAGTTTAGAAGGGAGAGGCACACTCTCAGATAGAGATCCCGGGCAGCTGGGCGTCAGCCTCAGTAGACACAGGTGGAATATACGGTATACGCGTAATGCTCTCACTCTCAACGCGGGGACTCAATACTTTTCACTGAGCCCCTTGACCATAAGCCATTTTTACGCCAACGGCTTGACAGTGCGCTATGAGAGAGAAAAGTGGATTGGACAAGCATTTTACGCGCTCCATAAAGATGGTAACCGTTTCGGTACTTCCGTATTATATCGGGCTTCCGACAGGATGTCATTGACATTGCGGCATGCAGCCGGTTCAGATTCTTCCGGAGGCCGTTGGACGCTCGCCGCGCAGGTTACACCTTTAGAGCGATGGACCACCGAGATTGAGGTGGGTGTTGATACAGAGGCATCAGGCGAGGAATCACTTCCGAATGCAGCTCGGATAGCCAGCACGCTCTCATTGGGCCCATCCACAACAAGAGTGGATTTTCGACAGAATGAGAAAGGTTATCTCGGCTCCGGTGCGGAACGCTTCGTTGCAGTCAGTCAAGATCTGCAAATCACGGACAACCACCGCTTAACACTTAGGTGGAACTCATACCGGGGATTTGCCGACGGACTTGGTAGTAATGTACTCCGGGAACGGAAGAGACTCGGCGCCGCAGTAAGTTCAAGCTTGCAAAGCGGCTACTGGAACATCAGCTACAGCCAGACTGATACCGATTATGGAGAGCGTCTGGATAGACGTCTAGGCATTTCGTGGAACAATCATTGGCTTAGGGAAACGAGTAGGATTTCAGCAAGACTTGATCTCCGAGAGGAAAACGACCGTATTGAGGATACAAGGCTTGCGTGGAGTGAGTTAAGGGTTAACTACCGATTACCAATCACCAACGGGCAGATCCGGGCTTCCCTCGATATCGAACGGACTTTGGAAGGGGAACGCGACGATCGAGCGGGCCTTGCGCTCACGTGGTCGCAGCGAGTGCAGAAGTGGCTGGCTGATCTCACTTTGAGTGCTGACGACTTTCTCACCAAGGCATACAGCCTTAGGGGCAGTATCGGCTACGGAAGTGAGGAGCAAGGCCTTTTCCAGATCGATGGGAGGTACGCCTTAAGAGCTGACGGTTCCAGTTCATTCCAAGTAACAGCAGGCTATAAGGTTTCTCTCGGTGTTTCTGTTCCGGTCAGCCGACGACACAATGTCGGTTCGGTGGCGGGACGTGTTGTGAATGAAGAAGGTCAAGGTATTGCCGGTATACTCGTGCGTTTGAACGACCTTGTAACTCGTACAGAGCTTGATGGCAGTTACGAGTTTCCCGTTGTCCCTGTCGGAGACGGGTGCTTGATGGTAGACCCGTTTGACATCGGAATTGGCCGTATTGTTAGGCCGGCTACACCTGTTTGCTTCCGGATCAAAGCCGGAGAAAAGGTAATACAAAACTTGGAGTTGATTCCGGCGGCACGTGTGAGCGGTGTCATAGAAATCGAGCCTCTTCCTCAGACAATGACAGGCGAAAACGCTGTCTTCGGCCATGGGCAAGAAACGGATGCATCTATCTTGAACGGAACCGTAATCGAGCTTCGTAACGATGACGAGGTGCACAGACAAGTGATCCGTGTGTCGAAAGGTGATGAAAAGACCTATAAGGCGCATTTCCGGTTCGACCAAGTACTGCCAGGCGATTGGGAGATGGTTGTGCATCTCAGCAGCGCTGCTCTAAAGGCGTATTCTGTAGAATATCCGAGGCGGATTATTCAGGTCGGCCCCGGTGAGTTCTATGAAGCGGAGGTTAAGGTTGTTCCGGTGCGTCGGGAGATTAGATTCGTAGAAAGCGGAGTTCTTGCACCGATTCAACAGCAACAACCCTGATAAAATGGGGTTTCCGTCCAACTCAGAAGATACACTCGCATCACGCAGTTCCTTCACATGCCTCAAATCGTTTTCAGATCAAAGATCTGGTTTTACGATTTGACCCAGCCTAAAATTGTATTCCTGCGAAATACTATGAAATACAGCGATATCGGAAGATAATCCCAGTGTTAGGGTGAACTCTCGGCGATTACTGGCAGATACGGAGGATTGTTGAGGTTGTTAGCTTCAGTGACTCGGGCTATACTATTCTTACAAGGTAATGATTACTAAAAAGTAATGGCTGTAAAATTTGTAATGCTTCTATCACGCCAAGAACATCACTAAAACAAACACAGCGAGTGGTTGGATATGACTGAAAGACTAAATGTAAAGGAAGAAAGAAACATCGAGTATACATGCCCATCTCGAGCAGAGATCTCCGACATGCTGCGGGATGCCGGGATCAGGCCTACTGCCCAGAGAATAGCCATATATGAGATGTTGAGAGGGACGACTTCCCATCCAAAGGCTGAGACGGTCTATGAAGCCGTAAAGGATGAGTTTCCGAGCCTCAGTCTTAACACTGTGTATGATACGCTACAGATACTTGTTGAATCGGGTCTGGTACGGAAACTTCCTATGAAGGAAAACGTTTCAAGGTATGACGGCAATCCTATTGCCCATGGACACTTTGTTTGTGTAGAGTGCGGACGTGTGGGTGACCTTGGGCCTGACGTTGACAAGGAACTGGAGCAAGCTAGCCTTACCATAAAGAATAGGGTTGACGGACGGGTTATCGACATTGATCATCGGTTTTACGGGTACTGTCGGGAATGTGATGATTAGGCAATAAGCCAAGGCAGTGCATGGGAATAGGGACCCGGACTGTTCAGGCAATCCATATAAAAAACACGCAATAGGAGGCAGGTAAAATGTGTGAAGAAAATGCTTATCGTATTCCGCTAATAGGTGAAGAAGCTCCGGCATTTAAGGCTAGGACGACTATGGGTACAATCAATTTCCCGGAAGATTACAAAGGCAAATGGGTGATTCTGTTTAGCCACCCTGCGGATTTCACACCTGTATGCACCACTGAATTCATGACATTCGCATCAATGCAAGAGGATTTCCGCGAGCTCAATTGTGAATTGATCGGTCTATCCATCGACGGTCTGACCAGCCACATAGCATGGCTCAGGACTATCAAAGAGAAGATCGAATGGAAGGACATGAAAGGCGTCGAGGTTAAGTTCCCGGTAATTGAAGACCTGAAGATGGACGTCGCCAAGAAATTCGGAATGATACAGCCCGGAGCAAGCGACACTCAAGCAGTAAGAGCTGTATTCATCATTGACCCGGAGTCTAAGATTCGTGCGATCCTTTACTATCCGATGTCAAACGGACGAGATATGAATGAGATCAAGAGGCTGCTAATAGCCCTCCAGACCTCTGATAAGCACGGAGTCGCGACACCTGCTAACTGGCGCCCTGGTGACGACGTTATCATTCCTCCTCCCGGCACATGCGGCAGTGCGCAGGAACGCGTTGAGAAAGCAGGCGATGACTACTACTGCCTGGATTGGTTCCTGTGCTTTAAGAAGCTGAACAAGTAAGTCTATCATCCCGACTGGAACGCTAAAGGATATTATGCCGAGACAGGAGGGTGCTTTATGACAACGAGGTTGGAGATTTACAAGTGTATGATCTGCGGGAACATCGTTGAAGTACTTCACGAGGGCAAAGGTCAGCTGGTGTGCTGTGGTGAACCTATGGAGCTGATGACTGAAAACACTGTAGATGCGTCCGTAGAGAAGCACGTGCCGGTCGTTGAACCAACCGAAAACGGTGTAAAGGTTGTAGTGGGAAGCGTACTGCACCCGATGGATCCGGATCATCACATTGAGTGGATACAGGTAATAGCTGACGATAAAGCTTACCGCGAGTTCCTAGAGCCAGGCGATGACCCAGAGGCTGCATTTGATATCGAAGCTGAGGATATAGTTGCAAGAGCATACTGCGATCTGCACGGACTATGGAAAGCCACTTAGATTAATTAGGAACCGGTGGTTGTTAAAGCTGACCCTCCGGAGGAAAGCCTTGGGAGGGTCAGCGCTTTTCACTATGGCTTATTTGTCACACCATAGCTTTCCTTCTTTGGCGAAGTTGTCAGGCTTCAGCTCCCTCATGATGATGCTGACTGCGGACTCAGGACAATCCAGGGATTCAGCGATTGCTTTTGTAACCTTCTCAGCAAGGGCGCGTTTCTGGTCAAGTGTCCTACCTTCTATCAGCTCTATCTGGACGATTGGCATTTTAAACAACCTCCTTGTATGAATGGTCTAGGCCTTGCAGACTTCAAACCTGAAGCCTTTTCATGGTGAGTCGTGCAAGGCTAACTAGAGTATTCTTTGCCCTGATTTCAAATCCTCTAAGGGGTGATAACGATGAACCGTGTATCGATCCTTCTATGAATCCTTGGCTTTGATTACCATCTTGCCCGGTGACAGGGTATAATATGAACACTGTGCGAACGGGAATGAATGATGTATCGGATGGAGGAGAGGAGTGAGATCGCACGATGAGTCCGGATCGTTTAAGGTCAAGATGTTCTTACGATTGTCAGCGTTACCTCGAGGCACTGGAGTACGCTTTGCGCGCACATGAAGGTCAGTTCAGAAAAGGATCAGGCATTCCATACATTACTCATCCGGTTGCGGTGTCTGCCATTTTGGCACAGTATGGGTACGATGAAGACATTGTCATTGCCGCCTTACTCCACGATGTGCTTGAAGATGCGGAAGTTAGTGAAGTTGAACTGGAAAAGAGATTCGGAGGACGCGTTGCTTCCATCGTCCGTGGAGTTACAGAAGAGAAGACAGATGAAAATGGCATTCCTCGTGAGTGGGAGATCAGGAAAGAGGAAGCTATCCGGCATACAGGTTTGGCAGAAGAACCTGTCGTAGCCCTTAAAGCTGCGGACTCCTTACATAACGTGTATTCACTTGTTCGTGATTTGCGGGTGACAGGAGAGAGTCTCTGGGCACGTTTCAAAAGAGGAAAGGAGAAGCAGCTTGACTATTACCGGCGTCTCTCAAGTATTATCCGCCAACGCTTGAAAGATAGCCCCCTTGCCATTGAGTTGTGTGAGGCAGTCACGATTTTAGAGAAGGTAGCTTCAGAATACGACCACTAGAGAACATCGAGGTCCCTCGAGACTTGAACTCCTCTTTCCAGTGTGCATAAACAGGCTCCAAGTGAACCACACTTGAAGTGGAGGTGGTTCAAGTGGGTTTTCAACTCACCCAAAAGGAGCGGCTCTTGCTACAGGATCAATTAAGCCATGAGAAGGTTTGTATCGAGAAGTACAGCAACTATGCCCAGCAGGCACAGGATCCCCAGTTGAAACAGCTATTCAATCAATACGCTTCCCACGAAAGGCAGCACTATAACACAATCAATCAATTGCTCCAGGGACAGCAGGTGACAATGCAGCAAGGACAGGGTCAGCAAATGACTATGCAGGCAGGACAAGGCCAGCAAATGACTATGCAAGCAGGACAAGGCCAGCAGCAGGGACAGTATCAAGCACAGCGCCAGGGTCAGCAAGGAGGACAGGGTATGGGTCAAGGGCAGCAGCAGGGAGGCCAGGCCCGTGCAGGCATGACCATGCAAAGTGACGCTATGCTGTGTAATGATATGCTGATGACCGAGAAGTACGTGTCAGGAACTTACGATACGGCAATCTTTGAGTCGGCAAACCCCAATATTCGTCAAGCGCTGCAGCACATTCAAAAAGAGGAGCAGCAGCACGGCGAAGGTATCTTCAACTACATGCAGCAACACGGAATGTATCACCCCAAGTAGCAAGAAATGAACACTTGAGGATCAAAAGCACAGTTTAAGGGGCGCAAGGGCGACTGCCAAATGAAGGCTCAGTTAACTCAAGGATTCACAGGCAGGAGCTGCGCCCCTTTTTGTTGCCGGATCAACCGGTCGAAAGCTTGAAGGATTCTTTTATACGGGTTCCTCTACTAACACGAAGGATTTTCGGGCCGGCAAAAGAAAAGATATACTTCAGCAACCCAGTATTAGCTGAAGTAGCAGATACTGTTTTGGGTTTTTGCGCATTTCTATCTTGATTCAAGGATGCTGGTATAAATGAAGCCATTTGATTACAGCAGGATAAAGCAATTTGATTACAGCAGGATAAAGCAATTTGATTATAGTCGGATGTATGCGTCTTACCGTAGTCCTGTTATGGGCTTGCAGGGAGCGGTGGCAACAAGCCATCCTTTAGCTGTCCAGGCAGGGATGCGTATGCTCCTTCAAGGGGGGAATGCAGTAGATGCGGCCATTGCTGCAGCTGCAGCCCTTACTGTTGTTGAGCCTACAAGCAATGGACTGGGCGGCGATGCCTTTGCACTGGTGTGGGACGGGAAGAAGCTCCATGGCCTCAATGCTTCAGGCCCTGCTCCAATGGGGCTGGATATTGACGAGCCTGCGTTGCAAGGCCTCAGCCGGATCCCTCCTACAGGCTGGCTTCCTGTGACTGTGCCGGGAGTTGTAGCGGGGTGGGCTGAGCTTGCCAAGAGATTTGGAACAATGCCTCTTTCAGACCTTCTTGCTCCGGCTGTTGAATATGCTGAAATGGGTCATCCTGTACCGCCTGTTATTGCTGGCTACTGGAAGGCAGCGGAGAAGCGTTTTGCTGAGTTTGAAGAATTTCGACGCGCGTTTCTCCCTCAAGGCAGAGCACCGCTACCCGGCGAAGTGTTCCGCTTCCCGGAGCAGGGAAAGACCCTAAGGCTTATCGGTGAGTCAAACGGGGAAGCTTTCTACAGGGGTGAATTGGCTGAAAGAATAGCCAGCTATTCCCAGGCTACCGGAGGATACATTACATATGAAGATCTTGCCCGGTATCAGGCCAGGTGGGTAGAGCCTATCTCCCTGAATTATCGGGGGTTCGATATATGGGAGATCCCCCCCAACGGTCAAGGGATTGTTGCACTCATTGCCCTGGGTATACTTGAAGGTTTTGATATCCCATCTTTCGGGCGTGTGTCCAAAGACGAGCTACATCTGGTGATTGAGGCAATCAAGCTGGCATTTGCCGATGCTTATACTTTCGTAGCTGATCCTTTGAGATCGAATGTGCCTACAGACATGTTGCTTAACAAGGATTACCTTGCCACTCGTGCTGAGCTGATTGATTCCCAAAAGGCTATGGATTGGCCTGAACCAGGGCATCCTGAGAGCCTGTGGGATACCAAAGGTTCTACGGCTTCAGAAGAAGATGCGCGGCTCAAACGCATTAAGACTGAGAGAGAGCCGTCTGACAGTGACACAGTATACCTTTGCACAGCAGATGCTGACGGTATGATGGTCTCGTTCATTCAATCGAATTACATGGGCTTCGGCTCAGGGATTGTGATCCCCGGGACTGGGATTGCTATGCATAACCGGGGCTGTGGGTTCTCTCTTGATCCGGAGCATCCTAATTGCTTGGCCCCTGGCAAGAGACCTTATCACACCATCATTCCGGGTTTCATCACTAAGGATAACATCCCCCTTGCAGCCTTTGGGGTTATGGGAGGAGACATGCAGCCTCAAGGCCATGTGCAGGTGATTCTCGGCCTGATTGATTATGCGTTGAACCCGCAGTCTGCCATTGACGCACCTCGCGTCCGCGTCTTGAAAGACCGGCGGGTTGAAGTGGAGTCGAGCGTGGATTCTAAAGTAATCCAGGGCTTATCCGGCATGGGTCACGAGATCGAACCGGTAGAGGAACCTTCCGGGTTCGGTGGAGGCCAGATGATCTGGCGCGATCCTGATACAGGTGTATTCATAGCCGGGTCTGAACCGCGAAAAGACGGAATAGCTGCAGCGTGGTAGCGCTTTGCCTCTCACTCGAAAAGGGCAATGATTCCCACTGCGATGATGACTATTCCTGCGATGATTTCACTGTTTCGCTCAAACCATGCGAATCTGGTTGTTTCCAGGCCGCGTAATGAGAGCCATACGATACCTACCATCCCAAGCATGGTCGCAAGGACCCAGACTCCGATTGCTGCCAGCGATGAAAAGACTCCTCGTGTGCTGGCAGCAAGGAAAATCGGAATGGCTTCCGCGCAAGGCCTTGCTCCCAGGATGATGCCTAAACCGTATGTAGTGCCTATGGTTACATGGGAATGACAGTGGCCATGATGGTGGTCTTCTGCATGGTCATGGTTACGTTCACGTGTCTTAAGCCATCCTTTGAACAGGTAATACACGCCAAGCCCGATAATGACGAATCCGACGATCCGTTCAAGCCCTGTGCTTACGCTTGCAGCCACTGCACTTCCTGCCAAGGTAAAGAGTAGCCCCACGATCACAGTGGAGACTAAATGTGCAATAGCTCCGGCAAAGGTCATTATAGCTGCGTTATGTATAGACATGCCTCTTGCCTTTGCAGACAAAACATATGGCAGCCAGTGATCTGGCAAGACAGCATGGGCGAGAGCAGCAACAAAAGCTGTACCAAGGAGCGCATATATACCTGACACTAGTATCTACCTTCTTTCAATCTGAGACAAATGCCTGAACTTCAAAACTCGGAAAGATCCTGTGACGGTATGACGCAGGTATCTCATCTCTTACGATCGTGAATATCCTCAGGATTATTGACACCCTGTCTTCAGAAACTGCAAATCTCCTATTCTGAGAGTAGCACTATAGACGGCAAATCTCAAATCTTTCTTTAGCCGTCTCCTTATGGACCTGGTCAAGCCTAAGCGGACATCACAAACGTAGAGGGCTTAATTCTCTGAAAATCACAAGGTATGTAGGGTCTTTTCCCTTCAAATCCATGGCAGACGGGCGTTTTTGACCCTCGTGCCGGGAGAATGACCGCTCAATCTCGACCACTCTTTCGTGTCTTTTCGAGCAAGCGCTCATAAATGAGCGGCTTTGAACCACCTTAAAACGATGGCTCGACTTCGCCACGCTTTTGGGTTTTTCGAGCAAGCGCTCATAAATGAGCGGTTTTGAACCACCTTTCCGCAAAAAGATAGATCGTTTTGACCGGCCTTTCCGACTTTTGCGAGCAAATGCTCATAAATGGTCCGGTTTCAACCACCTTTCCTCAAAGAGGTGGTTCAATCTCGACCACCCTTTTGGATTTTTTCGAGCAAACGTTCATAAATGGGCGCTTTTGAACCACCAAAAGTGCCTCAGGTGGTAGAGAATCGACCACATTTTCAGGTTGCAACCCGGTTTTGGGAGCTTTTTGGGGCTCAGGTGGTAGAATTCCTACCACTTTTTTAGAAAATGTGGCAGTTTTTCGCCCACCTTTTCAGAAAATGTGGGTAAGTTTCGACCACCAAACGGTGATTTGTAAGATTATGGGAGGCGTGGTGGTCGATATCCTACCACCTTAACTCCTGATCATGGCAGAAAACCTTCCACCTTTAAGCCTCCTGGTGGACGAGACTCTACCATTTTAGAGCTTATGCCCAAAAGTGTGGTAGGAAATGTATCACGACACAGCCTGACAGTGGCCGGATTTCTACCACACAGCTTGAAATAGTTCATCTTGACGCACCACCTTAGAAACCTTATGATAGTTATGAACATATGACTAATACCTTTAATTAACATATTCAGATTGTCGCAACACTATGCAGATGATGAAACGGAGGCGAACAATGTGGCAAGGCCCCCAAAGAGGAGGCGAGTAGGGTTTCTGCCTGATGTCGTAGTATTCAAACCGGCGGGAGCGCCACTTCGGGACTTGGAAGAAGAGGTGCTGACTGTAGAGGAACTCGAGGCAATCCGCCTGAAAGACCTTGAAGGTTTGCAACAGGAAGAATGCGCAGATATAATGAAGGTTTCTCGTCCTACCTTCCAGAGAGATCTGACTTCCGCCCGGAAGAAGATTGCCAGGGCTTTAGTGGAAGGACGGGCTCTTCGTATCGAAGGCGGTAATTATAAAGTAGCAGTTCGCAAATTCAAGTGCAGAGAGTGCCATCATGATTTTGAAGTTCCCTTTGGAACCGGTAGCCGCGGCTATGAAACGACATGTCCACAATGTGGTAAACAAGACGTGCATCGAACAGACAATGACGGACATGGGTTCGGCAACATGCCGTGGGGCCGTCGAAGAAATGGCTGGTAGCAGGTGTAAAGCGACTTGCCATGCAAGTAGATTGATAGAAGTAAATGTTTGATAGAAGTAAATGTATAGTATAGACGCTTGATGAATAGAATAAGCGTCTTTTTTTTGTTTAGTTATTGACATATGCTCATAATAATGGCTATACTATAAATGAGCATATGCTCATTACTTACTGACGTTTTTCTTAAGGAAAGATAATACCGGCGGTTTCATTTGGTTGTCTACTTAAATGAAATGCGGTCTTCAAATGCAATAGAGAACTCGTAAATAAGGAGGTGTAACGTATGCCAAGAGGAGACAGAACAGGGCCTCGTGGTCTTGGTCCAATGACTGGACGAGCTGCAGGATATTGCAGTGGCTCACAGGCTCCCGGGTACATGAATCCTATGCCCGGATTCCCAGGGCCTCGCTTCGGGAGAGGCAGAGGCTGGGGTATGGGCTGGGGCCGAGGTTGGGGTAGAGGCTGGAGGAGATTCTGGCACCCCAGCTGGCAAGCAGCTCCGTACCGCGCCGGTGCCTATTATCCCCATCCTGCCTATTATGGAGTTCCACCGTACGGTGACCCGTACACAGCCTACGGACCGGAATACCAAGATGAGGCTTCCGCAGAAGAAGAAGTTGAATTTCTAAACGAACAGGCGGCATTGCTCAAACAAGAGTTGGATGCTATTCAGGAACGATTGGAAGAGTTGAAGAAGCAGAAAGTCGATGATGAGGATAAGTAGGACACCTGATCATAACATCGCGTTTCAAAGGTCGTGACATGAAGGGGGCGAGGCGTTTCGGCTCGTCCCCTGAATGATTCAGGACTTGTAAGAATGGGCAAGGTAGGAGGCGACTTCCTGGTGGAGCAAGGAACCAAAAGCGTTTGTGAAGAGGACGGGGCCTCAGGATGTAAGCTTAAACAGCCTATTGAGACCCTTCCGGAAGGACATTTTAACAGCATAAACCGGGTAATAGCTGTTATGAGCGGCAAAGGAGGTGTAGGGAAATCCTCATTATCTGCTCTCATCGCAGTGAAACTGGCTAGAGACGGCTACACAGTAGGTTTACTTGACGCTGACATTACAGGTCCTAGCATACCGAAGATGTTTGGGATTAACGCTTCGGCGGAAGCTATGGAATTCGGAATCCTTCCAGTAAAGAGCGGTTTAGGTATTGAAGTCATGTCATTAAACCTGCTCCTTAGGAATGAGGACGACCCGGTAATCTGGCGCGGCCCTCTAATCGCAGGCGCTGTAAGACAGTTTTGGACAGACGTGATTTGGGGAAAACTTGACTATCTTATTGTGGATTTACCTCCCGGGACAGGTGATGTTCCCATAACAGTCATGCAATCCCTGCCGTTGGACGGAGTAGTAGTCGTCTCATCACCTCAAGATGTTGCTGCAATGATTGTAAGAAAGGCCATGAGAATGGCTTCAATGATGAAGACGAAGATCCTTGGGCTTATAGAGAATATGAGCTATGCAATATGTCCGAAATGTGGTGAAGTTCTTCATTTATTTGGGCCCAGTAAAGGGGCTGACCTTGCAAGGTCAGCAGGAATACCGTATTTGGGAGCAGTACGTCTTGACCCGGATCTGGCCAGATTATGCGATCTTGGCCGAATAGAGGAATATGACAGTGAAGCATTGACACATGGCATAAACTGGACTGAGATAGTTGAGAAAGGGGCTTCAAAACAGTGAAGATAGCAGTAACGGCTTTGGAGAAAAACTTGGATGCTGAGTTCGATCCTCGTTTCGGGCGGTGCAAGTATTTTGCAATTGTTGACCTTGATACAGGTGAACATGTAATCGAAGAGAATGACGCTGTAGCAGCAATGGGAGGCGCCGGCGTAAAGAGTCCTCAGTTCCTTGCCCAGCAGGGAGTCAGTGCGGTGGTAACAGGCCATGTCGGACCAAATGCATCTCGAGCTTTACAGGCAGCCGGAATCAAAGTCTACATTACGGACTCAGGCACGGTAAGTGATGCTATTACAGCTTTTGAAGAAGGCAAGCTGACCTGCGTTTCTGAAGCTACTGTAGACTCACATACAGGACTCAACACGCAGTAACGGAGAGGCAAGAAATAGCGCCGGAGTTTTCAGTGGAAACCAGTTCAGTGGCTGCCTGATAACGCATAATGAGGCACGGCAGAGTGAAGGAGGCGTCTTAGAATGAAGATTGCCATATCAACGGACGGATCGAGGGTAGCACAGCATTTCGGGAGGTGTCCTGAGTACACTGTCTACAGTATCGAAGAACGGACTGTTGTGGCTAAAACCGTCATTCCTAATCCAGGACATGAACCCGGATTTTTGCCTGAATATCTGTCAAACCTAGGTGTTTCTTGCATCATCGCAGGGGGAATGGGTGTAAGAGCCCAAAACCTGTTCGCACAGAAGAATATACAGACTGTCCTCGGAGCCACAGGCCTTGTTGATGATGTTGCCAAGTCGTTTGCGTCCGGCGGTTTAACAGGTGGCAAGAGCCTTTGTGACCACGGACATGGGCAGTCGCCACATTCCGGGTGCGAAGATCACCATAATCATTAATAGACGAGAGAATGTGGGATATACACGAAGAGTGCAAAGAGATATGAACGAGGTGTCACATGATTATATCAGTAGCCAGTGGAAAGGGAGGAACCGGTAAGACCACTGTTGCAGTAAACCTGGCCTTAACCCTTGCGGAAACGGAATCTGTCTGTTTTTTAGATTGTGACGTGGAAGAATCGAACGCTCACTTGTTTCTCAAACCCGAACTCAAAGGTTCTTCTAAAGTCACCGTGCCTGTGCCGGTTGTAGATGAAAAGAAGTGTAATCGATGCGGGTTGTGCGGAGAAGTCTGCGCGTTTAATGCGATCCTGCCTTTAGGCGAGGATGTCTTGACCTTCCACGAACTGTGTCATGGGTGCGGTGGGTGCACACTGTTTTGCCCAACAAACGCCATTAGAGAGGAACCGCAGGAAATCGGGGTAATCGAGTGGGGCAATAGCGGAGAGATATTTCACGTACAGGGAAAGCTGAATATCGGGAGTCCCCTTGCACCGCCCATTGTGAAAGCGGTAAGAGCCCATAATGTCGATAGACCTCAATGCACGGTTTACATCATTGATGCACCTCCCGGCACTTCATGTCCGGTTGTATCTTCAGTGATGAACGCCGATTTTTGTCTTCTCGTTACAGAACCTACACCTTTCGGCCTCCACGATCTTAAGCTTGCAGTTGACATGGTGAGGGAGTTAAAAGTCCCGTTTGGCGTAGTGATTAACAGAGCGGGTTTAGGTTACGAAGATCTGGCAGATTACTGCAAGGCGGAAAACATACCTGTGCTTGCCGAGATTCCGTTTGACCGAAGGTACGCTAAATGCTATGCGAAAGGTGGACGGCTGATAGACGAATTCCCTGAGATAAAGAAGACGTTTAGAGAACTGCGGCAGGCGATCCTAGTTTCCGCAGGGCGGGTTTGAGTTTGGAGTAGTAAGAGCACTTGAAGGGACGAAATCGTAATGAAAGAATTACTGGTCGTCAGCGGTAAAGGCGGGACCGGCAAGACTACTATAGTTGGGACTCTCGCAGTTCTCGCAAAGGATACACCGCTGATTCGAAACCCTGTCTTGGCAGACTGCGATGTGGACGCAGCTGATCTTCATCTTATATTGAACCCTGCTACAAAGGAAAGCAAGGAGTTTTTCGGGCTTAAGAAAGCCGGCCTTGATCGTGATAAATGTGACAATTGCGGAGAATGTATCCCCGTATGCCGTTTTGATGCTATAACATCTCATAATGGAATCATCAGATTAGATCCTATCTCATGCGAAGGTTGCGGGGTGTGCTACCGTGTCTGTCCCAGGCAAGCGATAACCATGGAAGATTTCATTGCAGGCCATTGGTTTGTCTCTGACACTCCGTACGGGCCTATGGTCCATGCCAGGCTGGGGATCGCGGAAGAGAACTCCGGCAAACTGGTGATGGAGGTAAGGCGAGAAGCCCGCCGTATTGCAGAAACGCTTGAGTCAAACCTTATAATATCTGACGGCCCTCCGGGCATCGGATGCCCTGTGATTTCCGCGATGACCGGAGTTGATTTGGTGCTTATTGTCACAGAACCCACAGTTGCAGGTATCCACGACATGGAAAGGCTTTACAATCTTGCTAAAGGTTTCGATGTCGAAGTGGCAGTGTGCATCAACAAGTACGACCTGGACTCTGAGACCTCAGCGGATATTGAGGGGTTTTGCCATGCCCATAACATTTATGTAGCAGGTAAAATCGCTTTTGATGAAAGGGTAGTCAAAGCACTTACGAGAGGCGAACCAATCATTATGCCTAGGCGAAGAATGAGTTCCGGTGCCCAAAGGACAAGCTCTGATCCACATAGTCTTCCGGATACTACAGCAAGAGCCATTGAAGAGCTTTGGACTAAAATCGTTGTTCGCCTTTACTGATACGAGCTCATTTGCTGTACTTTCAATAAGCACACCTCGAGGACGACGGGGACCAGGCAACGCCATGCATGAAAAGTGGCATTTTGCGGTAGACGTCTTGTACATAAAAAGCACTACAGGCCCTAAGATCCAGGGCTGTAGCGCTTTATTGCGTTTGTTTTTCTTTCCATTCTTAAGGGTTCTACCGGTTTTACCCGTTGTTTAGGCCTGATACTATCTCCATGGTATCCCTGGCAATGACTAATTCTTCGTTTGTGGGAACCACAAGCACCTTGACCTTGGACCCCTCTCCTGTGATATCGATTTCTTTGCCTTTGCTGTCATTCTTCTCTGCATCTATCTTTACCCCGAGAGAGCCAAGAGCGTCGCATACGCGTTGTCTCAGAAGCGGGGAGTTTTCTCCGATGCCTGCAGTAAACACAATAGCATCGACTCCGTCCAAGGCAACAGAGTATGCGCCGATATATTTGCAAATCCGGTATATATACATGTCAAAAGCGACTTTGGCTCGTTCATCTCCGCTTTCTATTCCGGCTTCAATCTCTCTCATATCTCCGCTGATGCCTGAGACTCCCAACAGCCCACTGTGCTTATTCAACAGAGAGTCCATTTCTTCTATAGAGAGCTTTTCATGCTTCATTACGTAGAAGATAATGGCAGGATCCAGATCTCCTGACCTTGTTCCCATCATGAGCCCTTCAAGAGGCGTCAGCCCCATGCTTGTATCTATGCACTTACCGTCTTTTACCGCAGCTATGCTGGCTCCGTTGCCCAAGTGGCAGCTTATGATCCGAAGGCCTTCAGAAGGCCGTCCGAGCAGCTCTGCAGTTCTACGGGCAATGTATCTATGAGATGTGCCGTGGAAACCATACCGTCTTACTTTGTGACGCTCATAAAGCACATAGGGAAGTGCGTAAAGGAAAGCGTGCTTAGGCATGGTCTGATGGAATGCGGTGTCAAAGACAGCTACCTGGGGCACACCGGATATGTTGGATTCGGCAGCCAGGATCCCCATAAGGTTTGCCGGATTGTGGAGCGGACCTAAAGGAATGCAGTCGCGTATAGCCTTTTTGACCTCGTCGTTGATGAGGACTGATTCCGTGAAAGTGGGGCCTCCATGGAGGACTCGATGGCCGACTGCGCGGATCTCCGAAATGTCCTTAATAACTCCATGTTCCGGATGGACAAGCATTTCAAGGACTTGGCCAATCGCAGTTGTGTGATCCAAAATGCTGGCCGTTCTCTTTACGCTGTCGCGTCCGGTGGGCGTGTGAGTCAGGATGGCATCATCAGACCCGATGCGTTCTACGAGCCCTTTTGCCATGACTGATTCGTCTTCCATATTGAACAACTGGTACTTCACAGATGAGCTTCCGCAGTTAAGTACAAATACTTTCATCCTCTTGCCCCCTGATACTCAACGTTTTCGTTTGGTTCTACAAGGTTTCCTTCTGCATCATACTTGAAAAATCCCTGTCCCGTTTTGACACCAAGATGGCCTCCGCGCACCAATTTTCGGAGAAGAGGACATGGACGGAAGGAGAAATCACCCAACTCTCTGAACAGTCCTTCCATTGAAGTCAGAACCGTATCAAGACCCATTCGGTCCGCCATTTCCAGGGGTCCCCTGGGCAGTCCGAATCCCAGCTTCATTGAGGAGTCAATATCAGAAGCAGATGCCACTCCCTCCATTAATGCGTTCATCGCCTGATTAAGGAGGGGAATGATAAGACGGGTCGTGACGAATCCGGGTGAGTCATAGACTTCCACCCCGGCCTTATCCAAGCTGTTTACAAACCCTTTGACTGCTTCAAAAGTATCTTCTGACGTTTTTAGCCCTCTGACAATCTCGACCACTTTGACTCGCGTTACAGGGCTTAAGAAATGGAGGCCGATGACCTTTTCAGGCCGCCCGGTTGCTTCTGCAAGTTCAGTAATGCTGAAAGTTGACGTGTTAGATGCGAGGATTGCCTGAGGCTGACAAATCCTATCCAGGTCAGATAAGACCTTCTTTTTCACGTCGGAGTCTTCCTGGACTGCCTCGATAATCAGTTCACAGGTTGCTACGTCTTCCAGATTCGTGGTGAGGCGAATTCGGCCTAGTGTGATTCTCTTTTCTGCTTCAGTAATTCCCCATTTTTCCAAGCGCTTGTTCAAGCTCAGTTCTATCCTGGATCTGGCCTCTTCTAACAGCTCATCGGTGCGGTCTACCAGGAAAACTTGGAAGCCTTTTTCACCGATGTTTTCTGCGATGCTACATCCCATGGTGCCTGCGCCGACAATTGCAACTTTTCGGATTCTCACCTCAAGACCTCCCTAGATTTAGTACGAAAATTCTATCTTTACATTCTATATTAGGGCCTGATACCCTTCTACATTCTAGCCTTGACGCAAACACATATCAACCTTATCAGGGGATATCTGACAGTATATAATTACTGTTATGGGTTAGGAAACCGGCGTCTAGGAGCAGAGCAAGACTATATGATAAATGTTGAAGGACGTGACTTGCGCCGCGTAGAATTCTGGTGTCAGGTTTATTATCGTTAAGTTTGTTACAGCAATGGGGATTGTTCCGTGGGTGATAGAAGACCCTGAACAGACAGGTGAGGAGGACAGTCTATGTTAGAGAAGACAACGTTAGGCAATACAGGCTTTAGTGTGACAAGGCTTGGGTTAGGCACTCTCGTAATGGGCCCCTTGCAGGCTAACTTGTCACCGGAAGAAGGCGCAAAGATAATCAGAAAGGCTCTTGAGCGAGGAATCTCTTTTCTCGATACAGCGCATATTTACAAGACATATGATCATATCCGTCTGGCAAAAGAAGGCTGGACGAAGGAACTGGTCATTGCTACAAAAACTCCGGCCATTGATTATGACAAAGCTGAACGCCATATACACGCAGCTCTTGAAGCTCTTGACGTGGATTCCCTTGATATGATGCTTCTGCATGCTGCCCGGGCAGGTGAGGATGTCTTTGAAGAGAGGGCGGGCGCGTTCCAATGCCTCTGTGATTATAAGGAGAAAGGATTAATCAAAGCTGTCGGGGTATCTACCCATCATGTTGGCATTGTACGGGTGGCAGGATCCCGCGATGATGTAGATGTGATCCATCCCCTGATAAACATGGCAGGTACAGGAATCCTCGGCGGGACAGTGGAAGATATGGCTTCTGCCATTGAAACGGCTTCTCTCAACGGAAAAGGTATTTATGCCATGAAAGCGCTGGGAGGTGGAAGCCTCCTTGACAAGATGGAAGAGGCATTTAAGTTCGTTATGGATCTGCCGGGGATTGACTCACTGGTCGTAGGCATGGTGTCTGAAGCGGAAGTGGAGATGAATTGCAGGTTCTTTTCGGGTGAACCTATTCCTCTTGAGGAGCAAGAGGCTGCACGCAGGGAAAAGCGGCTGAAAATTGTCGAGGCGTACTGTAAAGGATGCGGCCTGTGTATAGATACTTGTCCTAATGGAGCCTTGTCAATGGCTAACGGTAAGTCCTCCGTTGATCCGGATAAGTGCTTGTTGTGCGGTTACTGCACACCTGCATGCCCAGAGTTTGCAATCAGGGTCATCTGAAGCGGGTATTCATCGGAGAGGAGGTCACTCCGATTAGCGGTTAGAGGTAGTTATCGATACCTGGCCGACAAACGGTGTCAAGAGGGATCAGTGGTTTCTGGGCGCAGGGAGGTTAAAGATTACGCAGACTGACTAAAAATGCTTGCTTTTAGCGATATGTCCAAGTAGAATGGAGTCAGCCCTACTTGTTCAGGTTCGAGTTGTACACTCCGGGCTAGCCGCGGGCTGAAGGCACATAAATCTAATAGACGAGTGCCGTGGGTGGGACAGGTTTCTGAGCAAGAAGGCAATTACCACCAAAGTGAGGAGATCATTCTACATGGAGTTCAAAGACAAGGTTCTAACGTGTCGCGACTGCGGTGCTGAGTTTGTGTTTTCAGCCGGAGAGCAAGAATTTTACGTTGAAAAGGGCTTTCAGCATGAGCCTGTTCGCTGCAGGGAGTGTCGTATTGCACGGAAACATCAGCGCAATGACGGTCCGAGAGAAATGCATACCGTAATCTGTTCAGCTTGCGGAAGGGAAGCAGAAGTCCCCTTCAAGCCTCGCGAGGACAGACCGGTATACTGCCGGGAGTGTTTTGAAGCTCAGAAATCATATGTGCGCTGACAACTAACGGAGTTTACAACTGACTTAGTCGTATAAGCAGCGTCAGGCGCGGCATTTCAAGACGCTAGGGACAGCGCGGTTTATTACCGCGCTTTTTTTCATTTTTTTCTCGGAAGCTGCAAAAGGACTTACCTCACTGAAATACCATTTGATATATGAGGAACTAATAATTATAGGTAGAGCACTTTTTTGGGGCGAAAATGGGAACTCTAAAGGTAGCTTTTTCGTCAAGATATGACAGGAGGACAATAATCGGAGGTGAAGTGTTGCCCATATCACTTCGGAGAGGAAGTATGCGCCGACTGTTCGGCGCACTCTTGCTAGGTATCGCCATATCATTCATGCTAATCCCGTCTACGAGCCTTGCAGATTCCAAATATGAAGAATCAGTAGACCCTGTGGACGTTATCAGGTTCTACTCGTACGACAAAAGCCAGCCTCTCCAAGGGAATCTTGTTCTCAAGGCTGAAAATGAATGGTATCGGAGATATGAACTGACATATCAAAGTGAAGGCGATACAGTCTATGCTGCCTACTTTGTGCCGAAAGTGGAAGGGAAAGTGCCTGCTGTAATCGGAGTCCACGGCATGTTTTCAGAGGATGAGGACCAGTTTTTGCATGTGGCTGACTTTGCCGCGAGGCGGGGGTTCGCTGTATTAATGCCCAGCCTGCCCTTTCATCACAGGCGTGCTAAAGGCATTCAAGTCATCTCAGGGCAAAAGTTCGTGGTAGCCCCTCCTGTGGCAGTCAGGAACAATTTCAGGCGTGCAGTTATCGATATGCGCCGCGCGCTGGACTGGCTGATGTCCAGAGACAACATAGACAAGGAACAGATCTATATCACCGGTGTCAGCCTAGGCGGCATGGTGTCCATGTTGACGTATAAGACTGATCCAAGGCTAAGAGGCGGAGTTTTCCTCGTTGCAGGCGGAGGTTTCCGAGAGATACTGGTTCACAGCGAGAATCCTGTGGTGCGCAATTTTAGGCTGCTTTCCAAGATCGGGATTGCGGATATTGAGGGAGCTGCAGATATCCTAATGCTGGTGGATCCTGCAGCCCTACCTGATGTTTGGCCAAGGCCTGTCTTAATGCTGAACGGCACTTTGGACGTGATATTTCCTGTCAGCGAAACCATGCGAGCTGCTGAAAGCTTTGCCAACGCAGATGTCATTTGGGCAAAGAGCTCTCACTTTTATCCTGTTTCAGGCAGCATGTACTTGATCCTGGATTTTTTATCGAGGCTTTCCGGCAAGTCTCTTGAGTGTCGCATGCCTCACGGAAGCGATGTAAAGGAGACTGTTCAACCTCCGGTGCCTGGGGATTCCAGGCTATGGATTGATTTGACTTTCTCTCCGAAGAGAACTCCTCAAGCAGGCGAACTCCGCAAGCAGGCAAGCTTTGGGATCCACCTTGTAAACAGATTGACTCCTACACTGGTAGTCCCTGAGGAGATCTGGCTTGCTGAGAAGCATAAGCTAGAGAGCGTTCCGGCTTCAATTTTCGTAGTCAGATCCATAGCTTCAGGTGACCTTGCCTCTGCGTTGTCGTACTTGCGCCTGTTGGACCGCAGCCAGGGCGGGGTATACATTCTCATGCCTCCCGATTCAAGCTCAGCTCATACTGAAACCGGGAGAGGCGAACGGAAGGTTCCTGCGCAAGTTGTGTGGCTTAATCCTTTAGATTTTGAGATTGTGTGGCTTTCAAGCATGCAGATGGAGGAATCCGGCCTTGAGAATGCAGACATTCTGTCAAACCTCGGTTTTAAGCCTGACAAGGTAAATGACGTGGTGGGCTACCTTCTTGATAAGATTAAGGTCTCTGATATTCCGCCTCTTCCCTCAGTGGTTTACGATACAGCCATTGATATAAGATGGGCGGAATCTCCGCAGTGAGATGCAGGACTTCGTCTTGTTGCACGGAAATATGAAAGTGAGAAGCCTAACCCTGATTTTCCCGAAAGGAGCTGGTAAGAATGGAAGTCACTCTAAAATCGAAGAATGTTGAATTGGCAAGACCTATTAGGGATTACATCGAAAAGAAGGTACTCAAGCTCCAGAAGTTTTTTCAAGGGGATTCAATCAATGCTCAGGTAGTCGTGAGTGCTGAGAAAGGGCTTCAGATCGCTGAGGTTACCGTTCAAGTGAATGGCCTCCTCCTGAGAGGTGAGGAGAAGACAGGTGACATGTATGCGTCCATTGACGGGGCAGTCGACAAGATTGAGCGACAAATCCGCAAGTATAAGACTAGAATCCATAGGAGGCTGCGTCAGACCGGTTCAGGCATAGTTGAGGCAGAGCTGACCCGTGACACTGCCGGGGTGGAGGAGCGCGGCGAAGAAGCTAGGATTGTCAAGACAAAGCGCTTTGCCATCAAGCCTATGTCCGCACAGGAAGCGGTAATGCAGATGGAATTGCTGGGGCATGATTTTTTCGTTTTCTCAAACAGTGAGACTGATGAGGTCAATGTGGTTTACCGCCGTAAAGACGGAAACTACGGCTTGATAGAGCCTGAGTTTTAAAAGTAAAATGTAAGAAAGCGAGTCTGCTTTGTGATGATAGAGGAAAGGGTTGCCTGCTTATGGCAACCCTTTGGTACATAGGGGGACAGGAGCCTGTATGAACAGAGTATCTTTAGTAATCTTCGAAGGCGGAATGCCCGGTAGTCAAATAGAAGAGCAGGTTGCCCAGGTGAGGAAGGCGGTGGTCCTTGACAACTTGGAGAAGTTCTCGGAAGTTGCGGAACTGGACGATGTATTCCTCTACACGACTTACGAAGACCTGGCAAAAACTGCGTCTTCTTTCGGAGTCGAGAGCCAGGTCATACCTGCTGAGCAACATTTTCACTTCGGAGAGGCTTTTGCCGAGGTGATAAAGGACCGTTCTCTGGAAGCTGTCATATATATGGGAGGAGCTTCCGGGGCGCTCATGACTCAGTCGGAGCTTAGCACATTTGCCAGGTGTCTTGCCTCATCTTCCGGAGTTATGCTTGCCAACAACATCTTTTCCAGTGATATTGTTGGGTTTACCCCTGCATCAGCGCTGCTGGATGTAGGTGAACTGCCGCAGACGGACAATGCCCTTGGCATGGCTTTGTCGTTTTTGAACCATCGGAAGCTGCCTGAGACGGTAGGTACCTTGTTTGACGTAGACACGCCTTCTGACCTCGCTGTCCTGGAGCTTCATCCGGCAGTGGGCTCCAATGTAAAGGGCGTGCTTCAAAAGATGGACCTTGAACCTGCAAGCTCCCGCCTGCGAAAGGTCAGAGAGGTAATGTCAATCCCTCTTTCAGAGGTGTGCTTAATCGGCAGGGTGAACCCTCAAACCGTGTCATACGTCAATGAAAGGCTGCAATGCAGGACGCGGGTTTTCTCTGAGGAACGGGGCATGAAAGCACTGGGCCGTGAAGGCAGCCGGCAAATCGTGTCTCTTCTGGGTTATCTTACAGAAGAGGTGGGCTTTACAGGCTTGGTCAGAGCCTTGGAGAAAGTGGCAGATGCTGTGCTTATGGATACCAGAGTCCTGTTCCATCACTTTAATCTGGACTTGCCTGCCAAAGACCGGTTTAACTCAGATCTTTTGCGTCCGGATGCTGTCGATGATCCTGTTGCCCGCGAGTTTACAGCTTGTCTCCTGTCATCGAAGATTCCTATTGTTCCCGGCGGGCACTCACTGGTGTCAGGCGGGCTCAGGGTAATCGTTGATTCTCTCGTCCGTGAAGGAGAACGTGCCCAAACCGGAGTATAGGAAATAAGGTTGAAGGATTCTATGATATAATTGACTCGCGTTTTGCAGGTGTAAGGCATTTTGTTAACATGTCCCCATGTATGCGTTGAACTCGAGGGACACTTGATTATGTACATCCGTAACCTGCGAAGAGAAGAGGGGATAGATTAGTGCTTGGGTTCCTAAAGAAGGCTTTTGATGCAAATGAAAGGGAACTGAAAAGGCTGAGAAGGACAGCGGAACAAGTGTCTGCCCTCGAGCCTGAAGTCAAGAAGCTGTCCAACGACGAACTCAGAGCCAAAACGTTTGAGTTCAAGGCAAGGCTGGAAAAGGGTGAATCCCTTGATGACATTCTTCCTGAAGCCTTTGCAGTGGTTCGGGAAGCTGCAGTCAGGGTGCTTGGTCAACGCCACTTCGATGAGCAGATCATGGGCGGTATAGTCCTCCATGAAGGGCGAATTGCTGAAATGAAGACAGGAGAAGGTAAGACCCTTGCAGCGACTTTACCTGCGTACCTCAATGCCCTGACCGGAAAAGGTGTCCATATTGTCACAGTCAACGATTACCTGGCCAGGCGTGATGCTGAATGGATGGGCACCGTTTATAAATTCCTCGGCCTTAAGGTGGGTGTGATAATCCACGGGCTTGACCATACACAGCGGAAGGCAGCCTACGATGCGGATATCACTTACGGAACCAACAACGAGTTCGGTTTCGACTATCTCCGTGACAACATGGTAACCTCACCTGACGAAATGGTTCAGAGGGAGTTGAATTACGCCATTGTCGACGAGGTAGACAGCATCCTTATCGATGAAGCCAGAACTCCTTTAATCATATCCGGACAAGCAGAGGAGTCCACCAACCTCTACGAGCAATTCTCCAGGCTGGTCCCAAAGCTGAAGAAGGAAGAGGATTATACAGTTGATGAAAAGGCAAGGGCTGTATCTATTACTGATGAAGGTGTCCGGAAAGTCGAACGGATGCTGGGGATAGATAACCTTTCAGATGAGTCCAATATAGAGGTAATGCACCATTTGAACCAGGCCCTTCGTGCCCACGCGCTGATGAAGCGCGACAGGGACTATATCGTTAAAGACGGCCAAGCAATAATAGTTGACGAGTTCACAGGAAGGTTGATGTTCGGAAGGCGGTACAGCAACGGACTCCACCAGGCCATCGAAGCGAAGGAAGGGATTAAGGTTGAGCGGGAAAGCCTGACCCTGGCAACGATTACTTTCCAGAACTACTTCCGCATGTACAACAAGCTGGCAGGCATGACTGGAACTGCAGCTACAGAGGAAGAAGAGTTTCAGAAGATATACGGGCTTGATGTTGTCGTTGTTCCCACTCACCTTCCCATGATCCGCACTGACTATCCGGATGTCGTTCTGAAGACTGAAAAGGCTAAGTTCAATGCGATCGTAGAAGAGATCGAAAGAAACCACAAGACAGGCCAACCTATCCTTGTAGGAACCATATCCATAGAGAAGTCAGAGCGCTTGAGCGAGATGCTGAAGCGAAGGGGTATCCGGCACCAGGTCCTAAACGCTAAACACCATGAACGTGAGGCTGAGATAATAGCACAGGCCGGCAGGTTGGGTGCAGTCACCATTGCCACAAACATGGCAGGTAGAGGCACAGACATTGTATTGGGAGGTAACCCTGAATACATTGCCAAGCAAAAGCTCCGTGCAAAAGGTTACTCAAGCGAGGTTGTGGCCGAGGCTTCGGAGCTTTTCCCCACAGACGATGAAGAAGTGCTCAAAGCCAGACAGGAATATCAGGAGCTCCTGAAAGAAGCCAAGGCTGAATGTGAAGGGGAGCACGAGAAAGTGATAGAACTCGGTGGCCTTTTCGTCATGGGCACTGAGCGTCATGAGAGCCGCAGAATTGACAACCAGCTCAGAGGGCGTTCAGGTAGGCAAGGAGACCCCGGTGCGTCCAAGTTCTATGTCTCTCTTGAAGATGACCTTATGCGGCTGTTCGGCGGAGAGATGATAACCGGAATAATGGATCGCCTCGGATGGGAAGAGGATATGCCAATTGAGCACCCGCGTATTGCCCGGGCCATCGAGACGGCACAGAAGCGAGTTGAAGGTCACAACTTCGACATCAGGAAACAGGTCCTTGAATACGACGATGTCATGAATAAGCAGCGTGAAGTCATCTACAGCGACAGGCGTAAAGTCGTAGAGGGAGAAGGCCTGAAAGAGCGGATCCTTGAGATGATGTCTGAGGTTGTCGGAGAAATACTGGATGTTTACGCAAATGAACAGATATTCCAGGAAGAATGGGATCTTGCAGCCCTTTCCGACAGATTGAATCATACGTTTGTATTGCGGCCGCCTATCACTCCAAGTGATTTGGAAGGGAAGGGACGCCCTGAGCTTGACGGCTTGTTGACGGACCTTGTCATAAAGTCCTATGAAGAGCGCGAGAAAGCCATAGGCCATGACGAGATGAGAGTCCTGGAGAGACTCGTGATGCTCCGGATTATCGATTCCAAGTGGGTGGAACACCTCCAAGCAATGGATAACCTCAGGGAAGGAATTGGACTACGGGCGTACGGACAGAAGGATCCTCTGCTTGAATATCAGATAGAGAGCTGGCAGATGTTTGAAGACTTAAAACATAATATTCGCCATGATGTTGTATCATGGATGTCCAGAATAGCCGTACGGGATGAGCATGGCGAAAAACAAACGAAACAACCGCAGGCCAGGCAGTTTACAATTACGTCGACCTCGGGAAGCGGTGATTATGCCGGCCCGAAACCTGAGAAGAGGCGAACTCGGAAGATCGGCAGAAACGAGCCTTGCCCGTGCGGTAGCGGAAAGAAATATAAGAAGTGCTGTGGAAAAGGAGCGTAGGTAACGTGATCAGTGAGATCAAGCCGACCTTGGCAGAGCTTAAAGACAGAGTTGAAAAGATGAGGGGTTATCTTTGAGATCGATTCTAAGTTAGAGCAGCTTGAGGACTTAGAAAAGGCAATGGCTGATCCCGGGTTTTGGGATGAGCCTGAAGAGGCAAGGAAAATACTGAAGCAAGCAAGTGGACTTAAGGAAGATATTGAATCCTGGACAAGGACAATGTCCCAAGCTGACGATCTGTGGACCCTTCTTAATCTTGCAATAGAAGAAGGAGACGATTCAGTGGAAGAAGAGATTGTTGAAGGCGTTACTTCCCTGGAAAGAGTCGTCTCACAGTTGGAAGTGGCTCACCTTTTAAGCGGCGAGTATGATGGAGCCGATGCCATTCTGTCGATACATGCAGGTGCCGGAGGTACTGAAGCGCAGGACTGGGCGGAAATGCTCCTCCGGATGTACCTGAAATGGGCAGAAAAGAGAGGGTTTGAAACTGAGATTACTGACTTCCTTCCCGGGGACGAGGCCGGAATCAAAAGCGTTACAGTGTTGGTCTCCGGGAGGCATGCCTTTGGATATCTAAAAGCTGAAAAGGGAGTCCATCGGCTTGTCAGGATCTCGCCTTTTGACGCTAATGCCAGAAGGCATACTTCCTTTGCATCTGTTGATGTGATTCCTGAGATTCCTGAGGATATAGATATTGAGATAAATCCTGAGGATATAAAGGTAGACACTTACAGGGCAGGGGGCGCAGGCGGTCAGCATGTGAACAAGACTGAGTCCGCTGTCAGGATAACTCATATCCCCACCGGGATAATAGTCCAGTGCCAAAATGAGCGGTCTCAGTATCAAAACAGAGTGACTGCGATTAGGATCCTAAAGGCGAGACTCTTCCAACACTCTCAAGCTGAGAAAGAGAAGAAACTCGGTGAGCTCCAAGGAGAGCAGAAGGAAATCGCCTGGGGGAGCCAGATAAGGTCATACGTATTTCAACCTTATACCATGGTGAAGGACCATAGGACCGGGATTGAGACAGGGAATGTCCAGGCAGTGATGGATGGTGAGATCGACGAATTTATAGAGAGTTATCTCAGGTCTAAAGCGAAGATGAGCGAATCGTGAAAAGACGGGGAGGCGCCGGGTCTATCCTAATCTTCCTTATTATTGCCTTTTGCATAGCGCTGGTTTTCGAATTTGCAGCTCCGCGCATTATCGCATCTCATTTGGAGGGTGCGATAAGATCAGGTGTTGACGGAATTGATTCAGTCAGGATTCGATTAGGGGCTTTTCCTGTACTAAGGCTGATTACCTCAGGGAAGGTCAATTCTCTAAGCATAGATTGTACAGGCCTTTGGGTGGAAGGTTTGAGAGTTGAATCCCTCATGATCGATGCACGCGATATCATCATTGACATGCAGGCCTTGAGGGAAGAAGGCAAGTTCTTCTTGTCTCAGATCGGACAAGGCCGGGCTGACCTGGTAATCGGCGAAAATGATCTTACCATGTATGTTAAGGGGCTTAAAGGCATACCTGAATCCGTGCTGGTTGAGTTGGCTCCCGGAAGGGTAACTGTGAAAGGCGATGTCAGTGTGGCAGGTATCAGCATACCTGTAAATGTTGACGGGGAATTTGTTCCTGAGCAAGAAGGCACCGCTTTAGCCTATAGAATTAACAACATTCAAATCGCCGGTGCAAAACTCCCGTCTGTCATTACTGACGGATTGCTGAGCAGCCTTAGCTTTTCGCTGGATATATCGGATCTTCCTGTTCCTGTTGTTATCAGCGGCGTAAGTATGGAAGATGATATCTTGCGCATCACCGGGAGGACGTTGAGTAACGACAGAGAAGGCATGTAGAGGATGCGTCCTTCGTGGTTGGATGCAGCAATAAGAGGGGTGGGTTCTATGATCGGACCCAAGCATGCGAAAAACCTTTGGGTGTTGGCATTAGCTGTAGCTTTGATATCGGCTGTCGTCATCTTGTGGGGAAGATGGCAGGTTGAGAAAGCAAATAACACCGTGGAACTGGTGATGGATTACCGTGCAGCTGAACTCCTGTGCCAGAGTGTAGATTATCCGCTTGAGGTTTTCCTGAGACAGGCACGGGACGCAGGACTGACCTCAGTCGCCGTGGGCGAGCTTACAATCAGCGATATTGCCACCCTAGGACAGGTTTACCTGTTGAGCGGAAGACAGATCCTGGATTACGATAAATTGTCGCCTGTAACTGATCCTGTGCTTAGGCAAATGATCGATGAGTCGCGTTTGGTTGCAGGCAACTCCTACATATTCCCCAGAGATGACCGGGTTTTTCAGGATCTTATTGAGATCTTGCCGGCAAGGCTTGAAGGAGAGCGGATTTCAGCTTTTTCGTCCCACCGCTTCGGCCCGTTCCTTGAGAGTGCCAGAAGTATTCCTGATTTGGAGAAAGTCAACATAGGGCTGGATCTTGAAGCGGTTCACACAGTCACCGAAGCAGGGCTCCGCATTGTGCCGAGGCTGAGGAACTACCCGGGTGTAACCCCTCACAAGATAAGCTTCTTCTTTGACCGCATTCCTTACAAAGAAGACATCAGCCTTATGATATTCGAAGGTATGGAAGTCCTGGGGCACCCTAACCACTTAACCGATGTCAGGGATTTGATGCAGTCGAACTCCATGGATTTCGGAATTGTGGAATTCGCATCCCAGGTGGGAGACAGCAGGTTTGCACGCTTAATGAGCCCTCAGGTAATAAGGGTTCACAGCATTACCGAGCGGGAAATGGAGAATATCCCATTTGACAAGGCTGTGGAAAGGTTTGCCCGTGCAGCACGGGAGCGGAATATGAGAGTCATGTATATCCGGCCTTTCCCTGCGGAAATGGGAGATATCAGTGCTATAACGAAGAACCTCAGCTATATTGAGGCTGTCTGTGGGAAGATAGAGGAATCAGGGTTTTCCATAGGACAAGCTCAACCTATCAAGGAGCACACTCCTGACAAATACTTGTTGGTGGTAGTCGGCATCGGGATTCTGTCGTCTGCCTTCATCCTCCTTGACAGGCTGGTTACATTACCGCCCATCATCGAGTTGGGATTGTTCGGGTTAGGGATTGTTTTTTACTCAGTTCTGCTTTCAACGAAGTATTCGACACTGATAAGACAACTCGCAGCCCTGGGTGGAGCAATAGTCGTCCCGATACTGGCTGTGACCGGCTTGTACTCTAAGCTGCTTTGGCGAGGCCGCGGTGCGGAAGGCCCATGCCTGAAAGATGCTGTTCTGTTATGGTTGGAGGCCTCAGCTATATCTGTGGTGGGAGGGTTTCTTGTAGCGGCTACTCTATCCAGCACCACGTTTATGCTGTCTCTTGACAAGTTCCTTGGGGTAAAAGCGGCTCACATAATACCTATAGTTTTCAGCGCTGCTCTGTGCTGGATGTATCTTGCCAGGTGGGAGCAGCTGGAGGAGGGATCCGGCTACAGCGTTTCCTCCTTGATCGGAAACCTCTTGATGGAACCTGTGCGTATATGGCATGTTCTGGCTCTTGCTGTGATAGCCTTAGGTGGACTGGTATATATATTGCGGACAGGCAATATATATCTAGGGTTGCCGATTCCCCAGTTTGATGAAGGAATGAGGCGGTTCCTCGAAAATCTTTTGGTATTCCGCCCGAGGACCAAAGAATTCCTCATAGGGCACCCTATGATGCTGCTCGGTGCTGCACTGGCGCTTTCAGGCTATCTCAAAGCCGGACTGGCACTTGTGCTTGTAGGATGCATAGGCCAGATATCTATGATAAATACCTTTTCGCACATACACTCCCCGATCGTAGCAACTTTACTGAGGACCTTATATGGATTAGCCCTTGGCGGGGTAATTGGGATTATCATTACCGTTGTATTCATCTACTTCTCAAGGAAGCTGGGATTCTGTCGGAGATTCCGGGGGGAGGAACACTTCGAAGAATGAAGTTTGTCATTTCCGGGTACTTCGGATTCCAGAACATAGGCGATGAGGCTGTCTTGGCAGCCATGATCGAGCACCTGAAAGAGGAGGCTCCCGGCTCAGAGATAGTGGTCCTTTCGAAGGACCCTGCTCTCACAAACAAGCTTCACAATGTTTCTACAGTTAATAGAGGTGACATCTTGAGGATATCCAGGGAACTCCGGAGCGCGGATCTCTTCATCAGCGGCGGGGGCTCTCTTCTCCAGGATGTCACCAGTTTCAGATCGGCCCTATACTACTTAGCATTGGTAGCCTTGGCAAAGATGATGAAGAAGCCGGTTTTCTTCTATGCCCAGGGGATTGGGCCTTTGACCAGGAAAGCCACTAAAGCTCTGGTCAGAATCGTAGCGAACCGGGTTGACACTATCACAGTCAGGGATGAACAATCGCGTGCCCTTCTTCAATCTATAGGCGTTACGAAGCCCAAGATACATGTGGCAGCTGACCCGGTGTTTGGGCTTAGCCGCCGGGAGGGGAAGGGAAGGGGCAGAAAACTGCTGGAGGCTTGCGGGATTTCTGTAGGGGATCGTCCGTTGGTTATAGTGTCTATGCGCCCTTGGCTGGGTGTTCCCGGGTATATCCAGGCTGTGGCTTCAGCCTGTGATGACCTGGCGAAAGCGCGCGATGCTGTCATTGTGTATGTTCCGTTCCACAGCACACAAGATGTTCCTATCTGCCAGGCATGCATCGAATTGATGCAAATGCCGGCATACATGTGGGATTGTCCGGATTCGCCGAAGGACGTCATATCAGTGATTGAAGATGCGGATTTTGTCATAGGCATGAGATATCATGCCCTTGTATTTGCAGTGGCGGCAGGCACTCCCTTTGTTGCCTTATCATACGACCCGAAGGTGGATGGTTTGCTTTCGATCGTAGGGGAGGAGCCCGGACTCTCCGCAGTAGAACGCAGCACAGAATCGTTTCGTGCACACGTAAAAGATGCCTGGAGCAGACGGGAAGAGATGCAAGGTAAGCTTTTGGCTCTTGTTCCGAAGCTCGGTGAGTCTGCGAAGCAGGTAGCTTCTTTGGCCGTCAATACTGTAAGCAGGCAGGCAAGGCCGGGGTAGGAGGTGCCTTTGTGGACCGAGTAAGCATCCTCGGCCTTCCGGTAGATAGGGTTGACATGGCCGGGGCTGTTATGCGTATCAGGGATTTCATATCGGAAAACAGGACGTGCCAAGTAGTAACCTTGAACTCAGAGATTGCCATGGCAGCCCAGGAAAACCAGGAGCTTAAAGACGTCGTTTGCCAGGCTGATCTGGTGGTGCCTGACGGCGCAGGTATTGTCTGGGCTTCGCGGGTCCTTGGGGACAGGCTGCCTGAAAGGGTGGCAGGGTTTGACCTGATGCAGGAGTTGCTTGTGTGTGCAGCAAACCACAAGTGGCCTGTCTATTTCCTCGGTGCGGAACCCGGGATAGCCGATTTGGCAGCGGAACGCGTCAAAAGAAGGCTGCCCGGCCTAATTCTAGCCGGGACTCATCATGGGTTCTTTAACGAGGACGAAGAATCGTCTATTATGGAGGAGATGAATTCCAGAAAGGCTCGCATTATCTTTGTGGGGATGGGCGCACCAAGGCAGGATTTCTGGATTGCGAGAAATAAGAAAAGTATATCAGCAGCTGTTTGCATAGGTGTCGGAGGGAGTTTCAATGTCCTGGCAGGCAAGGTAAAGCGGGCGCCGGATTGGATGGGAAGGTTAGGCCTTGAGTGGCTGTACCGTCTTGTTTGTGAACCTACAAGGTTCTTTCGGATGATGGCTTTGCCTCGGTTTGTTATTAGGGTGCTTGGAGAAAGGCTGACCAAGTCGTAAAGAATCATCTCGACTAGGGAGTGAGGTAATTGACTAAAGAAGAGGTCAGAGAATTACAGCAGATAGCGCAACGTCTCAGGCTAAGTATTGTAAAATCTGTAGCAGCTGCAGGTTCAGGCCATCCCGGTGGTTCTCTCTCAATCGCAGATATTTTGGCTACCCTTTACTTTAAGGAAATGAGGATTGACCCCAAAAACCCGGCCTGGCCTGACAGGGACAGATTTGTCCTGTCAAAAGGGCATGCAGCTCCTGCCCTGTATGCGGTTTTGGCTGAGGCAGGCTTCATAGATAAAGAAGAATTGATGACCCTGAGGCAACTTGGAAGCAGGTTGCAGGGGCATCCCAGTATGAGACATGTCCCCGGTGTGGAGATATCCACAGGGTCTCTGGGCCAGGGGCTGTCTGCAGCCAATGGGATGGCTATTGCTGCGAAGCTTGATAACAGGCCAACGAGAGTGTACGCAATAATCGGTGACGGCGAGTCACAGGAAGGGCAGATATGGGAAGCATCAATGACTTCAGTCCACTATAAGCTGGACAACCTTATGGTTTTTCTGGACTACAACGGCCTGCAGATCGATGGCAGGGTGCACGACGTGAAATCCTTCCGGGACCCCGGTGCGAAGTGGCAGGCTTTCGGCTGGCATGTCCTTGAGATAGACGGCCACGATATTGAGGCCATCTATTCCGCTTGTCAGGAAGCGAAAGCTACTAAAGGAAAGCCTACAATGGTAGTTGCCCACACTGTAAAAGGGAAAGGCGTCCCTTTCATGGAGAATATCGCGGATTGGCACGGTAAGGCGCCATCCAAGGAGCAAGCGGAAGAGGCGATAAGGTACCTGGAAGCTTCGCTTGTTTAGCCTGTATACTGAGGCTGTTTTGGTTCTGTGGTTTACCTTGGCTATGTGAGGATTTGATTAAATGTATCGACAGGGGGATAAGGCGTCATGACAGATGCACCACGAAAGATAGCTACTCGCGCAGCATATGGGAAAGCCTTGGCTAAGCTTGGAGAGCTCAATCCCGATGTAGTGGTCCTTGATTCAGACCTTTCCAAATCAACTAAGACCGATGAGTTCGCCAAGAGGTTCCCTGAGAGGTTCATTCAAATGGGGGTAGCTGAGGCTGATATGATGGGCACTGCTGCAGGCCTTGCAGCATCAGGGAAGATCCCGTTTGCCAGCACGTTTGCGATATTTGCATCAGGCCGTGCCTATGACCAAGTCAGGCAGACCGCAGGGTACGGCAAGTTAAACGTGAAGATAGGCGCAAGTCACGGCGGGATTACAGTGGGAGAAGACGGCGCTTCCCACCAGGCTCTTGAGGACATTGCTCTCATGAGGGCAATCCCTGGAATGACAGTGATTGTTCCTGCTGATGCCGTCGAAACGGAGCAGGCTGTATTTGCTGCAGCCCGTCACGAGGGCCCTGTTTACATACGTACAGGAAGAAGCGGCGTGCCTGTTCTTTTTGACGAAGATTACGAGTTTCAGATTGGAAAGGCTGCCACTCTCAGAGAAGGCAACGATGTGACGATAATTGCGTGTGGTGTAATGGTATCCATAAGCTTGGAAGCAGCTGATATTCTGGCAGATAAAGGTGTTTCGGCCCGCGTCGTCAATATGGGGACTATCAAGCCTATTGATGTCGATGCAATAGTCAAAGCGGCTAAAGAAACCGGGGCCATCGTGACCGCTGAGGAGCACAGCATTATCGGAGGTTTAGGGAGCGCGGTATGTGAGGTCGTAGGCGAGATGTACCCGGTTCCTGTAGAGAGAGTCGGTGTCCGCGATGTCTTCGGACAATCAGGCCCTGCCCACGAGCTGATGCAGACTTATGGATTGACAGCAGACAGTATTGCAGAGGCGGCGATTAAGGCGATCTCCAGAACTGGAACATAGTTCTTGCTGCATGGAAGAGGACTTCCAGCTTAAATCATCGAATAAATCAAAGGTGAAGTCGCTGTCGGTTGTCGGGTAGTTGGGGAATTGCAGGAAGTGGTCGGGTTGATTCGTTTTTATGAGGTAACTAAGATATATCCTAACGGTGTTACAGCTCTCGCATCTGTTAATACCCAAATTGACATGGGAGAGTTTGTGTTTCTCGTCGGGTCCAGCGGTGCCGGAAAGACTACGTTTTTGAAGCTTCTGACCAGAGAAATAGTGCCTACACGAGGGCAGGTGCTGCTGGGTAACAGAAATATCGCAAGATTACGCCCGAGGGAAGTGCCATATCTACGTAGGAAAGTCAGGATGATTTTTCAAGACTTTAAGCTCCTTCCCAACAAGACTGTTTACCACAACGTAGCTTTCGCGTTATTGGTCACTGAGACGGCGCCGAGAAAGATCCGTCCTTCTGTTGAGCAGGCTCTGGCGCTTGTAGGCTTGGAGAATAAAGCGTCTGCTTATCCTGATGAGCTTTCCGGCGGTGAACAGCAGAGGGTCTCCATTGCCAGGGCGATTGTGGGTGATCCCAGCATACTGTTGGCTGATGAGCCCACGGGGAACCTGGATTTGGAGACATCGTGGGATATTATGGAGGTCCTTTTGCGGATTAACAAGAGAGGTACTACAGTGATTATGTCTACACACAACTCGGTTATTGTCAATGGGCTGCAGCAGCGTGTGATTGAACTGGACAACGGTAAGATCGTGCGGGATGACCGGAAGGGAGTTTATGAGGGTGAGGCTGAACACAATGCGGTACTTCCTGGCTGAGGGTTGGGGATCAGCCAGGCGCAATGTAAGCCTTATATCCCTGGGGACGATGGCTGCGTCCATCTTTGTTCTCGGTGTATTCGGCCTGGTAATGATGAATTTAACCAGTGTCACCGGTCATCTGAGGTCCAGCATTGAGATAAGGGTTTATGTAGAAGACAGCCTTCAAGCGCAAGGCTTGGAGAAGCTACAGCAAGAGATTGAGAGCATAGAGGGAGTCGATACCCTGACTTTCGTCAGCAAAGATGAAGGGCTGAAGCGGCTCACAAGCCAGCTTGGCGAGAGATCAGGGCTCGTTGATATCCTGGAAGAAAACCCTCTACCTGATGCTTTTGATGTACGTGTAATGAATGCAGATATGACTCCGGATATTGCGTCTAGCATTTCTGATTTGCCCGGGGTTCTCAGTGTCAGTTACGGACAGGGGCTTACTGAGAAACTGTTGGCAACGACAAGGCTCATAGGCGTAACCGCCCTGATTCTGGCAGTGATCCTCCTGGGTGCGGTTTTGTTCATCGTGGGGAATACAGTCAGGCTGTCCCTGGTTGCCCGCGCTGAGGAGATTGAAGTTATGAAGCTTGTCGGTGCAACTAACTGGTTTATCATGTGGCCGTTTTTGATAGAGGGAATGATCGTCGGTTTTATGGGATCGTCTGTGTCAGGGATTAGTCTTTATGCAGGCTATCTTGCGTGTATCAACAGAGTTGCGCCGGTGGTGCCGTTTATTCCCATCATCGTTGAGCCGGCACCTGTTGCAAGGCTGTGTACAGGCCTTGTTGTACTCGGTGTCTTAATGGGGGTTCTTGCAGGTGGAGTCTTTGTCAGGAAGCACCTGGAAATATAGGCTGCTTGCCTTCTTCGTTTTAGGCATATTGATATGTTGCGCAGGATCTCTTCCTGTCCGCGGACAACAGTCTACAGAGCTTACGGCGAAACGTGCCTTATTGCAGGAACTTTCAGGCCAGGTAGACGAGGCAAAACAGCAGCTTCTGTCAATCAAGAAGCAAGAAAAAGGCGTTTTGGCCGAACTCGAAAATACTGAGATGAGACTGGAAAAAGTCAGGTCACGCCTGAATTCTCTGGAAAGGCAGATCAAGGATACCGAGAAGAGTATCGCTGAAACCGAAAAAGGTTTGGCTGCATCTGAGAAGGAGCTGGCCCTGGCTAAGGAGCGTCTTGAAGAGCGGCTTTCTGTACTTAAGACACGGCTGAGAGCCATGTACATGTGGGGTCCAGGGGATTACCTTGAAGTCCTCTTTTCATCTTCGAGTTTTGCTGATTTTATAGGAAAGTATGATTACCTCAGGATGATTGTGGAAAGTGACGTCCGGTGCTTCAATGAGATTGAGCTGGAGATCCAGGAGATCTCAGATCAAATGGCTGAGGTAGAAAAGAAAAAGGCTGACCTTGAGAAGCAGCGGACAAAGCTTATTTCAACAAAGGCAGAGGCCACGGAACAGGAATCACAGTTGTCACGTGAGGTAAAGGAGAGAGAGTCGCAACTTGCCCGGATCCAGGAAGACAGGGAACGGTATGAGAAAGCCTTAGATGAACTGGAACAAGTCAGCAGAGAACTGGAGAGGGCCATACGGGAGCAGCAGGCAAAGGATATCCGGGAAGGTAAGGCTATCCCCAGATGGACCGGAAAGTTCGTCATGCCTGTCCAGGGGCGAATATCTTCAGACTTTGGAATGAGATATCATCCTATTCTCAAGCAGAACAGGTTCCATTCAGGTATTGATATTGCCGTTCCAACCGGGACGCCGGTGCAAGCGGTTGCTGACGGCATCGTGATCCACAGCGGATGGATAACCGGATATGGGTATACTGTTATTATTGACCATGGGGGCGGGCTCTCTACGCTTTACGGCCATAATTCTTCCCTTGTTGTAAAAGTAGGCCAATCTGTCATTCAAGGAGATCTCATAGCCAGGGCAGGGAGCACCGGCATGTCCACCGGCCCCCACGTCCATTTCGAAGTGAGGGACCAAGGTGTTCCGGTGAATCCATGGCAGTGGTTAAAGTAGTGGTATCCTGCGGAATTATAACGGAAACTGGTGAAAGAGTATGAGAAAACGTATATTGCGAATTTGTCTGGTAATCACACTTGCGGCAATCGCCGGAGTGTTGTTTTTTCACGCTGACACTCTGGTAAGAGCTGCCGAGGATGCTCCCGGTACATCTGAAGTGTCCCAGCAGACACGTGCCCAAGCTGCCCTGGAGACTCTATACATATTGAAAAACCTGTACTTCTATGATGTTGACGAAGATGTGCTGATTGATGCATATAAAGAGAACCAGAGCATAGAAGATATGATTAAGGCATTGGATGACCCGCGTGCAAGGTACATGGATTCCTCCGAGTATCAACGCTTTCTGGAGGACGTGAAAGGCTCATTTGAAGGCATTGGGATAGTTGTAGGCATCCTCGACGGAGAACTGACTATCGTTGCTCCGATTAAAGATACGCCCGGTGAACGTGCAGGCCTTAAGCCTATGGATAAGATTAAGTATATCGACGGCAGGTCAACACAGGATATGGCCTTGGAGTATGCTGTCTCTCTGATGAAAGGGCCGAAAGGCACGACTGTTGTTTTGGGTATAGAACGTGTTGAAAATGAAACCGGCAGGACTTTTGATGTAAGCATAGTGCGGGATACAGTAGTTGTTCCACGGGTTTCTTCATCAATGCTGGAGAACGGGATCGGTTATGTCCATTTGGCATCATTTTTCGGCGAGGCTACAGCTGAAGAAATGATGTCGGAGATCAAGGGCCTCCTTGACCAAGACATGAAAGGCCTTATCCTGGATCTTCGGTTAAACCCCGGGGGCCTTGTAGACCTGGCTGTTGATGTTCTGAACAAGTTTTTGCCTATGGGAACTCCTGTTGTCCACCAGGTGAACAAGAGCGGGCGTCAGGTTACGTACTATGCAGGCCCCGGAGAAAAAATTGATCTGCCAATGGTCGTGTTGGTTAACGAGGCAAGTGCAAGCGCAGCCGAAATCGTTGCCGGTGCGCTGAAAGATATGGGGCGTGCCACTGTAGTCGGAGTCAAGACATTCGGCAAAGGGTCAATTCAAAGTGTCTACCGCTTGTCAGACGGTTCTGCGATTTCCGTAACAACACATTTATATCTCACTGCGGGAGAGCATGCCATTGACAGCATAGGGATAGAACCTGATGTGGAAGTGGAGCTCCCTGAGGCCGCTGAAGACTCAGATGACGGTGTCGCTGACACGCAACTTGAGGCTGCCATAAGGATTTTGACAGAACAGTTGGAGCAGGAAAAGTCAATGAAAGTTGCAGGATGATCTAGGATGTTTCCATTGGGGAAGATAATCATCACTATCCTCATGTTGATCCCGCAGGTAGTGTTTCATCCTGTGTTTTGGATGGTTATTGTCTTAATTGCAGCCCAGTACTCCCGCGCAGCCAGGGTTGAAAGCAGCGTGTACGGCCAAGCAGTTGAGCCTCCTCTTTCTCGTATTCTCACTTCGGTGCTGTTAGGCGTGATTGCTGGTTTTTTTGCCAGTTTAATTCTGGTTTTCATAGGTGTCACCGTGACGAGGGCAGGAATCTCGTTCATCCTTCCGCTGGCAGTTCTGTTCATGCTGATTGACCAGAGGTTCTTATGCTTTTCGTACGCCGGGGGGCTCGTTGCCTTGTCCAGCTTGATATTTGGCTGGCCTGAAGTGGGAGTCCCGGAGATTATGATTCTCGTTGCAGTACTGCACTTGATTGAAGGGCTGTTGATTCGAACGACAGGCAGCCGAGGTGCGATTCCCCTTTATATGCAAGTGCAGGAAGGCCATGTAGTAGGCGGGTTCGTCCTTCAGAAATTCTGGCCGATACCTATTGTAAGCATGATGATACTGACCCTTGAGGCAAGTGAGATTCAGAGTCTGGCCCAAGGGCTGATCTCAATGCCTGATTGGTGGCCTCTGATAAAGCCTGGAATCCCTTCTCCTGAAGGACATGAGCTTCTCTTTGCCATGTTCGTGATCCCTGCAGCTTTAGGCTACGGGGATTTTGCTCTTGCCAGAAGCCCGGAGGAGAGGGCAAGGCGTACTTCCAGAGACCTGATAATCTTCAGCATGGTGCTATTAGGCTTAGCTTTGCTCGCTATACCGTTCCCATGGGTTCAATGGATAGCTGCGGTATTCGCTCCCCTTGGACACGAATTGGTGATTGCCTCGGGACGACGCGGGGAGACTATGGAACCTGCGCTTTTCTCGGTGAACCCCAAAGGAGTGGTGATCCTGGATGTTGTGCCTGGGTCACCTGCTGCTGATGCCGGCTTCAAAAGCGAAGATATCATAATCTCCGTAAACGGCCAGCCGGTAAAGACTCCTCAAGACCTTAGGATGGCCTTTAGCATGTACGCTCCCTGGTATTACATTGAGGCTGAACGTCCGGACAGTGACGGGACGACAGAACACTTCTCACGGACTCTCCCCGGTACAGTTGAGAGGACAGGGTTTATTCCGTCGCCTGCGCCCGGCGACAGAGCCCATGTAAAGGCGCCTGGCAGGTCCCTAGAAGGCCCGTTGGCAAGGCTAATCAAGAGGGTTTATTCGTCACGGTCCAGGTAAGGAAGGTTGTTACATTGTGTCCTCACTTATGCCCTGCATGTCAAAGCCGCCCAAATTTCGTCGATCTCGGCTAACAGAGCTCTAACAGGTAATCCCCAGTAGTTGCCAAAGTGTAACCGGTATTTTGCCAAGAAAGAGAAGGAGGATATACGGCATCAGTGCCGAATGTATGTTCGTGGTTTTCGGGTATATTGCAGTAATGCAAGGGGTGTTCTAGAATTATCACGGTAGCTCTTTCTTCGGTATTCACGTAGGAGGCTTAAAGGTTGAACGAATTCAAGCTGCGAACTGATTTGACGCCAAAAGGAGACCAAGCTGAAGCTGCTCGTAAGCTTAAAGAAGGCATCCTGGCGGGACACAGGTTTCAGACTTTGCTTGGTGCTACAGGGACCGGAAAAACCTTTACAGATGCATTGGTAATCCAGGAGGTGCAAAAGCCCACCCTTGTCATTGCTCATAACAAGACATTGGCAGCGCAGCTGTGCAGTGAGTTTCGGGCATTGTTTCCGGACAACGCTGTAGAGTATTTCGTTAGCTACTACGATTACTACCAGCCTGAAGCGTATGTGCCGCAAACTGACACTTACATCGAGAAAGATGCATCTATCAACGATGAGATTGACAGGCTACGTCATAGGGCTACAAGCGCCTTGCTGGAACGAAGAGATGTTTTGATAGTGGCAAGCGTGTCCTGTATATACGGTCTCGGTTCTCCTGAAGACTACAGGGATATGACAGTCTCTCTGAAGCTTGGGGAGGAGACTGACAGAGATAAGATCCTCAGGGATCTTGTGAGGATCCAGTATGTGCGTAATGACATCGGGTTTACCAGGGGGACGTTTAGAGTCCGTGGAGACGCTGTTGAGATAATCCCTGCATATGAGGAAAACGTGATTCGAGTTGAGTTTTTTGGCGATGAAATCGACCGTATCTTGCTCTTGGACGCAGTCACCGGTGAAATACTGGAGGAACAAAAGTCGGTAACGATCTTTCCTGCAACTCACTTCATTACAAATGAAGAGAGAATGAAGCGGGCTATTGCCGGTATAGAGGAGGAACTCGAAGAGAGGCTGGCCTTTCTGCGTGGCAGGGGAAAGTTGTTGGAAGCTCAGCGTCTTGAGCAAAGGACCAGGTATGACCTGGAGATGCTTCGGGAAGTCGGGTACTGTCAGGGGATTGAAAACTATGCGCGCCACTTGACAGGACGGCAACCCGGCGATCCTCCTGCTACGCTTCTGGATTATTTTCCGCCTGACTTTTTGATAATCATTGACGAATCTCACGTGACGATTCCCCAGTTACATGCTATGCATGCAGGGGACAGGTCTAGAAAGGAAAGCCTTGTTGAATATGGGTTCAGATTACCTTCGGCTTTCGATAACAGGCCTCTGACATTCGATGAGTTTATCCACCGTGTAAACCAGGTAATCTTTGCTTCAGCCACTCCAGGGCGATATGAGCTTTCTGTCAGTCAGCAAGTGGTTGAACAGATTATCAGGCCTACCGGGCTTGTCGACCCTGAAGTAGAAGTCCGTCCTACTAAAAACCAGATTGATGACCTTTTGGCTGAAATCAATGATCGGGTGAAAGCCGATGAGAGGGTCCTGGTGACTACACTCACCAAGAAAATGGCGGAAGACCTCACTAATTACCTGGTGGAAGCAGGGGTTCGGGCCAGGTACCTGCATTCTGAGATAGAGACCCTTGACAGGGTGGAGATTCTCAGAGACTTGAGGCTGGGAGAATTCGATGTATTAGTCGGAATCAACCTTCTCAGAGAAGGTTTAGACCTCCCAGAGGTCTCTCTTGTTGCTATTCTTGATGCGGACAAGGAAGGTTTCTTGCGTTCAGAGACATCCCTTATCCAGACTATCGGCCGTGCTGCTCGAAATGTTAACGGCAAGGTGATAATGTACGGTGACAGCATCACCCAGTCTATGCAAAGGGCCATTGACGAGACTAACCGGCGTCGCGCCATTCAAACAGAGCATAATAAACGACACGGCATTACGCCTCAATCAGTGAAAAAGGCGATTCATGACATAACAGAGATGTTGAAAACCGCTGAAGATGAGCCGGTCTACGGATTGGAGGAGACTCCGTTATCCCACAAAGAGACTGCAAAGCTGATACGGACTTTGGAAGATGAGATGTATAAAGCAGCTCGGGCTTTGGAGTTTGAGCGCGCTGCAGAACTCCGCGACAGGATAAGAGCCCTCCGCAAGCGGTTTGCTAAGTGAAGAGATTTTCGGAGGAGAGACAGTGAGTAAAGACTTCATAGTAATAAAAGGAGCCAGACAACACAACCTGAAAAACATAGACGTCAAAATACCCAGGGACAAGCTTGTTGTTATTACCGGAATAAGCGGTTCCGGAAAGTCCTCTTTGGCATTTGACACAATTTATGCGGAAGGGCAAAGGCGTTACGTTGAATCCCTCTCTGCTTACGCCAGACAGTTCCTGGGCCAGATGGATAAACCGGATGTAGATTACATCGAAGGCCTATCGCCCGCTATTGCCATTGATCAGAAGAGCGGCAGTAAAAACCCCAGATCTACCGTAGGCACGGTAACTGAGATATACGACTATTTAAGGCTTTTGTTTGCAAGGATAGGCAAACCCCATTGTCCGAAATGCGGGCTACCTATTACTCAGCAGACTGTCCAGCAGATTGTGGACCAGGTGATGTCACTTGAGAAAGGCACCAGGGTACAGGTGCTGGCGCCTGTAATACGGGGCAAGAAAGGTGAACACAAGAAGGTCCTTGATGATATCAGAAAAGAAGGGTTCACCAGGGTCAGAGTAAACGGAGAAGTCTTTCGTGTTGACGAAGATATCCAGCTGGATCGGTATAAAATGCATACTGTCGAAATCGTCGTTGATAGGCTGGCAATCCGCGACGGGATAGAGCAGCGCCTGGCTGACTCGATAGAGTTGGCTATGCGTCACAGTTCCGGGATTGTCGTCATCAATGTGGTGGACAAGGAGGACCTTGTCTTCAGCGAGAGGTTCGCGTGTCCTGAGTGCGGAATCAGTTTTGAAGAGCTGACTCCAAGGATGTTTTCGTTTAACAGCCCCTATGGAGCATGCCCCGAGTGCGCCGGATTGGGAAGCAAAGAAGAGATCGATCCTGAACTTGTTTTGGATTTGGATAAAAGCATTATGGAAGGTGCGCTGATACCATGGCGTAGATCTTTTGACGGGACGCGCAGTGATTTCTTTGCAAACAGAGTTGTGAAGGTGTGCGAACGCTTTGGAATAGACATAAATGTGCCTGTTAGAAGCCTGCCTCCGGAACACCTTGACATCTTGCTTTACGGCGTGGGAAATGAAAGGTTTAAGTTCGGGTACCACAACTTTGCCGGTGATTGGGTTTTGCGCGAAGCAGGCTACGATGGATTAATCCCTTACCTTGAGCGGAAGTACAATGAGGTCAGAACGCAAGGAGTACGGGATGAAATAGAAGACTTCATAACAACGAGGACTTGCCCTTCCTGTAAAGGTGCCAGGCTTAGGCCGGAGAGCCTCGCTGTGACCGTAGGCGGCAAGTCAATAATGGAGATTACCGCGTTATCATGTAAGGATGCACGCGACTTCTTCGACAACCTGCAATTAACAGAGCGAGAGCGCGCTATTGCAGCGCAGATTTTGAAGGAAATCCGCGAGCGTTTAGGCTTCCTCGTCAACGTCGGATTGGATTATCTTACCCTTGACAGATCCGCCGGTACTCTGGCAGGGGGAGAAGCACAAAGAATCAGGCTGGCGACACAGATTGGGTCAAGCCTTGTCGGGGTTTTGTATATACTTGATGAACCCAGTATCGGGCTTCACCAGCGAGATAACAACCGCTTGATAAGCACGTTGAAAAGCCTTCGTGACTTAGGAAATACAGTCATTGTTGTTGAACATGACGAAGAGACGATAAGATCCGCTGATCACATAATCGATGTAGGTCCGGGAGCAGGTGCTGAAGGCGGCTATGTAGTTGCATCCGGAACTGTTGAAGAGATAATGTCCTGTAAAGATTCTGTCACCGGGCGCTACCTATCAGGAAAAGAAAAGATCCCTGTTCCGGTTCAGCGTCGCACCGGTAACGGAAAGTCTCTCTTGATAAGAGGGGCAAGGGAGCATAATTTAAAAGGAATCGATGTGGAGATCCCCCTTGGCCTGTTCGTTTGTGTAACCGGTGTTTCAGGTTCAGGCAAGAGCACATTGATAAATGAGATCCTTTACAAGAGGCTGGCGCATGAGTTGAACAGGGCAGGAGACAAACCCGGAGCCCATGATGGCTTGGTTGGCATCGAGCATCTGGACCGTGTTATCAATGTTGACCAATCTCCGATTGGCCGGACTCCAAGATCGAACCCGGCGACATACACAGGCACTTTTGACTTTATCAGGCAAACCTTTGCCCTTACCCCGGAGGCCAGAGCCAGAGGGTACCGTCCGGGCAGATTCAGCTTCAATGTGAAAGGCGGAAGGTGCGAAGCATGCCGCGGTGACGGAATCATAAAGATTGAAATGCACTTCCTCCCTGACGTTTACGTTCCTTGCGAGGTATGCAGGGGGAAACGCTACAACAGAGAAACATTGGAGGTCAAGTACAAAGGGAAAACTATAGCTGATGTCCTGGACATGAGGGTAGATGAAGCCCTTGAGTTTTTCCGGAATATCCCTCGAATAAGGCGGAAGCTGGAAACCCTTTATGATGTTGGGCTTGGATATATCAAACTGGGACAACCTGCTACAACATTGTCAGGTGGGGAAGCACAAAGGGTGAAGCTTGCCACAGAGCTTAGCAGGCGCAGCAACGGGAGGACCCTGTATATCCTGGACGAGCCTACCACCGGGCTGCATTTTGCAGACATTCACAAGCTGCTGGATGTTCTCGGACGCCTGGTAGATGATGGCGATACCGTCCTTGTCATTGAGCACAACCTGGACGTTATAAAGACTGCCGATTACATCATTGACTTAGGGCCTGAAGGCGGTGAAAGGGGCGGAAGGATTGTCGCATGCGGAACCCCTGAGGAAGTAGCACAGGTAGATGCTTCCTACACAGGACAGTTTCTCAGAAAGGTGCTGTATTAATGGGCTCTGACCTAAAGGCGAATCTCATAGAAAGAGTAAAAGGACTACCTGACCGGCCCGGAGTCTATGTAATGAAAGACTCATCAGGTCGGGTGATCTATGTAGGAAAAGCTTCATCCCTGAGAAACAGGGTTCGTTCCTATTTTCAGTCGTCTGCAGGATTATCCAAGAGGATTCAGGTGCTAATAGACCGTATTGCCGATTTCGAGTATATTGTGACGGACTCTGAGGTTGAGGCGTTAATCCTTGAGAACAACCTTATAAAGAAGCACCGTCCCGGGTTTAATGTGCGATTGAGAGACGACAAAACCTACCCTTTTATCAAGATCACCCTTGCAGAGGACTTTCCCAGGGTGATCGTGACGAGGAGAGTAGAACCGGACGGCAGCAGGTACTTCGGGCCGTACACAGATGTAGGTGCAATGCGTGAGACCCTTCGGTTCTTGAGGCGTCTGTTTGCCATTCGCAGCTGTTCGAGGGAGATATCTGAGACCAAGCCGCGCAAAATGCGTCCGTGTCTCAACTATCACATAAAGCAATGTCTTTCGCCCTGTTCAGGCAGGATATCGAAGGAAGCGTACATGCAGCTGGTTAACCGGATCATTCTCTTTCTCGAAGGCCATCAAGATGAGGTGGTACGTTCTCTAAAAGAAGAGATGCAAGCAGCATCAGACGCATTGGATTTTGAAAGGGCGGCATCTATCAGGGATGCCGTGAGAGCCATAGAGCGTGTGGCTGAACGGCAAAAGGTAGTCCTTGCATCAAGCAGTGATATTGATGTTATAGGCTACTTTCGCGACGAGGGAGACGCATGTGCCCTGGTGTTTTTCGTGCGCTCCGGGAAACTGATGGGGAGGGAACGCTTTTTCATCAGTGATACGGCAGAAGTATCTGACTCTGAGATTCTAACAGCTTTCATTAAGCAGTACTATTCTGAGGCAAGTTTTATCCCTGACGAGGTTTTGCTTCCCATGAAGCCTCATGATGAGGAAGCCATCAGTATGTGGCTGCGGGAGAAGAAAGGCAGAAAGGTAAGTATTCGTGTTCCTAAAAGAGGAGACAAAAAGCAGCTTGTAAGCATGGCAACAGACAACGCCCGACTCAGCTTGGAAGAGGAAAAACTGAAAGCCATGCAAGACGCGATGGTGAAAGACGCTGCATTGCTTGAGCTTAAGGAGGTTCTGGAGCTGCCCCGGCTTCCCAGGAGAATTGAGGCATTTGACATATCAACTATCCAGGGTTCCCACGCTGTAGGCGGGATGGTAGTGTTCGAATCAGGGAGGCCTGTGAAATCCGCATACCGGCGCTTTAAGATCAAGACAGTGGACGGTCAAGATGATTACGGGATGATGCATGAGATAATCTCCAGGCGCTACAGGAGGATTGTGGAGCAAGGCGGAACCCGGAACCAGGTGCCGGATCTTATCATTATTGACGGGGGCAGAGGCCAGCTCAATGCCGGACTTAGAGCACTAGCCCAGGTAGGTGCTGAAGACATCCCCACTATCAGCCTTGCTGAATCCCATGAATTGATTTTTGTTGATGGCCGAGATGAACCCATTGCTTTGCCGGAGGACTCAAAGGCCCTCCTCCTTCTTAGGCGGATCCGTGATGAAGCACATAGATTTGCTGTTTCATATCACAGGCAGCTGAGGACGAAAAGGTCTATGTTGTCAGAGCTTGAAGAGATCCCCGGTATCGGTAAGAAACGTCTTAAGGCCCTTCTTACCGCGTTCGGCTCTTTGAAAGGTGTTCGTGCTGCCTCTGTTGATGAGATCGCAAAAGTGCCCGGAATGAACTATAAACTCGCGGAAAAGCTTAAGAAAGCCCTGACGGACCATGCCAATGACAACCCATCTAATGCTATGCCTTCCAATAATCTGTCATCCACATCATAAGCATGCTAATGTGCCTCAGTAATGGAGATCCTACCAGCGAACACCGGCTTGATGACTGAAAACAGGCCCTGTCTTCGGGTAATCCCCACTCGACTATATCAGAGCAACGACAACCTCTGATATGAAATCTTGCTGAAACCTGTTGACACTATTCTATCGCCGGTTTTATAATATCAATAAAGTCATTAAGGATGTTAATATAAGACTTAAAAATATTAAGGAGTGGTAGTGTGAAACGCAGAGCTCTCGGTAGATGTCCTGTATGCAGCGGATCTCTGGACGTTACAGAGCTTTCTTGCCCAAGGTGCGACACGTCTATCAGTGGGCGCTTTGAAACGTGCAAGTTCTGTCAGATGTCTGACGAACAAAGGGATTTTGTAGCAACGTTTATCAGATGTCGCGGAAACATAAAAGAGGTCGAGAGGGAGCTGGGCATATCTTACCCAACAGTCCGAGGGCGCCTTGACGCTGTAATCCAGGCGCTGGGTTATCCTGTAGAGAGCGATAGGGAAACTGAAGCTGAAGTTGCAGCCAGGCGTAAAGAGATCTTGGATTCCCTGTCTAAAGGCGAGCTTTCAGCTGATGATGCGGTAAAGCTTTTAAAGCAGAAGTGAGTTTGGCGGTCAAGCAACCATTGATTCTGTCTTTTCTAATAAGGTACCGGAACGACGAGAGCAAACCACAAGCTGCAGATGGAAGTCAGGCAGAGACTGAAGGGAGGACGTATTGTGCGGGAAGAAATCATGATGATTTTAGGAATGCTTGAAGAAGGCAAGATTACTTCAGATCAGGCTGCGTTGTTAATAGAAGCAGTTGTTGAGACTGTGGGACTGTATGATTTGGAAGAACCTTTGCCGTCTTTCAAAGACGATGCTAAGAATGCCGGAGAATGCCACCATCACGAATCAGCTGAAAAGCCCGGTGGAGAAGGAGTAAAAGGTGTGGCAGATAAGCTTTCAGGCCTTGCTGATGTCGTGGACCGGGCTGCCCTCGAGAGATTGGTTGAGCGAATCCGGGACACGCTGGAGGGCGCAGTAAAAAGCACAGACCAGTTTATGGGGCGCATTCAGCGTGAGGTCATGAGTAGGAAGCGGACCAATGGATCAAGTGACTGGGTGTTGTCACTCAGTACGAATGTGGAGAAGGTCGTTGATGGGAGCTTTCAGGGGGAAGACGGCAAGAAGATCGATGTGAAGCTTTCTACTTGGAACGGACGTATTAATGTGGAACCATGGGATGAACCGGGTTTTCGTGTGACTGTAACCGCAGACGCTGTACTCGGAAGGGAGAGAGAGACTCCTTCCGAGGCAGACAGTACAATGCTGGATGACGTTTTTGAATACGATGTAGCTGATGATTCCCTTAAAGTGAAACTACATGACTCAAGAGCAGCGGTGAGAGGTGCGTCGTTAAACGTAAAGCTGCCCAGAAGGTTTGTGTACGACATGGATCTTGAAACGCAAAACGGACACGTCAGTGTAGGCGAACTTGAGTGCAGGATGGTTAAGGTAGAGACTTCAAACGGCAGAATCGAACTGGACAATACCTATGCAGTCATAAGTGAGCTGGAGACTTCAAATGGCAGGATTGTTTTGACCGGAGTCACTAAACGGCTAAGTGCCAGGACTTCAAATGGGCCGATAAGAATCGTTCCCAAGAAGATAGAAGGAGATTCCCTGTACGAACTCGCAACTTCCAACGGCTCAATAGAGGTACAGGTTGCAGATGCTGATCAGGTAGGCTATCATATAGACGCCAAAACGGGCTTAGGGCGTATCGTCATCGATCTTCCGAATGTAGCCTATCAAGTAACAGACAAAGGATATGTAAGAGGAGAGGTAGTTACTGAGACGTCAGGGTTCTCTGAGAAGAGTGACAGATTGACCATTAAGGCGAGGACCTCAAACGGCAAAATACGGATTATCGGTAGCCGGGAGAATGCGAACAGTTAGTTGTGGTCATTTGACAAGTGGCTAAGTCCAAAAGATACTTGATAGGAGGGACCTTGATGTCTGAAGAGAAGAAGCGGATCCTCGGGCTTGTGCGGGACGGTAAGGTTACTGTAGATGAAGGCCTGAAACTCTTAGAGGCTTTGGACAGCTCCGCTGACGAAGGTTCGGGAACCTCATGGCAATCAGGCGGCAGCCCCGGAAAGATGCTACGAGTAAGGGTCTTTGATACTGAAGACAACACCCGGGTCAACGTTAATATACCGCTTGCCCTGGCCAAAGTGGCAATGAAGTTCATTCCCAAGGACGTAACCAAGCAGCTGGAAGATGAGAATATAGATCTCAATGAGCTCCTGGCCCAGATTACGGAACTGAATACCGGGAAGATAGTTGACATAGACAGCAAAAATGCAAAAGTCGAGATCTACGTCGAGTAGGAAGATGTCTTTGAGAATTCCTTCATTCTTCCTTGTAGTAACTCTGAAGCTACCCGGTACTCGGTTTCCTGTTCCCATTGTGCTGCCTCTGTTTGTTTTGGACGATCTTCTGGAGTCAGTAGACGTTGTTATGGGCATTATGAGTCGAGTGTGTCCGCGATTGAGCAAGAGAATTCAGTGTACAACAATCAGGTGCAGTGTATCGCAGGACAAATCTGTTCTCGGTTTGGAAGGAGACCTGGATATCAGATCAATGCTTAAGGCATGTTCCGAGTTAATAAAGGAACTGCGATCCTATGGAAGATTCACATTGGTGGAGGTATCTAGCGAGTCCGAAGGTGTCCACGTGACCGTGCGTCTTGTCTAGGGTAGACTCGGAGTAGTGTGAAGTTCAGCAAGACGCCCTTAAAAAGGGCGTCCTTGTTATGAATCTTGTCAAGACTTCATTGATATAAGCAGGCGTTTTTCTTGCGGGGAGGTGTTGTTGTTGAGAAGGCGGACATTCGTCATTAGGTGGCTGGCAAACGCTATTGTACTTTTTGTGATTCCCTACATTATGGGGCCGGCAGTTCGAATAACCGGACTCATTCCTGCGCTCATAGCAGCTTTCTTGTTGGGGATTGTCAATGCATTGATAAGGCCTGTTTTGGTCATCTTGGCTCTCCCGATACAATTGCTCACCTTAGGCCTCTTTACGTTTGTCATAAATGGTTTTATGCTATGGATAGTCTCCAGGATGGTGCATGGCTTTTACATATCCGGTTTCTGGTCAGCTGTCCTGGCATCAATACTCCTCTCAATTGGAAGTAGCATCATAAGCTGGGTGGTGCAAGATCGGTGACATATTCAAGAATAGGAAGAATCAGACTCGTCGCTATCGATGTCGACTACACATTGATTGGCAGTGATATGAAGATAAGCGGTACAACGAAGCAGGCTATAAACGCTGCGGTAGATGCAGGGTGCCAAATCACATTGGCTAGCGGACGGATGCACCGGTCAGTAGTGCCTTTCGCAGAAGAGCTGGGTCTTGATGTTCCGCTTATATCGTACGACGGCGCTTTAGTGAAGAGCGCAAAAACCCAAAGGATTTACTCGCACAGGCCGATACCTTTGGAGGATGCAAAGGAGATACTGGCCCACCTTGAGAGCCTGGGATTCCATATCAATGTCTATATCGATGATGAGCTCTATGTTGAGAGCCTGAATGAACATGCCCGCCGCTACATGAATCATGTCAAGGTGGTAGCCAACCCTGTAGGGAATCTGTCAAAGTTCATGGATAGGCCTCCGACGAAACTGTTGATGCTGGCAGAACCGGAAATCGTTGATAGCCTCTTGCCTGAACTGGAACGAAGATTCGGACGCAAGGCGCATATAGTGAGGTCTTTGCCTGAATACATTGAGTTTACAGAAAGAGATGCAACGAAGGGTTCTGCTCTTGAGCTCTTAGCCGGACAGCTGGGTATTTCAAGAGATGAGGTTATGGCCATCGGTGACAGTGATAATGATATAAGCATGCTGTCATATGCAGGCATAGGTGTGGCTGTGGGTAATGCACGAGATTCAGTAAAAGCAGCTGCAGATTACATTGCTGACGGAGAAAACGGCGCCGGGGTAGCGGAAGCCATATATCGATTTGTCTTAGGCCGTTAACGTTGAGAAAGGATTCCCTCCTCCAACATAGAATGAGAATAAAAGGAAAACATTGTATGGGACAGGCGATCCTGACATCTTTTGCACGTTAGGAGTTGGAGGTTTCATGTCAAATAGAGGCGGAGAATGTGTTGGCCTGCGGGTGATCGATCTTGAGGTGGGACAGCCTGTCAGGAGCACTTTTATGGCTAAATACAGGCAGTTGTTGAGTTTTGCCTCGAAGCCCGGCCAGTACCTGACGTTCATGCTGTTTGACCGGACAGGGGAGATTAAGGCTGTTGTGTGGGACAACGGAGAGAAGGTTTATCACTCATTTGAAGACGGAGATGTGGTACGTGTTGAAGGCTATGTAACAGAGTACAGAGGCACGCCTCAGATCACTGTGGAGACATTGCATAAATGCGATCGCAGTGAGTATGACATGTCCCTGTTCCTGCCTTGTACCACGAAGGACGTGGATGACCTCCTTCAACAGCTGAAAGACAAGGTCACGGCGTTTACCAATACGTATCTTAAACGCCTGGTCTTAGATTTCCTGGAAGGCCCGGAATTTGCGGCGGCATATACCAAAGCCCCGGCGGCAAAGGCGATCCATCATGCCTACATTGGAGGATTGATCGAGCACACTGTCAATGTAGTGTCTTTGTGCGAGGCCATAGCCCGGCTTTACCCTGCGATTGACGGTGAACTCCTTGTCACAGGGGCAATATTTCATGACATAGGCAAAGTAGTTGAATATACATATGACGGGCCTTTTGACCTAAGTGATGAAGGAAAACTCATTGGCCACCTTATCATAGGGGAGCGTATGCTTGCAGACGCTATGGACAGAATCCCTGGTTTTCCTCGGAGTCTGGCTTTGAAGTTGCGTCATATGATCCTCAGTCACCACGGGAAGCTGGAGTGGGGTTCTCCTAAACGTCCTAAGACTCTTGAAGCAATCGCTCTTCATCTCGCTGACAATATGGACGGAGAAATGGCTCAATTCGTTGAAGTGGTAGCAGAAAGCTGTGATATCGAAGGTAACTGGAGCAATTACAGCAGGCGCCTTGAACGCCAGCTTTACTTAGGGTAAAGGCCTCTCAGAATGGGATTCAAGTGCTGAATCCTTTACCTGCGAGGAGAATAAAGACAAAGGATCGGAATGGGAAAAGATAGGAAACGTGCTGCCGTGCCAAGGGCATTCGTGAATCGGACGGGTACCGCTTTTGAACAGCTCCCACCGCGTGTTTGGGCAGCCCGGTGAGGCCAGGTATCCGGTTTCATGACATATCTCAGCCCGCTCTATGCCGCGTGGTGTCTGAAAAGATAGGGCAGGCCTATCCCGAAGTGCCTCTTCTATGAAATCCGCGAAAATCGGACCTGCAGCTTCTCCTCCTGACTTTCCTATGGGAACACCGGGATCGTCATTCCCGATGTATACTGAACATACCAGGTCAGGGGTATATCCGATGAACCATGCGTCAGTGTAGTTCTGAGTTGATCCTGTTTTCGCTGCAACAGGCCGTGCAAGCCTCGTTGATACGTCTTCCGCAGTTCCCCACCGGCTGACGACTTGCCTTAGTATGTCAGTGATAATAAAGGCGTTTTGCGGGTCAAGGACTTGCTTGGCTTCGACCTTAGCCTGGTACAGTTTTCGCCCCCATCTGTCTTCAATCCGTGTTATGAATATAGGTTCAACGCGCTTACCGCCGTTTGCGAAAGGTGCAAAGGCTAGTGCCATCTCAAATGGGGTGACCTCTGAGGTTCCGAGGACAAGGGATAGATTAGGACGCAAAGCGCTTGTTATACCCAGCCGTCTTGCGTACTCCAATCCCTTCTCAGGGCCGATTATGTTGGCAAGGGAGACCGATATCACATTACACGAGGTCACCAATGCTTCTCTTAAAGTCAGCCATCTGTAATGATATTGGGCTGTGCCGTAATCAGTAGGAGTGTACGGCTGGGGGACTCGGGTCGTGAATGTTACAGGTTCACAGGGCAGGGTAGATGCAGCTGTAAACCCACTGTCGAGAGCTGCTGCGTAGAAGAAAGGCTTAAAGGAGGAGCCGGGCTGCCTGAAGGCTTGCATTGCGCGGTTGAACTGAGTGTCCGAGTAGCTCCTGCCGCCTATGAGAGCTTTGACATGCCCGGACCTGGGATCAATGGCTACCAATGCGCCTTGGGGTTGAATGGGACGTCTTGTGCCTTCCTCTGACGGGTCTTCGCCGTCTTGCGGAGACGGCGTGAGAGAGTCAAGGCCTTTGGAGAATGCCTTCTCTGCAGCTCTCTGGAAATCCATGTCCAGGGATGTGTAAATTCTAAGATTTCCTGAATACAGTAGTGAGCCTTCGTCTCCCAGTAATCTTAGGGCTTCGTCAGTAACGTAATCCAAAAAATACGGGGCGGGCTTGATTTCTCTCTTTCCAAGCCCTATGACTGTGACTGTTTCATCTGCTGCCTTATCTGCTTCTTCCTGGGAAATAAAGCCTTGCGCCACCATTCTGCTGAGTACAGTCTTTCTGCGCCCTGTAGCAGCATCCATATTCCGATAAGGAGAGTAATAGAAAGGAGACCTTGCTATGCCTGCCAGCATTGACGCTTCTGCAAGGGAGAGGTCTTTTGCTTCCTTTCCAAAGTAAAGCCTTGCGCCTGCTTCAACTCCGTAGGCACCGTGTCCGAGGTAAACCAGGTTTAAGTAACGTTCCAAGATTTCGTCTTTTGAAAGCCTGATTTCCAGATAAAGAGCTAAAACCGCTTCAGCCAACTTTCTGCCAACTGTCCGTCTGGAATGTAGGTACATATTCTTTGCCAGTTGCTGAGTGATTGTGCTTCCTCCTTCTATGACGCGTCGCGCACGGATGTTTCGTACAAAAGCCCTCAGTATGCCTACAGGGTCCACTCCGGGATGCTGATAGAAACGGGAATCCTCGATGGCAACAAATGCACGGGGAAGGTAGGGGGACATATCAGAAAGGCGTATGTCAATCCTGTCTGGTGCTGCTGTTGACGCAATGACTACACCGTTTGTGTCGTAGAAGACGCTTCCGCCTATTATCAAAGGGACAGGTCGGATCTCGGCGAGCACTGCAACTACAGGGACCAAAAAGATGACAAAAACCAGCCACCATCGCCACGAACGGATGATGCTTTGTTTATTTCGGCGGTTTCCAGTCTCCCTCGAGCCGTTTTCCAGATCTACCACCGCTTTCTGCCGGTCAATCCGCCTCTGTGACCTGGATCGTTTAATTGTAGTATGCCCTTTCCCTGACTGTGGAGAGGATAATGTAAGGGCATGACGAATTACGTCTAAGTTAAGAGTGTTTCACGCATCACAGGAGGAGGCATCAGCAACGTGGTCAACATTGAACTTGTATCAAGTCTCAGTCAAAAAACCGAAACCAAAATTATCCTGGTAGTTGTGGACGGAATAGGAGGGCTGCCTCATCCCTGCGTTGGCAGAACTGCTTTGGAAGAGGCAAACATACCGAATTTGGATAGACTGGCGGCTGTTTCCAGTTGCGGTTTAGTTGAACCTGTTGCTCTTGGCATTACACCGGGAAGCGGGCCCAGCCATCTCGCTTTATTCGGATATGACCCGCTCCGGTATGACATAGGCAGAGGGGTTTTGGAAGCTCTTGGGGTCGGGCTGGAGCTACAGCCCTCTGACGTTGCAGCCCGAGGGAACTTCTGCACAGTGGATGACTCTTCCGGGGTCATCACTGACAGACGTGCAGGGAGGATTCCAACTGAAGAGAATCGACGTCTTGTGGAAATGCTCCGCTCTATAAATGTTGAAGGAGTAGAAGTGATCCTTGAATCAGGAAAGTTCCACCGTTTTGTCGCGCTATTCCGCGGACAAGGCCTGTCCGGCGAGCTTTATGACACAGACCCCCAGCATGTCGGTGAAAAGCCTAAAGATGCGGCTCCGCGGACACCTGACGCAGCTTACACTGCAAACCTTGTTAATCAATGGCTTGAAAAAGTCAGAGAAGTACTGAAGAATGAATATCCTGCAAACATGGTTTTGCTCCGCGGTTTTGCCGGCCTTCCTGACATACCCGGTATGTCTCAAGTGTTCAAATTGACCCCTGCAGCTATATCAGGCTATCCCATGTACCGCGGCCTTGCGAGGCTGGTGGGTATGGAGATTCTTGAAACAGGGCCAAGCCTCAAAGATGAGGTGGAAACGCTTCAGGCTCAATTCGACAATTACGATTTCTTCTACCTCCATGTAAAAGACACAGACAGCTCAGGAGAAGACGGCGATTTCAAGCGGAAAGTCGAAGTGATCGAGGAGTTTGACGCCCTCCTTCCGTCAATACTAGGCCTTAAGCCTGACGTGCTCATCGTAACAGGCGACCATTCAACTCCTGCAAAGATGAAGGCACACAGCTGGCATCCGGTTCCGTTCCTTATTCATTCCGAGTGGGTGAGGCCGCTACGGGTTGAGGAATTCAGTGAAGCTGCATGCGCAAAAGGGGACCTCGGGGTCTTTCCTTCACTTGGCACCATGCCGCTGGCACTTGCCCATGGGCTGAAGCTGGGCAAATTTGGAGCCTGAGATCTTAGCCTGAATCAGGGGTTTGTCTGGCTAATAATGATCTATCAGCCTTGCATCGGGTTCTATTAATGTATAGTATATATTTGTGATAGAGGCTGTATCCATGGGGAGCCAAGGGGGAGGCAGATGTCGTTTGACTTCACGTTAGCCAGGCTTACGGAGAGTCTGGCAAGGGTAAACGCTACGAATGCAGTGCGCTCAATAATCGATATTCTTATTGTGGCTTATGTCATCTATAAGCTTCTGGGCATCATCAGGGGAACAAGGGCTGTATCTCTCCTCAAGGGTATCGCTGTCATTTTTATCTCCACAATGCTCAGTGATTTGCTGGAGCTGCGCACAGTAAACTGGCTCTTGCAAAAGACAATCACCATGCTGTTTGTCGCCTTGCCCATCGTGTTCTTGCCTGAACTCCGGAGAGCTCTTGAGCAAATAGGCAGGGGAGGGATGTTTACCGGACCCCTGGGCTTGCTGGAGAAAGAGGACATATTGGCTATGATTTCTAACGTGGCCAAAGCAACGACACTCCTGGCAAGAGATAAGATTGGAGCCCTTATCGTTATTGAACGAGACACAGGCATTGCAGAGTTAATGGAGACAGGAACGCGAATCGATGCTGTGGTTTCAACAGAGCTTTTGTTGAACATTTTCATGCCTAACTCCCCGTTGCATGACGGTGCCGTGATAATCCGCGGCAACAGAATAATGGCTGCAGGTTGTTATCTTCCCCTCTCTGAAAACCAGAATATCAGCAGGAGACTTGGAACCAGGCATCGTGCAGCTCTGGGCTTGTCAGAGCAGTCTGATGCAGTGTCCATTGTGGTATCGGAAGAAACCGGAGTTATCTCCATGGCAACCAGCGGAAAGCTAATGCGCTATCTTGATGAAGGCACTCTCAGGGAGAAACTCGTAGAATTGCTGTACGGGAACAGGCTGCGGCAGAGCATTCCTGCTTGGCTAAGGGGGCATGTCATGTGAAGATGCGGGTCCCCAGGGAGCTCTATCTCAAAATCGTGGCTGTCTTGTTAGCCATAGTTATTTGGTTTGTGGCAGGTGCAGAGATCAGCCGAACCCAGGTTGACACCGTAGAACGCTTTATTACCACAAATGTCGAGGTAGACGGCTTGCCACCGGACTTCACAGTTGAGACAAGGCCAAGAGATGTGGAGGTACGACTGCGTGGCGCTAAATATCTTGTGGAGCCGTTGGATGGTTCGAAGGTGCGGGCTTATGTGTCTGTGGACGGACGGGGCGAAGGAGAATATGCTGTAAGGGTGCAGGTAACAGCGCCTGAAGGGATCCAGGTGCTTGACGTTACGCCCTCGTCAATAGGGGTAAAGGTAGATGCTATCGTCAGTGAAGATTTCCAGGTACGGCCTGGGATAGTCGGGTATCCGGGAGAAAGTAATATTCTGCTTGAGCCGGAACTATGGCCGAGCTCTGTTACTATTATCGGGCCGAGAAGCCAGGTTGAGTCGATTCGGGAAGTTGTGGCTCACATTGACGTCTCAGGGGTTACATCTGCCATTTCCAAGAGCGTGAAGGTGATCCCGCTTGACGCGGCAGGCAATCTTGTGTCAGATTTGAGCATACAGCCTCAAACCATCCGCATGTTTGTGCCTGTCCGTAAGATGCCGGTCCTCCCATTTGACGGGGAGGAGTTGAACGGAGGCCAGGAGCCGGAAGCTTCCGATACTGACTTAGCACCACTTCTTAACTAGACATGCGATTGATCTCCTAAGATTCTCATATTCATCAGGAGGAACGGGTTATGGCGAGGTTGTTCGGGACGGATGGGGTTCGAGGGATTGCTAACACTTTCCTCTCCCCTGAGTTAGCTTTTGTCTTGGGGCGTGTCGGAGCAGGGGTTATTGGACAGAAATTCGGCAGGCCGCCTAAGGTTATCGTAGGACGGGATACACGACTCTCAGGTGACATGCTGGGAGCAGCAGTGATGGCAGGGATTGCGTCAGTTGGCGGCCATGCGTTGGATGTCGGTGTGATCCCCACTCCCGGAGTGGCGTTTCTTGTACGAGACCTCTCTGCTGATGCAGGTATCATTGTTTCAGCATCTCACAACCCCATGGAGTATAACGGAATAAAGTTCATCTCAGCTGACGGGTTCAAACTGTCAGACGAAGAGGAGCTGGAAATAGAGGAACATATCATATTTGATGAGCGAGGGCAGCTGTCTCTGAATCTGAATGACGCGTTTTCAAGGCCGGTAGGGGACAGTGTCGGAAAGGTTTCAAGGTCGCACCATGCCGGAGAAAGATATCTGGAGTACGCAAAGAGCACACTTGATGTCGGACTGGAAGGATTGAAGGTAGTTGTAGACTGTGCAAACGGTGCTGCCTCGCGGTATACTCCGCGACTGCTGGAGGACCTTGGAGCCTCTGTGACAGCGATTCACAATGAGCCTGACGGCCGTAATATTAACGCCGGATGTGGTTCCACTTGCCCTGAAACCCTCGCTAAAACCGTCGTGGAAGTCCATGCCGATGTAGGGCTTGCCCATGACGGAGATGCTGACAGGTTGATTGCAGTGGATGAGAAGGGCAATCTCGTTGACGGTGATCATATTATGGCCATCTGCGGTTTGGATCTGTTAAGGCGCGGAATGCTTCCGAAAGACTCTATTGTTGCTACTGTGTACAGCAACTTAGGATTATCAAAGACCTTTGCCCGTGAAGGCGGCAATGTTGTAATCACCAAGAACGGAGACAGATATGTCCTGGAAGAGATGAGGAAACAAGGCGTCATCCTCGGCGGCGAACAGTCAGGGCATATAATTTTCTTGGATCGCAATACCACAGGTGACGGGCTGATCACAGCCCTTGCCCTCCTTTCGGTTCTTAAGAGGACAGGCGCGAGCCTGTCTGAACTGGCTTCGTGCATGGATGTGTACCCGCAAGTCTTGGTGAACGTCAATGTCCGAGACAAGGAAGGCTTGTTTTCCAGCTCTGTAATAAATGAGGTAATTGAATGGGCAAAAGAAACCATGGGTGAAGACGGACGGATCTTCGTACGGCCGTCAGGGACAGAGTCATTAATCAGAGTCCTCGGCGAAGGGCCTGATGAATCCATGGTAAGAGAGGTTGTCTCTAAGGTAGCCAGTATCATAGAGAAAGAGTTGGGATAGATGTTGCCTTTGGCCTGCTCAGGTTGGCAAATAATCGGTATCGGAGTTGACGTTATTGAAGTCAGCAGAATCCGCCGGCTGATGGAGCGTAAAGGGGATAGGCTCCACGGGCGGGTGTTTACAGATATCGAGATGGATGCCGCAAAAGGGGGACACTATGAGAAGCTGGCTGGGAGGTTTGCTGCCAAGGAGGCTGTGTCAAAGGCTCTTGGACAAGGAATATCGGGAATCGGGTGGAATGAAATCGAGATTAGAAAAGAACCTTCCGGAAAGCCTTATGTGCAGTTGTCCGGCAGAGCGGAAACCCTTGCCAGGGAACTGGGTGTAAGCACTGTTTTGATAAGCATATCGCACACAGATACCCTTGCTGTAGCTTTTGCAGTCGCAGTCGGAGGTGGAAAGTTTGAAGATTGTAACTGCCGATGAAATGCGGGAGATAGACAGGCGTGCCATTGAAGTAGTGGGCATTCCCGGTGTCGTTCTCATGGAGAATGCAGGCCGGGCTGTATCTGAAACGATTAAGGATCTTCTTTGGCATTTAGAAAACCCGCGTGTATGCATATTTGCGGGTAAGGGGAATAACGGAGGAGACGGTTTTGTTATCGCAAGGCACCTTGCAAACTCAGGGTTCAGAGTGAAGACTTTTCTCCTGGGCGAGAAAGGCCAGGTTCAAGGCGATGCCAAGATCAATTTAGATATCCTTCAAGGTATGGGAATGGACGTAGAAGAACTAAGCCGAGACGGGCTTCCAACTGCAAGGGTTGCAATGTCCATGTCCGACTTGATAGTTGACGCTGTTTTCGGCACAGGGTTTAAGGGAGAGGTTGAAGGATATGTCTGCCGTGTTCTGGACACCATTAACGAGTCAGGCAGGCCTGTTGTAGCAGTTGATGTTCCTTCCGGATTAGATTCCACAACAGGCAAGGTGAGTTCAAGCTGTGTCAAAGCTACTCATACAGTGACTTTCGGCCTTCCCAAAGTAGGGCTGCTCCTTTATCCCGGTGCAGCTTACGTCGGTGAATTAATCGTCGCTGATATCGGAATACCCAGATCTCTCCTGGTGGATGAGGCGTTTAAGTTAAATCTGTCCACTGCTGATGAGATCAGGACTTGGATTCCTGTCAGGACCCGGGACTCTCATAAAGGTACGTTCGGGAAGGTCCTGGTGATTGCCGGGTCATCGAATATGTCAGGAGCTGCAGCTCTTACCGGCAATGCAGCGCTGAAGTCAGGCGCGGGAGTTGTAATCCTCGGTGTGCCTATCAGTCTACATAGTGTTATGAATTCAAAACTGACTGAGGTTATGACCCGTGGCCTCCCTGAAACTGAATCCGGGAGTATAAGCCTGCAAGCCCAGCCTCTTCTCGATGGCATTACCCGCGGTGCAGGCGCATTGGCTATTGGGCCTGGATTGTCCACTCACAGTGAGACTGCTCAGTTGGTTAGGAATATGGTAATGACTACATCTGTTCCAACAGTGGTAGATGCAGACGGGATAAATGCTATTGCCCAGGATCCCGGCACACTGAAAGCTGCGAAAGCCCCGATTGTACTTACTCCACATCCCGGCGAGATGGCAAGACTTACAGGCCTTTCTGTACAAGAGATTAAACTGGACAGGCTTAACATAGCTCTTAGGGTTGCGGCTCAGTGGGGAAAGATCGTGGTCCTGAAAGGTGCTCGCACGATAATCGCTGACCCGTCAGGAGTCGCCTATATTAACACAACTGGAAACTCGGGAATGGCGACAGCGGGAAGCGGAGATGTGCTTACAGGGATTATTGCAGGTCTCCTTGCCCAAGGAATAAGGCCCCTGGAAGCGTCTGTATTAGGTGTTTATGTGCACGGACTGGCCGGAGACATTGCGTCTTCCAGATATGGCGAGATGGGTATGACAGCCACGGACATCCTGGGAAGCGTCCCGGAGGCATTGCTTAGATTGACCGGGGAAAGAGGCGAGAAGAATGCGGGATGTCCCGAGAGACAGGCCAACCATAGCTGAAATCGATCTTGCATGTATAACCCGAAACATGCAGGCTATACGTAAGGCCGTAGGGCCTGATTGCGAGATCCTGGGAGTCGTCAAAGCAGACGCCTATGGGCACGGAGCGATACCTATAGCGCGAACAGTGCTGAATAATGGGGCGACCTGGCTAGGGGTGGCCCTGGTAGAAGAAGGTATAGCTCTCAGGAGATCAGGCATCATTGCTCCTATTTTAGTTTTGGCTCAATTATTTCCTGCCCAGGCTCAGGTAGCCTTGCGTTACAACCTGTCATGTGCGACTGCTACGTACGAGTTTGCCGAGGCGTTGTCCAATGCTGCCGTAAAAGAAGGAAAGAAGGCAAAGTGCCATGTAAAAGTCGATACAGGCATGGGGCGTATAGGCGTAACCCCTGCCCAGACAGTAAGCTTTGTAAAGCGCATTTCCATGCTGCCTAACATAGAAATCGAAGGTATCTTTACACACTTTGCAACTGCAGAGGATGAAGACAGGTCTTTTCTGGACAGGCAGCTTTCCTGCTTTAATGACATTATTTCCGCACTCAGGCGCAGCGGAATTGAGGCCCAGTACTACCATGCAGCCAACAGTATGGCAGCATTGACCGTGACCGAAGCCAGGTTTGATCTGGTGAGAACAGGGATCTTCATGTACGGGCTGACTCCGGTTCACGGAGAAAGAGCGAGAAAGCTCAGGAGAGAGCTGGATATCACACCTGCTCTGTCCCTTAAGACAAAGGTAGGTTTCGTCAAGAGATGTCCCGGAGGAACCTCCATAGGATACGGTGCTACTTACACAACAGAGAACGACTGTACAATCGCAACTATTCCCATTGGATACGCTGACGGTTTTCCTCGTTCCCTTTCCAACCGCGGAGAGGTTCTCATAAGAGGCAAGAGGTTTCCTGTAGTCGGGAGAGTATGCATGGATGAATGCATGATATCTACAGGAGACTTCGAAGTTGACACAGAAGATGAAGTCATTATCATCGGAATGCAAGGAGATGAAGAGATTACAGCAGAGGACGTCGCAGAGAGAGCCGGTACAGTGGCCCATGAAATCCTTTGTGGAATAAGCAGGCGGGTTCCGCGGATTTACCTGTCCAGAACGTAGAGAGATTAAGGGAAGAACGGAGAGAAGGAGTGTGGCTCTGTGTTTGAATATGACGTTGCTGTGCTTGGAGGAGGGCCCGGAGGATACGTTGCGGCAATTAGAGCTTCTCAACTGGGGCAGAGTGTGTGCCTCATCGAGAAGGATCAACTTGGCGGCACGTGTCTCAACAGAGGCTGTATTCCCACAAAATCACTGATTTCGAGTATGGAAGCTTACTCCCTTGCCAAGAGGTTGGGGGAATTCGGGGTAGAAGCAAAAGAAGTGTCAGTGGATTTCCACAAGATGATAGCCAGGAAAAACAAGGTGGTCTCGCGTCTTAGAGCAGGTGTAGGTTTTCTCCTGAAGAGGGCTAAAGTCAATGTCATAAACGGGACAGGCCGGCTTGTTGCACCCGGAAGGATTGTAGTGGATTCACAAAATGAGTCTGTGGAGATACAGGCAAGAAACACAATAATTGCAACAGGGTCAAGGCCTTTGGTATTCCCGACCTTCGGTTATAACGGAAGCACTGTCATTACCAGCGATGAAGCATTGGATTTTTCAGATGTCCCTGAATCCCTCCTTGTTGTCGGAGGCGGTGTCATCGGATGCGAGCTGGCTTTCATATTCTCAAGCCTCGGAAGTAAAGTGACTGTTGTCGATATCATGCCTACTGTACTCCCGATGGAGGATCCGGATATCTCTCAAGCTATCATGGCTTCTCTGAAAAAAGAAGGCGTTGGCGTTAAGTGTGGCGTGAGAATCGAAAAGATTAGCCAGGTAAACGGTGGAGTTGTAGCAGCCCTTGATTCAGGCGAGGAGCTTGTAGCAGAGAAAGCCTTATTGTCCGTGGGACGGAAAGCTAACTCCGAAGGGATTGGCCTGGAGAAGTTAGGGGTAGAGGTGACAGCGCGCGGCGAAATCGTGGTTAACGACAAAATGGAGACAAACATCGAGAATACATATGCTATCGGCGATGTCGTCGGTACTGTCATGCTGGCCCATGTTGCATCGTACGAAGGGATAACTGCTGTCCATAACATTGCAGGAGAGGAGCGTCGTATGAATTACGACGCAGTTCCAAGTGCAATATTCACCGTACCTGAGGTGGCAAGCGTCGGAATAAATGAAGCTCAGGCAAAAGAGCGAAGCCTTGATGTCAAGATAGGGACATTTCCTTTCAGAGCCAGCGGTAAGGCATTAGCCATGGGGCAGGCTGATGGGTTCGTCAAGGTTATCGCTGATGCAGTCACCGACGTAATCCTTGGCGTCCACATTGTCGGTCCGAATGCAACAGACCTTATTGCTGAGCCTACGCTGGCGGTGCGAACCCGTATGACGCTGGGAGAGTTTACAGATACAATGCACGCCCACCCTACACTTGCCGAGTCACTGGTGGAAGCAGCTGAGGCTGCGTATGGCATGGCAATACATGTGTAAGAGTTGATCTTCAATAACGGTGTATACCGGTTTTGGCGGGATTCCGGTCCCGCCTGTTTTCATTTCTGGCAACCTCTCTTTAAACCACACCGGTCAGAAACTCCAGAAAACTGCTTTTTACCTGAAGAAATCTGTATATTGTGATGATTGCATACTTCGTTATGGAAGATTTTGTGTAATTTTACGAAGGGTATCCAAACCGGGCTCAAGAAATTCGAAACAAGGCATATTGTGACTAAAATGCCACTGCAGGCACGATTTACAAGGCCGCAGGGACATGTTGAAGGGAGGGCGACCGGTGCTGTTACCTTTCGATTATGTACGTGCCGAAACTCGTGAGGATGCTGTTAGGCTTGCCGCTGAAGCAGGGGCTGCCGGCAGGTTCCTCGCAGGCGGAACAGATCTGTTTGTTCTTATCCATGACAGAAAACTGAAGCCGAAGACAGTGATAGACCTCAAGCCAATCGAAGGAATCAACGGAATAGAGTACGGGAATGGGGAAGGCCTCTCCATAGGTGCAGCAACACCAATGAATGCCATTGCCGGAGATGAGTTTATTCAAAAAGAGTACGGAGCGTTGGCGCAGGGGGCCCATTCTGTAGCAGCATTCCAAATCAGAAACCGGGCGACAATCGGCGGAAACATATGTAATGCTTCTCCTGCTGCTGATACTGCTCCTGCATTGTTAGTCTATGAGGCTGAAGTCGAGACATGGGGGCCTAATGGATCCAGGCGTATTCCTATGGACGAGTTCTTCGTCGGGCCGGGTCAGACCGTCCTTGAACAGGGCGAATTCTTGTATAAGATCTGGCTTCCCAAGAATGATGTGCAATCATACGGTGTGTATCTGAAACTAGGCAGAACTAATGCCTTGGACTTATCCATCGTAGGTGTAGCCTGTCTGGCCTTGGCAAACGGAGAAGTCCGTATTGCTCTTGGAGCGGTAGCGCCTACTCCTATAAGAGCGAGAGAAGCTGAGGCTGTCCTAAGAGACAGCAAAGACGAAGAATCAATAGCTCACGCTGCATCTATTGCAAGGGAGCAAGTCAAGCCTATCAGTGACCTAAGAGGAAGCAAGGACTATCGTCTTGAAATGACAGAAGTCTTGACCAGAAACGCTATCGAGCGAGCTCTTTCAGGCCTTGCAGCACTTAGGAGGTGAAGTGAGCTGTGATGCACAAGATAAAGATGACGGTTAATGGTTGTCGTGTTGAAGCAGAAGTATCCTCCCATATGAGACTGTTAGACTTCCTCCGGGAAGAGTTGGATTTGACAGGTGCCAAAGAGGGATGCGGAAAAGGAGAATGCGGAGCCTGCACAGTCCTGGTAGACGGTGTGCCTGTGAACTCATGCCTGATGCTGGCTGTGGAAGCCGACGGTAAAGAAGTGCTTACTGTAGAAGGCATTTGCGATGAGGGCCGCCTCGATCCGATCCAGGAGAGTATAGTCGATAACAGCGCGCTTCAATGCGGGTACTGCACGCCGGGGATAGTCATGACAGCCAAAGGCTTCCTAATGCGAAACCCGAACCCTACTCGGGATGAAGTTGTTCAGGCGATAAGCGGGAATCTGTGCAGGTGCACAGGGTATGCTCGTATAGTCGACGCAATAATGCAGGTTGCAGGAAGCTCCGATTCCCAGGAAAAGGGGAGTGAGGGATAGTGGCACGCGAAGCCTATATCGGTGTAGGCGTCAGGCGAAACGACGCATTGGAAAAGGTGACCGGGGCCGCACGTTATGCAGGAGATCTGAAGTTTCCCGGAATGCTGTATGTTAAGCTTTTGAGAAGTCCTTATGCGCATGCGCGTATTGTACGGATTGATACAAGTAAAGCACAGGAACTGCCTGGTGTAAAGGCTGTTGTCACAGGGAAGGATTTTCCGTATAGGATGGGGCTTTACTTGAAAGACCGTACACCTTATGCCATTGACAAAGTGCGCTACTACGGAGAACCTGTTGCAGGTGTCGCAGCTGAGTCTGTGGAGGTTGCGGAAAAAGCCCTAGAACTGATAGAAGTCGAATATGAAGAGCTTCCCTGTGTGCTGGACATCAGAGAAGCGATAAAACCCGACGCCTGCCTTGTCCACCCTGACCTTCATACGTATGAGATTGGCCCTGCTTTCTACCCTGTACCCCACACCAACATAAGCAACCATTTTAGAATACGCAAAGGCGATCTTGAAAAGGGATTTGCTGAGGCAGACCTGATAGTTGAAGGTGAGTACTGGGTCCCTCATATTCAGCATTCACCTATCGAGCCTCATGCTGCAATAGCTCTCTATGATCACAACTGCAAGCTGACAATGTGGGCAAGTTCTCAGTCTCCCTTTGCAATGCGCAGCATCTTAAGCCAGAGCCTGGGTATACCCATGAATAAGGTAAGGGTTATCGCGCCGTACGTCGGCGGGGGTTTCGGCGGCAAAGCCGGCCTCAACGTTGAGGCTACTCTGGTGCCCCTTGCGATGAAATGCAAAGGCAGACCGGTTAAGCTGGTATGTACAAGGGAAGAGGAATTCAGAGACACCTTTGTCAGGCAGGGAATGTTATGCCGTCTCAAGACCGGCGTAAAACGCAACGGCAGAATCACTGCCCAGGAGTTCGAGATGTACTGGGATGCAGGCGCGTATACGGAGTATGGAGTAAACGTGACAAGAGCAGCGGGATACAGCTCATCCGGTGTGTATGACATACCTAATATGAAGACGGATTCATATTGCGTATACACAAACAAGCCCGTGGGCGGCCCGCTAAGGGGATTCGGCCACGGTGAGAACCACTGGGCAATGGAGCAGCACATAGACAGGATTGCTCATGAACTGGGAATGGATCCGGTCGAGGTCCGCAGGGTCAACCTGCAAAGGGACGGCTCCACAAACGCAACAGGTCAGGTGCTTCGCAACCCAGGCATCGAGCAATGCCTTGAGAAAGCTGTGGAACTCATCGGTTGGGAAGAGGTTACCGGCCCCGGCGTTGTCAAACCGGGCACAAAGAAGGTCAGGGCAAAGGGAATCGCTTGCATGACGAAAGCCCCTGCCATGCCCAATGATGCCGCATCCTCAGCTCTCATCAAGGTGAATGATGATGGAACTGTGTACTTGAGCATTGGTGCCCAGGAACTCGGACAAGGCTCGTTTACGGCCTTAGCCCAGATAGCAGCCAATGAACTCGGAGTCAGATACGAAGATGTAAAGGTTCTGCCTGTTGATACAGATACAAGTGCCTATGAATGGCAGACTGTAGCCAGCAGGATTACGTTCTCCTGTGGCAGAGCAGTCATGGCTGCAGCCCAAGATGCCAGACGCCAGGTCCTGGATCATGCTTCAAAGTACTTCGGAGTCCCTGTTGAAGACATCGACATTGCAGACAGTATGGTTTTTGTAAAGAGCGATCCTAAGCGGTCTGTCCACATAGGTCAATTGTCGCTGGGTGTCACCCTCCCTGACTACAGCGGCTATGGTGGGCCTATAATAGGAAGAGGGAAATTCATCCCTGAAGGGATTAGCGCTATGGATCCTGAGACCGGACAGAGTGAGAAACCGGTAGCCAACTGGACCTATGGAGCTCAAGCTGTAGAGATTGAGCTTGATGTTGAGACCGGAAAAATAGATGTCCTCAAAGTTGTTGCAGTGTACGATGCCGGACGGGTCATAAACCCAATCACTGCCAGTACGCAAGTGGAAGGAGGTGTAGTGCAGGGCATAAGTATAGGCTTACTTGAGGAACTTAAATTCGACGAGCAAGGAAAACTCTTGAATCCGTCGTATATTGATTATAAGATATCAACTGCAGCCGATATACCTCGTGAGTTGCTCGTTGACTTCGTAGAGGTTCCTCAAGAAGACGGACCGTACGGAGCCAGAGGTATAGGGGAGCATGTCATGGTACCAACGCCTCCTGCTATTGCCAACGCGCTGTATCATGCAGCAGGCATAAGGCTGACGACATTACCCATGACATCGGAAAAGGTGTATTGGGCGCTTAAAGAGAGAGCTAGTGCATCCGATCGCTGATTATCCACGGAATAATAGGCGAAGGAGCACGAAGGGAGGAAAAAAGTAATGGCGAGTACCAAGCCAACAGTTAACACGAGGATTACGGGGCCGATTAGAGCCGGAGACTATCTGTCTACAGAGCAATCGCTCATACTTGGTCTTCAACACGCTTTTACAATGTTCGGCGCCACAGTTCTTGTCCCACTCCTGACAGGCCTTGATGTTAGCGTAGCCTTGTTCACTGCAGGAATCGGTACTTTATGGTTCCATCTTGTCACCAAAGGAAAAGTGCCGGTATTCTTGGGATCATCCTTCGCGTTTATTGCACCGGTAGCATTGGTTGTGGCAGAGAAGGGAATTCCCGCAGCTCAGGGAGGAATTATTGTAGCAGGTCTTCTCTACGTAGCTTTCGGAATTCTCATCCATTTTCTTGGTCCTGAGTTCATGCAGCGTATACTCCCGCCTGTGATTACAGGGCCTATCATTATGGTAATAGGATTGAACCTGGCACCTGTGGCCATTGAAAGTGCAAGCCAGAACTGGCCTATTGCATTGATTGTCCTTGCTACAGTTGCCATTGTAAACCTATACGTAAAAGGCTTCCTTAGGTTGCTTCCGGTTATTGCAGGAATTGTCGTGGGGTACATACTCTGTCTCATCACAGGTAATGTTGATCCGACACCGGTGGCTCAAGCAGCATGGATAGGAGTTCCGAGATTTACATTGCCGGTGTTTGATGCTGCTGCCATTGGGATCATCGCCCCCGCAGCCTTTGCCAGTATGGTGGAGCACGTAGGAGACATTCTGGCTGTAGGCGCAACTGTTGAAGAAGACTTCGTAGCAGACCCAGGCCTTCCCAGGACACTTCTGGGGGACGGCGTTGCCACATCTCTGGCAGGTTTCTTCGGTGGACCTGCTAACACAACTTATTCAGAGAACACAGGTGTTTTGGCTTTGACGAAAGTGTATAAGCCTGAAGTGATGAGGATTGCGGCAGTAATCGCAATCATACTGGCGTTCATAGGCAAGCTAGGCGCAGCCATCAGGACGATTCCTGACCCGGTCATCGGAGGAATATCTATTGTACTCTTCGGTATGATAGCAGCCATAGGCGTTAGGACCGTGGTAGAGAATCAGGTTGATCTAAAAGATACACGGAACTTGTTTATTGCCAGTGTAATCCTGGTTGTAGGTATCGGTGGCGCCATGATCCAGATATGGGGCAACATCCAGTTCGGAGGAATGGGCCTTGCAGCCATAATCGGTATAATCCTCAACCAGGTCTTGCCGAGGTCAGAATCGGAGTCTGAAGGCGGCGAATAATCCCAATCCATCTGTTGCTGTTTCATGCAGTAGGGAGGGGGCTCGTGCAAAGCCCCCTTTGTTGTACATATTGAAGGAATTCCGTGAACATATAGCGAATCTAAACAAAGATAGAAAAAAGAGAATATCGCGATAACATATCCGGAGATTCGTTACTAACTGCCGGTGGTTCATGGAGGGTTTCACATGATGTTTCATGAAGTCGGAATCACTGTCAGAGAGATCCTGGAGTTGCCTGAATTTTCCGGAGTCACCGTAGCCGGAGGAAAATCCGGTCTGGAGCGGGTTGTCACTAACATTAACGTCATGGAAGTCCCTGATATCCTTGACTGGGTACGAGAAGGAGACATGCTCCTTACAACAGGCTACGCCATTAAAGACAACCCGGACGCCCAGAAGGCCTTGCTGCCGACTCTTGCCAGAAAAGGCCTGGCAGTGCTCGGTATGAAGCCGAAACGGTACATAGACGCAATACCTGCTCACATGATAACTGCTGCAGATCAACTAGGGATTGCTCTTCTCGAGCTTCCCCGCGAAGCCAACTTCTCTGACCTCATATCAGCCGTATTAGCAGAACTTGTCAATCGCCAAAGCAGATTTGTCCATGGTAGCCTAGCTGCTCACAGAAAGGTTATAAACCTCCTTCTGCAAGGAGGAAGTCTACACGAGATATCGGGCGCAGCAGCAGACCTTCTCCAGGCAGTCGTATCTATAGATGACTCCTTAAACCTGAGACGTTCAGTCTCAGGCATGTGCTGGGGGCCTTCTAACGAGGGTGTGATAGGCGACTTGCTCGATAGGCCTACCGAACACCTTGAACCTGAGACTTTTACTGATCGTGTGGAAGGCTCTGTGCTTTGGTTCAAGCGCAGCCAGGTTGAGACAGAAGGCTTTAAAGCTGAAATAATCCGTGCCCCGGTTACCGCTGCAAACGAGCAGTTAGGGGCCCTTACCGCGGTTAAGTTCTTCGGGGAGTTTACTGTGACCGACTTATACAGCCTTGAGAGACTTTGCCCGCTTATTGCCCTTGACATAATACGGTTTCACGACGTGGCTCAGGTAGAGCAGAAATACCGGACAGAGTTTCTGGATCAACTATTTTCTTCAGACAATCCCATAGAAGAAGGGTTCCTTGAACGAGCCAAAACGTTCGGATGGGATTTGAGTCTCGACTACGTAACCATCCTCTTAGATGTCCTGCCATCAAAGGAAATCGCTAATATCACGGAGTATGAGAAAGCATGTCAACTGACAAAAACGCAGGCTACAACCGTTATTTCAGAGTTTTGCAGGAGAAATCGCCTCAGGCATATTCTCACCCGGCATGCCAGTGGAATCCTCCTGTTTGTACATCCGGAGGAAGTGGAATTAGATGATACTCCCGCTTGGACTGAGCGTTTGCTCAAGAAAGCCCGTAGTAACCTTGGAAGGTGGACTGTAAGCTCAGGTATAAGCCGGCTTGTACGGGGTGTAGCAGGAATAAAGAAAGGGTTCAGAGAGGCTAAAGTAGCCCTGGATCTTGGCAAAGTCATTTTCGGAAAAGGCATGGACATCCACTATGAAATGCTGGGTATATACGGCCTTCTACTGGGTCAGGCAGATGTTAACGAGCAAAGGCGATTTGCCGATGAAATCGTAGGAAAGCTTCGCGAATATGACGCGTCTAAGGGAGGGGAACTCCTAAAGACTCTTGAGGCGTACTTCAGCACTAACGGCAACGCCCGACAGACTGCTGAGTTGATGTATGCTCACTACAACACGATCCTTTACCGTCTGCGAAAGATCAAAGAGCTTACAGGCCTCGATCCCAATCATGCCGACCAACGTCTTTCCCTTCAGACCGCTCTCCGCTTGTCCAGGATCTTCGATATGGGACACCACCTCAACTGATTCGCTATTCCACGTAGTATCCGAGTCCTCATAGTCCCTTTGCTGCCTGGTTTTTCCTAATAAACTGATACTTTTTAACATAATAAACGGCTAAACTTTATAGTCATTTCATAAAGGTTTACAACACTGCAGTTTGGAATAATGACACTGACATGGAAATGTACGAACAATCGTTTTATCTGGCTGCAGTCAATCACGGTAGGGAATTTGAACTTATCTTTAAGCACCGGGATACATTTAGGGTGCACAGCGTGTTTACTCATGCAATCAACCTTGTAGCCGGATCAGAGTTCTTGACTGTTCTTCCGTTGGCACGAGGATGCGGACGCGACGCTGCTACAGTAGCTGTATCAGGAGATTTCTCGTTTCTCACCTTAGGTGTATCTATTGACGACACAGTAATTGCGCCTACCTCCTCCAGCCTGCGGCTTGGGAAAAAGGCTGTCATAGATTTCAGTGACAGCCGGAGGTGGAGCAGTCCCCTTGAGGCGGTTAATTGTCTGCACCTAATAAAGGAAGAGAACTTGGCAGTCCTGGAACAGGCCCTGACTTCAAAACATCGTGACCTGGCTTTCGATGTGTCAGGCGGGATCATTGAAGAAATCAGAACGTCTCTGCTTGAGAACGACGCTAAAGGTTTGGATTCGGCTTTGGCCGGAATAATCGGGTTCGGACCCGGTCTTACTCCCAGCGGCGATGATCTGGTCCTTGGAATGAGTCTGACAAGAAGTGTCTTTCGAGTGCCTGGACGAGATAGAGACGGCATATGGGAGGCCTGTGTCAGAAAGAACCTTGGCAGGACATCCGACCTAAGTGCATTCTTCATCAAGCGGGCACTGGAAGGATGCGCTCATGAAACCGTTGAAAGAGCCTTGTTTTGCGTGCTCACGGGAAAACCGGGTGAAGCAAGGGATGCGGTAGCCAGGTTGCTTTCGGTAGGTGCTACGTCCGGCTATGACATAGGGCTAGGCATTTACCTTGCCCTAGACTGGCAAAGGAGGTATGGTTGGTGTTCAAGAGGTTGGTAATAAAGCCCAATAGTTACTATGACTCTATTGTCCTCATGCGCCTGGCCCGAAAGGTGCGAAATATAGATGACGTAGTTGAAGCTCAGGTAGGAATGGCGACTGACCTGAACAAAGATGCAGTCAGAGAAATGGGGTTTTCCTCAGAAGAGCTGGAGGCTGCTACGCCTAACGATCTTGTCATCGCTGTTGTGGCAGAGGATGAAGGTGCCTTAGATAGCGCAGAAAGAGCCATTAATGAGGGTCTCGAAGGCTCTGTCAAACACGAAGAGACCGCGGTGAAGGGAGAAAAAACCTACGCGACTCTATCTGAAGCAGCAGCTGCAGGGGACGCCGGGATTGCAGCGATATCTGTTCCCGGAGAGTATGCTGCAAGAGAAGCAAGGGAGGCTCTTGCCAGCGGATTACACGTTTTCCTCTTCAGCGATAACGTCTCTATTGAGGATGAGATTCGCTTAAAGAAGCTTGGTAAAGAAAACGGCCTCCTTGTTATGGGGCCTGATTGTGGAACTGCTGTCATAGGCGGAGTGGGATTAGGATTTGCCAATAAAGTGAGACCCGGCAGGATCGGTATTGTGGCTGCAGCAGGCACAGGGCTGCAACAGGTAATGTCAGTCATTGACAGCCTTGGCGAAGGGATCAGTGAAGCTATCGGGACAGGTGGCCGTGACCTGTCCGAAGAGGTCGGGGGGATCACGACCTTTATGGGGCTAGCCCTTCTTGAATCAGATTCTAATACTGCTGTCAAAGTAGTCATATCAAAGCCGCCTCATCCAAGTGTTCGTGACAACCTCATAAGAGCGCTGGAGGATGGGTCAAAACCTGCAGTTGTCTGCTTCATGGGCGAGGATGTTAAAGCGCAAAGAAGCGAATCAGGTAAGGTGCTGTTTGCCGGAGACCTTGAGGAGACTGCGGTTTTGGCTTGCCGGTTAACAAGCGGCGAAGGTAAAGAGAGGCTCCATTCCGACAGTGAACTTGATGAGTTGGCGTATAGACTTGCGAGAACCATCGACGGTGAAGGGTTCCTCAGAGGATTGTACTCAGGTGGAACCTTGTGCCATGAAACCCTCACTATCCTTAGAAGAGCCGGAATAGATGCATATTCCAACATCGCACAGGATAAGGAATTCTTACTTACGAACCCTCTGGAGAGCGTTGCGCATACCTGCATTGATATGGGAGAGGACTATTTCACCCGAGGCAAGCCTCACCCAATGCTGGAACCCGGACTGAGGATCCCCCGCCATATTGAGGAGGCACGTCATGAGGATGTAGGAATTCTCCTATTTGACCTGGTGTTGGGTTACGGAAGTCATCCGAATCCTGCAGGCGTGACAGCTGAAGCTGTGAAGGAAGCTCGTCGGATTCGTGAGGATATGGGCAAAGGGTTAGTGCAGATTGCTGTTATAGTCGGCACCGCAGGAGACCCCCAGGATGTAGAAAAGCAAGCTGGAATCTTGCGGGAAGCAGGAGCAGAGGTCCTGTTTTCTAATAGGGCAGCAACTGAACTGGTAGCTCGGATCATCAAGGAGCGGGGAGGAGCAAGACCGTGCTTACGATAAAGAACTGGCCCCCCGAAGGGGGAGTAATCAACGTAGGAAGCAGCGTGTTTGCTGAATCTATGCAGGAACAAGGTGCCAAGGTGTATCAGGTCAAGTGGCAACCGCCTGCCCACGGTAAGGCTGAGCTTATTGATATCTTGGATAAGCTGAAGGACAGAAGTGATATTGATGAGGCTAACCAAAGGGCGATTGAGATATTCAGTGAGGCTCAACCTGTTCTCGTAGGTATCGGTATCGCCCGCGATGTAATCCCCGGGTTTGGCGACCGTATGCTACTTCATGCCGGCCCTCCCATAACCTGGGAGAAGATGTCAGGGCCTCTCCGCGGTGCTGTAATCGGTGCGATTCTGTACGAAGGTTGGGCAGATACGCCGGAAAAAGCCGAGGACCTGGCGTCAAAAGGTGAAATTGAATACTCGCCGTGTCATGAGCATTCTGCAGTAGGGCCGATGGCCGGGGTAGTCTCACCTAGGATGCCTGTGTTTATCATTGAGAACAGGACTCACGGAAACAGGTCATATTGTACGCTAAACGAAGGCTTAGGAAAAGTCCTCCGGTACGGAGCTTACGGTGAAGAAGTCCTGGAACGGCTGAAATGGATGGAGAAAGGCCTAGCCCCGGTTTTGAAGAAGGCGATCGAGGCCTCAGGCGGTATAGACCTTAAGTCAATGATAGCCCAGGCACTGCACATGGGTGATGAGGTGCACAACCGGAACAGGGCAGGGACATCACTCTTTGTGCGAGCCATAGTCCCTCACCTTGTGGGGCTTGATTTTCCGCAGGCAGATATCATAAGGTGCCTGGAATTCATCAACTCCAATGACCACTTCTTCCTTAACCTTTCCATGCCTGCAGTCAAGGCAATGCTTGAAGCAGCTCACGGCATCGAGAAGAGTTCTGTCGTGACGATAATGGCGAGAAACGGTACTGAGTTCGGAATCAAAGTCAGCGGACTGGGAAATCAGTGGTTTACCGGGCCTGCACAGGTAGTAAAAGGCCTCTACTTCCCAGGATATAGTGAAGATGACGCAAATCCCGATATCGGGGACTCTGCCATAACCGAAACTGCAGGTGTTGGCGGGTTTGCGATGGCAGCTGCAATCCCAATTGTTCAATTCGTAGGCGGCACGCCTGATGATGCAGTCAGGTTCTCTGAGAAGATGTACAGCATAACGATCTCAGAGAGCAGGTACTTCACCATACCTATCTTGAACTTCAGAGGCACACCTACAGGCATAGACATCAGAAAAGTAGTGGAAACAGGTATATTGCCACAGATCAATACCGGGATTGCCCATAAAGACCCCGGAGTCGGGCAAGTGGGAGCCGGGCTTGTAAACCCGCCTTGGGAGTGTTTTGAAAAGGCGATTATCGCCTTTGGCAAAAAGTACGCTAACGAAAGCTAGGACTCAGCAAAAAAGATCTCTTGAGGAGGATGAGACAAAATGCTTAAGTATTGGGACAAAGTGAAGATGTATGACCTCACACAGCCGTTAAGCCATCTCACACCGCCGTGGCCGACTTATGAGCCGCTTCAGATTAAGTTCTTCAAGAGACTCAGTCCCAACGGTGCCAACGGGCAGCTTATTACCACGTCAAACCACGTAGGGACCCATCTTGACGGGCCTCTTCACTTCTGCACCCATGGCAAGGATATCGCCAGCCTGCCTTTGGATTACCTTGTTGGGCCCGGAGTCATCGTAGACCTCAGCGACATCTCGGAAGACTACGGGATTTATACACAAAAAGACATTACAGACAGGGTTGAAGTAAAAAAAGGAGACATTCTCGTTATTAACACAGGTTATCACAAGTATGCCTGGGATCAGCCTGAGGCTGATGAAGTCAGGTACATGATAAAGCATCCCGGACCTACCAGAGAGTTTGCTGAATGGTGCAAGGAAATGGAACTGAAATGGCTTGCTGTGGACTGCGGGTCTGCCGACCACCCAATGAACACCAAGATCCGTGAATGGATGCCTGTCCAGGCGAAAGAGGCGGATGAATACCTTAAGAACAAGTACGGCAAAGGCCTTGATGATTTCTTCCCGCCGGCGGATTATCAGATAATGCACACGCTTCTGTTCCCTCACACCATTATCCACGCTGAGAACGTAGGAGGGGACATAGACCAGATCCTTAACAAGAGAATGATTATCGGTTGCTTCCCATGGAGATTTGTCGGCGGCGAATCTTCCATATGCAGGATTGTAGCATTTGATGCTGAGTAGGTGGAATAAATGGGTATTACAGAGCTCCGCAGAGATCTTCTTGAACTTGTGAGAATCCCGGGCCCTTCCGGGTTTGAACAACCTGTGGCAGAGGTGATCCGTAAGAAGGTCGAACCGTATATCTCCACTATCCAAGTGGATGGAATGGGGAACTTGCTTGCCACGAAGAAGGGCCCGGAAGGGGCTCCGACTTTGGCGCTTCTGGCTCATATGGATGAGATAAGCATGGTTACGACTGATGTCAGAGACGGGTTCGTTTGGTTTGACTTTGTAGTGGACATAAACCCTGCTGTAACTTCGGGTCAGCCTGTGCTGATACTGACGGATAAAGGTCCTGTTCCCGGTGTAGTCCGGTCACCCAGTACTCACCTGGGTCAAACCTTAAACCGCCTTTGGATTGATGCAGGGCCGCGCTGTTCACAGGCGGAGCCGGGAGATCCAATAGTATTTGACACAACCCCGCGGTGGTTAAATGATGAGGAGACTCTGCTTGCGTCAAGAGCAGTTGATAATAGGCAAGGGTGCGCTATTCTCCTTGAAACTGCACGACGCGTGGCAGACGTGGACCTCGATGTCAATGTGATGTTTGCCTTTACAGTCCAGGAGGAGATCGGCTGCAGAGGAGCCAGGTACGTTGCAAAGACAGTCCATCCGAAGTGGGCAATTTCCATTGACACAGGATACGGCGGGGACCCCGAAGCAGGTCCGGGCGTAGGAGTCCCGTTAGGCACAGGGCCGGTCATAAGGCGATTTGAGTCAGTAAAACCGTTAAGAGGTATGCTGTTGTTCTTTGCTGACCCTCTGCTCGTCGCTGAGCTTAAGGAATCCGCGCAAAGGGCCGGTATTCCTTACAGCCTGGATGTGCGGTTTGGCCTGTTTACAGATGCAGCTGGGGTCTACGATGAGTGGTCCGACATAAAGTGCGTTTCCATAACGGTGCCAAGGAGAAATTCTCATTCACCGTACGAAGTTGTTGACCTTAACACAATGGAACAGACAGCTAGCCTTTTAACTGATTTCATACAAAATCTTCGGTGACGTTCATGGTTTTCAGTTGGTAAACGCAGTGGGGGTGAGGTTTTGGAACCGAGTACACTTACAGTATGTCTTGTGTCGATTGTAATCGTCTTCATTGTCACGGGGCTTCTTTCCCTGGTAATAACGGCCCTTAGTGCGATTACGTCTGAATCAGATTGAGTAGATGTTCTGAGCCATCAAAGCACATTAGTCTGTTGCAAGTGGGGGGATACCGTTGTTTTTAGAAACTCTCGGGTCAATCTTGACCTCCGGCGGATTCATGGGCTTAACAGTAGGGAACATGATAATGATTGTAGTAGCCCTTGTCCTCCTTTACCTGGCCATTGGCAAAGGCTTTGAGCCCCTGCTTCTTGTAGGGATAGCCTTTGGGTGCCTGTTAGCCAATATTCCGGGAGCCGGTATTTCAGATGAAGGAGGACTTCTCTATTACTTCTACAAATACGGACTTGAAACAGAGATAATGCCGTGTTTAATCTTCCTTGGAATAGGTGCTTTAACCGATTTTACTCCATTGCTTGCCCGGCCTGTGACCTTTTTGCTTGGGGCTGCTGCGCAGTTCGGTGTATTCTTCGCCATGTTCCTCGCAGATATGCTAGGTTTCGGTATTAAGGAGGCTGCCTCCATTGGGATAATAGGCGGGGCAGACGGCCCGACTGCTATCTACCTTACTGTAAAACTTGCTCCTCACCTGCTAGGAGCTGTGGCAGTTGCGGCTTACTCGTACATGTCGCTTGTGCCCTTAATTCAGCCACCGGTTATTCGCCTTCTTACTACGCAAAAAGAACGCGAGACTGTGATGGAGTACCCTAAACCTGTTTCAAAGATTACTAGAATCCTATTCCCGATTGTTACAACAATTGTCACCTGTTTGCTACTACCTGATACTACTCCGCTTATAGGTTGCCTGATGCTGGGGAATCTCTTGCGGGAGTCAGGTGTGACAGATCGTCTTTTCAAAACGGCGCAGGGCGAAATGATCAACATAGTAACTATACTTCTAACCATAGCTGTAGGGGGAACGATGGGTGCTGAAACGTTCTTGACTGCTGCAACCCTTAAGATTATCGCGCTAGGTGCCGTTGCATTTGCGGCCAGCACAGCAGGGGGAGTACTTCTGGGAAAGCTGTTCTACGTGTTGAGTGGAGGCAAGATAAACCCCATTATCGGTGCAGCCGGAGTGTCGGCAGTTCCCATGGCTGCTCGCGTATCCCAGGTTGAAGGGCAGAAGGCGAACCCTGAGAACTTCCTGCTTATGCATGCAATGGGTCCGAATGTCGCAGGCGTTATCGGAACAGCGGTGGCAGCAGGGTGCTTCTTGGCATTACTGGGTTAGTTAGCTGTTATAAATCGCTAGGAGGTGTAGTGTTACATGGCAAACGGAAACTTGATTGAGATCAGAGCGAAACTACCGGGACAGGTTACCATACATCCAGGGAAACACCCTATGAAAAATACGGACCTACCCGGGGTAGGAGATGTTGTTGAGGAAAGACAGGAAGTAGCGTTTATCGAAGCTATGAAAATGCAAAACCAGATACTCGCACCTAAGAAGGGAAAAGTAGTGGAGATCCATGCAACTACAGGGGACATGGTTAAAGTCGGAGATCTCCTTATGACCTTAGAAGAACTATAGAGGGACTTGAGAATATGGAAAACAGGGCTTCGAGAAGGACTGACTGGACACGAAGGCAGGAAGAATTTCAGAAGAGGCTGCGTCAGGCACAACAGTTTGTATCTGAGCCAGGCAGCAAGGTGGTGAATCCTAATGAGTGCGTATACCTGTTAGAGGCGGTAATTCGGCCGGGTGACAGGGTAGCTCTTGAGGGAAACAACCAGAAACAAGCTGATTTCCTGGCAGATTGTTTGTGTAAAGTAGACGTGGATCGAGTGAACAACCTTCATATGGTGCAGTCAGTCATTGCTTTACCATCCCACTGTGAGGTCTTCGAGCGAGGAATAGCCCGGCTTGCTGACTTCTCATACTCAGCTCCTCAGAGTACAAGAGTGGCGCGGATGGTGGAGGAAGGCAAGATGAAGATCGGGGAGATCCACACTTACCTCGAACTGTTCGGACGCTACTTCGTTGACCTTACCCCGGACGTAGCGCTGGTTACAGCGATTCATGCAGACCGATCCGGTAATCTATATACCGGGCCGAACACGGAAGATACACCTACGATTGTTGAAGCCACCAAGTTCAGACAGGGAATTGTCGTGGCACAGGTTGAGAGGGTCATAGATAAGTTGCCACGGGTTGATATTCCCGCTGAGTGGGTAGATTTTCTTGTCCCGGTGGGCAGGCCTTGCTACACTGAGCCTCTCTTCACAAGGGATCCTGCGCTTATAACAGATGTGCACGTCCTCATGGCCATGATGGTGATTAAGGGCATCTACAAAGAATATGAAGTAAAGTCCTTAAACCACGGAATAGGCTTTGGGACTTGCGCAATCGAATTGCTCCTTCCTACCTTTGGAGAAAGCCTCGGTCTTAAGGGCAAGGTCTGCTCCCATTGGGCTGTGAATCCGCATCCCAGCCTTATTCCTGCTATTGAAACCGGGTTTGTTGAGTCCATCCACTCATTCGGTTCCGAAGTAGGGATGGAAGACTACATGGCAAGCCGTCCGGATGTGTTCTTTATAGGACCTGACGGAAGCATGAGGTCAAACAGGGCTATGTGTCAGGTAGCGGGCCATTATGCCATTGATGCTTTTGTAGGGTCGACTCTGCAGGTTGACAAGTACGGCAACAGCTCTGCTGCGGTTGCAGGCAGGATTGCAGGGTTTGGCGGTGCACCGAACATGGGATGCGATCCGCCGGGGAGGCGGCACTCTTCTCCCAGTTGGCTTAAGGCAGGTAAAGAAAGCGTTGTAACGAGTTCGCTCATCGGGCCGGTTCCGCGCGGAAGGAAATTAGTCATTCAGATGGTGGAGACCTTTGGGGCAGGACTTGTTCCAAGCTTTGTCCATCGTCTGGACGCATGGACACTTATGGAGGAAGCAGGTTTTGCGATTCCACCCATTATGGTATACGGCGATGCCGTTACACACCTGGTTACTGAGGAAGGAATAGCCCACCTTCTTAAGTGTACTTCGCTAGAGGAGCGAGAATCTGCTATCAAAGCTGTAGCAGGGTACACAGAGTTGGGCAGAGAGGCTGATCCCAAGAAAACTCTGGAGCTGAGACGTAAAGGAATAGTCCAGACTCCGGAAGATCTAGGTATCGATGTTGGAGAGGCAAACACTTCACTTCTTGCAGCTCGCTCCATAAGAGACTTGGTGGAATGGTCAGGCGGGCTTTACCGTCCTCCGGACAGGTTCAGGGAATGGTAGAACAGACAGGTATGCGCACCGAGAAGGGGGATTGCCGTGGCTCTGGAACGTTTAGAATTTGAATATCTAGGACCGGCTGAAAAAGGTAAACGTGACTGGGAGTATATCCATATCGGACATGTAATGTCCGGGGACCTCGAGATTCTGGCAGAGCCAATGCCGCATGAGCCCGGTGTTACTAAGTTCCACGTTACTACCAGTGCTGTAGGGTTTGGAAGCGTCTGGCAGATGGTTATCGATGAGTTTATGGCCACCCATAAAGTGCGTGCATGCGAAATCTGGATAAATGATGACGGAGCCACCCCGGCAGTAGTCAAGCTGAGACTTGCGCAACTGGCAAAAGAAATGTCGCGAGAGAAATCCGGGTAATACATGGAGGTGGCTATTGCGTATGGACGATAGATGGAATCTGCTGCAGAACCAGCCTTTTTCAAGACTCAATGCGAGAGAAAGAGCGTATGCCATCTGTAATCCGGAAAGTTTCACTGAACTGTTAGGTCCCAGGCTGAAATTGACGAGTCCCCATCTACCTCCTATGGGCCAGACCCCCCAGTTTGATGACGGGGTAGTTGTAGGTTTAGGAACGGTGGGTAAAGCTCCCGCCGTCGTCGTGTCTCAAGAAAGCAAGTTCTTAGGCGGAGGCGTCGGTGAAGCCCACGGCACGAAAATGGTTATGGCCATCCGCCTTGCCTTGCGCGGACAAGAGATTTTGGAGTCACGAAGCAAATCCTCTGAAAGCAGAGGCCGGGTTGCAGTAGTGATTTCCTTTGACACAGGCGGAGTAAGGCTTCAAGAAGCCAACGCAGGCCTCTTGGCTCATTCTGAGGTGATGGATGCATTCCAGGCAGCAAGAGGCAAAGTGCCTATTATTGGAATTGTCGGAGGCACTGTAGGCTGCTTCGGAGGAATGGGCTTTGTAGCAGCGTCTGTCGATGTGCTCATCATGAGTGATGTAGGAAGGCTGGGCTTGACAGGGCCCGGAGTTATCGAAGAAGTGGTGGGGACTGAGGAATTTGATGCTGCCAACCGGGCTTTGGTATGGCGGACAACCGGAGGTAGGCATAGGTTCATCACACGTGATGCGGATTTCATTGTAGAAGACACAATGAAGGCATTTAGGGAAAAAGTTGCCGAAGTTGCAAGTTGGCCCATTGAAAAGATAGCGTCTAAAAGGATCATAGGCACCGGAGAGATGGTGCTGGAACAGATGCGCCTTGTAGACCTGGCTGCAAACGACAGAATCCAGGACTCCTGGGATCTCTGGAGGCAGTTTGGTAACGAAGACATTGAGTATCTCTGGGATTCCAATGTCTCAGAATTTGAGGCAAATGCCCGGCGCTGGCCCAGGGGGAGGGTTGGAGATAATGATTAACTTCTTTGGCAGGGGACGCGATGCGATTGATTACATAGTTGACGAAGGCTCTTTCGAAGAGAACCTCTGTGGAGGAGAGACCCTTGACCCTGAATGGGCGGAATCAGCGGTGGTGGGAAGTGCCACTCTGTCAGGGGAGACAGTGACTGTTATTGCAAATGACGCAGGGATTGCAAACCCTCGTTTCAGAATGGTTTATGCAGGCCTCATGGGGCTTGAAGAAGGCTTCAAGATGGCCCATGCCGTCTACTTGACTATTAAAGCAGATAAAGACAAGCCTTTAGCAGAGAAAAGGCCTATCATTCTGGTAGTCGATACTCCGGGAATGAGCCCCGGTAAAGTTGAGGAAATCATAGGCATTTACAAATCGACAGGTGCATACCAGCTGGCTTCAGCAGAAGCAAGAAGAGCAGGCCATCCCATTGTTGCAATGGTTGTTGGGAGAGCTATAAGCGGGGGGTTCCTCTGTCACGGCCTTCAGGCAGACAGGATCCTCGCACTTTCTGACGAGTTCGGGACTATGGTCCATGTAATGCCGCTGGTGGGTATTGCCAGGGTAACGAAGATCAATATTATGCTTCTGGAAGAGCTTTCAGAGGGCAATCCGGTGTTTGCGTCAGGAGTCTCACACTTCTATAACCTGGGTGGGGTTGATGAAATCATAGAGTCAGTTGCAGACATGCGGCCACGTGTAAAGGCTCAAATAGATGAGATCCGAAGGCTGAAAGCAGCGGGCGAATATGACAAAGTAGGTCCCTGGTCCAGGCTGATGTCAGGTATTAAGCGTGGTGGTAGAAAGACCTCGGAGAAAGTCATCGAGCTCATGGAAGAGGAGTTTAATCTGGCACTTTCCAGCTGGCTTGGAGGGGAGGATGATGGATTTACGCCCTGAGTTTGAGCTGGAGCAGGTCCTTGAAATACTGAGAGCCGGCGTAGCCACTGCCGGCCAGGCTCCTACCATTCAAGAAATGCCCAGGAGAACCCTGGTTGATAAAGGGGCAAACGGACCGACCGCTGCCCACGTTATCGAAGAAGTCCATACTCCGTTGAATTATGCGTATATATCGTTTACCACAGGTTCCACTGCCTTTCAAAACGTAGTCGGTGTCACCTCAAGTGAGATCCCCGACAGAATCAAGGCATCCTTGCTTGCATTTGAGCGAGCGGGAATCAAGCGCGGCGCAAAGGCATTGTTCACATATCCCCCCTTGGTCTTGGTGTTTCCGTGGGAGGCCCTTCAAAAACTGGGGATTAGCGTCGGCTTTCTCCAACGTTCAACGAGGGATGCTTTTCTTCTCGCGGTTCTGGAAAACAAGCCTGACTTCATCGTCGGGGAATCAACATTCATTAGATATGCTTTGGAGGATGCAAAAAAGCTGGGTATTGGCGGGCACCTTCCTGCTGTGACCTCCATATTTGTCGCAGGGACTCCAATGGATCTTGAGCTTATTCCGGTTGCAGAGGAGCTTTTGGGTGCGAGAGTCCATGATCTCTACGGGTGTCAGGAGTTCGGGTGGCTTACTATGGACGGAGTCCCGCTGAGGGACGATATTTCACTTGTGAAGTCTCCTGCAGGAGGAGAGTATTGCGAGCTTGTAGTAGGCGGACTTCCGATGTCAGATTCCTTCCCTGTCAGTTCCAAAGGACATGTCCTGAACAAAGAAGGTAGAATCATAACTTACAGGCGCGTGAGGACGTATCCTGATTTTGAAGTATGTGTCCTCGAATCACCTCTACCCAATGCTGAGGTGGTGCACAGAGTCGCAAGAACGATTTTGAGGACAAAAGCGAGGATTGTGAAATGCGCCCCGGACGTTAAGGTCAAGTCGGAGAGGACTCTTTTGAAGCTGTCTCTGTCTGTATGTGAAAGCGCGTCGTCAGGCGTTGAGCCAAGTATTACTGCTCTCATCGAGGGCCCGGAGAAGACTAGGCTTTTCGATGTTCTCAGTGAAGCGCAGGTTAAATATGAGACAGAGAAGGTATGGGATCCGGCATATACGAAGAGGAGGTGAACCCTCTGCAAGAAGTTGGGATATCCAATGAGTTTACCAGGCACGACCTGGTAGAAATCTCCCCGGAAGGCCGAAAGCATTTATCGCAGCATGTTTGGGATATAAAGAGTCTGCTGAAGGTCGACTCATGGCCTTCACCTTCTGCCAGGCGCTACTGCAAGCACGTGCTTGAACATGGGTGCAACGGAGTCCACCTTCCCGGCATTGTCAGAAGGTTCACCGATGGCGATATGGATTCTGCACGTGAGATATACGGCGACTGTACGATGGATGGTTTCGTTGCAGTAGGCTTCGTCATTCCGTTTATGCCTGAATCAAGAAGGATCAGGATTCCATGTGTCCTTCACCGTCGATTTGTTTCAAAGCGGATTACTCCACAGGAGGTTGCAAGGCTTCCTGTTGTGCCAAGGACCCCTGCGTTAGCTGCACTGTCTGTCATGAAAGAGAGAGTGCCGGAGGAGATTGCGTTTGGAGTATGGGGTTCGGGTGCTCTGGAGATATATACAGGGCTGCCGTACACTGACGGCATTTCTGACCTAGACGTTGTTGTAGCACGAGTTTCCATAGACGAAGTCTCTCGCATCGTTGAGTTGGCTGACGCACTTGAGAAGAGCTTCGCCGTACGAATAGATGTAGAAGTTCAGCTAAAAGGTGGGTGGGGAGTTAATGGCCGTGAGCTCTTATCAGGCAGAGATACTATCCTTGTCAAAGGAATCCGCGAAGTTAAGCTGGCAAGGCGCGAAGACCTGCTGTGAATCGGTATCGCCTGAGGCTCGAAGGATAGGCGAAGTATTGCTTCTCGCCCTGATTCTCGAGGCATCTTGCACACCTGCGCCCGGCCTGGTTGATATGACTAGCTCTGGCGCACATGATGACATGGACTATTTAACGCTTGTTAGAAGCGCTATTGCAATAGGTCCGAGTTTTGTTGCTATGGCAGAGGTAGGAATGCGCCATACCGGACCGGTGCAAGAGTTACTGGACAAGGTGAGGTCGATCGGGGTTGAAGCGGAAGCTCGAATGTACCAGGCTACCGGAGGCGTGAATACCCATAAAGGGGCAATATTCAGTCTAGGGTTGATAGCTGCATCTGCCGGGCACATCATTGCGGGCGGCGGAGTGCCTGACAGGTTTCAAATAACCCGGACAGTACAGGCCATAACCTGCGGAATAGTCGAGCGAGACCTTCTTGGCTTAAGACGTGTCAAAGCCGTTCCACGGCATCTTTCTAACGGAGAGCGTATCTACATGATGTACGGGTTAACGGGGGCGAGAGGCGAGGCTGAAGCAGGGTTCCCTACAGTCTTTCACCACGGATTACCTGCACTAGAGAAAGCCCTTAAGTGCGGCCTTTCACTGAACGATGCCATGGTACACTCTCTGATCTCGATAATGGCTAATCTGGACGATACCTGCGTGGTTCATAGATCGTCTGTTGAAACCCTGGAAGACGTTGTAAAACCGCGAGCAAGGCTGGCTTTATCGCAAGGCGGCATGCTCACTGAAGACGGAAGATGTAGCATTCTTCTTATGGATAAGGAGTTTACCTCTCTCGGCATCAGTCCCGGCGGTTCCGGAGATCTTCTTGCAGTCACGCTGGCTTTGTACTTCCTGCCTTATGTAGCACCGTCTTTCCTGACGTGAACAGACAACTCATCCTTCATTCAGAGGCAAAAAGATGGGGTAGATGACGGGATTCGAACCCGCAACCTCTGGAGCCACAGTCCAGCGCTCTCACCGTTGAGCTACATCTACCACGTAAATCACAAGCTATTCGTTTGATGCCGTCGATGGAAATCTAAACAGCGTATTTAAATGCATTTACAGGATAGCACACAAGTTTCAGGGCGTCAAGTGGAGTCACGGTATTCTGTGATCGGTCTGTGATAGTGTCACCCTATAAGCGGTCTGAGAAAACGTCACTCCCATCCGGACTCCCATCCGGGGGAGTACGACTTCGGTTGTCACGGAGCTTTACCAAAGAATTCAAGTATGTAAGAATTTACTTGACTTGGTTGTAGTTTCATACACTGGGTTAGATTGGTAGCTCCCGTGCAGGATGAGATCGTCGATGCGTGAAAGGTTGGTGACTTGGATGTTGAGGGTTGAAGCCTACTCTCGGTTGCACTTGGGACAGTTGGATCTCAACGGTTCCCTGGGGCGCATGTACGGAGGTATCGGGGTGGCTCTTGAAGACCCTAAGATTGTCATATTAGCTGAGGAGCACCATGAATTGAACGTCTTCGGCAACGATGCCCGAAGAGTAAGAGACATCGCCGGTGACTTCCTTTCAAAAGCCGGGATAAAAGGCGGAGCCAAGCTACGGGTAAAGGAGACAATTCCGGTTCATGTCGGCTTTGGATCGTCTGTCCAGTTGAGGATGGCAGTTGGCATAATCCTGGCGCGTCTCCATAATGTCAGGTGCGAAATCGAAGATATTGCACGCATAGTATTACGAGGGTTCCGCGCCGACGCATGTTTGGGGCTGTTCGAACACGGCGGCCTCGTGGTAGCCGGTGGAATACCAAGGGGATTTGACAGGCAGGAGGCCGAACTGGAGAACCAACATCGCACAAGGAGCTATAGGTTGCCCTGTTGAGCTTACCGACCGCCAAGAGTATTTGGCGTTCAAGGCAGCAGAGGCCATTGGTTGTCTGTATGCAGGGGTAGATATTGTTCGTTCTCGAGACGGGGAGGAGTTCGTCCTTGAGGTGAACGGAGTTCCGGGATGGGAAGGCCTTCAGAGAGTATCTGACATTGACATAGCAGGCGAGATTGCGGACTTCGTCCTAAACGGGAGGGGAGGCTGCTGATAACACCAGAGGAAGTAGCCAAAGCTTTTGAGCTTGCGTCCATTGTTGAAGTGATGGCGCCGAAACCGGGAAATGTCACACGCTACCATGATTTCCAGGATACTACGTGTGAGGATTTTCTAATATCTGCATGGGCGGCAGCTCCCGTGTTTGCCGAGGCAGATAAGCTCACAGTGGGAGAATTGATTCTGACAGCACGGCGGGCATCAGCACAGTATGTCAAATCCAACACAAACCTGGGGATGATTCTTCTTCTCGCACCGCTGGCAAAGGCTGCATTAGACAAAACACCTACTCCTTTGCGTAATCGTCTAAGTAATGTACTGAAGACGCTTACAGTAGATGATTGCCGAAAGGCTTATCTTGCTATCAGGTAAACACAGCCGGGCGGCATTGGAAAGGTAGACACACACGATGTAAGAGATGAGCCGACAATTACATTGCTTGAGGCTATGCGTCTTGCGAAAGACAGGGACAGCATCGCTCTGAAGTATTGTTCTGATTACCGGATTACATTCACTCTGGGATATCCTGCTCTGCTCAAAGCCAGGGCTGAACTGAGGTCCTGGAGTGACGCCGTAGTCCAAGCCTTCTTGACAGTCTTATCTGAGGTACCTGATACATTGATTGCAAGAAAGGTTGGCAGAGAGAGAGCCGAAGAAGTGTCAACAATGGCGAAAGAAACCTTGGATGCAGGAGGACACGGCTCGGATGATTGGAAGAAGGCTAAAGCGAACTTGGACAGTTATTTGAGGGATGACAATAACCACCTTAACCCGGGGACTACAGCTGACCTCATCACAGCGTCACTGTTCGTGCTCTTTATTGAGAGAGGCTGTGAAGCATTTCTCAGCAAAGGTGTGACAGCATGGCCGGAATAATCCTTGCAGGGGGAACTTCCAAGAGAATGGGAGGGGTAAGAAAAGCTCTACAGCTGCTAGCAGGTAAAACCTTGCTAGATAGGGTGGTTGAAAGGCTAAAGCCACTGTTTGACGAATTGATTCTTGTCACTAATGACCCCAGTCTCTATTCGGCCTTTCCAGGCCGCGTAGTCACTGACACCCACCCCGGTAAAGGACCCCTTGGAGGCCTTGAAGCAGGCTTAATGGCAACTTATGATAAGGTGAACTTTGTATGCGGTTGCGATATGCCTTTCTTGAACAAGGGCCTCATTTGCTACATGAAATCGTATGCCTCAAGCTACGACGTGGTGATTCCGCGTATTGGGCGCTTTATTGAGCCACTGCATGCCTTTTACGACAAGAGGGTTTTGGATATAATAAGAACTCATCTTGAGCAAGATAATCGCAAGTTAGCGAGTCTCCTCATCGC
>FZPS01000181.1_pt91 | contig 88804 bp, 77 predicted proteins | sample 1817821 | NCBI WGS metagenome assembly FZPS01 (sample SAMEA104158645, study PRJEB21678) | metagenome | place: Germany | collected 2015-04-21
TCATCCTTTAGGGTTACCCCTTAAGTTTGTCTGGTTTGTCATAATGAAAATCTATTGAAGTCCCATGTGAAAGACTTCTGTTTTTTAGAATTTTCAGGGTTGTTTCACTGTTCAATTATCAAGGTACGTTATTAGTCGCCTTAAGCGGTAGGTCATATATTAACACATGGAGTTTATTAAGTCAACAACAAATTGTTTAAATTTTTTATGCAATTTTATACAGTTTGTTTAATGCCTTTAATAGCTGTAATTCCATTTAAAAGTTTTTGTATATGTCCCCCTTGCGGGCAACGAAACTTATCATATCATGGCTCAAGTCTTATGTCAACAAGAAATTGTATTTATTTTATATGCATTTGATACAATTCCTTCCATAACTTCCAACTTATATAAGTCCATTTGAAAGCTCTTGTATGTCACCTCTGTGGGCAACGAGACTTATCTTATCACGGCTTCGGTCCTATGTCAACAACAAAATTAAATTCACAATTATTTTGGATTTACTTTCACCTAAGGTTCAATTATGATTGGAGTTCCTAAAGGGCAATGTCTCCACAATATATCCATTATTTCATCATCTACTGCTACACATCCTTGTGTCCAATCAGAGTGGGAACCATGTCCATGAATCATAATCTCACCTCCCAAAGCTGTATTCCAAGGTGGTTGAATCCCTTGACTTATAGCAGTATCTATTTGCTCATAAGTACTTCTATCAATTAGTCCCATATCAAAGGCCTCTTTTGCATCCTCCTTATTAGGATAAGACACACCTAATGATAAGTAGAACCTACTATAATTATTTCTAGTACACACATAGTATGTGCCTTCAGGGGTACGACCGTCTCCCTCTCTTTGCTTGTCTCCAAGAGGAGCCCTTCCTAATCCAATCTTGTAGCTTGCAAAAACTTCTTCGCCATCCCACAACTCCAATATTCTATCATTTTTCTTTACTACTATTTTCGGATTATCTATAACATATTCAGGATCATTTATAAGCTCATTGTTTTCTTCTAATAGACTATTGGATGGTTTCACTTCACTTATAAGGTCCTTTCTTATATATCCTAGATGACCTTCATATTGCACTTTTATCCACTCACCTTCGTAATCAATATATTCCACATAGCTACCATTGCCAAGTTGTATAATTACATCCGAATTTATAGAGGCCTCCTCTCTCATCCTGACCCCATCACCTATAACATAGACCCCCTCTACAGAGATAGCCGCTTCTTCTAGGTGTTCAGATTCTTCATTTTCCAAAGAATTCTCCTTATCAATACTACCTATCATATAATCTTGATCTCCTATGTCTTCATTTATATCATATGTTAGATCGTCACCCACTATATCATTATTTATAAGTTGGCCAATATCTCCCACTAGGTCATTATCTTGATTTTTACTACAAGCTATTAAAATGAAAGTATATGTTAGTAAAATGCCAAATAATAAACCTCTTTTATAGATGCTTCTTAATATATCCTGTCCTTTAATTCTTCCTACAAATCTCTTCATATCAACTATCACCATGTTTTTGATTTTATAAGTTTATTCTAAAAATTCTTTTTTATAATACATTATAGTACTAGCTATTATAGTGTCTCCAATATTTTATACCCCTTATACCTTCTATATGCTTATTTCCTAACAAAGTCTCTACTTATTAAGTCTAGTCTATGCTTATTTTATCTAAACTTATTTCAGCTTCCATAAGGATCTGGTTTTATAATAAAAACATCAGAGTGTATGTAATATATCTCACTCTGCAAGTCTTCTTATTAGTTCACTCTATTTCACTCATGCTATCTTCTGCTTCAATCTTCAAAGCCCGAATAGCTCTCCTCTTTCTCCTAGCTTCTTCGGAAGAATGCATAATAAAGTCCTTTATGATTCCTGAACGTTTTATATGCTCTAGTACCAGCTTAGGATGAGTAGTATCTCCTGTATAACAAGTAATCGTACCAAGCTTAAACAACCTCTCCATAAAGCTTCTGGTAAGACGGACATCCTGTATCTTATACATAAATGCATCATCCTCAGTTATACTTAAAAATCCAGAAGTTATAGTCAGCTTTTCCTCTGAAACAGTATACTTTGTATAGCTCAATGGCAATCCTAAGAATTTCGTACGTTTCCTTTCTACATAAACCATAACCAAATCCCTTCTTTACTATAACTTGTATTTTATTAAGTCTCTTCTAAAATTTACTTTACTTCTAGTATTTTTGATTTAGAACCTTGGGAAATAATTAAGTTAATTTTAGACATATCTATATCCTTTGATACTTCAAAAATTAATACCGCAGGGATTTTATCCCCTGGCTTTACTTTCATATTTATATACTGAAGATTGTTTTCCAACAATGCTAATTCAGGTTTATATATTGTTCCAGTATTTATATCTAGCTGATATTGTATAATTGATTTACTTAAATCAATCGTCTGCTCCTCATTCGTTATATTTTCTATTAAAAAATCCACTACTAATAACTGATAGCCCTCTCTTGGGTCTAGAGAAAAAACTCGATTGATCTCATCTTCTGGATATGTATTAACCAACTTATAGCCTGTATACTTAAAATTGAAGTTAGAATCTCCTATAACCTCAGATAGTGTGTTTTGATTATCTTTATCTGGGATGACAGGCTTATCTGCTACCTTAGTAGGTACAGGTATATCATCCTTATTAGCAGCCTCGGTAGGTTTTGGAATTTCATCCTCAAACGGATTAGTATCCTCTATATTAGTATTAATCGATTCTTGATAACTTAAGAGCGATGGTGAATAGTCCTTATCATGTTCAAGTAAAAGTCCTGCCATATATTCAGCTACAATATCTGTCTGAGCAACTGACAGAGGATATTCTTTCATACATCCAGACAAGGATATGGCAAAGATACATATAAGTAATAACAAAAGCTTTTTCACCTGTCTAGCCTCCAATCCTCAAGTATAAAATGTAACGCAATAATAACACTACAATTATAATTCTAGCATTAATTATCTATTTCAGCAACTAAAAATAGACAAATTATAAGGATCTTATATCAAGTTCAAACCAAAACTCGACACCAAATGAATGGTTTATCACACCACACTCCTTGTTATGGGTATTCATAATTGCCTTAACGATAGATAAGCCAATACCATTACCACCGTACTCTCTGGTCCTTGCCTTATCAACCTTATAGAATTTTATCCATATCTTATCAAGCTCGTCCTCAGGTATGGTCTCACCGGTATTAAAAACTGCTACTCTTAAGACATCTTCCCTACGGATTAACTTAATCTCAATTATTTTTTGCCCGCTAACATGGTTTAGTGCATTACTGATATAGTTTGATATTACCTGTTGAATTAAATACTCATCAGCCCATACATAGATTGGCTCTTTTTCTTCAAAACGCAGAGTTACACCCTTCTGCTTAAAAAGAATCTCTGTAGCCATAAGTTCAGAGTTAATTATTTGAACTATATCAAATCGTTCAAAATTCGGCTGACTACTTCCAAATTCCAGTTCATTTAGATTTAGAAGTTTTTTCACAATCTCATTCATTTTGTTTGCCTCGTCCAAGATTACCTCACAGTAAAAATCTCGATTCTCCTCATCCTCGTGAACATTTTCGATTAATCCTTCTGCATATCCCTGAATTAATGATATAGGTGTCTTAAGCTCATGGGATACATTAGATAAAAACTCTTTACGTATTTCATCAATTTCTATCTTTTTTTGTATATCACTTTGTAGCTCATTATTGGCTTTTTTTAATTCAGAGATAGTGTTTTCAAGCTTTTCCGACAAGGTATTTAAACTATTACCTAATTCTCCTATCTCATCTTTATATTTAACTGGATATTTTACATCAAAATCTAAGTCTGAAATTCTCTTTGCAATATTGGCCATCTCATGAATGGGCTTGGTAAACCTACTACTAACTACAAACATTGCAATAATACCTATAACTACAGCAGCAAGCCCAATATAAGCTAGAAACTGATTAGCTAGGGTAACACTTTCCTGAATGCTTTCAAAATTTGACCTTAAAAAAACCACCCTATTATCTTCTAACAGACCAAATAAGTCTACATAATTTGCATCTAAGTGATTGTCATAAAGCCTATATATTATATAATTATCTTTCTCATCTATTACAGTTCTATCAACCTGGTCAATATCACCACTCATATAGTTTTTTATTAATAGCTGGACCTGTGTGTTTTCCCTTTCACCAAAGTCTTTAGGATGAGGATAACTTGACAGGGGGGCTCCAGCAAATGACATAATAACATATACATTGACATTATTATTTGAGGATAACCTTTCTATTAATAAGGTATCCTCCTCGGATAGAAAAAGCTCATCTCTATTTCTGGCATAAATATCCTCTACTTGATAAAATACATCTGCTATTTGGTCAACCTTACAGTGCAGATAATAATCTGATAAAAATGTACGGTTAATAAACCATGTAATAAAAATAGTAAATGATATCAATACAGTTAACAATATTGCCAGCTTAAATCTTATGGAATGCTTCATTAATCCACCTCAAACTTATATCCAAGACCCCAAATGGTTTTTATATATTTACCCTTATCTCCCATCTTACTTCTTAGTTTTTTTACATGAGTATCAATAGTTCTTGCATCCCCAAAATAATCATAATTCCATACATTATTAAGGATCTTTTCCCTAGACAGAGCCACTCCCTTGTTCATAATAAAATAGGTTAGTAATTCAAATTCCTTATAACTCAAATCAACCGAGACACCGTCAACCTTTAATTGATGAGCTGCCTTATCAAGGGTTATAGCTCCTATTTCAATTACTTCTTCATCAATAGCAGATGTTCTACGAAGTACAGCCTCTACCCTAGCCACTAGTATCTTAGGACTGAAGGGCTTTGATATATATTCATCAACTCCTAGCTCAAAGCCTAGAAGCTCATCCTTTTCATCACTCTTGGCTGTTAACATTATAATTGGCACATCCGAATACTGCCTTATTTCTCTACAAACCTGCCATCCATCTAGCTTAGGCATCATTATATCTAGAATAATAAGTGCTATACCCTTATTAGAGAAAAAAATATCTAGGGCCTGCTCACCATTTTCAGCTTCAACAACTTCATAATTACTCCTTACTAAGAAATCTTTAACAAGCTTTCTCATCCTACTTTCATCATCAACGACTAATATTTTAAGCTTTTCCATTTGGCACCTCCTATTTTTTTCATAATCATATTAACAAATACCTATGACTAAAGTGTGAATTAATATCTATAATAAATATCTATCAAATCTTATACATTTCCTCTTCTTTTGATTTTACTATTCACAAAAGCTAAAATCAATAGTTGCCATCTGTTAATCTCAAGTATTAAACATTTACTTAGCTTTTGCGAAAAGCAAAAAGCTCGATTTATTAAAATCGAGCTCATCTACTATGTATACTCCAGTAATATCTGTAGACATCACTGAAGTAGTTTAAATTCATATATATTATCTAATATACTGTAACCAACCTTTTCATAAGCGCATTTTGATAGCACATTATCCTTATCAACAAATAGGGTACAGAATTCATAGCCTTCTTCTAGGTAGTTTTTGCTGATATTATATATATTAGCAACTGCATATCCCATACCTCTATATTCCTCAGGTGTATATACATAGCTAATAGCAATCCCATGAACAAGCTCTCTTGTAGTTGCAGCCATGGATACCACTGTTTCATCAGGGTTTTCAAACACATATAGCTTATTATAATTAATTAATCTACTAATCTTAACAATTGCAGATTCATAATCAATTTCCTTAGCCAATGCTTCAATCTGAAATTGAACCATCCAATCAGTTAACAGCTTCACCTCATTAGGAATTGCTAGCCTTGTTGTACCTTCTATATGTTTTATTTCATTTACCTGTCTTATCTCCATGATATCCATTGCCATTCTTTTTATAAAGGTACCTTCAACAGTTTTTTCATATTGTTCTATAAAGGCCTTACACACCTCTTCCTTTGCATTCAATCCTTCTAACAGTATATGGTTTTTGCTAATATAGTCCGCTAAAAACCTTGCCGCCTCGAGAATATCCATGTAATCATTTTGAATATAGATTGATAGATTACGAGATGGAACATTACTAAAATGTAATATAATTGAACCCTCGTCCATCACAACACCAAACAGGCTCTTTATGGACTCTGTTCTCTGACTTGCTTGGTATGCATCATACAATACTAATTGACTAGATGCCTCCCGTTCCAAAAGCATTGCCTTGTTGTCCAATAAATAAGCGTTAGCATTTTCATATACCTTGACTTCCATGATATTTCCTTCTTTCTATGAGGTTACTCTAAGTAAAATCCTAACCATATTAATAATTTTCCCCATCTGTTGCATTTTAAACTATAATTTATAGGATGATGGCATATCATCAATACTATTATATATTATACTATTATTATACATATTTTGTAAATATGTATAATAATATATAAATGAAGAGCCAATGAAATTAATATGCTTTCCACCGGCTACATCACTTATACTATTTATCTTTTATTTCTGATTTCTTTTTTAGTAAGCTAGCAACAGTTCCTCCTATAATCGCTAGTCCTCCTACAACTATTACTACTATGCTAGCAGCGGGCAGTCCCTTATCATCAGTTTCTATATCCTTAGCTGATGTAACCTCTACTATATCAGCCTGGGTGGAGTTTAATAATTCACCTTCAGTTTCTAGATTATCATCATAGGTTAGGTCATCTACAAGGCCGGTCTGTGATATGGTGTCAGATATTACCGCATCTATCTCAATACCATCTAAGCCAGGCTCATCTATAGATTCTATTTGAATACCAATGTCCCTACCATCATCAACCATATAGTCTCTTTTATCCCTCTCATCTGTTTCATCGATTAATTTCATATCTGTAGCTATATCAGAGATTGGTGCATCCTCGCCCATATCCATAACCACAGATGATGCATTATCGGCTGCTACCGGTTCAGAAATGTTCATAGCCTCCTCAGGACTAGTATATAGAATCACATCTTCATGGCCCACTACCTTAACTAACTCCTTACCAAAAATCCTATATAAAGAGTCTGCATTTTCCTTGCTATATGGGTTAATACCAACTTCAACATAAGTATCAGATACTCCAGTATATATAATATCAAAGGCCAATTTATCATTTTTCTCAGAAGAAAGTCCGAATAAGTACGAATCTATCTCCTTTTGCTTTTCATATAGGTCACTATTCACAGATACAGTAGTTCCACCATAAGAAGGTAATGAGCCCGCTCCTAATTCATTTGCAAAAGCAATCCCAGTCTTACTAGCCCCTGTAATTAAGGCCGACATACATAAGCCCAATGTAGCTGCTTTTAATAAGTTTTTTCTAATCATATATATCCTCCAGTCTATTATTTGCGTTTACTTGCTTCTATAAATATTAGACGGAACTAGTAGTATTATAGTTTCAACTTTTTATCTGGTAAATTAAACCACCGCTTCTTCTCTATTTTTGTTTTTGCAAGCATATACATTAAGAGAAAGAATTAAATAGGAGGTATATATGGGGGATTCTCATACTTATAACACAATCTTACTAGAACATCAATTCTGGCTTCAGATTATGGGAGACCATTCAAGATTTATATTTTTCTCACTTGCTGCCAATGAAGTTGAATACCTACAAAGAGCACAAGACTTTATCATAGGCTTCGATCAACTTCTTGAGCAAAGCAGAGACCTAACTACAGAAAAGGAACTTGAGATAATAAACAAACAGGCATATCACCTATTACTACAGTTCAAAGATTTTAAACTCATACTACTTTCCTTAACCCTAAACTCTAAAATCAAAATTCACTTAAGCTCCTCATTTATCAATGATATGTTGAATGAACTAGAGGAATATATGAACATCTTATATGCCCTTAGTACAAAAGACAATCTGATATCCAGCCCCATCCATTACCACTTAATCTGGTTAAATGATGCAATGGGCCATGCAGGGTCTCTTACTGCTAATTTAGACTTTATTGAAAAGGACATGATTAACAAAAGTATATCTTATGAAATGGAATTTACAGATCTTTTTATTAAAGCTAATATCATGAAGGGGTTTTTGCGAACTCAGCTTGATAATTTCCCTTCCTTAAATAAACTAAACCAACAAGTTGAAAAAACAATTACTTCCTTCAAGACTTTCTTAGAGGACCTTAGAGATGAAAGAATAAATGGCCGTATACTAGGAACCCTATTTCCTCTAATGGCAGATCATATGGTAAGGGAAGAATGCTATTACTTATGGAAAATATCTCAAACTACTGGTCTGACTAAACGACTTGATTGTGAAATAGCTAGCCCAAGAATACAATAGAGATCTACATATTTTTAAATGAGCCCGAAAGGAGATAACATGGATTTTCAACAAAGCAGAACATATGCAAACCTACAAAACGCATATGAAAGAGAGCTTGTCCTTAGTACTTTATTTTCAATATATGGAGATATTGCCAGACAGGAAGGTTACCGTCAGATAGGAAATGTTTTTGATACTTTCCAGAGAAACAATAAGGAACATGCAAGAATATGGTTAAGGCGACTTAATGAAGGAAGTCTTCCTAATACCCAACAAGCCTTGGCATCAGCAACAGAAGCAGAATACGATACTGCAAACCAGTTTTATCGTGAATATGCTCGTATCGCCAATGAAGAAGGTTATTTTGAAATCGAATCCCTCTTCAATGGTATTGCTAATATCGACAGCAATCACGGCCTTCAATTAGAAACGCATTTAAATAATGTTCTACGAAACGAGGTCTTTTGCAAAGACCAACCACAACTATGGATATGTATGCAGTGTGGTAATATCATGAGTGGCCTATGCGCTCCGCTTACTTGCCCAGTATGTGGTTTTCCGCAAGGCTATTACCGATTGTATGATGTGGGATCCTAATGTGAATCTTCTTACTATGGGACCGTTTTTATGTAATAATTCCAACTTTCAATTACATAAAAAAGACTGTCCCAATATTGTGGTTTGGGACAGCCTAATCTTATACTAATTAGTTTTACTATTAAAATTTAATATTCTTAGTCTGTAAACAACTGTGACCAATAGATAACACCATTTGACTGATATACACCTATTCCGATTTTACCAAAACTACCATTGAGGATGTTTGCCCTATGTCCAGGTGAATTCATCCATCCCTTAACTACCTCCTGTGGTGAACGTTGACCATAGGCTATATTCTCACCAGCTGTCCTATATGAAACACCGTACTCCTTAAAAACACTTGAGAATTTACTTCCATTAGGTCTTGTGTGTGAAAAGGATACCTTAGTTTCTTGTGCACGCTTGTCAGCAGCTGCTTTTAAACTTGAATTTGTAGTCAGTGAAGACAATCCCGCCTTAGATCGCTCAATATTTACAAGTCTTAATACCTCGTCCGCAAAACTTTGATTACTGCCTGATACATCAGTGGATGGTGATGTTTCAGTTTTTGAAGGCTTTGTAGGGGCCTTTGTAGGAACTTTCGTTGGCTGAGGCTTATAGGTCTTCTCCTGGCTTCCCTTCTCTCCTACCATTGAAAGAACGTCCTTTAAGGAACTGATCTTATTAATATTATTTATATTGATATTCTTATACCCGTACTTTTGAAGCTTTTCAACCACTTCTTCTGTTGAGTTACAATTAGAAAAATCTATATTCTTATTTACATTTATGTTACTAGAATTAGACTTAAAGCCATTTGTATAATCAGAAGCATTATTTTTTCTATCCTTACTTGTAGAAGTACTTAAAGTATTACTATTTGTTTTATTATTTTCAACTTTAATTTTTTTCTTACTTGCCTGTTTATTAGTAGTTTTTTTCTTCTCTATCTTATCATTAGTTTTTACCGTGGCTTTATTATCCTTCTTATCTTCCTTTATATCTTTTTCTTCCTTTGTGCTTACTGTAGACTCCTCTATTATATCTTCTGCTTCAGGGGGATCTACTTCTACTTCGAATGCAGTATCTTCATTTTTCTTGCTTTCTTCTATATATTCTACATCTGTAGGTAGATTCTCTCTATCCTCCACTACTTCAGAATCTTGTATTAAGTCGATTTGCTCCACAGCTCTATCTATAACTGGTTTTTCATTAGATGCAAGTTGATTAGCTCCGATTGTACCAGCAACTGACAGTGCCATTGTACATAAGGTTACAATTATTATTCTCATACTTTATACCTCCATTTTGGTGTTTATCTCGCTGCTTCTTAAGGCTACCATAGTAGAATATCATCTTCAAGCGCTGAAAACTGGTATTTTGCCTAATTAATGGGATAATTCTTATGTTTTTTACCATTAATTTTTCTATATTATGCCTTAAAAATTACATGATAATTCCTTTACTAACCTCATTATAATCAATAAATACAGGATATATGCTTATTTGCTATAAATTGCAAGGCCTTATGAGTGACCCCTGAACTTTATAAAATTACAGCTACAATATCCAGGTTGTTTTGTTTCATATTTTTTAAAATAATGTTACAAAAATATTAATTATAACTTCTTATCATCCGTTTTTTAATAAAATTTTTCCTAATTATCGAATAAAAATTATAAATTGACTAAAAATATATAGTAGATGACATATAAACTTTATAATGAAAGGTGATTTTTATGGATAAGATTAATGATAATAATGCCACACCAGCAAAAAGAACTGGTGTTAAGAATGATGAGTCTCTTGATACAGGAAGGGATAAGAATAAGGATAGGGCTCATACTAGAACTCCAGAAATAGTACAACCTGACCCTGCAAGCGCTACACCAAATATTCCAGATGAAATGCCGGCCCGCCATATTAATTGATTCCAATCCACTATGACCCACTCCCATTCTGGACGATTAAGAAAGGGTTTTCCGTGAGCGAGCATCCTTAGCGAAGCATATATCATGTAATAGGATTAAGTTTCTATTACATGAAAAAGGATAAGTCCAAGGGGACTTATCCTTTAATATTATTCTTATTCAAAGTAATGTTTAACTATATATAATACATAGGACTAGAATCTTTCTTCAAATAGTCATCCGTAATATCTTTTAAAGTAAGCTTATTAACAAATGCAAACACCTTATCATCTATCTTATTCCATACATTTTCTCTTATATAACTCTCTATACGATTGCTAATAACCCCATCCTCCATGGGAACAACTGATAAGTCTCCCTCCAAGGCACGAAGTATCATACCCACAGTAATATCCTCTGGTCCTGTGGACAGGCTATAGCCTCCTTGAGCCCCTTTAATACTTTTTACCAATCCTGCTTTTCGAAGGGCTGAAAACACCTGCTCCAAATAACTTTTGGATATATCCTGTCTTTCTGCTATACTTGCTAATGGTACAAGCTCATTTTTTGAGTAAAGTGATAAGTCAATCATAGCACGTAGACCATATCTACCCTTTGTGGATACCTTCAAATCTATTACCTCCCTCCGATGTTACCAAACATAATCTATTACTCATATTCAAATATATTAATTGATTCAATAATTATTTGCTCTGCAGGAATTCCTGCTTGTTCATCTATCTTTTCAACCTTAGCTACTGCGTCTAGGATATCGTAGCCCTCATATACCTGTCCAAATACTGTATGAGATTTATATAGCCAGGGAGTGCCACCAACTTCTTTATATTTCCTAATTGCATCATCATTAAACTCTATACCATAATACATAGATATCATATCAAGCTCACTCTTATCATAGGTCTTTTCTGTTTGGACAATAAAGAACTGGCTACCATTAGTATTTGGGCCCGAATTGGCCATGCAAAGTGCTCCTCTGTAAGGATGTAAATTCTCTGCAAATTCGTCTTCAAAATCATCCCCCCATATACTTTGGCCACCACTACCTGTCCCCGTTGGATCTCCACCCTGTATCATAAAATCCTCTATAATCCTATGAAAAGTAAGACCATCATAATAACCATCCTTGGCATGAGTAATAAAATTTTCAACTGCTTTTGGCGCTTCTTTATTAAAAAACCTAACATAAATTGATCCAAAATCCATAATTTTAATTTCAGCAACAGTCTCTCCCTTCCCAGGCTCAGCAAATTGCTTATCAGACTTACCACAAGCAAACATCATAAAGACTGATGAAAATACTATAAAAAATAAAACTATTCTTTTCATTAAAACAATCCTCCAAATTAACTATAATCTTTACAGCTATTTCTTATAAAGTATATCATATTGACTTACATGTGCCAAGAAAAATGAAAAAACCATTTCATAAAACCTAAACACTGATTCCACTTTGGTTTTATGAAATGGTATATTTGTCTAAATGTTAATATTTATTCTAGGATTCCTCTTATTCCAAAACATTGTCCTTGCCAACAGGTAGTGCAAAAGCTAATATAATCCCTGCTATTGCAGCCAAAGCCAGTCCTGAAATACTTACTGTATCTGTAATAGGTATACTATCACAACCAATTCCCAACACAAAGATAATTGCAGCAATCATTAGATTTCTACTGTTTCCAAAGTTTAATTTAGAATTAACTAGGATTCGAACTCCAACGGAAGATATCATTCCATATAATACAATACTTATTCCTCCAGTTACCGGCCCAGGTATACTAGTAACAAGACCACCAAACTTACCTATTACTCCTAATACTATAGCAATACAGGCAGCTATTCTTATAACAGCAGGGTCATAATTCTTGGTTACTGCAAGAACACCTGTATTCTCACTATAAGTAGTATTTGCAGGTCCACCAAGCAATCCAGCCCAGGCAGTTGCTATACCATCTCCCATGAGCGTCCTATGCACTCCTGGATCCTCCATAAAGTTCTTACCACAAACAGCACTATTAGTAGTTACATCTCCCACATGCTCAATCAAGGTAACTAAAGCTATTGGAGCTATTGCTAGTATTGCATCCAGTTTAAAGCTTGGAAGTAATAATAATTGATCAATAATATTCGAATCCATAAAGGAAAAAAACTCTGCATTCTTTACAGGTTCTAAATTCACAAGTCCCAAAGGAATACATACCAGATATCCGGCAATAATGGCAAATAGGATAGGCATCAAGTTATATATGCCCTTAGCAAAAACTGATATACCAACGCAAACTGCCAACACAACAAGAGTAACTAAGACTGCCTTAAAACTAAAGAAGCTATTTCCAAACTCATCTTGTAAATAGAAAGCGCTATTTATAGCAACACTGCTTAGTCGCAAACCGATAACAATAATAATAGGTCCTGTTACGATAGGAGGTAGTAATTTGTTTACCTTCTCATAGCCAACAAGCTTAATTATAAATGCAAAAACGACATATACCAGACCTGCTACAATAATACCACCCTTTACTGCTGCCAGTTTAGGAAGAAAATCAGGATCACCTATTCTGGAGTTACCTATAACTGCAATTATTCCCACCATAAATGCAAAACTTGAACCTAAAAAAACAGGAACCTTCTTTTTTGTTATCAAATGGAATAATAAGGTTCCTGTTCCTGCACAAAATAGTGTGATTGATGTATCAAGCCCTGTCAATGCTGGCACCAATACAGTTGCACCAAACATAGCCAATACATGCTGAAGACCAAGTATGATTTTCTTGCGTAGTGTTTTCTCTCCCATATCTTTCTCCTTTGATTAGATTTATTAAAGTGTAAAGTTTTTTAACCTTATTTATAATACTGTATTTCCATATATAAATCAATAGAAATAACAAATTTTCTTCTTCTGGCAGAACAATAAAAACACCTACTATGATTTATATTATGTAAGTGGACTTTATTCCAGTTACTAAACACCAATCATAGTAGGTGAACTTTTATGGATGAGCTTTATGGAGATTAGTAGTCTCCTAAATAATAATATCTTTTACTACTTATTTGCTTTACTACTTAAGAATGGATAGTACAACAAAGTTTAAGATGAATAATGCTGTAGCAACCCATAATACTGGTGTGATTTCCTTCGATTTACCCTTAGCAAGTTTAACTAGGCAAAAGAATATGAAACCTCCTGCAATACCCGTAGAAATACTATAAGCAAATCCCATAAATATGGTAGCAAAGAAAGCTGGAATTGCCTCCTCTAAATCTGGCCAATTAATTTCCTTAAATGAAGCTAGCATCATTATTCCAACTGCGATTAAGGCTGGTGCAGTAGCTTGCACAGGTACAATACCTACAACAGGATAAAGAGGAATACTCAATGCAAATAATAAAGCAGTTACAACTGAGGTTAAACCAGTACGTCCACCTGCTTCAATACCTGCAGCACTTTCAACATATGTTGTGGTATTCGAAGTTCCAAAAACAGCACCAATACTAGTTGCTATTGAATCTGCAAATAATGCCTTGTCCATCTTGGATTTAAAACCACTACTCTCCTGAAGTGCCTTTTCATCAGCCTCATCAAATATACCAGTTCTTTTACCGGTTCCAATAAAGGTTCCAATGGTATCAAAAGTATCGGATAGACTGAAAGCAAAGATAGTCATAATAACTGTAGGTAGCTTTGATGTATCAGAAAATAAGGATTGAATACCAGGATTTCCAAAAGCAGCACCAAAGGTTGTTCCTAAGCCTTTAAAAGAATCACCTACTGTTGAAAAATCTATAACAGACAGATCCACAATACCCATAGGAATACCGATTAATGTTGTGAGAATAATACCAATAAAGATAGCTCCCTTTACTTTCATTATTAAAAGAAGAAATGTTATAATAATTCCAACTAAAGATAAGATAACTGCCCAGCTATTGAACTCAACTAACTCTGGAACTATACTGCTATCTGCTATTACTGTACCACTGTCCAATACTATATTCTTGCCAGGATCGGATGTAAATCTTAAAAGCCCAGCGTTCTTTATTCCTATATAAGCGATAAATACCCCAATACCTCCACCAATCGCATGTTGAAGACTTTCAGGAATGGCCTTAATTATTAATTTACGAATTTTTGTTACGGTAATTAAAATATTGATTGCTCCACATAGGAATACCATAGCTAAGGCTTCTTCCCAGGTAAACCCAAGCATAAACACTACTGTGTAAACAAAAAATGCATTTAGTCCCATACCAGGTGCCTGTGCGTAGGGTACATTTGCAAAAAGTCCCATAACCAATGTACCTATAATAGCTGCAATAATTGTGGCTAGAAAAACGCCACCATAAGGTACGCCTGCTTGTGATAACATCTGGGGGTTTACAAAGATAATGTAAGCCATAGCAAAGAATGTTGTAGCACCAGCAATAATCTCTCTTGAAACATTCGTTCCACTTTCCTTAAGCTTAAAAAACTTTTCCATATATATTCTCCTTTTTAGATATTTATATTTAGGAGATGTCCTAATTATGGAATCTCCCAGAAACCCATAATACGCCTTTCCAAATCTAGGTTATAGTATTTCAAAAACGTTCGCTCCCAAACATACCCTAGGGTATTATTCAGGAGCGCGTCGTTTAAGTAACTGGATGTCTCATCCAAAAAATTCATTAAAATCATACTCTTTATTATGGAATAATTGTATCAAATATTACCCCATTTTACAAGATAAGCACTTATTACTTGTACTAATTTGATTTATTAGGATTCACTATTCTCTTCTTTTTCGTTATCCTCAATCACCTTTTGCTGTACGTCTGAAGGTGCTTGCTCATATCTAGAGAACTCATAGGAATATTCTCCAATACCGCCTGTCATAGAGCGAAGGTCTGTAGAGTATCCATGTAATTCTGATAAAGGAATATCTGCGACAATCTCCTGCTTACCATCTACAGGGTTCATTCCTAATACACGACCCCTTCTCTTATTAAGGTCACCCATGACATCACCTGTGAATTTGTCAGGAACAACAACCTTCAAGGATACAATTGGCTCTAAGAGAACTGGAGATGCCTCCATAAAACCTTGTTTAAATGCTAATACCGTTGCCAATCTGAATGCCATCTCTGATGAATCTACAGGATGATAAGAACCATCTACCAATGTCGCTTTTAGGCCAACCACTGGATAGCCAGCTAATGGTCCCTTTAATACGCTGTCTGCAATACCCTTTTCAACTGCAGGAAAATAATTACGAGGAACAGCACCACCAAATATCTTTTCTTCAAATACAAATGCTGTCTCTAAATCACCTGATGGTTCAAATTCAATAACAACATCACCATATTGTCCATGGCCACCAGATTGCTTCTTATGCCTGCCACGTACACTTGATTTCTTACGAACAGTTTCGCGGTAAGGCACTCTTGGCTTCATGGTTTCAATTTCAACCTTATATCTAGACAAGAGCTTACTAACTGCCACATCTAGTTGCTGTTCACCTATTCCGTATAATAGAGCCTGACGGTTTTCATTATCATTAACAACCTTTAATGTAAGATCTTCATCCATAAGCTTAGCAAGAGCCTGAGATACCTTTTCATCGTCGCCCTTTTTCTTAGTCCTATAACGAAGATAGGTATAAGGAGTTGATACCTGGATAGGATCATATACTATAGGTGTAGATTTAGTGGCGAGAGTATCACCAGTAACTGTATCATTAAGCTTACCAAGAGCACCAATATCTCCTGCATGAAGCTCATTAACCTCCATTTGTTCCTTACCGCGTAAAATATAAATCTTATTAGTCTTCTCCTCTGCATCCTTGTTCACATTATATAGAGGGGTGTCATTCTTAAACACACCTGAACACACCTTAAACAAAGAGAACTTACCTATAAATGGGTCGACAATTGTCTTAAATACCCTAGCAGTAAAAGGCTTACTAGAGTCATAATCTGCAGAAAACTCTTCTCCTGTTTTGGTATTCTTACCGCTTATTTTAGACTTTGTGGGATCAGGGAAATATTTTTCAATTGCCTGCAAGAGCATTGAAGTACCCTGGGCATTAACACCAGAACCCATAAGAACTGGTACAACAGAACCATCTATAACATTAGTTCGAAGCGCCATAGAAATTTCCTCTTGAGTAAATTCTTCACCACTAAAATATTTATCCATTAGTTCTTCACTTGTTTCAGCTACTGCCTCAAGTAAAATCTCTCTAAACTTCGAAAGGTTTTCCATACTATATTCTGGAATATCACATTCCTCATAATCACTACCAGTTGTAAATCTTCTACCAGCCATCTTTACAACATTAACAAATCCTACGAATTTCTCATTTTCTCTAATTGGCTCGTGAAAAGGAGCAATCTTCTTACCATATAGTTCAGTTAATTCCTCTACTACTTCTCTAAAGCTTGCATTGTCCACGTCCATGTCAGTTACAAAGAATATTCTGGGCAAGTTATACTTTTCACAAAACTCCCAGGCCTTCATCGTACCTACCTCTACCCCCGATTTGGCTGATACAACGATAACAGCAGCATCTGCAACTGCTAATGCTTCTTCTACTTCGCCGACAAAATCAAAATAACCAGGTGTATCTAAAAAGTTGATTTTATACCCCTCGTATTCGATAGGTACAATCGTTGTGCTTATGGAGAATAATCTTTTTTGCTCTTCTTTATCATAGTCACTGATTGTATTCCCATCTTCCACCCTACCTTGACGATTAATAATTCCGGTTGTGTACGCCATGGCTTCGACCAGAGTGGTCTTGCCACAGCTACCGTGGCCTAACAAAACAACATTGCGGATCTTATCCGAAGTGTAAACCTTCATACCGTTTTCCTCCATTACATTATTTAGTAAGTAGTAGAATAATAACAAACTTTGTTATCATCCAACTTAACCTCTTAGTCTATTTTACTAAACAACTACCATGATTACAATAGCTTTATGGAATTATTAACGAAAAAATTGAAATGTTTTTGCCAATTCTTTTGCACTTTAAGCCGTAACGCTTTAAACAGGTGCAGTATTGACAAGGATATGTATTCAGAGTATAATCGATTGCAAGTAATAATAGGTAATTACGAAACCCTACTTTATAATCAAGTGTGAATTTTGCAGTTACCTATCAAGCAAAAACTTGAAAGGAGTTTTATCATGATTATTGTAATGAAGCCAAATGCCAAAGCAGAATCTATACAACAAGTTAAGTCCATAATTGAAGAAAAGGGCTTATATGCACATATATCCGATGGCCACCAGGTAACTATTATAGGTGTAGTCGGCGATAAAGCAATGCTTATGGATCAAAACCTAGAGATCTATGAGGATGTAGATAAGATTGTTCCTGTAACAGAAAGCTACAAGCTTGCCAATAAGAAGTTTCATCCTGAACCAACTAGGGTTCAAGTTGGAAATGTTACCATAGGTGGAGATACCACTGTAATTATGTCAGGTCCTTGTGCTGTAGAAAGTAGGCAACAACTACTTGCAACTGCCCACGCTATAAAAAAAGCAGGGGCCCAAATCCTTCGTGGAGGAGCTTATAAGCCAAGAACATCCCCTTATGCATTCCAAGGATTAGAGGAAGAGGGGCTATCCTATATGAAGGAAGCCAGAGAGGAAACAGGCCTACCAGTAATATGTGAGGTAACAAGCCTTGGTGCTATAGAATCTGCTGTAAAATATGTAGATATGCTACAGATAGGTGCAAGAAACATGCAGAATTTCTACCTCCTTAAGGAAGCAGGAAAAACAGGTGTTCCAGTACTACTAAAACGTGGACTCTCAGCCACCATCGATGAATGGCTAAATGCGGCTGAATACATTATTGCTGAAGGTAATCCCAATGTAGTACTTTGTGAACGTGGAATCCGAACCTTCGAGACTGCCACCAGAAATACTTTAGACATTAGCGCGGTCTCTGTTATAAAATCTAAAAGTCACCTACCAATAATAGTAGATCCTAGCCATGCTACAGGTGTAAGAGCTTATGTGAAATCACTTTCAATGGCGGCAGTAGCTGCTGGAGCAGACGGACTTATGATAGAAACCCATCCTGATCCTTCCAACGCCTTAAGTGATGGTCCTCAATCTCTAACCTTTGAGCAATTTGAAGACCTAACAAATGAGCTTGTTCCACTTGTTAAATTAATGGGCAAAAGACTATAATAATATAAAATAATTCAAGATAATTTACAAATAGATAGTTGGAGGATGAGTAATATATGAAGGATAATGAATGTGACTTTATCAATAGCAAGATTAATACTATAGGATTTATAGGCTTTGGACTAATCGGGGGATCAATAGCTAGGGCAATTAAGTCCATTTATCCTAAAACCCTTGTATACGCCTATAATTATCATAAGAATCCTCCCAGTGGCGATTTAAAGGAAGCCCTATCAGATGGAATACTTGATCATGTAACAGATAATCTTACAGAAGGCTTTTCAGACTGCGATATTATCTTTCTATGTGCCCCAGTTTTGGCTAATATCTTATATTTGGCCAAACTAAAGCCCATAATAAAGCCCTCATGTATTATAACTGATGTAGGTAGTGTAAAAGGTAATATCCATGAAGCAGTATATGAATTAGGGATGGAAGAGGTCTTTATAGGAGGTCACCCTATGACAGGCTCTGAAAAAACAGGATATAGCAACTCCTATGCCATCCTATTAGAGAATGCTTATTATATCCTTACGCCAACTGATAAAACACCAAGTGAAAAACTTAATACTCTAAATAAGCTTGTAAAAATAATAGGATCAATTCCTATTATCTTGGGCCCATATGAGCATGATGAAATTACGGCCGCAATTAGTCACCTTCCCCATATCATTGCTGCTCAACTGGTTAACCTTATAAGAGAATCCGACGATGATTCTGAAATAATGAAACAGCTAGCTGCTGGAGGTTTTAAGGATATAACAAGAATTGCCTCATCCTCTCCTGAAATGTGGCAAAACATTTGTCTAACCAATTCCAAGGTGATTAAAAGTATTCTAGATCGTTATATCAACGCCTTACAGCTTGCTTCCGATGCCTTACTACAAATGAATGGAGATTATCTATATCAAATGTTTGATAGGGCTGGAGAGTACCGAAATAGTATTCCAAATAAATCACTTGGCCTTATTCACAGGATATTTGAAATATATCTGGATGTTATAGATGAAACAGGAGCTATAGCAAGTATAGCCAGTCTACTTGCTGACAATCAGATAAGCATAAAAAATATTGGAATTATTCATAACAGAGAATTTCAAGAGGGGGTCCTTCATATTGAATTTTATGACGAATCCTCTGAAGAAGCCGCAAAAGCATTACTAACTAAGCACAATTACCATATATATGATAGATAATTAATACCATAAGTGGTTGATTATATATCTAATGTTTTGAGGAGAATAGATATGATTATTAAAAAAAGTGGTCCATTAAAGGGAAGTGTAACCGTTCCAGGAGATAAGTCAATATCTCATAGAGCTATCATGCTGGGGTCACTAGCCCAAGGAAAAACAGAAGTAGACCATTTCCTATTAGGAGATGATTGCCTTTCAACTATCACATGTTTTAGGAAACTCAGTATTCCTATTGAACTTGATGCTAATAATCGTAGGGTAACCATACATGGTAAAGGCTTAGATGGTCTTTTGCCTCCAAAGGATATACTTGATGTAGGCAACAGCGGTACCACTATAAGACTCTTATCGGGCATTTTGTCAGGACAGAAGTTTAAATCTACAATAACTGGTGATGCCTCTATTAGACAGCGGCCTATGGGAAGAATTCTTACTCCATTAAGGCAGATGGGGGCAGATATAGAAAGCGTAAATTCTAATGGATGCGCTCCTTTAAAAATAAATACCTCTAATAATATTAAGACAGAGGATAAGAATTTAAGAAGGAAAGCAAATGGACTTAAGGCTACTCATTATAACTCACCAGTAGCCTCAGCACAGGTTAAGTCTTCTATCCTTCTTGCAGGTCTATATGCTGATGGAGAAACCAAGGTTACCGAACCATTTGTTTCTAGGAACCACACAGAACTCATGCTTTCTGAATTTGGAGGCCAGGTAACTGTATCTGACAACACAGTTTCCATCCAACCCAGACCAAGACTTACAAGCAGAAAAGTTACTATCCCAGGAGATATCTCATCTGCTGCATACTTTATAGTTGCCGCCTTGATAGTAGCAAACTCTGAGCTTTTAATTAAAAATGTAGGTATTAATCCGACTCGTGACGGTATACTTCATGTATGTCATATGATGGGGGCAGATATAAGACTTGAGAACATCAAAAATGATGGAGGCGAAAGGTCAGCAGATATCCTTGTTAAGCATAGCAATCTTAAAGGAATAGAAATCAGCGGAAGTATCATTCCAAGCTTAATTGACGAAATCCCAATAATTGCTGTACTCTCCTGCTTTGCTGAAGGAAAAACAGTTATAAAAGATGCTGAAGAATTGAAAGTCAAAGAATCTAACCGCATAGAAGTTATGGTAAATAACCTAACTAATATGGGTGCTGATATTACAGCAACCGAAGATGGAATGATTATTAATGGAGGAAGACCTCTTCATGGTGCTGATATCGACAGTAAATTAGACCATAGAATAGCCATGTCTTTTGCAGTTGCAGGGCTGGCTGCTGATGGTGAAACTAATATCCTTGATCCAGAATGTGTAGCAGTTTCTTACCCAGACTTTTTTGAAGATTTGTTGGGTAAATCAAAGCTTTAAGGCCCTTTACTAACTTCCATCTATGCAATTAATCAAATATATTTCAAAATATAAAGCAATATAAATCAATCATAAATTCGGTGCCAAGCATTGGTTCATTGTACGCCATGCTTGGCATTTATATTATCAAATTCCCATAAAGTAATTATTTATTCAAATTGAGAATGATATAAACTATAATAAAATCCCTTCATCTCAATAAGCTCCTTGTGAGTTCCCTGTTCGACAACATCTCCCTGGTCTAAAACAAGTATATTGTCAGCCCCTTGGATAGTTGAAAGTCTATGGGCGATGACAAAACAAGTCTTATTCTCCATCAACTTTCTCATAGCCTTTTGTATCTTTATTTCAGTTCTGGTATCTACATTTGACGTGGCTTCATCTAGAATCAGCATCTTGGCATCCAGTAGCATCGCCCTTGCTATGGTAAAAAGCTGCTTTTGCCCTTTGGATATATTCATACCATCCTCATTGATTATGGTATCGTAACCATCAGGAAGGCGTTTAATATATGAATGAATACCTGCCATTTTAGTAGCCTCAACAACCTCTTCCATGGTGGCATTCTCTTTCCCGTAAGCAATATTATCAAAAATCGTCCCAGTAAATAACCAGGTATCCTGCAATACCATGGCATAGGCTTTACGAAGGCTCTTTCTTGTTGCATCTCTGGTTTCAACATCATCAATCTTAATAGTACCATCCCACACATCATAAAACCTCATTAAAAGATTAATTATTGTTGTCTTTCCAGCCCCTGTATGCCCCACTATAGCTATTAAGTTCCCTGGCACAGCATGCAAGAACAAATTATTTATAATAGTTTTATCAGGAAGATACCCAAAAGATACTCCCTTTATATTTACATCACCCTTTATATTAACCAGATCTACAGCATCCTCTTTATCAGCTATTTCAGGCCTCTCATCCATCAGCTTAAACACTCTCTCCGCCGCTGCCATAGCAGACTGCAACTCACTAATAATATTAGCTGTTTCATTAATAGGACCTGAGAATTTACGACTATATTGCACAAAGGAGGATATATTTCCCAAAGTCATTCTTCCCATCAAGTAGAGCACAGCTCCAAATACAGTTATCAAAGATAAGGATAGGTTGTTGATAAATCCTACCGTTGGTCCAGTAACACTACCATAATACTCTGCTTGATAATAGGCATCCACAGTCTCAGCATTAATTTTATCAAATCTGTCCATAACAGAATCCTCAGCCGCATAAGCTTTGATAGTCATTTGGCCAGACACCATTTCCTCAACAAAACCATTAAGCTCTCCTAACTTTGCAGACCTTTTTCGAAATAAAGGCTTAACCTTTCTAGCCATATATCTTGTGTAAAATAATGATAAAGGTATGGTAATAAACATAACAAGAACTAGAGTGGGTGAAATAATAACCATCATAATCAAGGATCCTACCACTGTAATTGTACTTGCACATATTTGAATTATATCTGATGATAAAGATGTATTAATAGTATCAATATCATATGAAAATTTACTGATAATATCCCCAACTTGATTCCTATCATAGTAACTAATAGGAAGCTCTACCAGTTTGTTAAATACATCCTCTCTCATCTTACTTATAATCTTCTGACTTAGGTTTATCATAAGCACTGATAGTAAGTAAGATAATATAGAAGATACTATATAAAATATAAGCATCCAACCTGCATAGTAAAACACTGTCTCAAATACTACCATACCCTTACCAGGCTCAATAGCATCTATGGCAAATCCAGATAGCATAGGTCCGATAAGTGCAAAAACATTACTTCCAATGGTAAGAAGTATAGCGGCAATCAAATAGAATTTATAATGTGAAATATAATGCCAAAGGCCCAAAAGTACGTACTTTATATCCCTTGGCCTATCATTCTTCTCGCTTATTCTAGCTGGTCCTCCACCAGTCCTAGCCATATCCTCTGACCTCATTTCGTCTATTTATTTCTATAGTTTTTAAATATTACAATCATTTTCAAATATCCCTAGTAACACGGCTGTTATCTATAGTTCAAATTGTGAGTGATAAATTTCCTTATATACATCACTAGTCTCAAGCAAGTCATCATGACTCCCATAGCCAGCCATTTGCCCATCCTCAAGCACTAATATATTATCAAGCTGCATTACCGAGCTTATTCTCTGGGCTATTATAATACTTGTTGTCTCTTTATGATTCTCCCTAATTGCCTTTCTCAGCATAGAATCCGTCTTATAATCTAAGGCGCTAGAAGAATCATCAAGGACAAGAATTTCAGGATCTCCAGCCAGTGCTCTAGATATTAATAGCCTCTGCTTCTGACCTCCACTTAGGTTACTTCCTTTAATAGCAAGCTCAAAATCCAATCTTTGGTTATACTGCTTTATAAAAGAAGATGCCTGAGCATCTATGCTTGCATCATTAACTTCATTTTCAGAAAAACCTCTGCCAATATTAATATTCTCATAGATAGTATCAGCAAATAAGACATCATTCTGAAATGCTACTCCAAATTTCTTTCTAAGCTCTTGTTTATTAAAGCTTCTTATGTCTTGGCCATTAATCCTTATACTACCACTATCCACATCAAAAAAACGCATAAGTAAATGTATTAATGTGGTCTTACCAGAACCTGTTGAGCCAATAATACCTAGGCTCTCACCCTTCTTAATAGAAAAACTCACCTTATTAATACAAGGCTCTTTAGTATAAGAGAAGCTTACATTATCAAACTCTATGTGATAATCAGAAAAGCTAGGATCAATCTGAAGCTCTTCTAGATCCTCTTCAGTATCCAAAACCTCTTCTATACGGATAGCAGAGGCAGTAGCCCTAGATAACATAATAAAAATTCTTGTAATAGCCATAACTGCATGAAGCATGATCATAAAATATGATAGAAAAGCCACTATTTTTCCAGGTTCTGATACACCGCTATTAACCCTGTAGGCACCCATAATAACAACCATGGTAAGCCCTATATTAAGCAATAAATTCATAGTTGGATTTGTAACAGCCATTAATCTACCAGCGACTAACTCCTTATCCACAACATCCTGATTAACAATAGCGAACCTGCTTTTCTCATATTCTGTCTTTGATAAGGCCTTTATAACCCTAGCACCAGTAACGTTTTCTCTCACAACTCTGGTCATTTTGTCTGCTGATTCTTGAAGTTTACCGTACATAGGGATACCTTTTTTTGATACCATATATACTATGATGATCAAAAACGGTAAGACTCCTACTAGAATCAAAGTTAGTACCGGTTCTAGCGTACTGGTTATAATTATACCCCCAACTAATATAATAGGTGCTCTTACTCCAATTCTTTGCATCATACCTATCATATGGTGAATGTTATAGGTATCTGTAGTCATTCGAGCTTCAAGAGAGGGTATAGTAAAATAGTTAAGTTGTCTTCCAGAAAGATTTAGTACTTTCTCAAACAGATCATGGCGAAGTCGCTCAGTGGTGTCTCTAGCCACCTTGGCTGCCATACGATTTGCTATTATATTAAAGGTTCTTGCTCCTATAGACAGGGCCACCATAACTAATCCCCATAATAAAATCAACTTAATATCATTTAGCGGAATAATATTATCTATAATGAAAGCCAGTACCCAAGGTAGACCAAGATCCATGAAGGTACCTAGTATCTTTATGGTTAATCCTATCCCCATCCTAAAATAATAGGGTTTTAAATATGTCAATACTCTCTTCAATCTAATACCTCCAAGTGATTGAATTTTAAAGAATCAAATATAATCTTATCATTCGTAATAAAGTGATGTCAAGTCGCCTGCTTATGTATCAATAGTATAACTTATCCCTGCTTGTCAATAATGATATATGATACAAGCAAATATCAAGGAAAAATAAGTAAGCACTCTACAAAACAGAAATATAGAGCGCTTACTTATTTTCTATTGTTTTTTAATTAATATAATCAATAATACTAGTAGTATATTAACTACATCCATCCAACACTTTGTTTATCTCTTCAACCCAGGTATCGTCATCTGTTGTAAAATAATCCATGAATTTTCCGAAGTTGCTACTTGCAACTATCGTATCATCATCAACGAACTTTTTTATTCTAATTAATATATCCCTATAATTTTCTCTGGATATCTGCCTAAAGATTTCCTCTCGTTGGTCACTCCTTGCTTTATAATTTGTAACTCCTGTACACTCTTCAATAATTGGAGCATTTATTTTCTTAGCTGGCGAATTTAATAAAATCTCTTTCCAATGAGTAATTATTATCTGCATAGTACACGGATTTCCGTATATAATTACCATTTCAGCAGCACCCTTGATACCATGAAAATCATCAATTTTATGTTTGATATCCATATACTGTTCATATGGTTTTTTATCCGTATCACAAAATATTAACACAATATCATATGTACCATTCTGATACTTATCTTGATATCTAGCAGGAATCATTCCATTTCCATCTGCATTTTCTAGTCTAATAGCATACTTTCTATTCCAAACATCCAGTTTCTTTAATTTATCTAAATATTCTTATTCCTCAGAACCTTCACATATAATACAAATTCTTATTTGCTGCAATATTGGAGGGAGTCTATTCTTCATACTCATTTACCTCCTTTTTATTGCCTTTGATATCAAGTAAAGAGTATATTAATTCAGGATCTGGTAAGGCACCTAATGCACCATTACGATACTTCTCCCTAATATCCGTTGTATCGCGGACACCATCTTGTGCTGTGAAGTCCGCTAAAGAATATACATATACGCTTTCTTTATCCTTATGAACAAACCAAATCTGTTCTTTACGAAATATTTTTTTACAGTCTATCAAGCTAATATCATGAACTGTGAAAATAAGCTGTGCATCCTTGTTTAGCTCATTATTAAACATCGCAACAATCGCCCTTGTGAGTTTGAAGTGAATACTACTGTCCAATTCATCAACTACAAGAATTCTTCCATGCTCAATTCCCTCAATAATATAACTTGCAAGCGCCGCTATTTTTTTTGTTCCAGTTGAATCAAACAACAAGCTAGGTACTTTAACTCCTTTATAAGTAGATACTAACCGGATTTGATCCATAATATTCTCAGGAATATCCAGCACCTTTTCTTCTGGCTTATCTTTACCTTTTTCTAACTCTAGATTAATACTATCCATATCAACATACTCGAAATTATCCATATACAAATCAGCATTTTTTATAAATGAAGTGATTTTTTCTTGCATACTATTTCTATTCTTCATAAGCTCTATTGTTTTATTTAAGGGAATATTGTTCATATTAATTATATCAATATTTAATGCAAAACTAGACATAATTTGCTTCATCTCTTCAAGTCTTCTGAATTTATTTGTATCTACCAGATAAATCAAAATATTATTTTGTGCTAGTAGAGGCATCAGATGAGACATTTCAATATCAATACAAGAGTATTCACCTTTTTCATTATCTTTTAAAAGCCAAATTTCTTCTTTTATGTTTCCATATTGATCTTTATATATTTGCATAAACTTTTCATATAAATATTCTTTCTTAGCTTCATTATATTTAAAATCATAAGAAAACTCTCTGCCTTCATATAAAAAAGTAACTCCCAGCTCATATATTGGATTATCAGTAAACATATTTGTTATAGCACCAGATTTTTTATTTAGAAGCACATTACGAATTGCACGAATACACTTCACCAAACAAGTCTTTCCAGCATTATTTGCTCCGTATATTCCTGCAACTTTTAAAATATTTATATTGTTTTCTCTGTGTACATTTGTTGAAAACTTTTTATATCTCATATCAGCTTTCATAGAAAATTCAATCTGATTAATAAAAGCAAATACATTTTTTGCTCTAATTTCTATTATCATAGTAACCCCTCCATAAAATTACATGTTATCTTTATTATAACAGATAATATTTTTTGTGCAATATTTTTTCATTAAAAATATTGCACTTATTTATGAATATTTCTAAATGCATTTGATAACATCAGCTTAATTCGGTTTAGCTGATTTACTGTAGATATTCCAGGGTCATAATCTATAGGTACAATATTAGCAAAAGGATAGAGATCTTTAATAGGCTTAATCATACCTTTTCCTGCAACATGGTTGGGTAGGCAGGCTAGAGGCTGTACACAGATAATATTTTCAGCTCCCTGCTTAATAAACTCAATCATTTCTGCGGCGACAAGCCAACCTTCTCCTGTCTGATTTCCAAGGGAAAGTATATTAGATGCCATATCTGCCAGCTCACCTATAGGAGTGGGAGGATGAAATCTTTTACTCCTTTCAAGCTCCCTAGCCATTACTTTACGAAAACCCTCCATATAATTTCCTGCTATATTACCAAGTCTCATGTTTAATTTCTTCCCGGCAAGATACTGGTATCTGAATCGTGCATTATAAGAAGAATATAAGAGATAATCCATAAGATCAGGTACAACCGCCTCCGCTCCTTCCTCTTCAATGATGCTAACTATGTCATTGTTAGCAGTCGGATGGTACTTTAAAAGTATTTCTCCTACCACTGCCACTCTGGGCTTCTTAATTTCCTTTAGCTCTAACCTGTCAAAGTCTTTTATTATAGCTTTGATATTTGATTTAAACACCCTATAGCTACAATCTCTTACATTATCCTTAGCAATTTCCATCCATTTTCTAAATAATATATTGGCTGAGTCTGGAAACTGCTCATAGGGTCTCGTCCTATATAGAACTCGCATAAATAAATCTCCGTAAACAAGTGCCATCAGACACCTGTTTAATAAGCCAATAGAGTATCTAAAGCCTGGTTGTTTTTCTAGACCCACAGTATTGACAGAAATTATAGGCACCATAGGAAAACCAGCCTGCTCAAGCCCAAGCTTTATGAGGGCAAGATAATTTGTTGCCCTACAGCCTCCTCCACTTTGGGTAATTATTACTGATGTTGTGTCAGGATTATAGATTCCTGATTTTAATGCTTGTATAATCTGGCCCACCATAATTATTGCTGGATAGCAGGCATCATTATTGACATATTTCAAACCCTCATCTACAGCTGTTTTATCCATGGCAGGAAGAACCTCTAGCTTGTATCCACTCATTCTTGCTGCTTCCCTTATTAATTCAAAATGTATGGGTGCCATTTGTGGAGCAAGTATTGTATGGCTACTACGCATACTCTTAGTAAATATAGGCCTATTATAGGATGACTCATCTTTCATAGGACTATAACCATTTCGCTCCCTCTCCTCCATTGCTGCCAAAAGTGAACGAATTCTTATCCTAGCAGGTCCTAGATTGTTACCTTCATCAATCTTCAGCATTGTATACATCTTTCCTCTAGAAGAAAGTATTTCACTAATCTGATCTGAGGTTACGGCATCAAGTCCACATCCAAAGGAGTTTAACTGAATCAACTCCAATGATGGCTCAATACTTGCTAGGTAGGCAGCCCTATAAAGCCTAGAATTATAGGTCCACTGATCAACTACACGTAAATTAAAATCAAATTCAGCTATATGACCTATACTATCCTCCGTAAGGACAGCCAATCCGTATGATGAAATAAGCTCTGCAATTCCATGGTTAATCTCAGGATCAACATGATAAGGCTTACCGCAAAGTATTATCCCTTTCTTATTGTTGGTCTTAATAAGTTTAAAAGCCTCTTCTCCCTTATTCCTGATATCCTTCTTATATTGCTCTCTCTCTTTACTAGCCGCTATTACAGCCTCCCTGGCCTCCTTTATACTTACTTTGTAATCCCTAAATTCCTCAACAATTCTTTTTGCCAATACTTTTTCGTTATCAAGAGATAAAAAAGGTGCAATAAACCTTACCTGACCATTTTTTATTTCATCTATATTATTTTTAATTAGCTCAGGATAGGAAATAACAACAGGGCAATTATAATGGTTATGGGCACTCTTATATTCCTTCTTCTCATATACAACTGAAGGATAGAAGATAGTATCCACTCCTTGGTCTATTAAGCTATAGATATGGCCATGGCATAGCTTAGCAGGATAGCAGGTGGATTCTGAAGGAATTGTCTCTAATCCTCTTTCATATATATTCTTACTTGAAGCTGGTGAAAGTATTACCCTAAAGCCTAAGGAGGTCAGAAGAGTAAACCAGAAGGGGTAATTCTCATACATATTAAGAACCCTAGGAATTCCTATAAGACCTCGTCTTGCCTGAGATAGGGAAACAGGTCGGTATTTAAAGGTTCTACGATACTTATAATCGTATAGATTAGGAAGTCTTTCTTCTTTCCTAATTTCTTGACCACTTCCTCTTTCACATCTATTACCGCTTATAAAACTCTCCCCATTAGAAAATTTATTAATAGTTAACAAACAGTGGTTAGTACATTTATCACATCTTCTACTAGAAGTATTCATACTAAATTCTATAAGGGCATCCTTAGTCAATAATGAAGAAGTCTTATTGTCCATTTCATGGTCCTTAGAATAAAGAGCTGCACCATAAGCCCCCATTAGGCCTGATATCTCTGGACGAATAACCTTTCTGTCCAATATAAGCTCTATAGCACGAAGCAGGGCATCATTATAGAAGCTACCTCCCTGTACTACAATTTTCTCTCCAAGCTCCTTTTCATTTCTTAGCTTAATCACCTTATAAAGAGCATTTTTTATAACTGAATATGCCAGACCAGCTGACAAATCCGAAATCATTACCCCTTCTTTTTGTGCCTGCTTAACCTTGGAATTCATAAAAACCGTACATTTGGTACCTAAATCTACAGGTGCCTTTGCATATAGTCCTAATTTTGCGAATTTCTCTACCGGAATATTAAGAGAACTTGCGAAGCTTTCTAAAAAAGAGCCACATCCTGAGGAACAGGCCTCATTAAGTAAAATACTATCAATAGCATTGTTTTTAATCCTTAGACATTTCATATCTTGGCCGCCAATATCAAGAATAAGATCCACTCCAGGTTGAAAAAATTCAGCCGCCTTATAATGGGCCACTGTTTCAATCACACCATAATCAGCATGAAGGGCCGCCTTCATCAAGGCTTCTCCATATCCAGTTACAGTAGAACTAGCAATAGTTACATCTTTAGGCAACTGCTTATACATATCAAGTAAGATAGATACAAGTTTGATAAGAGGATTACCCTCATTCTTAGAGTAATGGGAATACAAAATTTCTCCCTCTTCTCCTATAAGTACAAGCTTGGTAGTGGTGGAACCAGCGTCAATTCCTAGATATGCCTTTCCCTGATAATCACATATACTTCCCTTTTCAACTCTTGCCTTTTCATGCCGAATCTTAAAGTCCTGGTATTCCTGCCTGTTATTAAACAATGGGGCTAAACTAATAATCTCATCTTCTTTTTTATCTCTTATTTCCTGGGCCTTATGATATAGGGCTTCTAACTTTATATAATTTTTTTCTTGTCCCAGTAAGGCGGCGCCCATTGCTGTAAAAAGCTGCGAATTTTCCGGACAAATAGACTCTACACATCCATTTCCTAGGCTCATGGTAAATCTTTTCCTAAGCTCTGACAGAAAAAAGAGGGGTCCACCTAGAAATGCTACCCTTCCCCTTATAGGCTTACCACATGCTAGCCCACTAATGGTCTGGTTAACAACTGCTTGAAATATTGAAGCAGCAATATCTTCTTTTCTTGCTCCCTCATTTATAAGTGGCTGGATATCAGTCTTTGCAAATACCCCACACCTAGAAGCTATGGGATAGATAACCTTACTTTTCTTGGCATATTCATTAAGCCCTTTTGCATCAGTGTTAAGAAGGGCTGCCATCTGGTCTATAAAGGCTCCCGTACCTCCAGCACAGCTTCCGTTCATTCTTTGTTCTACTGGTCCCTTAAAATATGTGATTTTTGCATCCTCTCCCCCCAGCTCAATAACAACATCGGCCAAAGGAATAAATACCTGTACAGCTCCTTGGCATGCTACTACCTCTTGAATAAATGGCAACGATAACCATTTGGATACTGATAGTCCACCTGAACCAGTTACACTTATACTACAGCAGATATTGCCAAGCTTTTTATAACAATCTGTAATCATTCGAACTAGAACATTGGTCATGTCCGAAAAATGCCTCTCATATGCCTGATAAATTAATTTCTTGTCCTCTAGTAGAACTATTTTTACGGTTGTTGAACCGATATCAATTCCCATATTGGTCTTTAACATAATTCTAGCCCTGCCTTAGCATATATTTATACTTTCTAATCAAGATTTGTGCTTACTTATGTATTATGTTCATCTTTAAAAAAATCATGCAGGATAAAGGCAAAATTTGAATATAAAGTAGGTAATAAAAAGCATAAAAAAAGCCCAACAACCCACTCTTTTTTGTGAGCTGTCAGGCTATTTTAGCCAACTACTATTTTTCCCCTTGACTAGCTAGGAATATGTCCATGAACTTCATATAATCCTGATATGAAAATAATATATCAAGCATATCTGATAGGCCGTCCAGGCTTATTTTACCTTCAGGAAATGCCGGCGGTGTATGCCAATTAGGGGCAGTTCTAACCAGATTGCTAGAGGACTGCCACAAAGAATCAGACTGCCTAACCCCTGTTGTCTTAACCGTTCCAGCAGTAAAATCCTCCTCCATATATTTAATAACCTTAACTACATAATTCTGGGTTTCCTTAAAAGGAGGTATGCCACCATATTTCTTTACATTGCCCATTCCTGCATTATATGCTGCTAAGGCTAGCTTGGTATCACCATCATAACGCTTTAACAAATCCGATATATACTTTGAACCGCCCATAATATTTTGCTCAGGATCAAACGAATCTGTTACTCCTAATTCAGCGGCGGTAGCAGGCATCAGCTGCATTACTCCCTGTGCCCCTGACCTAGATACAGCATCGGGATTAAAATTAGATTCAGCCTTTCCAATGGCCTTTAAAAGATTAAGTGGGACATTGTATTTTCTAGAGGCTTGTTCAAATATCTCATCTAGACTTTTGCTTTCTTCCATATAGGATGAAAAGACTTCATTATTTGACTTCTTTACCTTAGCATTTTTGATATCATATTCTACAGGTTTTATATTTGACATCCTATTGATATTTGTCATAATTTCCTCCTTCGTATAAAACAAAAGCATATCTTTACTGATACTAGCAACATATTTCTACAATAAAGTCCTTCTTAGCTCTTCATTGGATTTAATGGAAAGATAAGCTGGTGGAATATCAAAAACTGTCTTAGCTCCAAAATCAGCCTCCTTATTCAGCCTATATGCCGCCCTTGCACAGGCCAATAATACACTGGCAGTAAACTCTGGATTAGAATCAAGCCTTAGGCTATATTCAATAATACTGGTATTCTCATAATTAAGTCCTGTCTTACCACTTTGAATTACAAATCCACCATGAGAAATCTTATTATGATTCCTATCTAATTCCTCTTTAGATATAAAATGCACAATTGTATTATAATCACTAAAATAATCTGGCATAGTCTTGATATCCTTCTCAATACGACTAAGATCAGCCCCATCCTCTGCTACCACAAAGCACTCTCGCAGATGCTTTTGCCTAGTTGAAAATTCAGGCATTTCACCATTTCTTACCCTCTCCAATGCCTCTTCTACTGGGATAGTATATTGCTTTGCATCCAACACACCCTCTACCCTTCGTATAGCATCAGAATGTCCTTGACTCACACCCTTGCCCCAGAAGGTATAATTTTTACCCTCAGGTAGGACTGCCTCTGCATATAATCGGTTCAGAGAGAATAAGCCCGGATCCCATCCACTAGCAATTACACATGTTTTTTTTGACTTTAGGCCAGCCTTATTAACAGCATCATAGTATTCAGGAATTTTTGCATGGGTATCATATGCATCCACTGTATTAAATAAGGCTGCAAATTCAGGTCCTTGGGAGGGAAGATCAGACTTACTACCTCCACATAAAATCATTACATCTATTATATCGGTCATTTCCTTGGCTTCATTTATATGATAAGCCTTGGCACTTTTTGTTATTAACTTAACCTCATCCGGATTTCTTCTAGTAAAAACTCCAACCAGGTCCATATCCTTGTTTTGACGTATACAAAGCTCTACACCTTTTCCCATATTACCATAACCTAGTATTCCTATTCTAATTTTTTGCATTAAATTACCTCCTGACTTTATGTCTTTATAAATCTAAGCAAATAAAATAATATACATTTTTGACTTTTTTAGTATAACACGAAAAAAAGAGCTTTTGCAAATTAATATCTGCAAAAGCTCAAATTATTCAACCTGCCTAATAAGAGGTTTGTTTATTTTATACTTATCTTAGTACTAGAATTATGATTTAAGTCTTTTTTCTAGTTCATTTAATTGCTCTTCTAGCTCCTTAGGAAGTTTATCACCATAGCCCTCATAGTGCTTTCTTACAGAAGCTACTTCAGCAAGCCACTCTTCCTTCTTAACATCAAGTAGCTCTTCCATATCAGCCGAACTAACTTCTAATCCTGAAACATCTATAGCGTCCTTGCTAGGTAAATATCCGATTGGCGTTTTCTCTGCCTTAGCAGAACCGTTGGTTCTCTCAACAATCCACTTTAGCACGCGACTGTTGTCACCAAATCCTGGCCATAGCCATCTTCCACCTTCATCCTTACGGAACCAGTTAACATAGAAAATCTTTGGTAATTTACTCTCATCAGCTTTATTACCAATATCAATCCAATGCTGTAGGTAATCACAAACATGATATCCACAGAAGGGAAGCATAGCAAATGGATCACGACGTACCTGGCCGATACTATCGGAGATTGCAGCTGCAGTTATCTCTGAACCCATGATTGAACCAAGGAATACTCCATGCTCCCAATCAAAGCTTTCATTTACTAAAGGAATAGTGCTTGGTCTACGACCACCTATTAGGATAGCACTTATAGGTACTCCTGCTGGATCCTCCCACTCATCAGCTATTACAGGACATTGGCTTGCAGGTGCTGTAAATCTTGCATTGGGATGAGCCGCTGGTGTCCCAGAATCAGGTGTCCAGTCATTACCATGCCAGTCAATTAAATGGTCAGGTGCATCTGTTCCAATGCCCTCCCACCATACGTCACCATCATCTGTAAGAGCTACGTTGGTAAATATTGTGTTCTTTTCAACGCTAAGCATTGCATTAGGGTTAGATGACATAGAAGTTCCAGGTGCAACTCCAAAGAAACCTGCCTCTGGGTTAATTGCATAAAGTCTGCCATCTTCACCAAATTTCATCCATGCAATGTCATCACCAATTGTCTCTACCTTCCAACCAGGAAGTGTAGGAATTAACATAGCTAGATTAGTCTTTCCACAAGCACTAGGGAAAGCACCCGTAATATAGTTAACTTTACCATTAGGATCAGTTAATTTAAGGATCAACATATGTTCCGCTAACCAGCCCTCTTCTTTAGCTTGAACAGAAGCTATACGAAGAGCAAAACACTTTTTACCTAGTAGAGCATTACCACCATATCCTGAACCATAAGACCAAATTGTCTTTTCCTCAGGGAAATGGCTTATATATTTCTTCTCAATAGGAGCACATGGCCAAGCAACATCTTTCTGTCCCTCTTCTAATGGAGCTCCTACTGAATGGAGACACTTTACAAACTCACCATTCTCACCAAGGGTCTCTAGAACCTCAGTTCCAATCCTTGTCATGATTCTCATATTAACAACTACATAAGGACTATCTGTTAACTCAACACCTATTTTAGATATTGGAGATCCTATAGGTCCCATTGAGAAAGGAATAACATACATAGTTCTTCCCTTCATAGATCCGGTATACAACTTTGTCATTTCAGCCTTTAGCTCAACTGGATCAACCCAGTTATTAGTAGGGCCTGCATCATCCTTACTTTTTGAAGCAATAAATGTCCTATCCTCAACACGTGCCACATCAGATGGGTCACTGCGGAATAAATAACATCCTGGACGTTTTTCTTGATTTAAAGCAATAGCCATTCCAGAATCAACCATCATTTTCAATAAACGATCATTTTCTTCCTGAGATCCATCACACCAGTAAATATTGTCTGGCTGGCACATTTTTGCCATTTCATCTACCCATGCTTGCAAATTTTTGTTCAAAATAACAAATCACCACTTTCTGTTTATTTTTATAATACAGTCTGTATAATACATTTACATATATCAACTTATAGTTACCTTATGTTAACATACAATGTAGAATACAAAACTCATTATACCTAACTTTCCACATAAATAAAAGGTTTTAATGAAAATTTTAGAAAAAAATTAGCTTTCAATATGAATTTTGCATATCGAAAGCTAATTTAATAAATATTAATTGTCAATTAATTTGTTTTTCTTAGTCCAGCTCATCATATTACGAAGTTCTGCTCCAACCTTCTCTAATGGATGTTCTGCTTCGATTCTTCTCTTAGCATTAAAGTTAGGACAACCAATCTGATTCTCAAGGAGCCAATTTCTAGCAAATGTTCCATCTTGAATATCTGAAAGCACCTTTCTCATAGCATTCTTAGTATCCTCTGTTACTATCTTAGGACCGGTAACATAGTCACCATATTCAGCTGTATTAGATATGGAATATCTCATTCCTGCAAATCCACTTTCATTAACAAGATCAATGATTAGCTTCATCTCATGTATACACTCAAAATATGCATTAGCAGGATCATAGCCAGCCTCTACTAAAACTTCAAAACCTGCCTTCATAAGCTCTGTAACACCACCGCACAATACTGCCTGCTCACCAAAAAGGTCTGTCTCTGTTTCTTCCTTAAAGGTGGTTTCAAGAACTCCAGCCCTTGCTCCACCTATTCCTAATGCATAGGCAAGTGCCAAGTCCTGAGCCTTACCTGTTGCATCTTGATGTATTGCCATTAAGCATGGTACTCCTTGGCCCTCCATATACTGGCTTCTTACAGTATGTCCAGGTCCCTTAGGTGCTATCATAATTACGTCTACATCCTTTGGGGCAATAATCTGACCATAGTGTATGGAGAAGCCGTGAGCAAACATAAGTACATTGCCTGCCTCAAGGTTAGGCTCGATAGAATCCTTATATAGTTTAGCCTGCTTTTCATCATTAATTAATATCATGATGATATCTGCCTTCTTTGCTGCTTCATCTGCAGTATATACCTGAAAGCCTGCCGCCTCAGCCTTAGCCCAAGATTTGCTTCCCTGATAAAGTCCGATTACTACGTTTACACCGGATTCCTTTAAGTTAAGCGCATGAGCATGGCCTTGACTGCCATAGCCGATAACTGCTACTGTCTTTCCATCTAATAGTGATAAATTACAATCCTGTTGATAATAAATCTTTGCCATAAACTTTTATCCTCCATTTTTAAATTTATACTTAATAATCTATAAAGTCTGATATATCTCCAGATCCTCTGGGAAGTCCAGTAATTCCTGTACGAACTAGTTCCTTAATAGTATACTGCTCAAGCAATTTTATAAATGCATCTATTTTGTTCTGTGTTCCTGTTAGCTCAATCATAAGAGAATCAATTGCCACATCTACGATCTTTGCTCTAAATATATCTGCTATAGATATAATTGCTTGACGGTCTTCACCCTCCGCACTAACTTGCACTAATATTAATTCTCTTGTAACCGACTCGCCTCTTACTAGCTCTGTAATTTCTATAACATCCTCAAGCTTTTGCAGTTGCTTTCTTATCTGATCAAGTATCTGGTCATCACCATGTACCATAACAGTCATTCTTGAAATGGTAGGATTCTGAGTTTCACCAACGGTCAGGCTATCTATATTATAGCCTCTTCTACTGAACAATCCTGCTACGCGACTTAAGACACCAGCTGTATTTTCAACCAGAATTGACAAAACCATTCGTTTCATAGCATACTCCTTCCCTATGTATTTATATACAGTCACATCCCTAATGATTATCCTATAATAATAGCCCCACACCACAGTACAACTGTAATGGGGCTAGTGATGCTGTATAAAAATTAATATTTTTTAGTTGATTGATATTGTAACAACAAGATACTGGTTTGTCAAGTACTGACAGTAGTTTCTTTTTATTTTTTTCTTTCCTTAATCGGAATATTTATAGCTGCTAAAAGTAAATAAGAATTCATATTATACTATAATCATTAGTCCTATGTTTCTAATAAAACCAGACTTTAAATAAGCATATTTTATAATACTAATCCTCCTTTTAATAAATCCCTCCTGGTCTAGCTTAGAAAACCTAAGGATAATATCTAGCTTGTCTCTATCTATAAGGTCACCATATAGGCTTGCAAATTCCTCAGCCTGTCTATATAAAGCATGTAAAGAATCTTTTTGTGATTTAATATTACCAACACGATTTAATACATATGAGAAAAAGCTTTGATTACCAACCACATTGGCTCCATGCTGTCTATATAATAGTGTCGGCTCCTTTACAAATCCGATTTTACCCATAGAAGCAGCTATTAGTCCTATCCAGCCATCATGGAGTCTAGCTCTTTCTGGTAAAGCATTGCTTTGCAATACCTTGCGGACAGCCTGATTTATCATAAGAGTACAGCCAATTATCTTATTCTCCATTAGTAAATGATTTAGATCAGTTAATCTAGGATTTAACCTCCCTGACTGGAAAAATGATTTGTTAATAAGACCTAAATTACTATCTACTACATTAGCATCTGTAAAAACAGCAATCGGAAGGTCTTTTCCAAACTGTGCTTCCATTTGCCTCATCTTTTTTAAGGTTTTTGCGATCTTATCTTTTTTCCATACATCATCTTGGTCACAAAACATTACATAATCAGTTCCTGTCTTAACTATTGCATTTAGATAATTAAGTGTAACCCCTAAATTAGTCTTGTTCTGCTCGACATTAAGCTTATCTGGATATTTGCTTTTATAACGACCTAATATCTCCATAGTAGAATCCGAAGACCCATCATCTACTATATAAAGCTTAAAATTTATATAGCTTGATTTTAAAATCGAATCAATTTGCTCTTCTAAGTATTTTTCACCATTATAAGTTGTCATAACTATTGAAACCATATCCATATAGCATTCTCCTACTATCTTGTGCATCTACTTAGCACCGTCTCTCCAATATCCTTTATTCATTGACCAATGTACTACAAAGCTCTTTGGCAACTTATTATAGTTTACACCCAGCTTATATCCTAAATACTTTAAGCCTGAGCTTAGAATCAGGTCCGGTATCAGGAGATATTTCTTTTTATTTATTAAATACCTTATGCTACTTTTTAATAAGCGAATTCCCTCTGATTCGGAACTTACACCCAAAAAGACTCTACCATATTGTCTATGGGATACACCTAGGTCAAAGTTTCTAGAAAATTGTTGCAGATAAGAGTATTTGTGGGAGTGAATAACCTTGGCCTTGGCTTGGTAGGCAATCTTATAACCAGCACAAATCATAGTATGAGCCATTATCATATCCTCATTAAATATGGTTTTTTTCACAAATCCACCAAGGGTCTCATAGACATCCCTTCTATAAGTAGCACACACATTCGAACAAAAGAAAGCCTTAATACCAAGGGTCTTAATGTCCTTTGCTGATTTTATCAAGCTCTCATTAGGATAATTAAAAGACCTTGTATAAGCCTCTATAATACCTGCCTTTGAATCTGCTAACTGTCTTGCATAGCTTGCAGCGACCTCTTTATTCTTATATGGCTCCAATAAATTTTCAATAAGGTAGTCATCCACAGGTACTGCATCCTGGGTCATATACATTAGTATATCAGCTTCAGATAAGCTGGCGCCATACCCTCTAGTAGCTCCATGATCGTAATCATTCTTGTCCACATAAAATACCTTGGTGCTTATATCCATATTCTTTGGGATAGGCAAGGGCGAGGGGTTATTAATATTCTCAACTGTGTGAAGAATTAATATGTTTCTAGGCTTAATAGTCTGTTTATTAATCCGACCTAAAAGCCTATACAGCTTATCATCAGGTTTGTATACAGGTATAATAAGATCAAGATAAATGTCATTTATCTGATCAATAGTCATATTCTTTCTCCTTTCATTTTGATTAAGGATTTAGGCAATTACGAAACTCACGAAATCTTTGCCAAATTGTGCAAGTTTAATAAGGACCACTAGCAGGTACTCTGAGACCATCGGTACTTAGCTGCCGTACTTTGGCAGCTTATGTACCGTTACGAGGCGAAGGTAGCGAAAGCGTGCCTGCCGTGATTTATTAAACTTGCACTAGATCATAAAGTAAATAACGTTTCGCAATTACCTATGATTAAGGATAGGTAATTGCGAAACTTACCAAATCCTTGTTTCTTGTGCGAGTTAACAAATATCTATATTTAAGGAATTAGTTCATTTAAGAAAGAAGTCTTTTTACCAGTTCCACAGCTGACCCTGCATCGGGAGAATAACCATCTGCTCCAATTTCATCTGCATAATCTTGGCTTATAACAGCTCCACCAATTATGACTTTTGTATTAAGCCCAGCTACTTTCACTTCTTCTACTACTCTCTTCATCTCCACCATGGTTGTGGTCATAAGTGCTGATAGGGCAATTATATCTGCATCTTCATCCTTAGCCACACTAATTATAAGCTCAGTAGCAACATCCTTACCAAGATCAACTACACGATATCCATAGTTCTTTAGCATCAAAGCCACAAGATTCTTTCCTATATCATGAATATCTCCTGCAACGGTAGCAATTATAACTGTTCCTTTACTTTTTGTATCCTTCTTGCTATCAACTAACATGGGTTCAAGATAATCAATTGCAAGTTTCATAGTTTCAGCACTTGAAATAAGTTGGGGAAGAAAGTATTTTTGTCTCTCAAACAAGGTCCCAACCTCATTAATTGCGGGAATTAAGACCCTATCTACTATATCACTAGGACTATTATTAATACTTAGCTCTTTCTCTACTAAATCAATAATAAGCTTTTTATTGCCCTTTAACACTGCTTCAAATATTGCTTGCTTACTATTATCAAGGTTAAGATTCTTGTCAGATGGCTTATCTTGCTTATCAGATATACTTTCAGATGGCTTATTAGGGGCTTCCTTAACCTTACCCCAGATCTCCTCCACGTTATTTATATATCTTTCAGCAGCTCCTTCTTTACCAAGTAAAAGGTCAGAAGCAAATCCTGTATTCATAAGAAGCTTCTGTGAGGGATTTGCAATAGCCATAGTAAGACCAGCCTGCATTGCAAAAGAAAGAAATGTACTATTAACAAACTGCCTCTGAGGTAGACCAAAAGAGATATTGGATAGGCCAATAATAGTTGCCACTCCAAGCTCATCCTTACAGTATTTGATTGTCTCAATAGCATCTATGGCAGCATTTGGATTTGCTCCCACAGTATTTACAAGCCCATCGACTATAATATCTTCTTTGCTAAGGCCCATAGCATATGCTTTATTAAGTACCCTATTAATAATCTGCTTTTTTTCCTCAATATCCTTTGGCAAGCCTGAATCTGATAAGGGAAGTAGAATAAACATGGACCCATATTTTTTTGCTAAGGGGAGAAGTCTTTCTAACTTGTCCTCTTCATATGAAATGGAGTTAATTAAAGCTCGCCCTGGGTAAATTCTTAAGGCAGCCTCCATTACATCTGGATTACTGCTGTCAATTACAAGAGGTACATCAGTAACCCTCATTACTTCTTGAATCGCCTTAAGCATGGCTTCCTTTTCATCTATACCACTCATTCCCACATTGACATCAAGAAAATCAGCACCCTCTTCCACTTGATTATCTGCCATATCTCCTATAGGTGAAAAATCTCCCTCCCTAATACTTGCCTGTAGGGCCTTCTTTCCAGTTGGGTTGATTCTTTCACCAACTACCATAAATTTTCCACCTAATCTGATGGGTATGGTAAGCCTCTCTGTTGTCAATGCCCTATAATGAGTATTATTTACTCTAGGCACAGGCATATCCTTAACAATAGATACTAGTGATTTTATATGTCCAGGAGTAGAGCCACAGCAACCACCAATAATTCCTGCACCATACTCTACTAGCTTCTTCATTTCACCTGCAAATTCCTCAGGCTCCATAGGAAAGACAGTTTGACCTTCTAGCAAGAAAGGTATACCCGCATTAGGCTTTGCTATAATTGGAACATGGGCAATATCTTTCATCTGTCTTATAATATCGTACATCTTATCCGGTCCAGTAGAACAATTTACGCCAACAGCATCGGCACCCATAGCCTGCAATACAGTAATTGCAGTTATAGGATCAGTCCCATGTAGGGTTCTATTATTCTTCTCATAAGTCAAGGATACCATAACAGGAAGATCACAAAGCTCATGAGCTGCCAAAAGACCAGCCCTACATTCCTGCAGGCTCATCATGGTTTCTATTATAAAAAGGTCAACTCCCGCAGATAAAAGGCTTGTCATCTGCTCCTTATATACATCAACCAGTTCTTCGAAGGAAAGCTTACCATGAGGAGCTACCATTTCACCAGTCAAGGTAATATCTCCAGCAATAAATATCCTTCTTTGATTACCTGTCATTTCCCTATATTCTGCTATAGCTCTTTTACTAATATCAACCAATTCTTTATTAAAAAAGTCGACCCTATCCTCCAAATCGTATTCCCTCAATTTAATTCTATTGGAAGTAAAGGTTGGAGCAAATAAGATATCTGTCCCAGCCTCCAAAAACTCTAGCTGTAGGTCAACTAGCTTTTCTGCATTGTCAATCATCCACAACTCCGGACATATACCAGTATGCATTCCTTTTTTCTGCAGATTACTTCCCGTTGCCCCATCGAGTATGACTATCTTTGATTCTATCAATCTCTTAAACTCACTTTTTGTCATCAATACCCTCCAGTTTATACTTTGTTATTACATATAACCTATTAAGATAAAAAATCGTAGCTCCTATCAAAATCACAGAATATATAATATATAATAGTCCCCTTCCATAGAAAAATTGAATTCCAGCAAGTACACCCTTGCTAATCATTGCTAGAATCCATCCTATAAGAAGCTCATTTATATTCCACTTAGTCTGGTTTAATTCAACCATGGCAATCACAGCCTTTATTATTATTAATTCAATAGTTATCTCAATGAATACAAATAGAAAGTGATATGCTAAAGACTTTAAATATAAGTCTCTATGTACAATAATATAATAGGGCTGCTGCATTATAGCAAAATACAAATATATAGCACATGGTATCAATATCATTCCCAATATAAGTCCCTTATTATATCTTAATAAGATAAATGCCCCTATAAAGAGAAAGATAAATCCTAGTAGATCAGATATTATATCAATTCTAGGACTCCTACCTATCAAGTTGTTAATAATCGTTTCTTGTATGACTTGTCCTAAGTCTTCCACTGTTTCCATTGGCGGATAAGGATTTCCCACTGATATAGGTATATCTATTGCTAGTAACAAGAAACCAATTGCAATAAGAATGATGCCTTTTTTCATGATTTCCTCCTTAATTTTTGTAAATTTTACAGCATCTTTTTTGATTATGTCAATTATAGCTTATTATAAATAGTATAACAAGCAAAAAAAGGTTATTTAAAAACTCCTATATTAAGAATAATGCTATCATAAACAGCTAATACTGTAATTAGTTTTAATAGCAATAAAAATAAGGAAGGGTGAGTTTTTGTGATAAATAATTTTAATGGATATATAGATGCGGGAAGCCAATTTAATGCTGGACTTACTAGCTCTAGTCTAACTAATTTCTATTTTATGAATGAATCAGAAATGGAAAAACGACTAGATGGACTAGATGATAAAACCAGAAAAGAGGTACGCAAGCACATGGATGAGTTTCATACTCTAGAAGAAATGGAGATGTTTATTAAACAAAAAACCAGAGGTGGTGAGAATTAATATGTCATATGTAGCTCCTGCAATCAAGGAAAAATTCGAAACTCTGTCTGTTGATTTAAAAAATGTTATACTAGAGCGTAATGTGGAATTATATACTATTCATGACTTAATTGAGGTGTTAGATGAAATAGTGAAAGAGGCTGACCAAGACGGTGTGTAAGGCATAACTAAGGCACAGATTTATTTCCTAGTAATTAATAGGAGAATATCTGTGCCTTTTATTCGCTTATCTATATAGAATATCTGTTTATAATCTAATTCATTATCTAAATCATTGACAGGCTTTATAGTGTTCTTAATAAAAAAATATCTAATAAAACCACATTTATATAAGGTAAACAACACGATATAGCCAAATATGATATTATCCATTGACTTTGCTAAATTTTCATGATATTTTGACCTAAGGTTTATATTAATATAAGTAAATGAACGGAGAATAAACATGTCCACTAAGCGAAATATGCTTTTAAACAAATCTCATGATACAAACGAAAAAAAGGGATTTTATAAATTAGTATTTGCACTGGTTATACCCATGGCATTACAGAATTTAATTAATGTCGGCGTTTCTAGTGCTGATGTTATCATGCTTGGCAGGGTGAGTGAAACATCAATTTCTGCTTCTTCCTTAGCTAATCAGATACAATTTATTATGACTCTCATTACCTTTGGGATAACCTCAGGAGCATCAGTATTAACCGCCCAGTATTGGGGAAAGCAAGAGGTCCGTACCATAGAAAAAATATTTGGTATGGCAATGAGGATTGCTTTGGCTGTTGCCCTTATTTTTACTATCGCAGCCCTTATATTCCCTTATCAGCTAATGAGTATATACACTAGGGAAAGCGATGTTATAGAGCAGGGTGTCACCTATCTTAGGATTGTCTCCTTTTCCTATATATTAATCGCAATCACAAGTGTTTACCTAAATATAATGCGGAGTGTAGAGAAGGTAATAATATCAACTGTGGTATACTTTATATCACTATTAATTAACATAATTCTAAACTACATATTAATATTTGGTAAGCTAGGCTTCGAACCAATGGGGATAAAAGGAGCTGCTATAGCTACATTAATAGCAAGAATAGTAGAATTAGTAATTGTATTTTTATATGATAAATTATATAACAATGTTACTCGATTTAGGATTAAGGATTTATTCATACGGGATAAGCTAATTATGAAGGATTTTCTTATCTATACCATCCCAGTCATGCTTAACGAAATTGTTTGGGGTACTGGTACCTCTGCAAATTCAGCCATACTTGGACATCTTGGTAAGTCTGTAGTAGCTGCAAATTCAGTAACCCAGATAACAAGACAACTAGCCATGGTTGTAGCCTTTGGGGTGGCAAATGCAACCGCCATTTTAATAGGAAAAGCTATAGGCGAGGATAAATTCGATAAGGCAAAACTTTATGCAAGCCGATTTGTACGCCTATCTATAGTACTTGGAATAATTGGTGGATTCATAGTACTTGTCGCTTCCAGTATCGCACGGTCCTATCTAAGCTTAAGCGGAGAAGCCCAGTCATATTTAAAATTTATGATGATTGTAATGTCTTACTTTGCCCTATGCCAATCCTTTAATTCTACTCTGGTTGTTGGTGTTTTTCGTGCCGGAGGAGATACCAAGTTTGGCTTATTCATAGATGTAACCACCTTATGGGGGTGTTCTATACTCTTAGGCTTTTTGGCAGCATTTGTGTTCAAGCTACCTATTTATATAGTATATACTCTACTCATGAGTGATGAAGTAATAAAAATACCTATCACCTATAAGCGGTATAAATCTATGAAATGGTTAAAAAATATTACAAGATAATTAAGCTTTACTGGCATAAAAAGGACAGGCTCTATATTTATATAGAAAACTGTCCTTTTTGTATTAGAAAACACTATACTATTATGTAAGTAACTCTTTCTTGTAGTATAAAACTACCATCTAACCTTCCAGCGTTGGTTATATTCGCCATCTGGCTGGTCATTAGAATTACCCTTATTAAGTGTTTCCTCCTTTAATTGCATCTCCTTTAGCATCTGGCTATACAAATCTTCATCCATGGGAAATTCAATCCACCTATCCAACCAATCCGACATGTATGCTGCATTACTGATAGTCAAACCATATATACCCTCAAGGCCTGGCGCTATCAACCTTTCACCATATAGTATGGCATTGGTAAAATTCTGCAATATTCCAAGATGTCCTGTTTCAGGCTCTGTCTGGGAGAACTCATTATAACGAGCTTCTAGTTCTGGAAAGCTCTCCTTTGCTTGATAGCATATCTCTCTTTCATCAGTATCTAGCTGATAGAATTTTAACTTACCTTCCTCTATAACCACCTTACCTTTAGTTCCAGAATACTCCAACCTATTGGTTCCAGGATACTCACCAGTTGAGCTTATAAATACAGCGGATGCATTATTGGCGTATTCGGCAAGAATGGTTACATCATCCTCAACGGTAATGTTATGGTAGTGGCCATACTTACAAAAACCCCTTATCTTAGTTGGCATACCTGTAATCCATTGCCAGATATCAAGGTTATGGGGACATTGATTTAATAAGACTCCTCCACCTTCACCCTTCCACGAGGCTCTCCAAGTTCCTGAATCATAGTATGCCTGGGTTCTATACCAGTTGCTAACTATCCAAACGAACCTTTTCATCTCTCCTAGCTCTCCAGCCTCTACAAGCTTCTTTAACTTGATGAATAATGGATTGGTTCTCTGATTATACATAATTGCAAATATTCTACCCGATTTTATTGCAGCATGATTCATCTGCCTTACACTTGCAACATCAATACCCGAGGGCTTTTCAGTTAATACATGTAGGTTAGCAAAGAAAGCATCTATAGCAATGGATGGATGACTACTATGAGGGGTCGCAATTATTATGGCATCTACCAGCCCGCTTTCTATTAATAATTTATAATCAGAGTAAAGTGTCACCTCAGGACCAAAAGTCTCCCTTGCCCACTTTATTCTACACTCATCTATATCACATACAGCTGTAAGCTCTAGTCCATCTACCTTACCCTCAGATATACTAAGAGCATGGGCACTTCCCATATTACCTATACCAATAATTCCAATTCGTACTTTCTTCATAGTATCTCCTTTATAATACCACCAAAGAAATATAAGTTATAATTAATAATTACCAACACTTATATCATCAGAAGGAAGGTTTTCTAAAGCTGTTCCCTTCTCATAAAAACGAACTGCATTCTTAAGTAGGCCTTCAAAGGTGTAAAAATCATCTTCCTTAGATAAGGGAAGCCTAACAATTTCTTTTTTACATCCAGCCTTGTATATGGCTGAAATAAGTTCAATTGTCATTCGTCCATCTACACCTGTGATAAGAGGTCTTGTACTATTCTCTAACGCATTTAGGACATCCTCTATCTGGCCTGTGTGTCCCTCGTGTTTAAGGTCTGGTAAGGACTTATAGAATTCCTCAATCTTTTCAATCAGATCCTTATTACCCTCCTTAGTGGGGAAGCCATTAGGCCTTGATAATTCAGCCTTTACATCCCAAGGGGCCGATATCTTAGCATCCTCGCACTGAAGAACTATGCCCTGTTCTTCTCCATGATGCACCACTGAACTTGTAACCTGAGCCATACTACCTTCTTTATAACGAAGAACTGCTATTGATAGGTCTTCAACCTCTGAATTATCATGCATAACATTACCAAGCATGGCCATTACTTCCTCAGGTAATGAATCTTCAATCCAATTCAACATATCAATATGATGTACAGCATGGTTGAGAGTAGGTCCACCCCCCTCCTTCTCCCATAGGCCACGCCACCACAAATCATAGTAACTATGTCCCCGCCACCAATAGGAATTTACATGAGCACATCGAACACTACCTGCAATCCCACTATCAGCTGTTTTCTTCAACTTATATATAGAATTTCTAAAACGGTTCTGTGCAATACAAGACATTACAACATTATTTCTCTTTTCTGCCTCAAGCATAGCATCACATTCCGCAAGACAGGTTGCCATGGGCTTTTCAACTACAACATGCTTACCTGCATTCATGGAGTTAATAGATATCTCTGCATGGACATAGGGAGGCGTACATACATGAACTATATCTATCTTAAGGTCAGAGTCTAGCATCTTCTCATGATCATCAAATATCTCACAATCCAAATTATATTTACTCTTCAATGCCTCTGCCTTCTCAGGATATATATCACAGAGAGCAACAATCTTACACTTGTCTGGAAACTCCAATAAACCATCAATATGAATGGGAGCGATACCACCCGTACCCACTATTGCAACATTAAACATAACAATCATCCTTTCTATCTTCTATCTATTTAGGCAATTACAAAACTTACGAAAACCCTTGTGCCTTATGCAAGTTTTACAAGGACCATAAGCAGGTACTCTGAGACCGTCGGTACTTAGCTGCCGTACTTTGGCAGCTTATGTACCGCTACAAGGCGAAGGTAGCGAAAGTGTACCTGCCATGGTTTGTTAAACTTGCACTAAATCACAAAGTGCAGTTTTGAAATTATCTATCTCATACTAATCTACTAGCTTGCATCTGTGCCTTTACACTCAATTCAGCTGCCTTAAAAGCATGTTCCTGTGTCATAGCATTTTCAGTACGATTGATGCAATCAAGTATTAACTGACCAAAATAAGGGTATCCTACCTTTCCTGTAACCTCATAGTGTTCTTCAACCTGGTTATTTACAAGAAATACATGATTAGAAGTCCCATCCTTCATACCCACATTCAAGTATTTACGAAGCTCAATATAGCCTTCTGTCCCAAGTATGAAGGTACGTCCATCACCCCAAGAACTTAATCCATCAGGTGTAAACCAATCTAATCTAAAATACCCAGAAGCCCCATTATCTCCAGCTAATAGGACATCACCAAAATCCTCTAGCTCTGGGTATTGAGGATTATTATAATTGCCTACCTGGCTTTTTACTATACTTGCATCCTTAGCCCCTGTATAGAATAAGAACTGCTCTATCTGATGACTGCCTATATCACATAGGATTCCTCCATAAAACTCCTTAATAAAAAACCAATCAGGCCGGCTAGCTGCATTAAGTCTATGAGGGCCCATCCCAATAACCTGAATAACCCTACCAATTGCCCCTTCCTCAATTAGCTGGCCAGCAAATACTGCTGCTTCCACATGGATACGCTCACTATAATAAACCATGTATTTCTTACCTGTCTTCTTAACCATATCCTTAGCTGCCTCTAGCTGTTCGAGGGTAGTAAGAGGTGCCTTATCTGTAAAATAATCCTTTCCAGCTTCCATAACCCTCAGCCCTAACTCACACCGCTTACTAGTAACAGCTGCAGAGCAAACCAGTTTCACCTCAGGGTCATTTAATATCTCCTCCTCACTAGAAGCAACCCTTGTGCCTGGAAATGCATTAAGAAAGTTTTTTACCTTCTCTTTGTCTGGATCATAGACCCACTTTAAAGTTGCACCTGCCTCTGTCAACCCATTACACATGCCATAAATATGTCCGTGATCTAAGGCTACTGCAGCAATAGTAAATTCACCCTTGTCAACAACAGAACTAGGTATTCCCTTTGGTGCATAATTCATTCCATCAGCCTTATTCATAGCTATCAACACTCCTTTGTCTGTATTTTATTAATCTTTGAAATAGTGGCTTGCTAGTATAACAACTTGCATATATAGCTAAATATTCCCTATAAATTGAAAAATATATAAAAAGGGCTTGCTCTTTAATACTTATTAGTATAAAATCAAATTGTGACAATTACTATGGATAAAACAACTTGTTTTTTGCACAATACGACTTATTTGATGGAGGATAAAATGGAACGGGATAAATTTTTTCTTGCTCTTGATCAAGATTTGAGCTGTGAATATAAAAGTGGTAAGACCTATACCAGTAGCTATCATCACCATGACGGGTATGAGATATATCTCTTTCTAAAAGGAAAGGCTAACTATTATATAGAACAGAATTGTTATAATATGAAACGAGGTTGTATCTTTAATATACGTCCCAATGAATTACATAGGGTAGAATGCTTTGATCATAGTATATACGAAAGAGTCTCTATCACCATTCGCACACCTATACTCAAAAAGCTTTCTACTGGACAAACAGATCTTGCCAAATGCTTTTATAGTAGACCATTTGGTAAATCTAATCTTGCTTATCTTAATGAACATAAAATAAACGAGTTTTTGTTTATGGTTCATAAGGTGGAAAATTATATAAATTCAAAAGAATATGGCCACGATATTCTGACTATGTCCTATTTGAATCAGATACTTCTCTTCATCAATTGTCAGTTTCTTAAAAACACCAATACAAGCCATATTAATGCAATGCCACCTATAGTGAATAAAACTATGCAATATATAGATGAACATCTTACAGAACCCATAAGAATGGCTGATGTTGCAAAGAATATCCATCATAATGCCACATATATAAGCCGTTGCTTTAAAAAAGTCACAGGTGTACCCCTGCAACAATACATAATTTATAAACGCATTATCCTAGCTAAAAAGTATCTCACTGAGGGATATTCTCTAAATGATACCTGTAGGCTATCAGGCTTTAATGACTATTCTAATTTTACTAGAACCTTTAAAAATCAAATAGGCTGCTCACCGAAAAAATATCAGGAACAGCCCTTTTAATACTATTTTTAAATATATAATATACCTTTGAAAAACAATAATAATTATTATTGTACGTATGTGTATATATTATTATCGTTAGGGTTTAATGCAACACCCTTTATTTCAAATAATTCACTCAAGGTTACAAATGTGTAACCTTGGTCTAAAAGAGTTGGAATTATGATATCAAGTGCCTCTGGTGTAGGATGTGGCAATGGTTGTACATCATGCATTAAAAGAATAGCTCCATCTCTTGCTCCACTAATAATCGCATCCGCCCTTTGCCTTGCAGTCGTTGATTGGACCCAGTCATTGCAGGTAACACCCCCTACAAATGTCAAATCAATAGCATTAAGCATCACATTACTTGTAGCAAGATTGGGGGCACGGAAAAACTTTGGACTTGTTCCTGAATACCTTTCAATGGCTGCACTGGTATCATTAACAGATTTTCTGATTTCCGCTTCTGACATGTTATTCATGCTTGAATAAGCCCAGGAATGGTTTCCTATTTCAGAACCTGAATCTACTATTCTTTTTATCACAGATCTTGTGGAGTCATTTACCTTCTGCCCTATCACCATAAAGGTGGCCACAACATCATATTTCTCAAGCTTGTCTAATACTAAGGGTGTAAGACTTGTATCAGGCCCATCATCAAAGGTTAATGCAACAACCTTGTCATAGGTCGGTGGTGGTGTAGGGGTAGGGGTAGGGGTTACTTTTTTTTTAGGATTATTGCTTTAAGCTCAGAAAAATCAATAGAATCTATATAACCATCTGAGTTAATATCAGCTGCTTCTTTATCTATCACAGTCTGATTGTTTAAAATATAAGTCTTTAATAATGAATAATCAAGAGAATCTACAGATCCATCACCGTTAATATCCCCTAAATCACTAGTAGAGGAACTTGAGGAGAATACAAAGGAATCAACATTGACAGGCCCTGAAAATACTAATACAATATCCTGTTTGCCTGTTACGTTGCTGATTTTGCTTGATTTTGTCTGATAGGCGTCCCAATCTCCTGTAGACACATCAGATAAGGTGCCCAAAAGAGTTCCACTGGCATTACCTAATCTGACTTGAATACTTGAATCTAGCTCAGAGGCAACTACTGCACTAAATGTAGATACACCTCCACTTCCAAAATCAATATCCTTATAGGTTACACTATCTCCACCTTCAATGTAGCCTATTCCGCTTCCTCCAGCTCCAGTACCAATTACCTCAAGGGTAGAGGAACTTTTTGAATTATACTCTTCTGCTTCTATGGGCTTGAAAGCACTTCTTACACCATAATCTATATCTTCATCGTCATCGTCGTCAAAACCACCATTAACGGCTATAGACATAGTGTGAACATTGGCTTTACCACTGCTTTGCCATCCCTCAATGGTAAATGCCACCTCGTACATTTTACCCATCTTCATGCCCATCCGCTCCCATTCTTTAAAATGGTCACTGACGGATATAGTACCGCTTGTGCGTTTAGATGTCCGAACGCTCCAATATTGCTGGAAGGTTGCGGTGCCTTTAATAGAAGGCTGGTTTACACGAGTTGTCTCATATATATCGTAGGTCCCTCCGTCAACTGTAATTCTACCCTTTGATGTTGCTCCTGGTGGTCGCCAGTCACCCCAACTATCAACTATGTAAAACTCTACCAAGGGATCAACTGTCCATCCATAGATACACAAGTAGGAATTGCCGTTTGGCTGATAGTCACAGCCAAATTTGACAGCTATGTTTCCGATTTGCTGATGTGTCTGAGTCTCATTGTACTTCCTGCCTTTTCTAAATAAGGCATTGTTGATGTTACTCCACTCACAGCTAAATGTACCACCATCTGTAAGAGTCATCCTTGTGTTACCAGAATCCTTCCACAATTCATAGTCGTAGCCGCCGTGGTTACCAGTTTGATTTTCAGTTATCACAGTTTGTGCCAGTACATCAGTGCTTAATAATGTTGACATGATTGACAAACACAGAAGAATTGCTAAAACCAACTTGTTTTTTTGTTTCATTTGCTTTCCTCCTTTTTTATAAAATTACATTAGACCAATTATAATTTTAACATATTATGTAAATATTAGTCAAGTGAATTATTGGAAAATGGATAAAATAGTCTAATAGGCCCATATAAAGTCAACCGTACGTAATTAGCAAGGCTAACCGTTCGATATTTTAGATGCACTTGACATTAATAGTGCGATATAATATAGTTATCGTACGAGGTGATGCATAGTGGATAATGATTACAAAAAAACAATTACTGCAACTGAACTTAAGACCAATCTTGGAAAGTATCTTGATTATGCAATTGCTAACCATGAGATCGTCATAACAAAAAATGGCAAGAAGGCAGCAAGGCTATCTCCCTATATAACAGATATTGAAAGATATTTGACTGTGAAGGAAGAAGCTACTGACTACCAGTACGGAGGCAAAAAGGTATCCTATGATGAGTTTATGGAGATTTATGAAAAAAGTAATTTGAGGATGGAATTCATAAACGGAGAGATATTCCTTTTGGCGTCACCGGAAGCTTATCATCAAGAGATTTCCGGAAATCTTCACTTGCTTTTTGCTAAATACTTAAAGGATAAAAAATGTAAGGTTTATTATGCTCCCTTTGATGTGCATTTCAGAAAGAAAGATTTCAAAGAACCAGATGTTATGCAGCCAGACCTGCTTATAGCCTGTGATACCGAAAATACTATCAACGAAAAAGGACGTTACATGGGAACACCTACTCTAGTTGTAGAAATTCTATCTCCAAGTACTAGGTCAAAAGATATGGTTGATAAATTGAACACTTATATGTTGTCAGGTGTGAGGGAATACTGGATTGTTGATCCCAAGAGAAAAACAATTTTGATATACGGCTTTAAGGACCTAGAAATTGATGATTTTCGCAATTTTATAGTAACTGATACTCTAAAATCATATTTTTTCGAAGGATTGGAAACTAATCTTTCTAGAATTTTCACATAATAACTATATACCTATCAGTTTACAAAAATTGAGTGGGATCTCTAAAATCCCACTCAATTTTTTTATATAGACCTATTATTTTTATAATTTATAAATTAGAACTTTCCTGCTTCAGCAGCCTCCTGAATACTAACCGCTACAGCCACAGTAGCTCCAACCATAGGATTATTACCCATTCCAATCAGACCCATCATCTCAACGTGAGCTGGAACTGAAGAGGAACCAGCGAACTGTGCATCAGAATGCATTCTTCCCATGGTATCAGTCATGCCATAAGAAGCTGGTCCTGCTGCCATGTTGTCAGGATGAAGTGTTCTTCCTGTTCCACCACCAGAGGCAACTGAGAAGTAACTCTTACCTTGCTCTAAGCATTCCTTCTTGTATGTACCTGCTACAGGATGTTGGAATCTGGTAGGGTTAGTGGAGTTACCAGTAATGGATACATCAACATGTTCCTTATGCATAATTGCAACGCCTTCAGTAACATCATTTGCTCCATAGCAATTTACTGCTGCTCTGTCGCCCTTACTGTAGGCTTTACGCATTACTTCCTTTACTTGACCTGTTTGATAGTCCATTTCAGTCTCTACATATGTAAATCCGTTTATTCTAGAAATAATCTGTGCAGCATCTTTGCCAAGTCCGTTTAAGATAACTCTTAAAGGTTTCTTTCTTACCTTATTAGCAGACATAGCAATACCTATTGCTCCCTCTGCAGCTGCAAAGGATTCATGTCCTGCTAAGAATGCAAAACACTCAGTAGTCTCCTCAAGTAACATCTTACCAAGGTTACCATGGCCTAAGCCAACTTTTCTCTGGTCAGCTACAGAACCTGGAATACAGAATGCCTGCAAACCTTCACCGATAGCTGCTGCAGCATCAGCTGCTCTTCTAGCACCTTTTTTGATTGCGATAGCAGCACCTACTATGTAAGCCCAGCTTGCATTTTCAAAACAAATGGGCTGTATGCCCTTAACCATATTATATACATCAAGCCCAGCATCCTTTGTTATCTTTTCAGCCTCTTCAATGGATGAGATGCCGTTACTTTTTAACACAGCATTTATCGTATCTATTCTTCTTTCATATGATTCAAATAACATTGTATGTATCCTCCTTATATTATTCGTTTCTTGGATCAATAATTTTTACAGCATCTTCAACACGGCCATATTGACCTTTAGCTTTTTCATATGCTGTATTAGGATCATCACCCTTTTTGATGAAGTCCATCATTATTCCAAGGCTTACGAACTGATACCCGATAATCTCATCATCTTTATCAAGAGCTATGCCTGTAACATATCCCTCTGCCATTTCAAGATAACGGGGACCCTTAGCTAGAGTTCCATACATGGTACCAATCTGGCTACGAAGACCTTTACCTAAATCCTCAAGACCTGCACCAATAGGAAGGCCTCCCTCTGAGAATGCACTCTGAGTACGACCATATACTATCTGTAGGAAAAGTTCTCTCATAGCTGTATTAATAGCATCACATACAAGGTCAGTATTTAAAGCTTCAAGGATTGTCTTTCCAGGTAGTATTTCAGATGCCATAGCAGCTGAGTGTGTCATACCGGAACATCCAACGGTCTCAATCAGTGCTTCCTGAATAATACCGTCCTTAACGTTTAAAGTCAACTTACATGCACCTTGTTGAGGCGCACACCAACCTACACCGTGAGTAAAACCGGAAATATCGGTTACTTCCTTAGCCTGAACCCACTTTGCTTCTTCTGGGATAGGTGCTGCTCCATGGTTAACACCCTGGGCAACCGGACACATCATTTTTACTTCATGTGAATAAATCATGTTGTTGAAACTCCTTTCAATTTACATAATATAGCATATATCAATATATTTCTTATGCTGTCTAACCTTAATTACGTCGTGGCAAATGTTCCACGACGTAGTTATTTTGTTTGTTATTTACTTAACATATTTTCGCATAAAATCATCTATAAGTCCAGTAGTATTTTAAATAAATGGACAAATAGACACTAATCAACATTTTTGGATACTATTTCACCTGCATTTTTGTATATACTATCTGCAGCTACATAACCTCTAACCATTGATAGAGGATAGATGTTGGCATTTCTACCAATAATAGAGCCTGGATTTAAAACAGAGTTGCAACCCACTTCTACATGGTCTCCTATAATGGCACCAAATTTCTTCATTTCTGTATCTATTACACCTTCACTAAGCTTCACCTTCACAAGGGTTTTGTCTGATTTAACATTAGAGGTTATGCAACCAGCACCCATATGAGATCCAAAGCCCAATATGGAATCACCTACATAATTAAAATGAGGTACCTGAACTTTATTAAATAGAATCACATTCTTTAGCTCTGTAGAATTTCCTACAACTGCACCTTCACCCACAATTGCATTGCCACGTATAAAGGCACCATGCCTTATTTCTGCATTCTTTCCTATGATAGCAGGCCCATTAATATATGCAGTAGCAGCTACTGTAGCTGATTTTGCAATCCATATATCCTCACCTATTTTGTTATAATCTTCCTTGGCTAAGGTCGGACCAAGTCGCAGTATCTCATCCTTAATCCCAGAAAGTATCTCCCATGGGTAAGTACAGCCTTCAAATACCTTGGCTGCTATCGTCTCATTTAAATCAAGTAATGCATCAATCTTAAGATAATGATATATTGTAATCACTCCTTTAACCTGCGTAATATAAACCACTATTTGTCAGCATCAATTCAAGGCAAACTTTAGGACATGACTTTCTTAAGATGCAGATGTTGTGTTTTTCACTGAACTAAGTCTTGATGCGGCTTCCTCATCAAGTATTACTGTAGCTTTTCCTTGATATAACTGAATTGCAGACGCTGTTACAAGATTACTAACAGGGCCCTCTAATGCATTAGCTACTATCTCAGCTTTTTTTACACCATTTGCTATCATAAGAATTTCTTTTGCTTCAAGAATTGTTCCTATACCCATAGTTATTGCATAATGGGGCATCTCTTCTCTACTAATACCTGCATTTTTATAAAAAGCCTCATAATTGTCATCTAGGGTCTGTTCACTGAGTCTTTCAATCCTTGTTCTAGAATCTAGGGAAGAACCAGGCTCGTTAAAGGCCCAATGTCCATCTCCGCCTATGCCCAGTATCTGCAAATCTATTCCACCAGCTTCTTTAATAGCCTCTTCATAAGACTTACAAAGTTCATCAGGATTTTTTGTTAATCCATCCGGTATATGTATATTCTCATCCTTTATATTTATGTAGTTAAATAACTCTTCATACATAAATCTAGTATAACTTTGATCTTCAGCATATGACTTGGATAAATCCATTCCTATTCCAAAGTATTCATCTAGATTAAAAGCAATAATATTAGAAAAATCCAATCCTTCTCTATGCATTCTTATAAGCTCACGGTAAGTTCCAACTGGTGTGGAACCTGTAGCAAACCCAATAACGCTATTTGGCTTATTCCTTATCTGACCAGCTATTATTTCTGCAGCAAGTTTGCTCATTTGTTCATAATCTTTTTTTATGATAATCTCCATGGTTGCCCTCCTTCAAACTCATGAACCACCTAACATTTAGTCTGTTTATAAAAGAGTTACAAAACATTTTATTCATAAACATTCTTAATGTTACTTATATATATCATGAGTTTTTCTCAGACGTTATATTAACACAAAATGACCTTCTTGTCACTAAAGAATCCTTTCCAAATGTCACTTTATAGGATTTATCACTTGTAATATGAAGCTACATGATGAAAATTATTAGAAAGCAAGACCTGGTTGTTAACTTTTTTAACTCCGTTTACCATACGGCCTACAAAACCCTCTAGCTTTTCCATATACTCCTCTGTAGTAATCTTACCCTCCTCTACATAGGCAAGGCCCTTTTCCCAGCTTGCTGTTAGCTCAGCATTTAAAAGAGACCTTATTGATGCATTCACCACCTCATATACCAGTTCTCCCAGTAAAGCAGGCGTTACAATCTGAGTTTTCTTATTTAGGCTAAGATATGATATCTTTACAAGCTTGTTCAATATCTCAGCTCTGGTAGCACTGGTTCCTATACCACTTCCCTTAATCTGTGCACGAAGTTCTTCATCCTCAATAAACTGTCCTGCATTTTCCATGGCAAGTATTAAGGTACCGGAGCTATATCTCTTAGGAGGAGAGGTCTCTCCTTCCTTAATAATTAATTCATTAACAGCTAGCTTCATACCTTTTTTCAAACTTAAAACCGCATCAATAAAACTCTGATCTTTGGTGTCCTTATCCCCTTCATCCTTATCATCATCTTTAGCCAGCTCATCTAGACCACTTTCCATTTCTTTGTTATCCTGATTATTATTTTTCTTTTCTTTGCTAGCAGAAGGATTGCCAGCAACCTTAAAGTAACCCTCTTGTTCTAGGACACGGAAGGTGGAAAAGAATGATTCCTTATCTATCTGAAGAGTAATATTGACCCTACGGTAAATCGCTGGAGGATAGAATATACTAAGAAAACGTCTTGCTATAGTTTCATATACCCTCCTAGCAGTTACAGATATCCTATCTATGGCCGCAAGTCCCTGACCTGTAGGAATAATGGCATAGTGGTCAGTTATCTTACTGTCATTTACATATCTCGTCTTTTCTAACCCCTTATAAGCAGCAGAAGCTAATATCTCACTTGCATAGTCTCTGAACTTTGTATATGCTTGTAGACCATCAATGTTTTTTTTGATTTCTTTAGCAACCGCAGAAGATAATACTCTTGCATCTGTTCTAGGATATGTAACAAGTTTTTTCTCATAGAGTTCTTGAGTAATCTTTAGGGTTTCATCAGGACTTATCTTGTACATCCTTGCACAGTCATTCTGAAGCTCTGCAAGGTTATATAGTAAAGGAGGATTTTTGTTTTCCTTTTTCTTTTCTAGCGAAGTAATTTGCCCCATCAAAGGCTCACTGCCTGAAAGTTCCTTCACCCATGAACCATCCTCATTGTAGTTTGGAAGGTCCTTAGCAAGATCCTTTATTAACTTTATGGCTGAAGCCCTCTCAAGAAAGCCATTCTCCTTATAAAGAAGAGGAGAATTATAATACTCTGAACCAGAAACCGCCTTAAATTCCCCTACAAACTCGCCTGTATATCCCTGAGTATCTATAGCAAAGCTTGATAAAACACGGTAAAATGGTGTCTTAACAAAGTTTCTTATTTCTCTTTCCCTTCTGACAACCATCCCAAGGACACAAGTCATTACCCTTCCTACGGAAATTGCAGACCATTTCTCACTTTTTAAAAAACGTTGGACATCATTACCATATTTTAGAGTTAATACTCTCGAGAAATTAATTCCCATAAGATAGTCTTCCTTGGCACGAAGGTAAGCTGCATTAGATAAATTATCATAGGCTGACAAAGGCTTGGCCTCCCTAATACCCCTAAGTATCTCCTCCTCTGTTTGGGAATCTATCCAGACTCTTTTCTTTACCTTTGTATTGGGTACCCTGGCCTCTTGGTCTACCAGCCTATATATATATTCACCCTCTCTTCCCGAGTCAGTACATACATAAATAGTAGAAACATCTTCACGGTTTAGTAGGCCCCTTACTATCTGAAACTGCTTTTTAACATTTGGAATAATTTCATATTTAAACTGCTTAGGTAGAAATGGTAGGGGATCCATTCTCCACTTTTTATAAGCCAAATCATAAGCCTCCGGATAGCTCATAGTAACTAAATGGCCTACACACCAAGTAACAATGTTGTCTCCTGATTCTATAAACCCATCCTGCCTTCTTCCCTTTATATTTAGGGCCTTGGCAAATTCCAAGGCAACACTCGGTTTTTCGGTTATATATAAATTAATCGACATAACTTCCCAACTTTCTAGTTTACACTTCAACCACTAATAGTATAACGTATATTCCTTCCTACGACAAATCATAATTTACCTATCTACTGTAGAATATTATCATAATTTTTATTGAATATTAACAATATATCGTATACAATAAATCTAGTAATGAAAACTATGACACAAGGTAATTATAGGAGGATTTTATGAGGCCTTATCAACTGTTTAGTGATTCTTCATGCGATTTACCAGAGAAGCTTCTACAGGAACATCAAATAAAGCTTATACCCTTTTATGTTAGCTTTGATCAGGAAACTTATTATAAGGAAAATCTAGATATAACAAATGAGGTGTTTTACCAAACACTGACTGCAAAAAAAGTATATGCAAGGACCTCACTGCCTTCTGTTCAAGACTATATCTCTATGTTTAAAGAAGCTCTTAATGAGGGTCATGATATTATATGTCTATGCCTAACTCAAAAATTTAGTGGTTCTTATCAAGCCGCCTTAAACGCAAAGCATATACTAGAGGAACAGTATCATGATTCAACTATATCAGTAATTGATAGTATACAAGCTACAGGAGGCCAAGGACTTTTGCTTTTACAGCTTGCCGCTATGAAGGAAGCTGGATTTACCATAGAAGAAGTAGGCCAGAAAATAGATATATTGAAAGCAACAGGCCGAATTATGTTCACATTAAACACATTAGAATATCTTAGCAAGGGAAGAAGAATTGGTAAAGTTGTCTCCTTGGCAAAGGACATGTTGGATTTAAAGCCACTTATTCAGTTAAAAGATGCTGAACTTATTCCATATTCTAATATTCGTGGAAGAAAAAAATCCCTAGATAGGGTATTTGAAATGGTAACTGAATTTTTTAATGACACAGGTGATAGTCCATCTGATTATGAATTCTGTATAGCTAACGCCACAACTATAGAGGATGCAGGGTATTTAGAAAGAAAGCTTGAAAAATTTTTAGGCAGAAAACTTAAGTATCCTGTATTTCAAATCGGCATAACCATTGGTAGTTATACAGGACCTGGAGCTATAGGAATATGCTTAGTAAAAAGGTATGATAGGATATAATATATAATATGATGATACAAATACCTATATAACATTTCATAAGAAAGGAAGATAATTATGTCAAAGAGAGATTATTGTGAAGCAAATGCAGCTGGCACTCCCTCAATTAGTGTTTCAGTGGATGTAACCAAAATTGTTAAATACCTATGTATTGCCGGAATAGTAATTGTAGGTATAATATTCGGCACTAAATACTATCAGAAAATGATTGAAGATTAATATTGACAAAAAAATGATACTAAATTTTATGTAATTGGGCGGGCTTTCCTATTACATAGAATGGGACTACATATCCAATAAATTGCTTGGATTATATAGTCCCTTTTTTTGCTTTATTTTCTATTATAATCTATAAACTGTTTACTTATAAAGAGGATACTTATCAGTAAGCTCCTTAACCATATCCATAGCCTTTTCCTTATTTGCATCCACATCATTAATAAGAAGATAAATCGCTTCAGCTATTACGTCCATATCCTCCGTATTAAATCCTCTAGTGGTAACTGCTGCTGTTCCTAGACGGATTCCACTAGTTACGAAAGGAGATGCAGGATCATTAGGAACTGTATTCTTATTACATGTTATATTGGCAGCCTCCAATATTTTTTCTGCATCCTTACCTGTTACACCCTTATTCTGAAGGTCTACCAGCATAAGGTGATTATCTGTACCACCTGATACAAGATTAAAGCCCCTCTTTACTAAGCCTTCTGCTAGAGCCTGTGCATTATCTATAACCCTCTTAGCATAATCCTTAAAACTTGGGTCTAATGCCTCCTTAAAGGAAACAGCCTTAGCAGCAATAACGTGCATTAATGGTCCTCCCTGAATACCAGGGAATACAGACTTATTAAGCTTATATTCATTGGCAAACTCTTGGCTAGATAGGATCATTCCGCCTCTTGGTCCGCGTAAGGTTTTATGTGTTGTGGTAGTGGTTACATGAGCATAAGGTATCGGACTTTCATGATAGCCTGCAGCCACAAGACCTGCAATATGAGCCATATCAACCATAAGTAATGCGCCTACTTCATCAGCTATCTCTCTAAATCTCTTAAAATCGATTTTTCTTGCATAAGCACTAGCACCAGCAACAATTAACTTAGGCTTGCTCTCGATTGCAATCCTTCTAAGCTCATCATAATCTATATAGCCACTATCATCGACTCCATAAGGAATAATCTTAAAATAACTTCCACTTATATTTACCGGACTTCCATGGGTCAAATGTCCACCATGATCCAGGTTCATTCCCATAACAGTATCTCCGGGCTTAAGTAAAGCAAAAAACACAGCCATGTTAGCCTGAGCTCCAGAATGAGGTTGAACATTAGCATAGGTACATGAGAAAAGCTTCTTTGCTCGGTCAATAGCTAGGCTCTCCGCTATATCTACAAATTCACATCCACCATAATATCTTTTTCCAGGGTATCCTTCAGCATACTTATTAGTTAACTGACTACCCATAGCTGCCATAACCGCCTTACTTACAAAGTTCTCTGAGGCAATAAGCTCAATATGGTCGCTTTGCCTAACTATCTCTTGGGATATAGCATCAGCTATTTCAGGATCAAAGTTTTTAACTTCATCAAATGTGTACATTCTTTCAATTCCTTTCCGGTTATTTTCATATGTTAGCCTATAAATGAATTTCTCATACACTACAGGCTGGTTAGAAAGAGTATATCATACCCAATCTTTATTTAAAAGCCAAAAGCCCATGATAAAATACTCGGACTTATTATTTTATTTAATAAATATTTCCATTTATAATTATAATTAACTAATTACTATAAGTGTTCTGGCCCAAAGCTCAGGGGTAATAACTCTTCTAGAAAATACACCTGATAATCATCCTCTGATTTTGCTACAATGACAAGAAATCTTCTAGGATCAGTAAATTCTCTAAGTACCTGGCGACATACCCCACAGGGAGGGCAATAATCACTGGTTATACCATTTTTACCACCGACAATAGCAATTGCCGCAAATTCTCTTTCACCATCACTAATTGCTTTGTAAAAGGCAGTCCTTTCCGCACAATTAGAGGGGGAATATGAAGCATTCTCTATATTACACCCTCTATAAATCTTTTGCTTTACAGTCAACAAGGCTGCTCCCACCTTGAAATTAGAATAGGGTGTATAGGCTGTCTCCATAGCAAGATAGGCTTCACGTATCATATTCTTAATAACTGATCGACTTACCAACTCATTCTTTGCTAATAGCTCGCCCTTTTCTTGTCGAATCAAGCTGTGTGTTTGTTCATTCTCTGACTTCACCTTAAACCCTCCTTCCTTTGGTATAAACTTATCGATGAAATCTTTAGTATCCATCTCCTTGCTGATTCTTAGCCAACTTAATAATTCTGCTTGTACCAAGTCTTTCTGCTCCAAGGTTAATGAATTTCATTGCATCATCAAAGGATGCAATTCCTCCAGCCGCCTTTATCCTTACATGGTCTCCAACATGCTTTGCAAAAAGAGCAACATCCTCAAATGTAGCACCTGCCTTAGAAAAGCCTGTTGATGTCTTAATAAAGTCAGCACCAGATTCAGTTACAAGCTCACACATCTTTATCTTTTCTTCCTCAGATAAAAGACAGGTTTCAATAATCACCTTTAATATTCGATTACCACAAACAGCCTTTATCTGCTTGATTTCTTCAAGAACCTTATCATATTCTCTATCCTTTAATGCTCCTATATTAATTACCATATCAATTTCGTCTGCACCATTAGCTATAGCATCCTTAGCCTCAAACACCTTTAGGTCCCTTGTCTGATAACCACAAGGAAAGCCAATGACAGTACAGACAGCCATTTTATCACCCATATATTCCTTAGCTTGTTTTACATATGAGGGAGGTATACATACAGATGCTACACCATAAGCTATAGCATCATCACATATACTTTGTATTTCCTCCCAGGTTGCTGTCTGGCTAAGTAGGGTATGGTCTACTCTTTTAAATATTTCTTTTTTATCCATAATATTTCTGCCTTTCTATTTAACATAATAATCTGTGACCTATCAGTTTCTGATTAAACTTATATTATGCTATATCCAGAGCAATTTCCATCATGTCACGGAAGGTGTTTTGTCTGTCCTCTGCCGATAAAGCCTCCCCAGTAAATACATGGTCAGAAATTGTGAGTATGCAGAGAGCATTTTTTCCTGCCCTTGCAGCGTTCATATAAAGGGCCGCAGCTTCCATCTCCACACACAATACATTCATTTTTTTCCATAGAGAATTTGCCTCCGGATTATCATCATAGAAGGTATCAGAGGATAGTATATTACCAACAACTGTTTTTAACCCAAGCTTCTCAGCCGACTCCACCGCCTTACGCAGAAGACCAAAATCTGCAATTGGAGCAAAGGTACCCGGAAGCTTATATTGGTGTGCAAAATTGGAGTTAGTAGACGCCCCCATCCCTATAACAATATCCCTTAGCTTAATATCATCAGCTATTCCACCAGCTGAACCTATCCTTATAATATTATCTACATCATAAAAATTGTATAGCTCATAAGAATAAATCCCAATTGATGGCATACCCATACCACTACCCATAACAGAAACTCTTTTACCTTTGTAAGTGCCTGTGTATCCAAACATATTCCTAACCTGGTTAAAACAAACAAGGTCCTCTAAATAATTATCTGCAATAAATTTAGCCCTTAATGGATCACCTGGCATAAGGACTGTTTTTGCTATATCTTTTGTATTTGCATTATTATGTGGAGTAGGTATACTCATAATCTATTCCTCCTTTAGTTAAGTAATTTTATAGTAATATAAACACCATTTATTATGCAAATATTCTATCACTCTTTTATACAAAAGGCAATTTAGGATAAAACAATTTACATGCATTTCTTTATTCATTATCTGATAAGGTAAATATATCACCCGAATATTGGTCTACCCAATACCATCCATATGTTACAGTATGTCCTATTTGACTATCCTTATCATCAATTACAAATTCATATAGGTGTATAAGGTGATTGCCTGTAGTATCATTAGTATCCTCATAAACCAAATAATATTCTCCCTTATCTAGCTTATAATAGTAAAGCCCTAAACCATCCTCTACGCTAACTTTTGTAAAATTCGTCGCATAGGTCTCCTTAACAAGATCCAAGGCCTCCATGGGTGTAATTGTAGAGTAAAAATCATCTTCATTGTTTGTCCCTAGAGTCCTTATCACTGTAATCAAAATAATAATAATAAACTTACTCATAAAGTATCTCCCCATCCTACAACTGTTGATTTTTGTGCTTCTCTTATCCTAACACATGTATCCATTTATTTCCAGCTGTATCGGATGGGGAGAATCGATCTTTCTCCACTATTATTTCAATTTAATACAAGACTAATTCTTTTTTTGGTCACTTATTTGAGTCTTATTATAGGTTTATATAGTTTTTTATGTAGTAAAAATTCAACCTATTACATAAAAACAGTCTGCTTAATACGCACTCAAGGCAATACAAATATCCACACATCTACTCGGCCTCATCAATTAAATGATACAGAAAATCCATATAAAAATAATCCACCCAAATTCCCTTCTCTCCCATGATTTTTAATTCATCACGGGTTACCCATTTTGCATCTACCACCTCGGATGGCTGTAGGGTAAGCTCTTCTATACTTACATCAGTTCTGACTAGCCACACTGCACAAAAACTCTTATGCCTTCTATACATCATGGCAAGGCTGGAGTTTTGTCTAGTCGCCTTAATCCCTAGCTCCTCCCATAACTCCTTCTGACAGGTTATCCAGGCATCATCCCCAGCTATAGCGGACCCCGATGTGCTTGCCCAATATCCAGGTCTCCAGCTCACTGTGTCCGTTCTTTTTTGAATCAATATCTGACCTTTGCTGTTAATAGGATAAATATGTACTACTAGATGATAATCTCCCTTGGCCAAGGGTTTTCCTCGTTCATGAATTCTGCCCGTCTTTACAAAGCATTCATCGTATATATCCCATAGCTCCATTGTATCCTCCTGTCTAATTAAAAGTAACTTAAATGTAACTACTATATAAGTATTCATAATTCTATTATATATTATTGAGCAAAAAATAGCAAAAGCTTAATACATAATTTGACTGTAAAAGTCGAAAAATTGAGGCCCTGGTTCTAAATAACAAACCATGGGCCTCATAAAATATTAGTTAATTTGCTCTAAAAAGATTAGATTTACTTTTCTACAACAATTCTTACTAAGGGTCCTCTTCCTGCCTTATTAGTACCCCAGAGTCTAATGGTAGTACCTTCCTTTTGCTCAGGAATTTCTATAACAAAATTACCCTCATTGTCAATGGTTCCTTCATAAGTTTTCTTATCAATTTGTGCAAATACTCTAGTCTGAGTCTTGGCAACTTCAGGAGCAGCATTCTTGAATCTCTTAGGAAGCTTTCCACTAGTTTCCGAACTTTCCTCATAATCAAGAAGCTCTATTGTCCCTGTAACTTTTTTATCACCTTGACGTACCACATGGGCTATAGGTGAATCAGGTGAAACCTTAACAAGCTGTGATATTAAAGGAAGGCTAGGTCCAAAATCATTACTGGCTGTAACTGTTACCATAGTGCCTGACAAATCCCTATCGGTTGCTAGGGTGTAAATATACTGATCAGACTCTTCATCGTAATAGTATTCATCTGTTGTATATTTCTTTTTACCAATAACTAATTCTACTATGGAATCCTTAGCAGCGATAACCTTAACCTCTTTATCGGTATTGGTTATTTCTTTTAGAAGAGCTGGCATACTAGGTCTTCCCTCTGATACTGTGAAGGACCTTGCTACAAGAATTTCTCCATCAACATATCTTGCCATAGCATATACCTTGGTTCCTAATTCAAGATATTCATCAAGCTCATGGAAAAACTCAAAATCATAATCAGTTGATATTCTATATATACTACTCTTAAAGTCACTTCCACTCCCTGTAGTAATGGCTATATTAACATTACCACCTGAATAGTAATATCCGGTTATTGCATTTGTCTTATTTGATACTCCGTCTAGGATTAAATTTACTGAATTATTATTAACATAAGATTCAATATCTTGAACAATAACCTCTTCTGGGTAGCTATATCTTTCTTTACCATTCTTCACATCATATGCAACGACAACTAAAGCCTGACCAGCATAAAGTTGATCATTAAAGGTGAATACAAATTCACCGTTTTTATCGGTCTTAGTGGTGTAAGTTTTGTCACCTATTTTTAACATTACATTAGTATTTGCAGATGAAGGAACAAATCCTGTTAAGCTTCTTTCAATGTTACTTACCTCATTAACTTTTGGAGCATTAGGAGCTGCTTCTCTTACCTTAATTGTAGTAACCCTACTATTTCTTGAAACATGATCTATAGCATAGACTTTAATAGATGTACCAGTTTCCTGTGGTGGAAGCTTAATCACAAATTGGCCATTATATGATACTTCAACTTGGGTTTCTACTATCTTATATGATGGATCATATATTTCTTTATTGGCTTCAAAAAGTTCTCTGCCACCCTTATCTGACACATATACTACTTCATCAATAATTGCTACAACAGAAGTAATATCATCACGGCTATTTCCTGTTATATAGTTGGCATTATTATATAAAGGACTTATCGATGGTTGATTAGGCCCTGTACGGTTGATTCTTACATCTATACGCTCACTTTCAAGATCTCTTTTTTCATCCTTGACATATAAAGTAATATAAGTTTCAGCCAGCTGACCAGGAAGAGCAACTGAAAATGTTCCATTAGCGTTTATATTCTGCTCATAAACTTTGTCCGGTGTCACTATAACCAAGGTCGTATTAGGCTCTGCCCTACCACTAATTCTTTGTTTTCTATTAGTATAGTTATCCACAGTAGGCCTAGGCAAAAGGCTATCATCAAAATTATTGATATGCAATTTCTTTAAAGCCTTATTACCATGGATATCCTCAGCATAAATGGTATATACACCATTTTTCCATATAGTAAAGCCCTTGCTAGGAATATTATTGGCTACAACCCATACTTCACTTTCAAGGTCATAATCACCATTAGCATATTTTAGATGCTTTATATTAGATTCATCGACAGCCTGCACCATAACCTCATATGAGCTCCCAGTCGGATTAGTTATTAGGGGAGTCGCTACTATATGAGGGCCTACATTGTCACTAGTACTTGTTGGATAAGATGCTAGATAATAACGGTATTGCTCACTTTGTTTTAGTCGGTCTACATACCATGGTGTCTCCTTAAATATATCCTCAGCATAGTATGGCATCTTCACAATAAACTGGTAATCCTTTGGTAACTTCAATCTCCAGTTATAGTCTACCTGGGGCATGATACTACCACTTTCTGAAAGCTGCCTGATATATTTACTAAGTATAGATTGACTTCTTACAAAGCCCCTGAGTACATACTGGTCTTCCACACCTCTATTGGCTTGAGTAGGCTTTGTTATCTTATTGGTAGCTACTAAAAGCTTCATATCTTCAGTAACTTCATTACCCTGATAATAGATATTTGTTATTCTTCTATTGTTACTTATAATATTACCGGAAAAATCATATCTAGGATCCCTAGATGGATCAATTTCATAGCTAATACCATCAAATATATAGAAGTTACTCCAATCATTTAACCACTCTTCACGTATTAGGGATTTAAAGCCTGTCTCATCCATCAGAGATGACATTACATTATCTTGCCATGCTGTATTCCTAGTGATTGTTTCATAGGCACTAGCAGACCACTCAAGCCATTCCCTTAACTGAGCACCTGTAATAGTATAGACATAAATATAGCTATTATAGTTCTGTAGTGTAGTTAAATCAGCTTCAGTAATCTTGTCTTTTATATCAACAAAATCATATATTGACTTCACGCCAAAACTTTCATAAGTAGAGGCTGCTATTACAGGATAGTCAATATATTTCTTATCATTTGCCTTAACTCTATTTATGGCGTAATGAATCTTCGAGTCATTAAGTAATTGTATTGCAGGATTGTCAACTAATAATCCATAATAATTTTGCAATGAAGTATCAGGTTCTAGTTCAGCAATTATATCAGTAGCATAATCAAGCAACTGCTCTTCCCATTGGCCAAACAATGCTGCAATTACCTGGTCTTCACTAGTATTCTTCTCTGTTACCATACGTAAGCTAGACTTACGATTAGCAATCTTTACAGAATCACCATCAAACTCAAGCTCTAAATCGACTACGCCAATAGCCCTGCCACGGTCACCCGCCATCACAACATTCTTTCCATTAATCAGGTAATTATTCTTATCAACACCTGGAAGCCTATAATAAGCAGAGGTCATATCTGTTGTAGGGTATAAATTGTGTTCATGTCCAGCTATAACCACATCAATTTCAGGTATCTTAGTTAAGGCATAGGCTACATTTTTAAAATAAGGCTCTGGGTTTTCAGGACCCATTCCTGTATGGGATAGGGCAATTATAATGTCTGCTCCCATTTCTTTTAGCTTAGCTGACTGCCTCTTTGCATTCTCAACCATATCCTCGCCTATTAATATACCGGCATAGCTATGGGTTTTACTAGCAAAGGCTGGGACCGTCTGTCCTATTATACCAATCTTTACTTCTACTTCTTTACCGGTCCTAGTCTTTAGTTTTCGCGTTATAAGCATGTTTTCAAGAAATGGATATTCACCAGTTCTTGCATCTGTTACATTTGATACTATGGTAATATCACGAAGCCCTGACCCATCCAGTTGATTAAGTATATAATCATATCCATAATCAAATTCATGGTTACCTAAGGTTATTGCATCATAACCAACGTACTTCATGGCTTCATAGATTGGCTGGATTGCTTGTTGATTCGCAGAAAAAATATACTCAGTAGTATAATCAAATAATACGTCTCCCGCATCCAGTGTAAGAGTATTTCCCTCTGGAAGCTCAGTCTTGGCCTTCTTAATTAGGTCAAAAACCCTAGCCAGACCACCATTATTATAATCCACACCCTGCTCATAGTCATTACTATTTAGCTGTCCATGCAAGTCTGTGGTTCCAATAATTCTTAGATCAATTGTATCTTTTTCACTTTCGGCCGCATTTACACTAATAAGCTGATTTGCTCCTATTCCTATTAATAAAGCTAGTGCAAATATTCCCAATGTAAGTCCTGACAGAAAGCGAAAGCCTTTATTTCTTTTTGTCATTGTTCCTCCTTACTATAACAAGTCAATATTGCCAGCGTTTCACATCCTGGGCATATTTTAGTAAAATTTTAAGGCAAAAGAATGGCAAAACCATGAATTCGTTTATAAAACAATTGTAAATATGGGTTGAATCAGGTCTAGCATTCGCTTTGTTTGGTCAGTTAGATAAAGATAACCTATAAGGGCCTCTAGTCCAGTGGCTGTCCTATATTCAATTATATCTGCTTTTTTTGCCGAACTAAAGGATTTGGAGTTTCTACCTCTTTTGTAGACGGCCTGCTCCTCATCAGTTAGGGTCTCTTTTATTGTATGATAAAGTTTAGCTTGGGCAGATGCCTGGACAAGCTTAACAACTTGCTTATGAAGCTTATTAACAGGTGCATTACCATGCTCTACCACATAGGTTCTAATTACTAAATCATATATGGCATCTCCTATATAGGCTAAAGTTAGACCTGAATAGGACTTAATATCAGTGTCTGGCAAATCCCAAGCCTGTCTTATATATGCTGACATCGGTATTAAGTTATAATCCCCTATTTTCTTTTCCATCGTACACCTTCTCTAGTATCCTCAAGAACTATACCCTTATCAAGCAGGGCATCCCTTATTTGATCTGCCTTTGCAAAATCTCGGTTCTTTCTAGCATCCTGCCTTTCTTCAATAAGTCTTTCTATTTCATCTGGAAGAATCTCCTCATCCTGCTCAACCCTAATACCTAGAATATCACATAAGGAACTTATCTTGTTTTTCATATACTCAACAAGTTTTCTGCCACTTTCAACACTACAATTTATATTAGCAAGCTTAACTAGTTCAAAAATAGCTGCTATAGCATCGGCTGTATTAAAATCATCCTCCATAGCTGAATTAAACTTATCCACCAAGATATCCGCTTCACTTATTATCGTTTTTTCCTCATCAGTAAGTTCACCCTTCTTTAATGTATCGCCATCAAGCAGATGTTCTAGCTGACTAACAGAGGTTATAATTCTTGTAAGTGAGTTCTTAGCCGCCTCAATCAAATTCCTACTAAAATTCAAGGGACTACGATAGTGGGCATTTAGCATAAAGAACCTTATAACCTGTCCAGGATATTCCTCGCAGATTTCTCTAACAGTAAAAAAGTTCCCCTCTGATTTTGACATTTTCTTGTTATCTATATTTATAAAGGCATTGTGCATCCAATATCTGGCAAATGGTTCTCCGCTAGCTGCCTCACTCTGTGCAATTTCATTTTCATGGTGAGGAAATATAAGGTCCTCCCCTCCACCATGAATATCAATCTTGTCTCCAAGGTACTTACTACTCATAACTGAACATTCAATATGCCAGCCGGGACGACCATCTCCCCATGGTGATGTCCAATATGGCTCCCCTTCCTTTTTAGGCTTCCAAAGCACAAAGTCTAGGGGATCATCCTTCTCATCACTTACTGCTATCCTTGCACCTGATTCGAGATCATCTATTTTCTTCTTGGAAAGCTTTCCGTATTCATCAAAGCTTCTAGTTCTAAAATATACCGTTCCATTTTTCTCATAAGCATGGCCTTTATCAATTAAGGATACAATCATCTCAATCATATCATCGATTTCTTCTGTAGCCTTGGGGTGATATGATGCGGGTAAAACATTTAAAGCCTCCATATCCTTCTTAAACTCCTTGATATACCTTTCAGATATGTCTGTCGAGCTCTTACCCTCCTCTATAGCCTTCTTTATAATCTTATCATCTACATCCGTAAAATTAGAAACATAATTCACTTCGTAGCCAATATATTCAAAATAACGCCTGACTACATCAAAGAAAATGACTGGCCTAGCATTACCTATATGAATATAGTTATATACAGTTGGCCCACATACATACATACGAATCTTGTTTTCTTCAATAGGAATAAACTTCTCCTTTTGCTGTGTTAATGTATTATAAATCCTCATCTTGTTTCCTCCTTGTCATATAATGTCCTCTTGCTTTTTGTCTTTATATAGACCAATATATGAACCCTGGTTCAGCATCAGCCTACTTTGAAATCTTATTATCTTAAATCCTTATCGTTTAACTTCTCCATCTTGTCTATGATCTTATCTATACTGTCTAGTTTATCACAGACCTTCTTAAATTCTCCAAAGCTACTACATACCTTCTCAAGCTCATTTTTCAGGTGTTCATTCTCTTTCTTAAGGATTTTTAAATCATTCAAGTAAGGATCTGGTAGATGAACTTGATCCATATCCTCTCTGGGTATTCTCACATTGTCTCTCTTAACAATTCTTCCTGGCACTCCAACAACAGTTGAATTTGCAGGAACCTCGGATAGGACTACTGATCCAGCACCTATTTTAGAATTCTCTCCTATTGTAAATGAACCTAGTACCTTTGCTCCTGCACTAATCATTACATTGTTTCCAATAGTAGGGTGCCTTTTACCTTGCTCCTTACCGGTTCCCCCCAAAGTGACTCCCTGATAAAGGGTTACATTATCTCCTATAATGGTTGTTTCCCCTATAACCACTCCGATACCATGGTCTATGAATAGACCCTTTCCTATTATGGCCCCAGGATGAATTTCAATTCCGGTTTTACGGGCTGTCCTTTGTGATAACCACCGTGCTAAAAAATAATGCTTCCTCTTATATAATTTATGGGCAATCCGATAACGAATTATTGCCTTGAAGCTAGGATATAAGAAAACCTCAAAAGACGATTTTATTGCAGGGTCTCTTTCTCTTATAATTTTCATTTCCTCTTTTATATACTTTACCAACCCCATATAACTTACCTCCAATAAATCATATTAACAAAAAGAACTTGGTTTTAATTTAATAGGACCCCATTTCCTTTAATAAAAAAACCACCCCTAATAGATAGAGGCGGTATAAGACGCGGTTCCACTCTAATTGTATGTCGCATTATTACAATACACTAGCAACATACACCTTATGCATATAACGGCTGTTACCGGATTTGGCTAAGCTTTCACCTCACCAAATCAGCTCAGGGATGCACTTCACCCAGGTTCATGTAAGGAGTGCTTTCAGCCAGCGACACTCCATCTCTGCTACAATCTCAAGAGTTACTTTTCCCTTCATAGCTTTTAATTTTATTAATATAATAAATCTTTAATTCATTTTATGCATATAAGCTTATTTTGTCAATACCCTTTCAACTCCACTTGCTTATACCTATCCATTATAGTTTTCGACCACAGCAACCATTACAATTTTTTTCTCTAGCATCTGGCGTAACATCAACTTGATAATTCATCATCGACTCTAATAGGCAGACAGCCTTTGCAGCAATTCCATGCCCCTGCCCAGTAAAGCCAAGACCCTCCTCAGTGGTCGCCTTGATATTTACCTGGTCCTCTCTTATGTCAAGACTAGCTGCAATAGTCTTTACCATCTGAGATATATAAGTTGATAGCTTTGGTTTTTGGGCAATAATGGTAGCGTCAATATTTTCAACCATATATAGGTTATCCTCCAAAAGCTCCTTGACTCTTTTTAAAAGCTCTATGCTTGAAACCCCTTTATAAGCTTCATCTGTATCAGGAAAATGTCTACCAATATCACCTAAAGCTGCTGCTCCCAATAATGCGTCCATAATAGCATGAACCAAGACGTCCGCATCGGAATGTCCCATTAACCCCTTTTCATATGGAATTGTTACCCCACCAATAATAAGCTCTCTATCCTCTACTAATTTATGAACATCATATCCTATTCCAATTCTCATCAATAAATCCTCCTATGATTCAATGTGAATATTTAAAATGACATGTATTGAACATATATATCATTAAAATCCTCATGATTTGATAAATGTATCTCCTCAGAAACAGAGATAATGTGGTCAATTTTATCATTTGCCTGGGGGTCTGTCACAGACATAATGGCCCCTGATAATGATGTATTTCCAACCGCCTCTGTCTTCTTTATAAGAGAATCAGGCAACAAGCCAATCCCTGCCGCCTTTTCTATATCCATATAATATCCAAAGCCTCCAGCAATATATACCCTATCTAGATCATCAATAGATATACCATAGGTCTTTGTCAATATCTCAACACCGGCTCTTATTGCTGCTTTGGCTAGTTGAAGCTCTCTAATATCAGCCTGAGTAAATTTCATACCTGCAATAGGATATCCTGTATCAAAATATGGGTCCACAAGAAGCCCACTGCTGTCAATTACGCCTTTTTTTAGGAGTTCATAAACAAGCTCTATAACCCCTGTCCCACATAAGCCCAGCGGCTCTACATTGTTTATTGTCTGGTAGCCTAACTTTTCACCTATAAAATACACACTGCTAATCGCACCTGAAACACTGGCTACTCCGCAGGATATATTACCCCCTTCAAATGCAGGGCCTGCCGCCGTTCCAGTCACAAGAACCCTTTTACTATTACCCAGTGCCATCTCACCATTGGTACCCATATCTATAAAAAGACATGGTTTATTGGCCCTTTCAAATCCACAGGCCAGTAAGCCCGCTGTAATATCTCCTCCCACAAATGCAGATATGCACGGAAGAATTACAATGGGTATCCTATCAGGGATTGCAAACAATTCATCTGAATAAGTATTGATTAGTCCTAAGTTTACTGGGTTGAATGGATAAGCTCCAAGACCAGCACATGAATACGACATAAGCAAATGAATCATTGTTGTGTTTCCAGCTATAACTATCCTTTGAACCCTATCTAAGCCTATATCCTTACCCTTTAGAAGAAAACCAATACCCTTAATAAGCTCATCTCGAATAATTTTAGATAAGAGGTCTTGCTTTCCTTCCTGGGAAGCCTTAATTCTAGAGATCACATCTACTCCATAGGCCCTTTGAGGGTTAATAGAGGTATAATTATTTATAATCTTCCCATTTGCCAAGTCTAGCAAAGCAAGAACCAAGGTTGTAGTACCAATATCAATGGTTATGGCAAATGCATGGGCTAGAACTTTCTTATCAGAAGATTTCTCACCACTTCCATGGCCAAGGGTTTTTGTCACCACCTTAAACTCTCTATCTTCCCCTAGATTTATTAAAATACTACAGGCCTGTCTAGGATAAGCCATACAGGCCAAACGATATCCCTGCCCAAGTTTATCAGCTGATAATGCCTTCTTATCCTGTGATGTAATATCCAGATGTCCATCCACTAAGCGGATAATGCATTTTCCGCATGAACCCATACCACCACAATAACTTGGAATAGAAAGACCTTCTCTTATTATGGCATCCATAAGATTCTCACCTATATATAGATAAGTCTCTATCTCCTTACCACTTTTGCCATCTATTATATTTATTGTAAGCCTTTGCTTCATTCAACCACCGCCTAGGATGATATTATTATCAATTACATTGTAAGAGTCAATATAAAATCCGTCAACCAAAAGCTATTAAAAAGCAGATACTTTCCAATCATAACAGATAAAGAGATAACAAAAAAATCGGATGAATTATAAATCATTCCGATTTTCTCAGTATTGATGACTATTATTAAGAAATAGCGAAGGACGGATTTGAACCGCCGACACTGCGGGTATGAACCGCATGCTCTCGCCAACTGAGCTACTTCGCCATAATGTCTTATAAAATCTGCACTTTCAAACGTACTTTATCATTATATTCACTTAATATAGTTTTGTCAACACTTAAGGTCTATCTTCAAACTCTTTTGCCGATAAATTGAATGCCTCTAATTGCAGCTGCTTGTTTTCATATGTAAGAATGCAAATACATGCATTCTTTAATCCAGTCACTCCTGTCCCATTTTTGCCTTGTGTTAATACAGAGATAACAGCATTAATTGCAGCACCGTGGGACACCATAATAATATCTTGTTTTGGATATTTCTTTGCGTAGCTAGTTATGCAATCTATCAATCTCTTACTTAGCTTATCAAGTGGCTCTAAGGAATTCTCAGCCACTCCAAAAGTATCAAAATACTTACTTCGATCATAGGTCATTCCAGATAGGCTCGCAAAGTCCCTCTCTATCAAATCATCATCTATAATAAGCCTTGCCTTATCAAGACTTTTAGATATAATTCTAGCAGTTTCTACAGCTCGTATAAGCGGGCTTGTTATTATGGTTTTTACCCCAGTTTTCTGCAAGACCCTCCCACTTTGCCTAGCCTGCATTCTTCCCGTTTCATTAAGTGGTATATCCTCTCTGCCCTGAAGTCTTCCCTGTAGATTCCAATCGGTTTCCCCATGACGGATCAAATAAATTCTCATCTTATTTCCTTTCAATTATCCAATATTAGGTAATTGCAAAACTTGGACAAATCTGTATATGCTAAACATTTGATGTAACAACTTTTCCATTAGCCTCTAAAATACCTTTAACCTCTTCCATAAGTTCCTTACTAGGCTCTGATGTATCTCCTAGCTTATATTCCATCCCAAGTTCCTTCCATTTATATTCACCCATCTTGTGGAATCCTAAAAGTTCTATTTTCTTAACATTTGGGTAGGCATCCAGATGGTTTGACAGTTTCCTTACACTATCCAAATTATCTGTGAGTTCAGGTACCACTACATATCTAACCCAGGTTGATATATCTTTTTCCTTCAAATAATCTAAGAATTTTAAAGTAGGACTTAAGGATACACCCGTTACAGTCTTATATACAAGCGGGTCAAAATTCTTAATATCAAGTAGGACTAAGTCAGTATACTCCAAAAGCTCCTTTACACTATCATTTAAAATAAATCCAGAGGTGTCTAAAGCTACAGAAATTCCATTCTCTTTACATCTTTTACCTAGTTCTAATAGAAAATCAGCTTGGAGAAAAGGTTCACCTCCAGTAAAGGTAACCCCTCCATTAGAGTAGTCCATATAGGATTTGTATTTCAAAATTTCTTCCATTAGGCTGTCTGAAGTGTACTCCATGCCCTTGCTTACATCCCAAGTATCAGGATTATGGCAGAATTGACAGCGAAGTGGACACCCTTGCATAAAAACTACAAAGCGTATTCCAGGCCCGTCAAGAGTACCAAGACTTTCTAAGGAATGAATCCTTCCGATTTTTTTCATGCATTATCCTCCCTATGCTTCAACAAGAATAATAAGTTTACGATATAATTTCCTTTTATTAAGCTTATACCAATTTATTAAATCCACCACCTAAGCCTGTGGCTATAGGTGGAGGATTTATTATACTTAAATTAATATATTCTTATCTTTCGTGGAAGGTACGATGAATAACATCCAGCTGCTGCTCCCTGTTGAGCTTTACAAAGTTTACTGCATAGCCTGACACACGGATTGTTAGCTGAGGATATTTTTCAGGATGTTCCATTGCATCCATCAGGGTCTCACGATCAAATACATTGACGTTAATATGATGTCCCCTATTATGGCAATATCCATCTAACATTCCAACTAGATTGTTTACTCTATCTTCCTCGTTCTTTCCTAATGCCTTTGGCACTATGGAGAAGGTATATGAAATACCGTCCTCTGAGTGTCTATAAGGTAGTTTGGCAACAGAGGACATTGATGCTACTGCACCCTTCTTATCTCTACCATGCATAGGATTTGCACCTGGTGCAAATGGTTCTCCTTTCTTTCTTCCGTCAGGAGTACTTCCTGTTTTCTTACCATATACTACATTTGAAGTAATTGTAAGGACAGAAAGAGTTTGCTTTGCATTACGATAAGTCTTAACCTTGCGTAGCTTATTCATGAAGCGTTCTATTATCTCAACAGCAATCTGATCCACACGCTCATCATTATTTCCATATGCAGGATAATCCCCTTCTATTTCATAATCTACTGCTAGACCATCTTGGTCACGAATTACCTTTACCTTAGCATACTTAATAGCTGATAAGGAATCGGCAACTACTGACAAACCAGCTATACCACAAGCCTGAGTACGTAGAATATCCGCATCATGGAGGGCCATCTGTAGACTTTCGTAGTTATATTTATCATGCATAAAGTGAATAACATTTAGTGTATTTATATATAATTCTGATAGCCAATCAAGGATCTGATCAAACTTTGATATAACCTCATCATAATCAAGGTATTCGCCCATTATAGGTGCAAACATAGGTGCTATCTGCTCACCTGACATCTCATCCTTACCACCATTAATGGCATAAAGAAGAGCCTTGGCTAGGTTGGCACGGGCACCAAAGAACTGCATCTGCTTACCAAGTCTCATAGCAGATACACAGCAAGCAATACCATAATCATCTCCCCAGACATCCCTCATAATATCATCACTTTCATATTGAATGGAGCTGGTGTCTATAGATACCTTAGCGCAGAAATCCTTAAAATGCTTAGGCAAGAATACAGACCAAAGTACTGTTAGATTAGGCTCAGGAGCAGGTCCTAAATTATAAAGTGTATGGAGGATTCTATAGCTACTCTTTGTAACCAGTGTTCTTCCATCTAGACCCATACCACCTATAGCTTCTGTAACCCATGTAGGATCCCCAGAGAACAAGTCATTATACTCTGGCGTACGAAGGAATCTTACCATACGAAGCTTCATAACAAACTGGTCAATAAGCTCTTGAATTTCTTCCTCAGTAATTAATCCATTCTTCAAATCTCTTTCATAATAAATATCAAGGAATGTAGATACACGCCCAAGACTCATAGCCGCTCCATCCTGTTCCTTTATAGCTCCAAGATAAGCAAAATAAGTCCACTGTGTAGCCTCAAATGAATTCTTTGCAGGTTTACCAATATCATAGCCGTATGAAGCAGCCATTTCCTTTAGCTGTTTTAAGGCTTTGATTTGCTCAGATAATTCTTCACGTTGACGAATATCAGGGGCATCCAAAGTAGGATTCTCTAATTGCTTTTTCTCATGCATTTTTTGATCTAAGAGGAAATCCACGCCATATAAAGCTACTCTTCTGTAATCTCCAATTATTCTTCCTCTTCCGTATGCATCAGGTAGACCTGTTATAATACCTGAATGTCTTGCCTTCCTCATGGCATCAGTATATGCATCAAACACTCCATCATTATGAGTTTTTCTGTTTTGAGTATAAATTTCCTCTGTAGTTTTATCAAGAGTGTAGCCATAAGAATCCAATGCCTTCTTTACCACACGGATACCACCATTTGGCATAATTCCTCTTTTTAGAGGCTTATCTGTCTGAAAACCTACTATTACCTCATTATCCTTATCTAAATATCCTGGTCCAAATGTTGTTATAGTAGAGGGCTTTTGTGTCTCTGCATCAATAATTCCCTTTTTATTTTCTTCAATCATAAGCTCTTGTACTTTTTCCCAAAGCTTCATAGTCCTATCTGTGGGTCCTACTAAAAAAGAAGCATCCCCCTCATAAGGTGTATAGTTATGTTGTATAAAACTCCTGACATTAATATCAATCATCCAGCTTCCTGGATCAAAACCATGCCATTCCTGTTTCATTTGCTTATCCTCCTTATATAAAATCATAGTTTGCCTATAATATATTGTCCACAATATAATTCTAAATTTTTTATAGTCTTATGTCAATGGTAATTGATAATAGTAATCATTAAGTATTTTCAGATAAAATAGTAATACTGCACAAGTCCTTACTAATTATTTATTAAATAGGTCAGACATTTCCATTAAAAGCTTTTTATCCTCCTTGGTAAGCCTAATATTACCACTTATGGTTTTACCCTCCTGTGTTGTTACATTAATTTCAATAACAGTCCCCTCTTCAAGATAACCAAACCGTAGGGCACTAATAAAATTAATGAATTTAGGATGGTTCCTGGCAAAGCTTTCCCAACCAGCCTTAAGCTTAAAAAGTTTTGATGGATTAAGCATTTTATCATCTCCTATATACTATAATTTTGTAGAATCATATCACTTATCGACAACAATATTACAAGATTAAGTGAATAAAAGCAATGACTCAAATCACATTTAAGTTACAAATACTACTATACAGATTGTTTTTAATTAAAACTTAACTAATTGCCGATATAAATAATACCTATATAACAACACCTATTATATCAAATAAAGGATTTAATACATATGGAAATTAATGAATATTCAAAACAACATAGATTACATAGGGCGGCCTCCGAATATGAAGCTAGCCAAGCTAAAGCACAGCATATAAAGCCATCCTCACAGGAGCAAAACACTTCTAGTCAAATGGGGAAAAATGCCCATGCCACCATAAAAGGAGAAATTATAGACCTCAGGTATCAAGAAGTTAAAATAAGGCTAGAGCCAAGTGGCCAGGTAATCACTGCAAGGTTAACAGCTGATGTTCCCCTTCATATTGGTCAAATAGCTGAATTTGCTCTAGATGACGAAAAGGACGGTCAAATTACCTTACGATATATATCAACAAATAAGTCTCCTATAAACGACATAGCTTACAAAGCCCTATATGCCTCAGGACTAGCTGCCTCTGAAAGAAATCTAGCCATAGTGGAGGAGCTTCTATCTAATCAAATGCCTGTAGACAAAAATACGATCCTTCAGTTAATAAAGCTATCTGCCACCTATCCAGAAGCTAGCCTAACAGGCCTTGTTTTAATGCATAAAAATCACCTGCCCATTAACTCAAGTAGTATAGGGCAGTTTGAGCTCTATCAAAAGGGATTGCATGAGATCCTGTCACAGCTTAAAACCCTCATAGATAATATAGGCTCCTTTTTTGAAACTGAAAACAAAGATAATCTTATAGAAAAAGATACCCTGGTCAATTTGACAGATAATCTTAATCCTGAAACTCAGAAAAAGGCAGATAAAAATGTTTTAGAAGATGGCATAATAAATGAGATTAATAAAAGGATTCCTGAGGATATGCCAATGACAAGAAATGTTATTGAAGTCGAATATATAGATAATGACCTACATTTTTTTAAGAATTTGCTTAATATGCTTCTTGATGGAAACAACTTGAAACACCAATTAAAACCTGACACTAGCCTAGGCCATATCTTAAGCAAGAATGAACTTATGAAGTTGCAGGAACTTATTTTTAAAGACTTAAATGAGGATACATATTCCAATAAGGATATAATGGGTATCAAAGACCAACTTGCGGACGGTACCTTGACCTTTCAGTCCTTTTTTCCTCTTGTAGAGGAAATATATTACAATCTCCCTCCTAGACAAAGCCAAGAAAACAATGTCCTACTTACCCGTATCCTACAGGCCTATGTTGGTATGTCCGAAAATATGCCTGACCCTGATAAGCAAAAACTTGCTTATCTTTTAAAATCAGATTCTGTGAGGGACATAATAAGCCAGGCACTCCATCATAGATGGACCCTAAGCCCAAGGGACCTTACTAAAGATAATAAGGTTAAGGAATTCTATAAGAGGCTTGATGAAGATTTGGATTATATAAAAGAACTTACAAGTAGTAGCAAACTAGCTGATACACAAAACATACAATCATCAATAAATAAACTGCAGGATAACCTACAGTTTATGAGGGATCTTAATAATTTATTCTCATATATCCAGCTACCTATACGTCTTTCAAACCAAGACGTCCATGGAGACTTATATGTCTTTACTCGAAAAAACAAAAAGCATATTGATACAGGACAGCTAAATATTTTACTACATTTAGATATGAAAAGTCTTGGTCCTATGGATATTCACCTGTCTATGAAAAACAAGCAGTTCTATGCTGTTTTTTACCTGGAGAAGTCATCTGAAAAAGTAATCAGTCAATATTTACATGAACTTATTGACTCCCTCCAAAGGAAAGGCTACCAGTTTCAAGCAAGTACCAAGATATCAGATACTAAGCCTGACTTTATAACAGATATTTTACAAGACGATACACCTAATCCAGGCTCTCATAGGTATTCATTTGACATAAGAGCATAGAGGATAAAGCCGCTAATTACAAAGTGTTTTAGGTCGTTTATAAGGGTTTATCTGCTCTAAAGCATATGCAGCTCGTATTATGCCTTCTTCTCCAAATCTTTTACCTACAAGCTGTATACCAATAGGTAACCCTTTTTTATCCCTTCCACAAGGTATGGTTACACCAGGTCCTCCAGCCAGATTAACTGAAGCATTAAGTATTTCAGAACGGTGCTTTTCATCATCGACCTTATTATCACTTAAAAGAGGAGCTGTTTTTAATGATTCAGGACTCATAAGAATGTCATACCTATTAAATGCTTCCTGGTATGCATTGTAGATTACTCTACGTATTCTTCTCGCTTTGTTATAATAAATCTCATAATTGTCTGAGCTTATTACGTAGGCTCCTAGCATAATTCTACGCTTTAGCTCATAACCAAAATCTTGTCCTTTTGAATTCTTAAATATTTCTTCTAGGTCATGATATTCACTTTTTATGTGGCTAGGTCTTACTCCCTTATACTTAGAAAATATCCAACTAGCCTCAGCACATGCAATCACATAATATATCTGCGCGCTATATTCTATCCCTTCTAGTTCAAACACCTCCACCTTGGCTCCCATATCCTCTAAGGCCTTTACCTGACTTAGAAAGCACTCTCGTATATCTTTATCCAAATCCTCTTCAAGATAGAGCTTTGGAACACCTATTCTCATCCCCTTCACATCATCTACTAGGGCCTGGCTATAGGAATATTTTTTCTTCCTAATGGAAGTAAAGTCCCTTGAGTCATATCCGCAATATAGAAAAGAGTATCTTTATCAATCTTCATAATCAGTCTACCCCTTTGTGTTTCTATTTTCTAATTGATTTTCTATACATATTCTCTGTCAAGACCTAGCTATTTTATTCAGGATCGATTGTTTTATTTAAAATCCTCAGGATAATTTGGAAATACATGGCGGTAGTAATCATTTTTTATAACACTTTTGGATACAGTGAATTTATTCTTTATTATAGAATTAATATTTGTTATATAATCATCTGAAACCTCATCATCTGTCAGATTTATAACCTCACCTGTGTTCGAGTTAAACATGACCTTATCTGTAATAAAGCTCCGGTTATTAAGTATAACCAAGGGATAAGAATCAGATAAAATATCCTTTCCCATCAAAAGTCTAGAATCATATTTAAGACCGAATAGATTACTTAATGTTGGAAGAATATCTAGACTTGAGGCTGGCTTATCTATAATAATATTCTCTTCCATTTCAGGATTCCATAAGATAAAATGGTTACGATATATTTCAAAGTAGGGGTCCACTTCATGACCCACAAGTTCATCTATTTTTTCTTTTTCCCATCCGTAGGGATAATGGTCAGCACTAATAGCAATAACAGTCTTATCTATTATCCCTGCCTCAGTTAATCTCCTAATGAGTTCCTCCATGGCACGGTCAAACTCAATCTGGCAAGCTATATAGGCCCTTGCATCAGATGAATAAGGAAGTTCTTTTACCAAGTCTTTATTTTTAAAGGACATACTGTTACCAACAAAGCTGTAATTCATATGGCCACTTACTGTAAGATAATATATATGGAACTGGTCTTCATTAATAAATTCATCAACCGTATTCTGCATCATTTCTAAGTCTGAACCAGGCCATACATCTGAATCAAGCACCAGACCATTTCCTTTTGCCTTAAACCTATAACCTAGGTTTGGATGAGTTTCATGTCTCTCATAATAAGTATGGGAATGGTTATGATATGCCTTACTTTCAATCCCTAAAAGATTAAACTGATTTCCCAAGGCAAAGGGCATCAGATTGTTTCTTGAATGATACATACTCCTTGAACCCACTGGTATCATACCAGTCATAGCTACATATTCTCCATCACTGGTACTTGTCTGCCAAAGAGCAGTATAGAAATTATTAAATACAAAGCCTTCTTTGGTCATTTTATATAGGGTAGGAGTCAGTTCCTCATGTACTGCATATGGAGAAAACCCCTCTGCTGTTATCATGATAAGATTATAACCCTCAAACATCCCTGTATATTCATTCTTATTTGTTGGGACAATTGTAGCGAAATAATTATGAAGTGATCTTATTTGGTCATTTTCTTCATTCTCTGCAAGCACTTCAAAATCTATATCCATTATATTAGGCGAAGTATCTATTGGTATTTGAGTAGGAAGGGCAGGTACTGTTGGCTGTAACTCTTCCTTTACTTGTTCTTGCCCTTCTGTTAAGGGTCCAGCAGTCGGTCTTGGGGGTATGGTTGGACTATGAATTATCTCATCTGTATTAAATACATCTTCATTTGAAACATGCTGGGTTTCAATTATAATTAAATCATCATCTTTTAAGATACCTGTTAAATCAAACCTAGTAAGGGTAATGACTCCTAGCTGCTTTGCACTTAGGTCAGGAACCTTGCTATGATGATAAAGTTCATAAGGACTATAGTCTTGTTTGCCGTAAATTGGTAACAAAAGTAATGCAATTATATGTAGGCCCACAGCTCCTATAAGTAGAAAACCTTGGTCCTTAAGTTTTCTCTTCTCGCATGAAAAGACTTTTTTGATTAAAAAACATAAGATAAGCAATGGAAGAAATGACAAGATAATTGAAGGTATATTTGTACGAATAGCATTATAAACTTCCCTTCCAAACTCCGATACTGCATCATCTGCCATTCCGAAAGAACTTAATGACAAATATACCTTAAAGATACTATAATAGACTATTTGTAAACCAAATATAAAGCATGTGACTATTGTTAATAGCCACATGATAAGTGTATTAATGTATTTACTAAAAAAACCTGTTAATATTGCAAATATTATGCCTACAGGCATAGCAAAAAAAATAGGATATATTATTTTTCCATCTATGGATTTATATATAAACAAATGAGCTACTAATTCCAAATAGATCAATGTTCCAACAAAAAATAAGCAAGGAAATAATAAGGTGCTAATATTATTTTTCTTATGGGAAGTACTATCATCATTTGTGGATTCATTGATCTTATTTGTCTCTTTATCAATTTCTTCTGTTTGTATATTATCCGCTTCTGTTTGTATATTATTCGCTTCTGGTTGCAAATTATCCGTTTCTGTTTGCAATTTATCCGCTTGTGTTTTCATATGCTTTAATCTTACCTTCTTTCAAAAGTTATAGTTCCCTTTCCATTATAACTCTTTATTGTCCAAATAGCACCATTTATCATAGTAAATTGCGGTGGCTTATGTCCTATATCTGCATCCATGATAATGGGAATATCCAGCTCATCTAGTACCGAACATATAGCCTCTTCATAGGAAATATCGTAAGCCATATCGTACATAGCAGGTCTACCAAATACAAAACCAACTGCATTTTTAAACCAACCAGCCTCCTTAAGCTGCCAGAGTCCCCTAACCATAGCCGCACTACCTAGATCATAGCTTTCTAGAAACCATAAGACCCCATCATCAGCGTATTTTTCCACAAAATCAACAGTTTTATCAAACCTTGTACCAACTATATTTAGGAGACAATCTAAGCACCCTCCTAGAGCGCGACCCCTTAATTGAATTTCATCATCTTTTTTTGATTTAGTGGGGTGAATGTTTTTCCATTCAACCTCCTTTTCTAGAACAAACCCCTCAAGACCTGTTATCCTTTTATAATATCCATCTTGATGAAGGTCAAAACTTTTCTGCACTATATCATTACCCTCAAGAATTAATATATTATCCGATAGGGATTTGTGCCAATGCTCCATTCCAAAACTACTAAAATTATAAGAGTATATTGTGGCGATATCAAGGTTGGTGGTTATAGTAAAAGTCAAACCTGTGGTATCAGAGAACCCCTGTATCCACTTTGGATTATCCTTAAGGGATTTATAATCCAGATAGGGTAGCATTTCAACTAAAAAGTCTCCACCACTAGCTGCAAATATAACTCTCACCTTAGGATCCTCAATAAGCTTCATAAATTCCTTTGCTCTAATATTCTTCATGGAGCTTCGCCCCTTGTAGCATGTCCTTACATTAGGCGTCGTAATAAGGCTGTAGCCAAGGTCTTCAAAATGCTTAATAGCATTATCAAGACGCCTGTAATCCACTTCATTATCAAAGCCTGAGGACGTCCCCGTCACACCAAGGCTAAAGCTTTTTTCTAAATTAGCAGGATATATCATTTTATTGCCTCCATGTTTGTCTCGTATTTATCAATTATTAATCATAATGCATAAAAAATTTATTCACTTTATAGTAATCTGCAGTTTTTTTATTGTATGATTACATCAATTGCCCTTATTAAGCTTGTCATTTGTCCTAAAGTAAAATATAATAAATATATTATCATATGTAACTAGTTTTGGGGGTGTAAATATGCTTATTGACAATATTCCTTCTGCTGCAAATATAGAACTTGACGTAAAGTGCAATGGTCATACAATGGTCTTTAATAGTAATATAGAATTTATAATTGATAATTCAATATTAATTTCTGCTATAAAAGTAGACGATCAAACAGTTGGATTTACTGATGATTGCACTATTAATTTTATCGTCAAGCTAGATGATGGTAAGGTATATATTTGGTATGATGTCACTGTTAAACTTGTTAGGTATAACGGCCTTATCTATAATAAAATCGATCTGCAAGGCGAGGGCAAAGCCTATAACCGTAGACAAGCATACAGGACCTATATAGGAGAAGAAATGCCAATATACATCAACTCGGCATCAGGCCCTGTTCAACTAAAGGTATTAATTAAGGATATTAGTGAAACTGGCATAAGCATTATTACTAAAGAGGATCTTGATCTTAAACGTACTTTTAGAATAAAAATTAAAGATGACCATTTTCTCATAAATACTTCTGCCAGCATTATACGTAAGGAATTTATTACCAATCTTGATTCTTTTTTATATGGCTGTAAATTTATCGAGAAAAATAATACTTTAGGTAAATACATAGCTAAAAAACAAGCTGAAGAACTACGAAGAAGAAGTGAATTTTTTTCAAATCCCAACTAATCTCTTTCCAAACAAGATAAATTTAATTATTTTGTCTGTATTTTTCAAGATTAACTTTTGACTCTTCTTCTGAATCTAAATAAATAAAACGATATAGCTCCATAATATTTTCATCCCAGTCATATACTATTGGATATTTAACTCCATTATGTATTTTGGGTGCCTCGTAAGCACCGTTTACTGGAATCCTAATCGTATCCATATCTGTTATTTTATTTTCAACTATATCCTCAATTGCTTTTTCAATTTGAGCTTGCGTAACATTGGTTTTAACATAACCTAGTATATACTCAGATATACGTATTAAATCAAACATGTTCTTTGACTTATATTTATTAAAAAGTGATTTTAAAACCCTACGTTGTCTTAAGGTCCTACCATAGTCATCATTGGCGCCACCAATTGTCTCTACTAGTCTTATACGGCAATATCCAAGTGCTTGATTACCGTTTAGAACATTCATTCCTGGTTTTACATTTCGGTTTTCACGTTCTGATATATAGTTAGTAGTATTTAGATATCTAGCCTCCTTATCTCCAAGCTCAATTGAAATTCCTCCAAGATAATCTACAATTTTCTCAAAAGATCCATAGTTAATATAGGCGTATCCATCTATTTTAATTCTAAATTTATCCTCAATTACATCCACAAGAGCCTTTGCTCCACCCATAGAAAAAAAGGCATTTAACTTTTTAGGCTTACAGTCTTCAAATTCAATATAGGAATCCCTTAATATGGATGCTAGCTTAATGCTGCAATCCCTTGTATTTATTGAAGCAATCATAATGGAGTCAGCATTCTCACTTTCCAAGCCAAGTACAAGATAATTGCTAACATAATCTTCTTGTCTTGGTTCCACAGCTGGCTTGAGTATGACCTCTTCCTTTATAATATCCATATTACTATTATCTATATCTTCTTTTTGCTCATTTTGACTTATAGATGTATCCTCATCTATGCATCCAATTACTGAGCTTATCTCGATATCTTCTTCCTTATCAATACTCTGATATATAAAGCTTCCGGCTATTTTATAAATTACCCTACGTCCGCTTTTAGTAAATAATAACCAAGCAAAAACAAGAAGCAGAACTAGAAGGATAACCCCAGCAATAGCAAAACCCTTCTTAAGTCTGCTTTTATTTAAACCTGTCTTACCCTTTTCATCTATATCCGCTTCACTATCTAATTCACTATCTGACTCACTATTACTTACTTCTGTGGTTTCTCCAGCATTTAATTGGTCCTCATTTTCTGACTCATATTCCTGTTTATCCATTAGTTTGATGCTCCTTACTTAGGCAATTGATAAAATCAGCTTACTAATCATATTATATGACTTTATTATACTTATTTCAACCCTGGCCCCGTCAAAGCTTCATATCAATTATTTATCTAAATTCAAATCAAATCATAGCTAATCAACTAAAATATTTATAGCATTATGGATATTCTTTATAGTAACCTTACTCGCACCCGGTTCATACTCTCCATCTATGGACCATGGAATCATATCATCCATGTAAAAGGTTACCTCTTCTGCCTTAAAAAAGTCAATAAGCTTATCATCATACTCTTTCTTTCTAATCGATTTAAGTATTCTACTTAACTCAATTGGTGACTTTGGATTTCTTACCAATATTATTTCAAACAAGCCGTCATTTAAATCAACATTATTTATATCTAACTTAATAAGTCCCCCTATGGACAAAGAGTTACTAACAGCACCAAATATATATTCACCCTGATAGGTCTTTCCATCAGCTTCTACCCGAATATGATAAGGTCTTATATTTGGAATATCCTTTACCCCATCCAATACATAGGCTAGGTGTCCTATCAAGTTTTTATTTAATTGTGGAGTAGAGTAAGAACTTCCTGTAAACGCTCCGAAAGAAGCAATATAACTAAAATATCTATTTTCTCCAAACAAACCTATATCTACCGGCCTAGGCCAACCATTAATAATAGTCTTTGCTGCAGTTTCCATACGGTCAGACAAATTTAAGCTATTCGCAAAGTCATTAGTTGTCCCTGACGGTATATATCCCAATATTATATCTTTGTCAAGACACATAACACCAGATATAACTTCATTAAGAGTCCCATCTCCTCCACTACAAACAACAATATCATATTCCTCACCATATGTTAAAACCAATTCTGTTGCATGTCCCCTAGAAGCAGTCTTTCTCATAGTAATATGATATCCATTGCTTTGTAATACTTCTATAGCCTGCCCTAGATTATTCTTGGAATTATATCTACCAGAAATGGGATTTACAATAAGTAATACTTTTTTATTTATCAATTTAGTCATGAACATTAACCCCCTTGTTCTTTAACTATATCCTATACAGATGTAAAATTCTAATTCTTATACCTATTATCTCATTTATACTGGTTTTTAATAGTCTTTGCAAGTATAAACATAAAAATTAACCAAAGCTTAAGAAATATATTTATGAATTTTTTGTGAAATCATATTTTATCATCTTGACAGGTATTATTGTATATGTTATAGTTCATATAGAACACATAGATGGTATAGAAT
>FZPS01000088.1_pt182 | contig 88680 bp, 63 predicted proteins | sample 1817821 | NCBI WGS metagenome assembly FZPS01 (sample SAMEA104158645, study PRJEB21678) | metagenome | place: Germany | collected 2015-04-21
GTATAGTTCAGCTCGGGCAGAGCCGAAACTCGCAAAAATGCTAAGGGAAAGAATCATGTTTGATGCATTTTTGCTCAGACAGTCGGCTTGCTTTTCCTCGCTCTGACAATACATCTCTAAGCCGCATTACGCTGATGTTTACTACATTGCACAGTCTCGCAGTTATTCGTGGGGCTGCTCTGTTGTTGCGTGATACTATGCAATTCCTCAAACAGAGCTCCATTGCGCTGATGTTTACTTACATTGCACAGCATCTGCACTGTTAACTGGAACTTTTATTAATTGCGGTTGCTTGACACTGCGCCCCGCAGGATTTATAATTTCACTTGTACGTTTGAATGCGGATGTGGCGGAACTGGCAGACGCGCCAGATTTAGGATCTGGTGGAGACCCCGTGCAGGTTCAAGTCCTGTCATCCGCACCAGGAAGAGCCACCTGTTGATATATGTATATCGGCAGGTGGTTTTATTTTCGCCGGAGATAGATCTTACAGTTGGAAACGAGCAGGTGGTTTTGTTTTACCGAAGATAGGTATTACGTCTGGAGACGGAAGGTGCTTTTTTACTTTGCCTGAAAAGGGAAGGTGGTTATTGCTTTGAGTGAACGGACAAATCAGCGGAGTTATTTAGCAGTATTTTTGCTGTATTACTCGTATTAATATATGGCAATTAGTACATAATGGGGGATTTAAAATCATGAGTAAGGTGTATAGATTTATTTCGACGTGCCTGGGCATCATACTGATCCTGTCTGGCTGTGTAAATACGCCAAAGGATGGGACTATCTATCTGAAGGATGCCATGGATTTGATAAATGTTCTGGAGAGTACACATCCGGCTTTCGACCTCGGGGATATCAGCGAGGATTACGAGCTTGAAAAGCAGCGGTTCATAAACTCGATCGACAGCAATACGAGCAGGGACGACTTTATTATGCTTGTCCGAAGGTACCTTACAGTTTTACAGGATGGGCATACAAATGTGAGGGGGAATGCTGATCCACTTTTTCTGGATTTAAACTGCCGTGCGGTGGGAGAAGACCTGTTTCTGACAGATGAAAATGGAAGCATTACCGGAATCCGGGTGACCCACATAGGCGGCGTGCCTGTAAGCACCATATTTTCCACAGTCCAGCAGTACCATGTTGCTGAAAATGAAGCGGGAAGGGATATGAATAACAGTACATGGACTTTGAATTATGAGATCTTACAGTTGGCAGGGTGTGATGTGACCCAAAGCTCTGCGGAAGTGACATTGGAGGAGGATCGTAAAGTCTCCGCACAGGATGTTAGGTTTGTCAACAAAGACGTGAACAGTAAGTATCATTATTTGCATGAGATAAGCTCTGAGATGATCGAGGATATTTTTTACATCGATATGAATACGTGTGATGTCAACGATACACTGGAGAAGCAGATCGGGGCCTTGAAGGATGCGCTGGTTAAGGGAACGACAAAGGTTATCGTCGACGTCAGGGATAATCCGGGCGGTGATTCGATGGCCTGTACAATGCTGCTGGAAGCCATGGATATGAAGGAACCCGATTACGGCGTTTATATAAGGTATTCCAAACTGGCGCACAAGAAATACAAATATCTTCCTAAAAGTGGATTTATTCAGCATGACCCGGACAGGACAACGGCCAGAAGGAACGAAAATATAGACTTGGTGGTTCTCACTAATGAGAATACATACAGCTCTGCAACGATGCTGGCTGTGTTTGTAAAGGACGGCGGTCTGGGGACTGTAATAGGAACTCCCAGTTCGAATGCTCCAAGCTCTTATGGCGATATATTATACTATACTCTGCCAAAGAGCCGCATTGAGGTTTCGATTTCATATAAACGTTTCCTGCGTCCGGATGCGGAAGCGGATCCAAGGATAGTGATGCCTGACATTTGTGCTGAATATGGCGAGGATATTCTTGCAAGGGCGGTCGAATATCTTAACAGCAGGTAAGCGGCAGGGAATGAGGTCCTGGACAGAGAAATATTTAGCAATCCATATCAGGAAAATTCAGATTCTCATGTTTTCGCTGTACCATTTTTGTACTTCTGGGTGATGATATGATAGGTTTTCCAGCTTATCATGTTTTTCTTGCTTTTTGCTGTACCATTTTTGTACTTCTGGGCGATTGTATGATAGGTTTTCCAGCTTATCATGTTTTTCTTGCTTTTCGCTGTACCGTTTTTGGACTTCTGGGTGATGGTATGACTGATTTTCCAGTTTTTCATTATTTTCTGTACCGTTTTCGGGTTTCTGGGCAGCAAAAAGTAAATTAATACCATTTACACACTACATAAAGCAGATAATTAGGGTTTTATGTAAATCACTCTTGCTCAAATAAAGGTGTTTCAGCAGTTTTTTTGCCCAGAAGTCCAAAAACGGTACAAAAAACTTCACTGAAACGGTAGGTACAAAAAACTCCGCTAAAACAGCAGGTACAGAAACCGCGCTAAAACAGTCGGTACAGAAACTACGCCAAAACGGCAGGTACACAAAACGCCGCCAAAATGCTCCCAAAGATCAGATAATCCAGCTGTATTCATTAGTGAATATGCACAAGCCGCAGAGGATGCGTCCTATAATTAAATACATCGAGAGGATGCACCCTGCAAGTAAATACGCCGAAAGGGTGCGCTTTGCATGTAAATGCGCGAGAGGGCACGTCCTAAAAGCAATTGCACCGTATAAGGTGAGTCTGAAAGAAACTACATCGGAGAGGGCGCGTCCTAAACGCAATTGCATCTAGAGGGCACGTCCTAAAAGAAATTGCGTCGCAAAAGGTATGACCTGAACGCTCGATACACAAATTATTGAATCGGTCCTGGCAGCAAGAATTTATCTGCTCAGGTCTATGCCCAATTCATAGATATTGTTGTTCCTGTATACGGACAGGAATTTATAAGTTTTTCCGTCTTCCACCCTTTGCTTTATCGGAGTTGCTATGTAATCGGCTCCTTCCAGCAACTTTCTAAGGTTTTCATCGATCTCGAAGAGGTTGATGCCTCTGCCTATTTCCTCGTTGCAGAGGTACACATAGCCTGTTTCATCTGCTACATATGCAGATGTTATGTTCAGTCGCCGGCATATCCCGGCAAGATTCTCATTGGTGTATCCTTTTGTATCCAGATACTCAATTACTGATTCCATATCAATGAGCATCTTTATTTCCATGGATCTGTCTCTCAGGTTATAGGCCATTTCTCCAAGACTGTCGCCGAGCTCGATGATTGAAGCGACATAATCGTTCTGCTCCTGCATGTTTGCAGATGACTGGTTTGTATTTGCTGAGGTTACCTGGTTTATGGCGTATAGACTATTCATGAGTTCTTTAATATTTGCTGCCTGGTTCAGTATCGCATCTCCGGTCTCATTCAGTTTGTCTATGCAGTCCTGCGTCGATACTGAGGACTCATGGATTTTGTCCAGAATATCATCCATATCCTTTACACCTTTGATTTCTTCCTCCAAAGCTGAATTCACTCTGTCCAGTCCGTTAAGTGAGTTTACTACACTGTCGGTCAGCCCTGTGGTGTATTTTTGAATGACTTCGACATAATTGTTGGTTTCAGCAGACAGAGTTCTTATTTCATCTGCTATTACAGCGAATCCTTTTCCGGCTTCACCGCCCCTGTTCGCCTCTATCGCTGCATTCAGGGTCAGCAGGCTTGTCTGGGAGGCTATCGACCTTATCGTTTCACCCGCGGAAACGATTTTGTTCGTATCGATGCTGGCCTGGTTGATCATACTGTTTATTTCCATGACAGCCTGTGTGGTTGCTTCGTTCTGCTTCCTCAGCTCACTCATCAGTTCGAGCCCGATGTTCTTGTTGGTGATGATCTCTTCCATATTGTCAGTAACGAGTTTTATCTGGTCGCGGTTATCTGAAAGGGCTTTTTCCAGTTCAGCTATGTGCTGTGCAATTTTTTCAGTGTCGGATACTATATTCAGCGAACCTTCTGCTATATCTTCTATGGCCGCTGTGACACTTTCCATCGATTTTTTGAACTCATTGCTTCCTTTCCTCAGCGTTTCAGTTCCTTCTTCCAGTTGAGTCACTTTCCTGAATATGTTGTCAGCCAGGTCTCTGGCATGATTGAGGCTGCCTGCTGTTTTGGCTGAATTGGTCTTTATGGAATCTGTCATTTTGCCATAGGTTTGCAAGGTGGCTAATGATGCACATGTGAAGCCAGTGTATATCAAGAGGTTCATCAGTATATCCATCAACAAAAGATCGCCGATCTGTGTCAGTGCGGTATAGGCAACATGCGTGAGAACCGTTGTCAGCAGTACAGCACCTGTCAGCCATTTGTTGAAAAACATCAGGGATATTATCAACAGCGCGGTAAATACAATGAAATCATTCAGTGATATCTGTGTCGTCGTCATCAGAAACAAATGGGTCAGATACAGTCCTGCCAGTCCGACATATCTGATCAATACTGAAAGTGCATTTATCCTGTATATGATGAACAGGGCTGCGCAATTCAGTATTCCGGAGATGATACATACGAGTAAGGGGACAAGTGTGATTTTATCGCTTATGTACGCCTGAACGCAATTGATGATGAACAGGAAATGTATAACGTGTACTAATAAAATGGATTGCTTGTTCGCCCTTTTTACCAATTCCACATTATCACCCCTGAATATGCTCATTTAATTATATTATATAACATAAATTCACAAGTGCAAAATGGGCTGCTTGATGGGTGCCGGCAGTATATATGACATATAACAACAATGAAGATTAGTTATGCTATTATTTACTTTAAATCCAATTGTATCTATATTGTTCACTTGTTCAAGCAACTTCTACTCATTTTCTTTTTATGGTAGAATGGATAAGAAACAGGGGGTCATAGATTGTCCAGACGCAAGAGCCAGGAGCATTGCTTGCTCTGACTGTCATCAACTGGATAGGCTGTGATTCGTGTGCTGGTCTTGCCGGGGCGGCGCTGGCATTTGTTGTTCTGATAATTTTATATAGAAGAAAGATATGGCAGCCCAAATGGATAGTATTAGCTACAGTTGTTGTCGTCATGAGCGGATTGACAGTGTTCAATTTTGCGACGAACAACTCGTTAGTGGAGGCGCGTCAGCCGTATGCTCACATTGGAGAGCAAGGAGGATGACGAGAAGGTTCTGTCAGACTTGCACAAAAAGCTGGCCGGATTGACAGATGTAAAGATGGACGATGAGAAAACAGAGATAGTCATTGAGAAGGATACCATGAGCATCACGGTCAGGGACGGCATACATTTGCACTGTATTTCCCGCAATTATGGGCCGCACCTGAAATATGCGCGTGTGAAACACATCAGATTCAGAATCATAACGTCAGAAAACGTATATCTGTCATTGATATGCATAGATAAAGACGGCAATGAGAAAGTGATCGATGTTCGTGAAGCAAACGGCGAATGTTTTACAACATCTCTTGGCCAAGAGCCGGATTCGGAGCATCATATCGGATCCGTTCTGCCTGCTGCCGGTAATTATACAGCTAGTATTACACTATAAGCGGATCCAGACCTATGTATGTATTGGTCTGGATTTGGTATCAGCTGCATCATCCGTTGCGATCAATCCGCCGTTTATGTGAGAAGGTAAATACTCTGTTCCGGAAAGGAGTATAATCGCATGGAAATCAGAAAAATTAGGTTTACAAGGCATACGAATGAAACCGGAAGCCTGGCTTTTTTAGAATCAGTACGGGATATTCCATTTTCCATAAAGCGGGTTTATTATATATTTGATGTTGCGAAGGGTGCCCATCGCGGTTTTCATGCCCATAAAAAACTACAGCAGGTTTTAATATGTATCCGCGGTTCGTGTAAGGTTTTACTGGACGATGGTGTGGAAAAAGCCGTTGTGGAACTCAACGACCCGACAGAAGGATTGTATGTCGGAAATGCCGTATGGCGTGAAATGTTTGAATTTTCGTCCGGGGCAGTGCTTTTGGTCCTTGCTTCCGAATATTTCGATGAATCGGACTATATCAGGGACTATAAGGAGTTTTTATCCTACGTGAGGGAGGGAGGAAAATGAAAATTCCCTTTGCAGATTTTACTCCAATGCACAGAGAGCTCCGCGATACGATGATGAATACCTTTGCTGAGGTATATGATGCAGGATGGTTCATCGGCGGAAAGTATTGCAGGGAGTTTGAAAAAGAATTTGCGGAATACTGTAATGTACCTTATTGTATAGGATGTGGCAATGGCCTCGATGCTTTGCATCTGATACTCGAAGCGTCAGGTATTGGTGCTGGTGATGAAGTGATTGTTCCGGCGCAAACCTTCATCGCTACTGCGCTTGCGGTGACTTATGCAGGTGCCAGACCGGTTTTTGTCGATATAGAGACGGAATACTACTGCATGGATCCGGAGAAGCTGGAAGCTGCAATAACTCCAAACACAAGGGCTATAATTATTGTGCATCTCTACGGGCAGGTTGGGCGCTTTGAGGAAATAAAAGCTATCGCGGATAAACATGGTCTGATGCTGATAGAAGACGCGGCACAAGCCCACGGAGCCACTTACAAGGGGCGTCCGGCAGGGAGCCTCGGAGATGCGGCCGGATTCAGCTTTTATCCTGGTAAGAACCTTGGTGCGTTGGGCGATGCCGGTGCTGTATGTACTTTCTCACCTGAAATTGCAAACCGCGTGCGGGCATTAGCCAATTACGGATCGCACACGAAATATGTACACGAGTACAGGGGATTCAACTCAAGACTTGATGAGATCCAGTCTGCCTGGCTGTGCGTCAAACTCCAGCACATGGATAAATGGCACAGGGATCGTGAGCGGATTGCACAGCGATACCTGTTGGGTATCAGCAACCCGGCGGTCAAACTGCCCAGGTTAAACCATGATGCAAAGCATGCATGGCATCTTTTTGCTGTCTTGGTAGAAAACCGAGAACTATTTGAGGCTCATCTGGATTCTCACGGCATTGGACATCAGACCCATTATCCGTTTGCAATGCATATGCATCAGGCTTATCGGGACCTTGGATACTCGGAAGGCGATTTCCCGGTTGCTGAGATGAATGCGGCACAGGAGGTCAGCTTGCCCATCTACTATGGGATGTCTGACGAACAGATTGGTTATGTGATTGATGTAGTTAACCGTTTTTAAGAAGAATGTGGTATGTACCTGGAATTGTAACTGCAGAAGTTTATTTTTGATAATGAGCCTACAAGAAGAGAAATGCTGAACTACAGCCCAAAGTTTAATAAAGAGTTCAGGGTACAGGTATTCAGAGACCATTCCTTTGAACTGGTCGGGCGCACGCTGGGAGCATATCTTGAATATGCCGGGCTAGGGATAGAATTTTTTCAGTGGATATGACGACAGCCTGTCATTTATTGAACTGGATCCTTCAGCAGATATGGCATTGCTCTGGATCGATACGGCCAATTATGAAGCAGGAACAGCATCACCGTTCCTCGATGAACGTATATGACAACTGAGATTACAGTTTTCCAGCTGCTGAAGTTCTATAGAAAATCGTTGCAGGAAATGGCAGTAACATTGCTGAAATCCATTTTTATCTTTAGCATAACTACAGTTACCATGACCTACTATATGCTTGGGTTTTCGTTTCTAAGGCTTATATTGGTGATCGCGCCCGTTTTCCAGTTCATTTTACTGCTCATTTGGAATGGAATAGTGCTGAACGTCAGGAAGAGATTCTCTGCGGATTTGAAGTTCATGGTAATCGGGGAGCGCAGCGAACTGGGATCCGTGATCGAAAAAGTTAGTCACACACTGAAGCGGGCGAAGCTGCATATCCATTGCGTTATTCCCACCGACGAAATAGGAAAGGCATTCAAAAGGCTTAAGGATGTCGATGAGGTTTTCATCAGTGATAATGTTTCCGATCAAGACAAGATGAAGGCTATCACGGAATGTCTTGCCCGGAAAAAGGTAGTATATATTGTGCCAAGGATGTTCGAGATTTCGCTGTCGAGTGCGAGAATGGTACAGTTTGAAGATATGCCTGCATTTATGGCGGACAGGCTGGGTCTGATGGAAGAGCAGAGATTTTTCAAAAGGTCGTTTTTTGTTGAGCAGTATAGCAGAGATATGCCGGAATATACGCATCGCTATCTTGTGAAAGCCGGTATGACAGGATATGCGCAGATTTACGGTAAATATGATACTTCGGTAGTGGACAAGCTCAAGTACGATCTCCTGTATATCAGGAACTACAGCCTGATGCTGGATATCAAGCTCATATTGCACACGCTGAAGGTCCTAATGGGCAAAAAGGCAGTGTGCCAAGGCCATTCCGCTGCAAACAGCCGGTCTGTCAAGGTGAAGTTTAGCGGGGACAGTTCTCACCTTTTTAGCATTTTTTGTGGGGACACTTCTCACTTTTTGAACAGAACCTCCCTTGTTTTGTTCAAAAGATGAGAGCTGTCCCCACCTGATTTCCTCTGAAAATTTCAAAAGGTGAGAAGTGTCCCTTTCTGATTCCCTCTGAAAAGTAAAAAAGGTGAGAACTGTCCCCATAAAATTGAGAACGGTTCTCACCTGAAGAGCTAAAAAAGTGAGAAGTGTCCCCCCTGTGCTACCACTTGGGAGCGTATGGATACGGGCAGCGGGAAGCTGCCAGCTTGGCCCGGATCTCCACGATACAGCCGCAGTGGATACAGGTGGTGCCGTATTGGAGACTATCACATGATTTACATAGTGCAAGCCTTTGTTGGTATTCCTCTTCTGTGACAGTTTTCACATCTTTGATCCTGAGTGTTTCTCCAAACAGCTTTCTTATTTCCCCGGGGCTTAGTCTGACTGAACCAGAACAGCCCTTACAAGCGGGTTCATTTATTTGTCTGTTTTTTGCTGATTCGTTCATAGGTCCACTCCTGTAAACTTTGGTGCATATATAAACTGGAAATCATCTATTAACATTGCCCTGTCGTGCGGCCCTGGAGCCTGTTATTCGACTGTGAGTGCCGTCACAGACATAGGCAGCAGCGTTACTTTCAAAGTATTGTCGACGATCGGTATTGGACTCATGGCCGCTGGTTTCACATTGTCGGGCTTGTCGAATGTGTTGTGAGCGTTCATCGAACTACCGGTCAGGACAGTACCGGTGGCAGTTGAAAGAGTACCGGCAACACCTCTTATATCGATGGTCACATTCTGGCTGTTGTTCGGATCGAGGTTGCACAAGGTTATGAATATCTGACCGGAGTCTTCTGGCCTGGAAGCGGACATGGTAACGGCCGGTATGCTTTCATCACCGAAACTGTACCTCGGCTCAGGACCTGTGAAGCCGGATTGCAACAGCTTATTGTCCATATGATCCTTATACATGTCAAATACATGGTATGTAGGTGTCAGTATCATTTTTTCGCCTTCTGTGAGTATGACTGACTGCAGCACATTGACCAGCTGTGCTATATTGGCCATCTGTACACGATCGCAGTGTGAATTGAATATATTCAGACCGATACCTGCTACCAGTGCATCCCTGATGGTGTTTTGCTGGAACAGGAAGCCGGGGTTGGTGCCGGGCTCCACATTATACCAGGTACCCCACTCATCGACTATCATGCCCACTCTCTTTTCAGGATCGTATTTATCCATTATCGTGGAGTGTTTATTGATCAGATCGTCTATGATAAAGGTATTCCTAAGTGTGCTGAACCACTGGTCCTCACCGAATTCGGTCGCAGAGCCCTTATCATCCCAGTTGCCGGTGGGGACTGCATACCAGTGCAGACTCAGACCATCCATGAATTTTCCTGCTTCGCGCATGAGGACTTCAGTCCAGTTAGTGTCAAAGTTTCCCGAGCCGCAGGCTATTTTGAATATGCGGTTGTCGCCGTAATTCCTTACATATGTGGAATAACGCCTGTACAGGTCTGCATAGTATTCCGCCCTCATATTCCCGCCGCAGCCCCAGCTTTCATTTCCGACACCGAAGTATTTCAGCCTCCACGGTTTTTCCCTTCCGTTCTGTTTTCTCAGCTCGGCCATCGGCGATACTCCATCAAAGGTGATATACTCCACCCATTGCTGCATCTCATGCACTGTACCACTTCCAACATTGCCGCAGATGTAAGGTTCTGCACCGATCATTTCACAGAAATCAAGGAATTCATGGGTTCCGAAACTGTTGTCTTCTATGACGCCTCCCCAGTGTGTGTTGATCATTTTTGGACGTTTCTCATATGGTCCGATGCCGTCCTTCCAGTGATACTCATCGGCAAAGCAGCCGCCAGGCCATCTGAGGACAGGGATCCGAAGATTTTTCAGTGCCCCAGCAACGTCATTCCTGAAGCCGTCAGTATTGGGTATCGGCGAATTTTTTCCGACCCATATTCCGCCGTAAATGCACCTGCCCAGATGCTCGGAGAAATGTCCATAAATGTTCTTGTTGATGATACCGGGAGAAATATCAGCGTTGATGAATAAATTGACCATTAATTCAACCCCTTGCAGTATTATTAGATTGCAGAAATCACATGATAATATATTATCAGCAAAAAATGCCAGATGCAACTGTTTGCCGGTACTGTTGAGATTAAATGCCAATACTGCTGATGCGGAGCATTTCATGGCAATATAATCTATCTGCAAGCAGATGTATATGATAGAATATCACTATAGAACATTACTGAGCGCAGGTTTTCGCTGGAATGTGAGCAACGACTGAAAGGCTGGATATATACAATGAAAGATTATTTCGAAGTTCTCGATATTGACGAGCAATCCGGACAGCATGAAATCAAGAAGGCTTACATGCGCCTGCTGAACCAATACCCGGCTGAGCTGTATCCTGATAGGAACAGGGAGATCGAGGAGGCTTATGAAGCGCTCACCAATCCCGTGAAAAGATACTCATGCATTGAGTTTCACAGGATGAGCCGCGCTTCGAAGCAGGCTTACAGTTCTGCCAGGAAGGCAATGGATAAAGGGGAGTATGCAGAGGCTGCAAAGACGCTGGAGAAAGCACTCGAGCATGAAAAGCATACGATCCATATCAAATATGTACTGGGTATAGCGTATCTGAATATGGATAAGCCGGTCAAAGCGGTCAGGATGCTGGAACCGGTACAGGACAAGTTTCCTAACGACATCGAACTGAATATCATTTTCATCAAGGCCTGTCTGGAAGCGCGTGAGTATGACAAAGCGCTCGTGCGGGCGGAAGAGTGTTATCATATCGAAAAAAACAACTTTATGCTGGTTAAGCTGCTGGTCGATGGTTATCAGATGACAAAACAATATGAGGAAGCGCTGGCAGTGCTGACCCCCGCATTTGAGAACCCTGCTTTTTATGACAGGCAGTATATCATTTGCTTAAGGACTGCGTACATTCTATTCCTCGATAAAAAATATGATGACAGTCTGAAATGGCTGGACAGGCTTGCCTCGCTGCAGGCGGATGAGATTGAGAAAGCCGCTTCTGTTGATGTGTTTATGGCCATGCTCGATTTTTATATTGCAAAACACATGCTGTCAGAAGCTGGCAGGTGTGCCGGTTCTATTTTGAAGCTGATGCCCGACAGAAGCGATATAGTCAGATTCAAGAGAGGGGTAGAGTTGATTCTGAGGATCGAGCCGGAAGTCGACAGGTTTGACCAGGATGAATTCATACCTGATCTGCTGAAGATATATATAGCCAGCGCGATAACCGACCTGGAAGCAGCGAATCTTACCGAAGAGCAGCAAAGGGCTTATCTGATACTTATCGAGCATCAGTTGTTGAGCGATTACAGTTCTTATCTGATCGCTGCGCGGTATTTGAAAACGAATTACCCTGCCCTTTATGAACTGAAGGCTGATTTTCTGGATGCATTCCAGGACTCCAGAGAGAGGAGAAAGCTAAGCAACAAGAATAAAGTGCTGCTTACCCAGTACCAGGATGTCATAGCTCACTTAATGGAGGAATTGAGCAGAGAGTTTAGTGACGGATATGATTGGGGCGATGAGGACTGGGAAGACTGGTACGATGATGAGGAGTACGACGACAGCGACTGGGACGACGAAGAAGGGATCTGGGATGACGGGGAAGTTTATTGGAACGGCGAATACGAGTATGATGAATGGGATGAGGAATTCGACGAAGATGAATGGAATGGGGAATACGATGACCTCGAAGAGGATTGGGATTTCGAAGAATTCGGTGATGAGCAGGATTGGGATGACGAAGGCGATGAAGATGATGGAGACGACTGAGGCGGCTTTGAGCATCAGCGGCATGAATGTTCCTTGATGATGTCTGGTGCTCTGGTCTATTGAAATTATCAGAGGTGGATCGATGAAACTTCCTGCGGAATTCAGCAGAAAAATGAGAAAGCTTATGGGCGAAGCAGAATATGAGCAGTTGATCACAGCATTGTCAGGAGAGAGAGTCTATGGCCTGAGGATCAATACTCTGAAGATAGATATTGACGAATTTCGGCGACTGTCTCCCTTCGATCTGGAAGCAGTGCCCTGGGCGGCTGACGGTTTCTACATTTCAGGTGAAGATGCGCCTGGCAGGCATCCGTATTATCATGCCGGGTTGTACTATATACAGGAGCCCAGTGCCATGCTGCCGGGGCAGGTTCTGGGAGCTGAGCCCGGAGACAGGGTCCTTGACTTGTGCGCAGCCCCTGGCGGGAAAACCGTCCAGATAGCTGCGGCGATGAAGGGAAGAGGACTGCTGGTTTCAAATGATATAAATGCAGAACGGGTAAAAGCTCTCGTGAAGAATATCGAGCTGTGTGGCATTAGGAATGCTGTGGTTTTGAATGAATCCCCGGAGAGGCTGGTTCGCAATTTTGAGGGGTATTTTGACAAGATACTTATCGATGCTCCATGCTCAGGAGAGGGCATGTTCAGGAAGGATGAAACTGCGGTCAGAAGCTGGGAAAGTTTTAAATGTGAACGGTGTACGAGGATGCAGGAGTCGATCCTTCATTACGCCGATCTTATGTTGAGGCCGGGCGGAACGCTTGTGTACTCAACCTGTACTTTTTCCCCGGAAGAGAATGAGCAGATGATCATGGATTTTGTAATGGGACATAAGGGCTACGAATTCGTCAACATTCCTAAAATAGCGGGAATCGAGGGCGGGAGGCCCGAATGGGCTCAAAGCTCTGGTGAATGGGCAGGCGGAACCATAAATCCTGAAGACTTGAGACAAACAGCCAGGTTGTGGCCCCACAAGGTAAGAGGGGAAGGGCATTTTGTCGCTAAGCTGATCAAAGGCAGGACTTCTGAAACAAGACCTGGCGACAGGGTCGAGGGTACTGTTCGATATGAGAAACTTCCGGCGGATTTCCATAGATTTATAGATGAAAACATGAACCACATCCCGGAGGGCGTCTTTATGCTGAAAGGGCGTCACCTGTACCATCTGCCTGAAGCGCCGCCGCAGATGGCTGGACTGAAAGTCGTTAAGTTCGGTTGGTTTCTGGGCTCTGTCGGGGACAAAAGATTCGAGCCATCCCATTCATTGGTTACAGCGCTGGACAAAGATGCGTTCAAAAGAGCACAGGACTTTAGCGCGGAATCTGCAGAAGTCCGCAGCTATCTCAAGGGAGAAACACTGCTGGTCAAAGGGGACAAGGGGTTCACAGTGGTATGCGTCGACGGAAAGACGTTGGGCTGGGCCAAGCAGACGGGCGAGATGCTGAAAAATATGTACCCCAAAGGCTGGAGAATGATGAGATGAGGGGTTCCGACCTTCGGACCGGACAATTTGGCTAACCTTATAACAATGCATTTTGGGGACTCCAGTATAGTGAATAATGGAATGCAGAGGAGTTGAGGCACAAAATGAAAAACACCCAGCGGCTGGACAAGCTGTTGGCTAATTTTGGATTCGGGAGCAGAAGTGAAATAAAAAAGATGGCGAGAAACGGTCTGATAACAGTTGACGGCACTGTTGTCAATGACGCTTCGACTCATGTCGATCCCGAAAAAAGCAAAATTCTGGTCAATGGCAGAGCGCTGAATTACAGAAAGAATATATATGTCATGATGAACAAGCCGGCGGGTGTTATATCGGCCACATACGATGGCAGGCTGAAAACAGTGACGGACCTGCTGCCGGATGAATTGGCCTGTTTCGATCTTTTTCCGGCAGGACGGCTGGATATCGATACGGAAGGCCTGGTTCTGCTGACCAATGACGGGCAACTGGCCCACAATCTGATGTCGCCCAAAAAGCGGGTGGCCAAGCGTTATTACGCGCTGGTCTACGGTCAGGTCACAGAGGATGATGTCGCTGCCTTTTCGGAAGGTGTCGTACTGGAAGATGGATATAAAACCATGCCGGCGGAACTGACAATCATCCGATCCGGTCCGCGCTCGGAAATTGAGTTGGTACTTCATGAAGGTAAATTCCACCAGGTCAAGAGGATGTTCGAAGCAGTAGGGAAAAAAGTGATCTATCTGAAAAGACTGCAGATCGCCGGCCTCAAACTGGATGAAACACTGGAGCCGGGCCAATGCCGTGAACTAACCCCAGAGGAAATCGATCAACTCAAGGGGAGGGACACTTCTCACCTTTTTGACTTTACCTGAGCGAGGGGGGACACTTCTCACCTTTTTAACTTTACCTGAGAAGCAAGTGTATTTGCCGAAAGTTTGAACGCCTTATTTATTACCCATTGCAGGAGTTTTTTTCAGCGGAAACAGCCTGCTGTTTTTCAGATCTTTCATGCTTATATTTTTCAGGATGAAGCAGTTACTTACCGAACAGATCTGTCCGAGCGGAAAGGCATTTCCACTGAAAAAACGAGACCCCCAGCTCTATGTGAAAAGATGAAAACTGTCCCCGTATTTTGTCCTGAAGGTGGGAAGTGTCCCTCCTTTTTGTTGAAAAGGTGAGAAGTGTCCCCACCTGAAAGCGAATGATGCCCGTGGTGAAATGACAAAAAGGTGAGAAGTGTCCCCGGTTTTCAGAAAAAAAGAACAGTTCTCCGGTTTAGCAAAAAGGTGAGAACTGTCCCCTGGAATTTCTCTGAAAAATCATTGGATGCGGCTGAGGGCATATTCGATGATGTCGTCTCCGGAGTACTCAACATCTGGTTCGATGCCATCGCCCTGGATGTTCAGTCCGGAGGGGGTGAGCCACTTGAGCGTGGTTGCCTTTACTGCATAACCGCGCCGCAGCGGCAGTGTGAACTGGCCGATGCCCTTGCCGAATGTTTTCTTGCCGATCAACTCGACATTATCGAGATTTTCACTGAGTGCGGCGATCATGTTTTCAGATGCACTGGCGGTGGCCTCATCCTGCAGGATTATTATTTTGTCATATTTCAGGGGCTGGTCCTTATTAGATCTGTATACGTGGTCATACCACCTGAAGTGGTCTATTGCTACGATGGATTTCCGGGGCAGGAACATGCTGGATATGTCTATCATTACCCTGATGTCACCGCCCCTGTTTCCTCTGAGATCTATTATGATATTCTGCCTGCTTTTGAGGTCATCCTGACTTTCTTCCATGAATTCAAGCGTATACTTGGTGAAATTAGTCAGTTTGAGGTAGACAGCAGTGTCATCCAGGATCCTGATTTCCGACTGTGCTGCTTCCTCTTTATCGATCCGGCGGGACTTTTCCAGGCTTGAAGGGGTATACAGATATGTGTACCTGTCCCCTCTTTCAGCGCGTATCCTTTCGGTGGTCGCGGCGATTACAAAGTTGTCGAAGTCGTTGTAATACCTGCCTGTTGTGTCTATATCCAAATACTTTTTATAGAGATCGTCCAATGTCTCAGTGTAAATATAGCTGCTGGTGATGAAATGCTTGAATGCCAGGTAATCATAATTGAAATAGATGAATATACCTATTATCACGACAAAACCGATAAGGATGCCGAATGTTGCATGGTATTTCTTCCTATATCGCGCTATCATCTGTTCAGGTGTCAAGTTTTTCTTTTTGCACTTTTCTGCTTTTTCCCTGCGTTTTTCCATCTTACTCCCCATGTTTTTCCGTGTTTTTGCTGCGATCCCAGGATTGGTTTTCTCTTATCAAAGCCAATGCCGATGAATGACCTCAGTTGTCAGCTCTTCACATAGCGTTTGATTTTTCTTGTAGTGGTTTTTTCAAATTCTTCGTAGCGTATGTTGAAATCCTTGACATATTTGTACGTGACAAGGCTTTTGTTGACTTCCTTAACTTCCTTGCGTATTATTTCCCGGATCTCATCTTCAGTGGGTTTTCGGCCCTCGAACTCTGATTCTATGATTTCCATCTCAGGTACTATCGTTGCTGAAACGACAATATCGCCGTAAACCGGATCGTCCTTGCCGAACACGATGCATTCTTTGATATAGCGGCTCTTGTTCAGCAATGTCTCCACTTCCTCCGGATAGATGTTTTTGCCGTTTTTCGTGACGATGACATTTTTCTTCCTTCCAGTGATATGGACGAACCCGTCATCGTCGATAAAGCCCAGGTCACCGGTATAGAACCAGCCATCCTTCAGTGCTTCTGCTGTATTCTCAGGATCTTCGTAATATCCCATCATAACGCTCGGCCCTTTGACAACTATTTCGCCAACGCCGTCACTGCCGGCACCGTCTATCCTGACTTCAAGACCTGGCAGAGGCAGTCCCGCCGCTTCGTCCTTGAAATCCACGTCCCTGTTCAGTGCCACGATGGGACTGCATTCGGTCAGACCATAACCCTGCACAAAATGGATGCCGAAGTTCCTGAATCCCCTGGCCACCTCAGGGTCGATACCGGCGGCGCCGCTGATGAATATCCTGATATTGCCTCCGAAATTATTATGAATGGGGGCAAACAGTTTTTTTGTAATGTTTATGCCGAATTTTCTCAGAAAACCGCTGAGTTTCAGACCGAATTTCAGTTTTTTCAGCAGCTTTGGGTTCTTTGCTGCCTGATCCCATATCCGCTTATATATTGATTCATAAATCAGCGGTACCCCAAGCATAACAGTGGCTTTTGCCTCCTGCAGATTTTTGACTATATGTCTCAGCCCCTCACAATATGCCACTGCTGCGCCTCTGTAATGAGGACAGAGAAAGCCGCATGTATTCTCGTATGTGTGGTGAAGAGGCAGGACGGAAAGGAATACATCGTCGGGAACGATGTTCAGCATTGAGCTCATTGCCATAAGATTCTCTGCTATGTTCCTGTGGCTGAGCATTACTGCCTTTGATGTATCTGTCGTAGCAGAGGTGAAGAGAAGTATGCTCAGTGCCTCAGTGTCTATTTCGGCATCGATGAAATCCCGGCAGCCTTCTGCCACTTTTTTTCTGCCTTTTTCAATGAGCTCTTTCAATTCTGTCAATTCGGTTTGCTGACTGGTATCCGATCCATTTTTTTCTGCCGCATCGTCCATGATTATGTAATGCTTTATGAAGTCGATGCGTTTTGCGATGTTCAGGACACTGTTCTTAAGATTGTCCGAAAATATTACGGCATCAGCTTTTGACCTTATGAGAAGGTTTTCGATCTCATTTTCAGGCAGTTCCTTGTCCAGCGGCACCACGATACCTGTTCCATTTACAACTGCCATATATGAAACAGCCCACTCATAACGATTCTCGCTGATAATGGCCACCCTTCCGCCCTTCAGGCCGATGTCGATCAGTGCTGTGCCAAGCGCGTCAACGTCCGCTTTGAATTGTCTGAATGTAACAGGCACATACTTGTCATTTCCTTTTGGCTTATACAGGAATGCAGTCCTGTCGGAATAGAGTTCGGCGCTGGTGTCCATCAATTCCTTAATGGACCTGATCTTTCTGACTTCGTACAACGGTATATTCTTCATATAACCACCTCGCATGAATTTGCATGCATCATATGTTATACTTATACATCTGATGAAGCATGTTACTATTATATATCATTTGCTGTAAGTGTAAAAGAAAAGAAGGAAATTGCTGTACAAAGCAGAGGATGAATAGCAACATCATCGAAGGCAAATATGAAAACCCTCCCGTGTTTTTATACAGGAGGGTTCAAGTGGCTAAACCACGGGATTAGCGTGAGTCAATGCCAGAAATGGGTTGTTTCCACATTAATGTAATACCTGCCATCGGCTTCCTTCTGGATGTATATGTAATCACAATATTCGCCGTCAATAGTTACCTCAAGGCAATATATATTGTCTGAGAATAATTCTGGTTCTCCTGCTGTGACACGATTGTACCAATCACCGCCGAACCATTCATCTCTTTCATTTTTCATAACTTCCATACGTTCTTCCACGTAATCCTTCATATGCTGAGTCTCTGATTGGAATTTATCATCGAAGAGTACAAACATAGCATCTGCATCTACGTTATTGATCGCTTTGTAATAAGCAAGAATCAGCTCGTCATAATCTTTATATATTTTTTCGTCGTTTGACTCAACTTCATCCTTCGCATCGTCTTCACCCGTTACGCCTTCTTCATCAGTCCTGCCGGCGTCATTCGAGTCAGGAGTATCCACGCTGCTTCCGTCTGTTGCACCATTTTTGTCAGCTTCACCGGTGTCATTTGTGCCCGCAGTATCAATCTGCTGATTGACCGGATCTTCTGAGTTCGTGCTTCTGACAGCTATGCCGCAGCCTGTCAGCAACAAAGCCAGGAGCAGCAACAACACGGACGATGCCAGAACCACCGGTTTTTTCCTGTTGAACATTTTATAAAGTCCTCCTTATTCTAATTCAATAAGCAAAAAACACCTTTACAAAGCGGATTATATATGTATAAGAAAATAGTGTCAAATCAGCGCCAGGATTCATAAGATTTCCGTTAAAAAAAGGAGAGTTTTTAGCTCTCCTTTCAAAATGGCCTATCATTGAGGAAAACAAGCCTACATCACTGGCTTACCACCTGTCGCCGGTGGAATAGCTGTTTCTTGACTGGTTTCCGAAGCCGCTGTTTCTTCTCTGCGCCTTTCTGGCTCTCCTGCATTCAGGGCATCTTTGTGGCTCATTTTCGAATCCCTTTTCCTTGTAGAAAGCCTGCTCGCCCTCAGAGAAGATGAATTCCTGGTTGCAATCCTTGCACATTAAAGTTTTGTCCGGCATAATCTTACCTCCTGATCAATTTGGATTTAACTGGTTTGGACTTATTCTCCAAGTATCCAAAATGACAAGGAGGAATCGGTCTTCAAACAAATTAAATCTTTAAGTTTCCGTATCGAACGATACAAACGTATTATATCACTTGCTCGCGCAAATTACAATCATATTTTGGAAGCACTACATTATTACGGAACTGCTGTAGGAGCGCATGCGCAGAGATTTGTGCTTCAGGCCGGCAGGATCATGCTGTAAACACTGTGCCCAATCCTGGCAATGGCGGCAACTACACCGTCGTTCCATCAAAAGTACCCGACGCTAGTAAATTATCCTTCTGACAACAATGTCGGACTGGACACGGGGCCACATTGCCGGGTCTTCCATGCCAAGCCTCCACAGAGCCACCCCGCTGATGCCCTGCTGCCAAGCCAGCCGCATCTTTGCAATGACACTCTCACTGTTTTCAAACCATACCTCATGCGGGTTCCCCTGTTCATCGGTGTATGAGAACGTAGGAGTAAGGGTATTCTGGTCGAATGTGATCTCCGAGTTATGTCGTGTTGCCAGTTCGGCCGCCATTTCATATGTGACATAGGTATTTCTGCCCGTTGCCAGGTTGAAATCGAAGCCGAACACCGATATTGCTGCAACAACCTTGCTTGCCTGCATTTTTGTCAGTGTATAGCCCACCACCTTATTCATCCAGCCGCTGGAAACCACAGGTCCCGGACCGCTCCCGGGCCAGCCATGTTCATTGTACAGCATGACAATAAACTGGTCTACGGCTGCGCCGATGGCAGAGTAGTCAAAGGGATCCGAAAAAGGGTTGAAGGGAGGGTAATCCCTTATTCTGGATGGTACGGAGGCTGAAAGATAGTAGCCGCGGGCATGCATCGCATTACCCAGTTCCGTATAGAATTGGGACAACCGGCCGCTGTCCTCAATGTATACATCCTCAATGTCTATGTTTACACCATCAAAGCCGAACCTGTCGATAAGGGCGATGATATTGTTAATAGCTGCGCTTCTGGTCTGCGGTGTAGCCAGCATAGCACTTACGACTGCACGACTTGCTTCCTGGCCGCCTGCTTCGTACAGTAGATTGTGCACGACAGGGAGGATCATTATGTTGTTTCTGTGAGCTACAGATACCAGGATCTCTATGTCATTGTCCGTGAACTCGCCGAATTTCTCCACAGAAGTGGGATCGTCCTGATCGAATCTATACAGAAACAGCGGCACTGAACTCAGATTTGAGGTGTTGTCGGCAAATGAACGGAAGGAGCCTGGAAGTGCCGGACCTTCCTGCAGGGTATAGAAGCCGACTATATCAAGTATGGGCTTTGAACCGTCATAAGTCCTGAAGCTGGTGAGATTGCGTGAAACCCATCCCGTGTTCCCGTCATGGAGAGAAACTCTCAGCCAGTCGCGCGAAGTTTCAATGACCGGGAGCTTTGCGCCGGAAACCACTGACTGCACTATATTATAGCTGGTTCCCGGGCCACTTCGGATATTGGCTCTTCCTACAGTGACCACCGCTTCGGTATATTGAGGGATGATCAGGCGTTGCCCTACGTCGATGGTCGTGCTTTTAAGCCCATTTAGAACCATAATACTTTCTACCAGCGTATCGTACTGTCGGGCAATATTATAAAGAGAATCCCCAGCCTGCACAGTATATGTAATGACTTTTGAGATCTGTACCGGTATGAACAGCCTCTGGCCGGGTAAAAGTTGTTCGCCTTCGACGATCTTGTTCGCTGCCGTGAGCTGGCGCTGGGAAATGCCAAATCTTTGCGCTATTGAAAACAACGAATCTCCGGGTTGGACGGTATACCACATAAAACTCACCTTATTCTACATTGATAGTGCCATTATATTCATTGACATATAATAAGGTGAAACGGACCGAATGTAGGTTTGGTGCGTTGACACTATGTATAAATATTGGTATACTCTACCTGAAGTTGTTTAACCACCCTGACAGGCAAAGGTGTATCGATGCTGAAGTATCATATATTTCGGAAACTGAATTTCGTATTGGCCGCGTTCGGTCTTATTTTTACGTTATTTTACTACAGATACTACGGGGATGTCATATCGCCGGTTCTTTTTACTTTGCTCACGATAACATTATCAACGACTTACTCATACAAATACAGGCGCATCGTCCAAAAGGCATTGAAATCTGTCAGATATGCTTCCATGCCGTGGGACAAGGCAAATGTCGATATTTGTGTGGAGCAGATCCGAGATACGATCAAATCTATCAGGGACACTTCAAAGACAAAAAAAGAACTGCTTCTCGTGACCAGCTTTTTTGATAATATCGATGATATTGAGGAAACAGTTAAAAAGCTGTATGACACTTATAAAATGAGCAAGAATTTTCTTGATAACAACCGTAATATAGTTACAGAGGAAGAACTGGAGGAGCTCCGGAAAAAGATAGAAAATGCGGACGGCACCAGAAAGGAGCTGTTCCAGGGGATATATGACAATAAGAAGAAGACCTATGAAGAGATAGAAAACATTAAGGGGGCTCTTAAGGAAAGCTTGCTGAACCTGCAATACATATTGTCCAACCTGCAGCAGATCGAAGTAACGATAAATTCGGTCAGCGTCAGCAACAATACCTACAGGCGGGATATCAGGCAGGTCAGTGACACTCTTGAGGTGTTTTCCGAGGAGCTTAAAGGTTCACTTAAAAAGTTGAGGTTATAGATATGAGCAGAAAGATGTTTTTAACGATTTCAATACTGATTACGGTTTTGGCAGCGTACATATTGTTTTTCAGTGGGCTAATGCCGAAGAAGACAAGGGTCGTGTTTGTAATCGATGATGAGAAAGTCTTGATGGATCTCTGTGACGATTTCAACAGAAAGAACAGCGATATAAAACTGGATGTGGTTGTTAAGAGGCACTATGAAGCTGAGGATTATATCGCATCCGGCAGGGGAGATATATGGATGCCGAGTGACGCCAGTGAGCTGATCTATGCGGCGAACTATCTGTCTGACAGGGGCTATCAGATGTACGGGAGATTCACTAAGATAGCGTTTACGCCAATGATTTTTGTCAGTTCGAGGGAAAGATACGCATACACTTCAGAAATGAGTTTGAAAGAGTTATATAATAATATAGTGGAGAAGACACCATGGCATGACATCAACGGGAAGACGGGCTGGGGCGAATTCAAGTTCGAATGTCCCAGGCCGGACTTGTATGAAACAGGATCCAATTGTGTTGCGTTATTCATGCATCATTATTTTATGAGCAATAACGATCCGAAGGAAAAGATCGGGATCAGAGAGATTAGTAATGAAGGCGCAAATGAGTATATCAAACCTCTTTTGAGTAACATGATCATGAAATCGCATTATGGCAACTCCTTTTTATTCGACTCTTTCGAAGATCCGGACAGACCGAGAGTTGATATGTGTGTAACGTTTGAACATATTTTTCTGAGCACCGCTGAATATGATGCACGATACTGGGCAAGAGTTCGCGTACATTATCCCGACGAACTGACTATCAGTAAACCTGTGCACCTGGTAGCAATGTCCAAGTCACTCGGGAACGCGAAAAAGGCGGAAGCTATCAAACGATTTGAAGACTATATGCTGAGTGATGAAGTGCAGCTGAAACTGCTCGATCTGGGATACAGGCCTGCCAAGACGACAGAGGCCACAGAAGCAGCACTTGCCGAACTGGAAAGCAAATATTTGGACTATGGCTTCCGGGTTGAATTGCCGGAGCTTCGTGAATCGGTGGATTACGCCTTTTTGCAGCAACTCCAGGATACAATCAAAGAATACATCCCAAGAGAATACTAGGGGACACTTCTCACCTTTTAACTTTTTGAGAAGGACTTGCGGCGGGGGGACAGTTCTCACTTTTTTTACATGAACACCTCTCATAATTACGGAGTAGCGTCTTTGAAAAAGAGGGGACAGTTCTCACCTTTTACACATAGTGATGCGTCTTTGCGCATATTTATGCAAGGGTGTTTCGATTCGGATCAGCGGGCAGATACACGGCCACTGGTTTGCCCGATGGGAAATACAGTGATTTATCCGGAAATTTAAATATATGCGTAAAGTAATCAGGAGGTGCTATTTATTAGATTTTGCAGAAATTAAGTTAACAAGAATGGGGGAACGTCAATGAGCTCTTTGAGAAGTAAAATTATGAGGAACAAATATGATGAAGTGCGTGCGGTGTGGAAACTGCTAGGCATAATCCCGGCTTTTTTCTTGCTTACGGTTATGCTAACTATTTGCTTCGCATTTTTTTACGGTTTGATATTTGCTTTAACTACAAATAATGTAAATCCGGCGATTGTTACCGAAAGGTTTATGACGAGCAGTTTCGCGAACATGTGGGCAGGAATACTCCAAAATGTCGCGATGATATCTTTGGTCATACTGTTCTGGAAATTACTAGATAAAAAACCCATGAGAGAAATGGGATTAACATTTGATAAATCTTTCATTACAGAGCTTGTTTATGGTCTGGTGCTGGGAGCAGTATCTATTGCATTAATCTTTTTCATACTCCTGGTGACTGGACAGATCGTCGTTGAAAAAAGGGACTTGGCACCTGATTTTATCTGGGTTTTGCTGGCTGACCTGGTTCTTATGATATTTGTGGGAATAGGCGAAGAGATGTTTTCCAGGGGATATTGTATGTCTATCCTGAGAAGATCCAACATCTTTGTAGTATTAATCGTACCTAATGTTATTTTTGCATTGCTTCACATATTAAACAATAATATCGGCGTCATTCCCCTGATCAATCTGTTCCTCATAGGAGTATTGTTCTCATTTATGTTTTTGCGCCGTGGGAATATTTGGATGCCGATCGGCTACCACATTACCTGGAACTATTTCCAGGGGAGCATTTTTGGAATGCCAGTAAGCGGAACAACTGTAAATGGGCTGTACATGTCAAGATTCACGAGTGATAACATTTTGAACGGAGGCGGTTTTGGACCTGAGGGCGGTTTGATAGTCACCGGATTGATAATTGTCAGCATCGTTCTACTGTTACTGCTGACCAGGGATAAAAAAGAGAACAGTTCATTGGCAGCTGATTCTGTCGCGCCGACAGAAACGCAGTTGTAAAAATGTACGAACTGCGGCCATATTGTCCTGAGGGTTAAAAGGTGAGAAGTGTCCCCACGTTATAGTGGGGATACGTGTTTGTTGTAGTTTGAAAGATCAGTGATTCAAACCTGAAAGAGGCTCAGAAGGTGAGAAGTGTCCCCACCTAAAAGCTGAAAAGGTGAGAAGTGTCCCCAGGCTCAGCCTCTTGACAGCAGGTTGGAGATGTTCTCGTTGTCGATTACATCTTCTATCGTGTTAGCCCCCAGTTGTTTGAGGATTTTCATCACGTTGAGATTGTCGAATGGGGTCATTATTAGCGAGTCTTCTCCATACTCGTTTACTACCTTTACGGAGATGTCTTTGTCGATGTTGGTTCTGGGACCGCCTACGCAGCCACCTGCGCAGCCCATTCCTTCTATGAAATTAGCATCGATGTCCTTGCCTGATGACAGAGTATCCAGTAATTCCTTGCAATTCCTGACACCATCGACCTTCTTTGCTTTCAGTTTTATTACTCTTCGCGGTTCAAGCCGGTTTACCACCGTTTTTACTGAGAAACTGACACCACCGGTACGGGCATAAATCCGTCCTCCCATGGATGCCTGGTCTTTTTCTTCACCATGCAGTTTCTCAGGATGGATGTCGAGAGCGTTGAATATCTCTGCCAGTTCCCTGAAATTGATTACGAAATCTATAGCTCCCCTGAGCTCCGGCTCGTTTATCTCTTGCTTTTTCGCGATACAGGGAGCGAAAAAAACGACTTTTGCATCTTTGTACAATTCTTTCAAAAACCTGCCGGATGCGATCATCGGAGAAACAGAAGGCGACATATGCTTGAACATCTCTGGATACCCTTTTTTTGTAAGGTTGAACCATACCGGGCAGCAACAGCTGGTCAGGAAGAAATCTTCTTTTTTCTTAACTAACCGGTTGAACTCAAAAGCTTCGCGTATGGTCAGTATATCAGCGAACATTGCCACTTCGATCATATCGGCAAACCCCATGAGTTTAAATGCTGTTCGAAGTTGGCCTAAAGTGACATCTTCACCGAACTGCCCTGCTATAGCAGGCGCTACAGCAGCAAACACGGTGGTGTTCTCGTCTTTCAGCATATCTATCAGGGGAATGAATTCAATCTTATCAGCCAGTGCACCGAAATCGCAGCTTGTGACACAATTGCCGCAGGTCAGGCATTTGTCATTTTCAATTACCGGTTCTTCGCTGCGGCGGTATATAAGTGCTTCGTGTTTGCATATGCCGTCACAGTTCTTATTATCACAAAGCTCACACACACCTGCGATTTTGGCAATGATGGGTTCACTTACAGCAGTAGATTTTTTGACAAGATCCAATTCATCGCTGTAGGGCTGCCCATGCTTTGGATTAAGTCCCATGGCGATCCTGATGTGATCTTTAATGAAGGGGATATCCTGCTCGGCGAAACCAAATTTGTCCATGATATGGATGGTCAGCCTGTTCAGGTCATCGACACTGTTCAGTTGCTCGTTCCAGTACATTTTTACAAGTTCGCCGAAGATTTTCATTCTTTTTTCCTGGAATCCAGAAAATCTGCTTCTCGCATCATCTCTTGCATTTTCGGTTGTATTTTTCTTTGTGTTGTCCCCCATGATGTACCTCCTGTTATATATTCAACGACGGATACGTTGGGCGGCATGTCCGGGAAGATTTCCCCCCGCCAGCCCTTTTCTCATCGGTTCAAAGAAAATTCTCTCACTGCTGCGGGATTAAGCAGGCAATGGTTATCATCCTCATGCTATATCTTACCCATCAATTTGTGGCAATATTTAAGCAGTTCAACGCGGGAACTGACATTCATCTTCGTATAGATCCTTCTGTTGTGAGTCTTTATAGTGTTGATGCTGATATACAGCATATTGCATATCTCCTTCGCATCATAGCCTTCGATATAAAGGTCAAAAATCCTTCTTTCTGCTCTTGTAAGAGTTTTGAGCTGCTCTTCGAATAGCTGGATCTGTTCGGGTGTAAGATCATTTTCGTCGGGGGAAGGTTCCTCCTTATTTGCTTTTTTAGCGTTTCGGGCTGTGAGAAACCGGTTTGACCGGTCAATGGCTACGGCAGGTTCTGCGCGAGCCATCAGGTATTCAATAAGGTCATCGATCTCGGATATGTTGGTTTTTTCCTGAGATTCATTTTGCTTAATCTTGCTGATAGCTTCCATCAGCGGACTGATGCAGTATTTGCTCGAGAAAAAGGTGATGATGATACTTGCTGCAAGCAGAAGGACCAGAAACACAATCGCATAAGTCAGACGAGCAGTTTTTGATGTGACATCACTTCTGGGGATCAACGTTGCCAGAGCCCATTGTGTATCTTTGAACACCGACTTGCCAGGGTAAAGCCTGACATCCATATCCAAGCCAAGAATCCTGGTTTTTGCGGTCTCATTGAAAAAATACTCATTCAGACTGTTTTTATTTGAAGGTGAGGACGCACGCAGATATTTGGAGTCGCCGTTCATCAGCCAGGAGGAATTGGTGCCGCTGATCAGAGCACTTTCCATGTCGATACCCGCATCAGTTCGGATCGAGTATAAAAGGACTTCGCGCTCAAACTCATGGGACGACTTCAGTGACAGCATAGTTTCAAAGCCAGTCTTTGTAATTTCCAGTCCGCAAACGCCGTACGGATATCCATTGTCATCTAAAAGCGGCACAGAGTATGTTATTACCTTGTCTGTGTTCTCAGCCGGTGTGAAAAGCGGATTCCAGTAGCCCAGATAATACACATCATCAACATTATTTGAAAGAGCGGCATCAAAAGGCATCCGGAACATGTCCCTGCGGCGCTTAGGAGCGTCCGGAGAGATGTCCAGCTCGAGCTCCCACTGTGTGTGAAGGTGCATATTGTTGCTTCTTGCCAGATCGACGGGACCGTACAGCAAAAAAAGCTGCTGATTTGTATAGGGTACTGGATCATGGTTCATATCAACGATATAAAACCCGGCCTTGCTGTCGTTTGCGCGTTCAAGCTGTGGGTTGACCGTTGCGTCGAGAAAGACGAAAACCCCGGTCACACCTGCTTTTTCCATGATAAAGCAAGATTTTTCGACTTCTGATGAGAGTATTTCCTCCAGCAGTTCAGGGTGTTTTTTAAGGTCGGCCGGCTTTATACCTTTGGTCTGAAGCTGTTTCTTGATGCTGTTGTTAGTTTTTTCAGCGAGTTCGACAGTGCTGTTGGAAACAGCCAGGCATTTTGCCGACAACTCTGATTCGATATATTCCAGATCGGCGGCAGCATCATAATACGGGTTCTCAGACAAATCAGCGATAACACCTGATAAACTGGCTATTATGAATATGCCCGAAAGGATTATCAGCACGACAACTATCTGAAACAGCCAGAATCTATTTTTGAGAGACAAATTCAGCTTTGGTGGATTGACTCTATTTGACCTTGATAATTTCATGTCTCACCTCAGTCAGGAATTGGTCGAATAGCTCGTCGGTGATGTACTCATTGGCGAAAGTGTCTACGCTGACATCGCCTGGTAATGATTCAACAAATTCTTTTCTTGAGGCTTCTGTAAATGAGATCAACTTGTTCTCGAATGAATATCTGATATCATCACTTGCCTCAAAGGGCTTATAAGTGTACAATTCGTATGACTCCATCATCTCCAGTGTGCACTCCAGTACTTTGGCAACGTTTTCATTTATAGCGCCTGATTTGTACTCAGGCAGTTTTTGCTGAAGAATTCGTATAGCTTCATTTGTAACAGGCAAATAGCCGGTTTTCATAACAAAGTCAATGTTGCGCTCGGGTTCTGTCAGCCACTTGAGGAAAATGACAGATGCATATTCTTTCTCGGGAGTGGATTTGGAGATGATTACTCCTGCACCTTGCTGTACCGCTATTTTTTCGCCTTTTTCGAATGAAGGATATGGCATGACTTTCAATTCTATATCATATTTTGTGTTGTCAGGGAAGGAGACTGCTTTCGGGAAAAAGCTTGCGCCTGCTGTTGAACCGGTGTACATGAGCAAATCGCCTGTCTGGGTGTCCTCAGATCGGTAGAAGCTGTATGCGCCATAATGCCCTTTGATCATCGGTACAACATAAGAGTTCCAAACTTTATTCATCGCTGGGTCGTTCAAATCGATTTCACCGGAATTGTCCTTGTTGACAATAAAGAAATCTGAACCTAACTGCTTATATGAAATAACCGCATAATTGCTGGCTGCATCACAGCCATATAATGCTTTGCCGTCATTCGGGATGTCAGGAGTTTTCGCGTCAGTCCACTCATAATATGCAGCCGCTGTTTCCAGGATGCCTTCAAATGTTTTCAGCATTTCTTCATTCAGCTGTTTTGAGGGATTGGCTCTGTTGTATTCGTCCAGAAACTGTTTGTAAAAAGTGTAGTTTATGTACAAGGTTTCCGTAGACTTGGCAATAGGGAATATTACGCAGCCGCTGTCTTCAGTGAGCCTGCCTTCCTCGATGAAACTTGGGATATACCCGCTGAACTCTTCTTCTGTCATATATTTATCCAATGGGATCAGCTTGCCCATATTATAGAGAGTATAAGCCGTGCTTGGGTATGCTGTTGCCATTTCCGGAAAGTCAGAGCTGCCAGGTTCTCTATTTGCGGAAGCAAGCAGCTTTGAATGGATATCGCCGGTGTTGTCCATGCTGAAAGCCTTGACTGTTATGCCTGAATCGGCTCCGATCGTGCTGTTGAATTCTGCAACCAAGTTGTCGAAGCTCACTTTTTGCTCTCCGAGGTAGTGATGCCAGATGTTTATTCTGACCGGTTTATCCCTGTTGAGCCTGGGGAGTTGTGAACCGCAAGAGGAGAGAGCGAACATCAACATTGGTATAATTATCAGCAAAGGTTTAAAAGATAGTAACCGTGTGCCGGAGCGATTGCTCCTTCTGCGGGTGCGGTCTTTGTGGTAATGCCCCTGAGCCTGCGAAAACGCATGTTTGCGCGAATGTGCAACACAATGTTTGGACAAAAAAAAGAAAGAATGTAACTTATCGAGCCCAAAAGTTATCAAGCTAAACATATCAAATTCTCCCCAGCGCGTTATTCTTAATTATCTTATATTTCTAATCTAACATATTTTTAACTGTATGTACATTCTAATTGGAAGCAATCTCTTTGGAGGAATCTCTCTGGAGGGACACTTCTCACCTTTTAAGGATTCCTGATTTGTGTCGGTTACGCGATGCAGGGGGACACTTCTCACGATTTGAACATTTTCAGGTCAGCCTCACTTTTAGGGGAAAGGGTGGGGGAGGGACGCTTTTCACAGTTTGACCACATCTGAGAAGACGCTTTTGGTTGGAGATCACCATCGGAAATACTTTCAGATGAGAAGCTGCAGGGGAGATGCTTTTAAGTGGGAACTCGTCAAGCGAGGCACTACTTTCAGACGGGAACTTACCAGGTGAGGTGCTTGCTGCTGAAACTCATCAGAAGAGACACTTTAGGCGGCAGCTTTACTGAGGATACACTTTCATGTGATAACTTACCTGAGAATGCACTTTCAGATGAGAACTCGCCAGAGTAGGTACTTTTGGGAGGTTACTTGCCTGAGGAGATACTTTAGAGTCGGAACTCACCAAGAGAGATGCTATGGGGCGGGATCTTTCTGCCAGGGACGCTTCTGACCTCTTAACTCCCTTTGTTGTGGCAGTGCTTGCGCAGCTAAGCAATTACTAGAATACGGTCGATTAGCCCTCTATCTGAGAAAGCAGAGGACCCGGAACGATTACTATGACGTTGAAACACTGAAAGAGAAAGTTTCGATTGATTCGATTGAAGAGAACAAGCGATTGTACCCAACTGAACATTTAGCCTTTTAAATTGACTATACAGCGCCAGATAGCCAGAAACAGACAAGCTATTTGCTGACATTTTGCTTTACAGAATTGCAGATTATTTATCGGTGATGAGAATCTGCAGTACTAGAAAACTCGTGAATAGACTCAGTTTATACGTAATCAGTGCAAAGTTACCGTATCTAAAGCGCTAATAAGTGCAACGCAGTCTGTATCCTATCCTGAATGTGGCGACACAGTAAGCATGCGTGGCGTTCTGACAGAATTCGTTATTAGCTCATTGAAAATTTGCATGTACAAACTGCTACTGTGAATCAAATCATAACCCTTTTTACAGAGCCTTGAGCAACTCGTTATTGTTATGTTATACAAATGCCTGCAAATGTCTTTATAACTGAGATTACACAGCACCCTTAACGCGTAGGCTGTTATAGCTCTGTAACTAGTCAGTTTCTGTCTGCATTTTGTTTGCAAACTTGTGTATTGATTCATCTGAAACATTTCGGATATGAATGATATAACGCTGGCGATTGGCTTATCCCTGAGTATCACATTTCGCCCGCTAACATATTCATAATCAACAGATAGCGGGAATAGAAAAGCTGTTTCTTCTGAATCAAACACTTTGCCTTTTTCTGCAATTTCACGACGTCCTTTGACAAAACTATAATAACAATCTGCAAATTTGCTCTCGTCAGACAAATTGAACAGGCTTCTTATGAAGCTTGTGTCGACAATTCCATAATGATCATCGCTTATCCCGAGGTAGATCCCGTAGGACGAATACTCATACATCTCTTCTTTTCCGGAATATCCTTTAATATCGTGGGGATTGTTGTGTATATACGCAGACACGACCAGGTTGTGTACATCTGTAAGCAGCATGCGGCTTACAAATCGGTCCTGAAAAAGGTGCCCATGTCTTGTGTACTTGTTGTTGTAATACCATACATAGGCAGTATTCAAGCAATGCATAAATTTTGACACGTCATAGCCTTTTGGGTCCAGGTGCAGATGTAAATGATTGTCCATCAGGCAGTATCCATACAGACTGCAATGGTATTTGTCCAGGTATCTTTTTATAAGGCGCAGGAAGTAGTCCTTGTCTCCGTTATCTCTAAACAGAAGCAGTTCAGAATTGCTCCTGCACATAATATGGTAAACTGCAGCCGGATCTTTTTGGCGAGCTTTTCGCGGCATTCAAATCACCTCTCTGGGCTCGGTCCGAACAAGCGTTCGCTTGCTGACAATAGTCTATCATGGATTTGTGCCTGGTGCAATTATTTCCTGAGGGAGCGGCTCCTGGCGGTCAGGCTACGCTGATTTGCGGGAAATATAGGCTGGGTGCAAGTCCTGGATGTGTGTCGACAACTTGGCATTGTTGATATGTATTAGTGGTGAATATGGACTGAATGCGTACAACACTTACTTTGCGGAGCAATAGTATTTACTACGAAAATGCAAAGAATAGAGAACAGCAGAACCAAGGCGATGTGGTATTTGGAGCTGCATAATAGGTGCGGAACGGAGGGAAAAACTGTGTACTCGCGTTAAGAATTGTTTTCAGCCTTGATGCGCAAAAAGGTGAGAAGTGTCCCCATGCCAAATCCTGCATTAAAAGTCAACAAAGTGAGAAGTGTCCCCGGAGGTGTATATGCGGTCGAGAGATTTGATGAATATTTCGTTGAAAGCCGGAGAGATAATGTTGAGGAGTGGAGCTGAAATATATAGGGTTGAAGAAACTGTTGTGAGGATATGCAGGAGCTACGAAGTGCTGTGCGAAAGCTTTGTTTTGCCTACTGGCATTTTCATATCACTGGTCGAAGATGATGGCAGTACGAATACGGCTTTCATACGCATCAAAGACAGGAAGGTCGACCTGGCAAGCATTGACAAAGTAAACAGCCTTTCACGACGCATCCAGAAATCACGTCTGGATTATGAAGCTGTGATGAGGGAGCTGGAAGAAATCGAAAAAGCCACTAAACACAGCTTTCCCGTGAGGCTTTCAGCAACAGGTCTGGGTTCGCTGGCCTTTACGCTGCTTTTTCAGGGCAGCATATATGAAGGCCTGACTGCCCTTGTGATTGGCTGCATATCATATTTGGCAAGAGAAATACTGGCAAGGAAAGGCTTGTTTTTATTCCTGGAGAACTTTGTGGCAGGCCTGATCACCGGTTACCTAACCACAGCCGCCGTTCGTTATGTTCCGGTGCTCAATGGCTATAAGATAATCATCGGGTCGATAATGTTGTATCTTCCAGGAGTATCGATAACCAATGCAATAAAAGATGCCCTTTACGGTGATCTTGTTGCCAGTATGACAAGGTTAGGCGAAGCAATGCTTCTGGTTGCTGTCTTAGCAGCAGGCACAGGTATTGCATTAGTAACAAGTGCCAGCTTGAGGTGATGCGATATGGCTTTTGTTTTTGCTTTCATAGGCAGTTTTGCATCCAGCCTGTCCTTCAATGTAAAAGGATACAAGCTCTTCTTTGCGGGATTTTCTGGTTTGATCGGTTTTTTCGTGTATTCAGTTGTCCAAGGCATCGCCGGTTATTCAGTATTTTCAATCCTGATCGGGGCAACGGCGGTAGGGTTGTACAGTGAATCTGCCGCCAGAATACTGAAATCGCCGGCAACTGTTTTTTCCATTCCTGGCATCCTGCCTTTGGTTCCCGGCATCGCAGCTTATGAAATGATGCAGTTTTTGATGAACAATGAGCTTATCGAAGCCATAGGAAAGCTGATTGAGACTATTGGCGGAGCAGGAGCGATTGCATTTGGCATCATGTTAGTAACTGCTGTATTCAGATTTATGACCAGGTTAAGCAGGAAAAAGTCTGAGTGCGGTAAGTGAAAACAAATTCAGGCGTAACTGTGCAAATGCTAAGATCATGGCCGGCTTTGCCAAGATAATTTACTTCTTGAAACAGCAGACTCATTTCCGTATAAAAAAGCAGACTACGCTTAGCATGCAAATAGTCTGCTGGTCTGTCTGTCATGATTGATATATCTGTCATGGCAATCAGGTGTTTACATCGGTTTCATGAACATCTGCGTCCAATAGCACACACCATTTTTATTTTTAGCAAGTCCAACGCCTATCTCTGTGTATGAGCGGCTCATGATGTTGTTTCTGTGTCCTGGTGAGTTCATCCAATCTCTCATGACTTCAGCCGGTGTTCTTTGACCGTAAGCAATGTTTTCACCCGCTGCTGAAAAACGCAGGCCAAAATTCTCCATCATGTGAAATGGCGTGCCGTATGTCGGTGAATAGTGGGAGAAATATCCTCTCTCTGCCATGTCAGCCGACTTGTAGCGTGCAACTCTGCTCAACTGCCAGTTGATTTTCAGTGCTGGAAGTCCCGCCTTTGCTCTTTCAGCGTTAACCAGCCTTGCAACTTCATTCTCCTGTGAAGTCGTTGGCACCGACGGTATAGTTATTTTCTGCCCGGGGTATATCAGGTTCGGATTCTTGATCTGCGGGTTGGCAGCTATAATTTCACTCATTCCGACTTGATGCCTGACTGCTATTTTCCAGATGGAATCGCCTCGTTGTACGGTATACGTCGTTTGTGCAAAAACCGGCGAAGAAAACAATAAAACAAAACATAGAATCAGAACTGCTCTTTTTTTCATTCTATCACCTCAAGCATATGATTTGAAAAATGCTATTTAAAAATGCTGGCAATATAAATCTCGACTTCCAATTCATACATTTGCCAGGGATGTTCCTCGCTTTTTGATCTTCATAGGGGACACTTCTCACTTTTTAATCTTTTGGTTTTTACTTTTTTTACGCTTATTCCGGTCAATACAAGTTCTATTGGCGGAATCATCCAGGTTAGGTTAGTTCATCAACTATTGGATAAAAGGTAGAGACTGATATAAGTTGTGTTTTGAACATACTTCGCTTAATCAGATAGGTTTAACTCATATTTTAACGTTGAGGAAGAACTAAAAGGTGAGAAGTGTCCCCGGTTGACAAGCCGAAAAGGTGAGAAGTGTCCCCTACTTGACTTTAAAAAGCCTTTATTTAATAATAATTACAGTGGAATATTTACACTGGATAAAGATCTGTCGATCTGAAGGAGCGATACAAATGATGAAGGGTAAAAAGCCTGGAGCCTATGATAATGAGAGCATTTCTTCCCTGAAGGGAGCAGATAGGGTCCGGTTGAGGCCCAGCGTTATATTCGGTTCAGATGGCATTGAAGGCTGCCAGCATTCATTCTTTGAAATCCTCTCGAATTCGATCGATGAAGCGCGTGAAGGCTATGGTGACAGGATCGAGGTCATACGCCACAGTGATTATTCGATTACTGTCAGGGATTATGGAAGGGGCATTCCGGTCGATTTCAACCCGAAGGAAAACCGTTACAACTGGGAACTCGTTTTTTGCGAATTATACGCAGGGGGCAAATACAATAACAACATTGGCGAGAACTATGAATTCAGCCTTGGTCTGAACGGCCTCGGGAGCTGCGCGACACAGTACAGTTCCGAATACATGGATGTTACTGTGTTCAGGGATGGTTACAAATACGAACTCCATTTTGAAAAGGGCGAAAACGTAGGCGGGCTGAAAAAAGAGAAGTACAAATATGAGAGCACCGGAACGATACAGCATTGGAAGCCCGATCTGGAAGTATTCACAGACATAGATATATCGCTGGACTATTATATCAACACGCTTAAGAAGCAGGCCGTCGTTAACGCCGGATTGAAATTCATCCTGACAGATGAGGCGTCCGGCAACACCTATGAATTCCTTTACCCGAACGGCATTGTTGACTATATCAATGAAATAAGTGCAGGCAAGAATTTCACCGAAGTACAATATTATGAGACGAGTACCAGGGGCCGCGACAGGGAGGATAAACCTGAATACAGGCTCAAGATGCAGATAGCCTTCTGCTTCTGTAATGAGATCAATCTGCTGGAGTACTATCATAATTCCAGTTTCCTCGAGTATGGCGGCTCTCCTGACCGCGCAGTAAAAGCGGCGTTTGTCAATGAGATTGATAAATGCATCAGAAACAGAGGGAAATACAACAAAGATGAGGCGAAAATCACATTTTCTGATATCCAGGACAGCCTTATCCTGGTCACGAATTCTTTCTCCACTATCACCAGCTATGAGAATCAGACCAAGAAGTCGATCACAAACAGATTCATCCAGGAGGCAATGACAGATTTTCTGAAACAGCAGCTGGAGATATATCTGATTGAAAATAAGATTGAGTGCGACAAGATAATCGAGCAAATCCTTGTCAACAAACGAAGCCGTGAGACCGCAGAGAGGACCAGGATCAACATTAAGAAGAAACTTGGCGGCACGGTTGATATTTCTAACAGGGTTAAAAAGTTCGTGGACTGCAGGACCAAGGATGTAAGCAGGCGCGAACTCTACATCGTTGAAGGAGATTCTGCACTGGGCTCCTGCAAAATGGGCAGGGACGCTGAATTCCAGGCTATCATGCCAGTCAGGGGCAAGATACTCAACTGCCTCAAAGCAGAGTATGACAGTATATTCAAAAATGAGATCATCGTGGATCTGCTCAAGGTGCTCGGATGCGGCGTCGAAATCAAATCCAAGCACAATAAGGACTTGAACACATTCGATCTGGACAATCTCAGGTGGAGCAAAATTATAATCTGCACCGATGCTGATGTGGACGGCTTCCAGATCAGGACACTCATCCTGGCAATGCTCTACCGGCTTGTGCCAACTCTGATCCAGGAAGGCAAGGTGTATATAGCAGAATCCCCTTTGTACGAAATAACCTGCAAGGACAAGACCTATTTTGCTTACACAGAGAAAGAGAAGATGCAAATTTTGGCCAAGCTTAAGGGGAGTAAGTACACATTGCAGCGTTCAAAAGGGCTCGGAGAGAACGAACCTGAAATGATGTGGCAGACTACGATGAATCCCGAAACCAGAAGGCTCATCAAAATCGTGCCTGACGATGTTGAAAAGACAGAGACCATGTTTGATATATTATTGGGTGACAACATCCAGGGCCGGAAGAACTTCATCGAGGAGAATGGCATGCGTTATCTGGATATGATCGATGTGAGCTAAACGGCGGAAAACCCTGGCTTGATGGAGGGACAGTTCTCACTTTTTTAGTACTTTTGCAGTATTGTGTGATGAAATATTTATTCTTCTTTAGTACTGGAATAGAAGATAGACTCCACTTCAGCATGTTATAAATCGACTGCGAAATGCACTAATAGAGAAAGCTGTTGAACATCTGTCAGCGGAAGACCGACCAGAGAGATAACTGGAATGACGGAAGTGCATTATGCGCTGATTTGTGGATAGCAATCAGCAAAACGGGTAAAAAGCTGAGAAGTGTCCCCTGTTGGCAAGTAAAAAGTTGAGAAGTGTTACCGGGTTCTGATACCAACAGAAGGGGAGAGATGGGAAGGGTGCCAGAGTGAACAAAGGGCAAAAAGGTGAGAACTGTCCCCGGTCGATCCCCGGTCGACAAGCAAAAAGGTGAGAAGTGTCCCCACCCCGTCGGGGTTAATTTAAGGAAAGGTGCTGTTATGTCGGACAAGAATTTAGTGATTCAGAAAATACCTGATACGCTGGAACAAAATTATATGCCGTATGCGATGAGCGTCATCGTTTCACGGGCGATCCCGGAGATCGACGGCTTCAAGCCTTCACACAGGAAGCTGCTGTACACCATGTACAAAATGGGGCTCCTGACAGGCAACCGCACAAAGTCGGCGAATGTCGTGGGGCAGACCATGAAGCTGAATCCGCACGGTGACATGGCCATCTACGAGACATTGGTCAGGCTGACCAGGGGCAATGGGGCACTGCTCCACGCATACATAGATTCCAAAGGCAACATGGGCCGCCAGTATTCCAGAGACATGCAGTTCGCCGCCCCGCGTTACACAGAGGTTAAGCTGGAAAAAATCTGTGAAGAACTGTTCAGGGACCTGGAGAAAAACGCCGTTGATTTTGTGGACAATTACGACGGAACGATGAAGGAACCAACCCTGCTGCCGGCGACTTTCCCCAGCATTCTCGTGAATGCGAACCAGGGCATTGCCGTCGGTATGGCCAGCAATCTTTGCAGCTTCAACCTCAAGGAAGTGTGCGACGCTGCGATTGCATATATAAAGGATGAAAATGTGGATTTGCTGCAATATATCAAAGGTCCGGATTTTTCTACAGGCGGCGCCCTTATTTTCAACGAGAAGAACATGAGAGAAATCTATGAAACTGGCAAAGGCAGCTTCAAAGTAAGGGCAAAATACAAATATGACAAGAAAAACAGCTGTATAGAAATTTACGAAATACCATATACGACAACGACTGAAGCGATTATAGATTCCATCATAGCTCTTGTTAGAAGTAACAAAATAAAGGACATTACAGATGTTCGTGATGAAACCGACCTGAACGGGCTGAAAATAACGCTGGATATAAAAAAGAGCGCCGACCCCGATACCATAATGAACAGGCTCTACAGGCAGACCACATTGGAGGACTCCTTCAACTGCAATTTCAACATACTGGTTTCCGGAAGCCCCCATGTCATGGGGATCAGGTCGATTTTGAAGGAATGGGTGGCATTCAGGGTCAATTGTATAAAGAGGCGGACTTTATTCGACATAGAAAAGAAGGAAGCAAAACTCCATCTGCTGCTTGGCTTGCGCAAGATATTGCTCGATATCGACAAAGCCATAGCGATAATCAGGAACACTGAAAATGACTCACAAGTCATCCCCAACCTTATGGAGGGCTTCGGCATAGACAAGCTGCAGGCTGAATTTATAGCGGAAATAAAGCTTCGGAACCTGAACCGCGAATACATCCTGGACAGAGTAGGCGAAGTAGACGCGCTGAAAAAGGAAATCGCCGACCTGAAAGATATATACAGCAGTGAAAAGAGGATCAAGCAGATCATAGTAAAGCAGCTTGGCGAAATTGCCAGGAAATACGGACAGCCCAGAAAGACCGAGATCATCTGCGAAACGAGCATCGAAGAGATAACACAGGAGCAGTTGATAGAAGACTACAACCTCAGGTTGTTCCTGACAGAGCAGAATTACCTTAAAAAAATTCCGCTGGTATCCCTGCGTTCAAATCCTGAGCACAAGCTCAAGGATGACGACGTAATAATACAGGAGGTTGAGACACGCAACAAAGCGGAGCTGCTCCTGTTCTCAAACAGACATACGGTATACAAGCTTCGTATATACGATATACCGGACTGCAAGGCAAGTTCACTGGGTGAATATCTTACGAATATGCTGGAACTCGATGAGGACGAAAGGATTATTTACATAACCGCAACGGATGATTATTCAGGCTGGATGCTCTTTTCGTTCGAAAATGGCAAGTGCGCCAAGATCGATTTGGGAAGCTATGCTACGAAAACCAACAGAAAGAAGCTGGCAAATGCCTATTCGGATATTTCGCCTCTCATTGATATAAGATATATCGGGGAAGATGCTGATTTTGTCGCATACAGCAGCATAAACAAGGTTCTGGTCTTCAACACCGCCAACATCAACCCCAAGACCACCAGGAATTCGCAGGGGGTCCAGGTCATGAAAGCGAAAAAAGGGAGCAGGATGTGTTCGGTAAAAACCATTGAAGAGTCAGGCATAAGGGAGCCTGATTATTACCGCACAAAAACTATACCGGCTGTCGGATGCTATTTGCGGGCAGAAGATGTGGAAGACAAGCAGATGACAATAGAATGCGACTGATATGGCAGGCAAAAGGCCAACCACGGATCACGGTAAAATGATAAATGAGCAATGACCAAGAGGTACAATAAAATTGAAATTACGGGCATTATAAACAGGCAGGTTCACAGCCTGAAGTTGTTTCAATACTTTAGTAACAGACGAAATTTTGCACAGGTATGGGAAACAGATATGAAAAGCGGGAGTATAGCAGGAAAAATAAAACCGCACAGCAAGAAGTGGAAAATGGCATTCTACATTATTTCAACAGCAGCCTTTCTTGCTGCGGTCACATATATCGGGATCAAGTTCGGCCCGAAGATCACACAACTTGCCAGAAACCCTGAAGAATTGCGAGAATGGCTCAATTCATTCGGTTGGAAAGGCATAATCATATTCATAGGTCTCCAGGTGCTGCAGGTCGTTGTAGCTGCGATTCCGGGCGAATTTACGCAATTAGCAGGGGGCTATTTATACGGAACATTTTTCGGCACTCTATACTCATTGGCGGGCATTGTACTGGGGTCAGTGATAGTATTCTATGCCGCGCGTCTGCTCGGTTATCCGCTGGTCAGGCTTCTTGTATCGCAGAAACAGCTGGAAAAATTCAGCTTTATGGTCAACAACAGCAAATCCGAAGCAGCCATGTTCATATTGTTTCTGATACCTGGCATTCCTAAAGATATACTTACATATATCGCAGGGATCACGCCTGTCAAGCCGCTGAAGTTTTTTGTGATAATAACCATTGGAAGGCTTCCGGCTTTGCTGGGATCCTCATTCATAGGGCACAACACCCAGTTGGGCAATTACGGCATTGTAATAGCTGTTTCAGCGGTTGCTGCCATTTTGTTTTTCTTAGGCTTATTTTTCAGAGACAGGATAATAAACTGGACGCACAAGCTGATAAAAAGGAACAAAGAACCTGACAGCGGCGGAAATGCCTGAGCCGGAGGTCTGAACCGGTACAACGGGAAAATGTCATGTATTAAAGAATGACAACTGAAAACGCAAACAGAAAGCCCTTAAAGAAAAAGGCCCCCTGAAGAGCTATCATGAAAAAATGATGTGACAGCAGGATGACGGGCTTTAGTCATCCTTTATCCAGTATCTGTATCACAATAAAAAACCATCATAACGGCCGCTATGATATGCAGCAGTTCATGATGGTCTGTGACAGTCCGCAGCAAAGGTCAGTTACAGCACTGACTGACCGCACTCATTTGAAAAACTCATTGTACAGAGCAATTATCGCCCTGTCTTTTTCGTAATCCTTAATACCAAATATCATACTTACCTCTGACGGTCCCTGGCTGATCATATCCAGATTGATATTCTGCCGCGCAAGCGCACCGGAGGCTCTCGCCGTTATGCCGACTGTATTTCGCATACCTTCTCCTACGATCATAACGAGGGCGAGGTTCCTCTGCACTGATATATCATCGACTTCCAACTCATCGACAATGCGATTCACTATCTTCTTTTCCTTCTCCTCGGTAAAGTGGTGCTGTTTCAATATTATCGTGATATTATCTATCCCGGAGGGCATATGCTCAAACGGAATATGCTCTTCCTCAAGGATTTGCAGCAGTTTGCGGCCAAAACCTATTTCCCTGTTCATCAGGTATTTGCTGAGATAGATGAAGCAAAACCCAGTGTCGCCGGCAATGCCCACCACAGGTTCTGATATGCAATGACGTTCTTTGACAATAGTGGTTCCTGGAGCTGTCGGGTTATTCGTATTCTTTATCCTCACAGGTATACCCTTTTCATATACGGGGACCAGAGCTTCTTCGTGGAACACGCTGAATCCCGCATAGGAGAGCTCCCGCATCTCTCGATAAGTGAGCTCGATGATCGGCCTGGGATTGTCGATCAGATTGGGATTGGCACTGTACACATTATCCACATCTGTAAAATTCTCATAAAGGTCAGCGTCCACCGCAGCGGCAAGGATCGAACCTGTAATATCTGAGCCGCCTCTTGGGAATGTTACGACCTCGCCGCTCAGAGAATATCCGAAAAAGCCTGGGAATACAGTGATCCCGGGATATGTTGATAGCTTTTTCAGATTTTCGTATGATTGAGGTAGTACCTGGGCATTCCCAAACTCATCACTAAGGAAAAGACCTGCTTCTTTCGGGCTGACATATCGTGCATCATGGCCGATGCTTTGCAGATATGCAGCAACAAGCTTTGCGGTGTTGTCTTCACCTGCTGCCTTAAGATTATCCACATATCTTTCCTTATCTGACTTATCGCTGTCCAGTCGCGCCCTGATGTCTTCGGCGATAACATCGACGATGTCATTGTCCAATCCGAGCCCTGATGCGATTTCGGCGTATCTTCCTATCACTGCATCCAGCTCTTCGTCTGCATTTCCATTTCCGAGGCCTGCTTCCGCACAGGCAATCAGCATATCTGTGACTTTAATGTCATCCCTGTCGCGCTTGCCTGGTGCAGAAACCACGACGATCCTGCGGGCTGGTTCAGACGTGATGATATCGCATACTTTCTTTATTTGACTGGCAGATGCCAGAGAAGTTCCTCCAAATTTAGCAACAATCATTCAATCAGCTCCCAAATCTATATGTTTCATCCTATTATCACACCAGACAAAAGGTTATGTCAATAAAAATCCGCCACAAATGCAAGGAAAATTGAAAATTATCACGAACATTTTGTGCTATAATGGGAGGGACAGTCCTCACCTTTTCAACACATTGACAAAACAATAACGATACATCAAACGGTCATTAGTGTGTTGGTCCCACTGGCTAATCAGGCTTCTGAATATTGATCGGAGTAGTTTGAAGCGTTTGCGGAATGGTTTCAGATTTCCTTCCCGGGGAAAATAAATATAATATCAAGTTTCAAAATGGGAAGGTGCTCAAGGTGACATAATAAAGGGGCACAGGAAGGGGCAGAGGCTGATGAAAAGTCAAAAAGGTGAGAAGTGTCCCCGAACGGAGGAAGTGGCTGGAAGGTTCTTTAGAAAATGAGAAGTGATCGCGAGGGATGTTTAGAAGATGAGAGATATTCCCTGGGAAGTGTTCATGGGGAAGTCCGGCAGTGAGGATTGTTTTTACGGAGATAGAAAAACCAAGACTGTCCTCGTCAGTTGATGAAAAGGTGAGAAGTGTCCCCGAACGGAGTAAGCGGTTTGAAGTTCTTTAGAAAATGAGATGTTTTAACCAGGAATGTTAAAAAAAGTGAGAACTGTCCCCAATAGGAGATGACTGGTACTCGTGCGAAAAGTCAAAAAGATGAAGAGTGCCTTTTAAAGAAACTAAATTGGAAAAGCTAAAAAGGTGAGAAGTGTCCCCCCGAAAAAGACGAAAAGGTGAGAAGTGTCCCCGGGGGAAAGGAGGATATATGGCGGAGTTTAGGATCGTGTCGGAGTTTAAGATGTGTGGTGATCAGCCGGAAGCGGTCGACAAGCTTGTGAAGGGACTGAACAGAGGTTACAGGCACCAGACGCTGCTTGGTGTGACGGGATCCGGGAAGACATTTACCATGGCGAATGTCATTGAAAGGGTACAGAGGCCGACGCTGGTCATTGCGCACAACAAGACGCTGGCTGCGCAGTTATGCAGCGAATTCAGGGAGTTTTTCCCCGACAACGCTGTGGAGTACTTCGTCAGCTATTACGACTATTATCAGCCAGAGGCATATATACCGTCCACGGACACATATATCGAGAAAGATTCGTCGATAAACGATGAGATAGACAAGCTCAGGCACTCGGCCACAGCTGCGCTTTTCGAGAGGCGTGACGTCATCATCGTGGCGAGTGTGTCCTGCATCTATGGTCTCGGTGACCCGGAAGACTACACTGAACTGATGATATCACTGCGTCCCGGCATGATAAGGGACAGGGACGAAGTGATCAGGAAGCTGGTGGATATCCAGTATGAGAGGAATGAAATTGACTTCCGCAGGGGCAGATTCAGAGTAAGGGGAGATGTCCTGGAGATATTCCCTCCCGGCTCGACTGACCATGTCCTGAGGGTGGAGTTCTTTGGTGACGAAATCGAAAGGATATCAGAAGTCGATTATCTGACTGGCGAAATTATAGGGCTGCGCACCCACGCTGCCATATTTCCTGCAAACCATTACGCGACGACCAGGGATAAAATGCTCAAGGCCGTTGCATCCATCGAACAGGAACTGGATGAGAGGCTCAGGGAGCTCAAAGATCAAGGCAAGCTGCTCGAAGCTCAGCGGCTGGAGCAGAGAACCAGATACGACCTCGAGATGCTGCAGGAAATCGGATTCTGCCAGGGCATAGAAAACTATTCAAGACACATTAGCGGCAGGACACCCGGAAGCCCTCCGTACACATTGATGGATTATTTCCCTGAAGACATGCTGGTCATCATAGATGAGTCCCATGTATCCATTCCTCAAATCGGCAGCATGTACAACGGAGACCGTTCAAGGAAGGAATCACTTGTGGAATATGGCTTCAGGCTCCCGTCAGCGTACGATAACAGGCCTCTGAGGTTCGATGAGTTTGAGAGGAAGGTCCGACAGGCCATATATGTCAGTGCGACGCCGGGGAAGTATGAAAAAGAGCATTCGCAGCAGATCGTTGAGCAAATAATAAGACCTACAGGACTCGTCGACCCGGAAGTCATTGTGCGGCCGGTAAAGGGTCAGATAGACGACCTGATGGGCGAAATCAGGATCCGCGTCGAAAAACAGCAAAGGGTCCTTGTCACCACATTGACCAAAAAGATGGCTGAAGACCTGACATCTTATCTTAAAGAGCTTGGCTTCAAAGCGGAGTATCTGCATTCTGATATAGATACACTCGAAAGGATAGAACTTATCAGGGACCTCAGACTGGGTGTTTTTGACGTTCTCATAGGCATAAACCTGCTGCGTGAAGGTCTGGATCTTCCAGAAGTTACCCTCGTTGCCATTCTCGACGCCGACAAGGAGGGATTCCTGCGCTCGGAGACATCGCTGATACAGACCATCGGCCGTGCAGCAAGGCATGTCGAAGGAAAAGTCATCATGTATGCTGATACCATTACCGACTCAATGCAGAGAGCCATCAGCGAGACGAACAGGAGAAGAAAAATCCAGATGGAATACAACATAAAGCATGGCATCACACCTACAACTGTGCAAAAAGGCATACGAGACACGCTGGAGACAATAAAAGTCGCCGAGGACGATTCAAAATATACATTGGATCAGGATATAGAGCAAATGAACAAGTCTGACCTGCAGGCATTGATGGATAAGCTGGAAAAGGAGATGAAGGAAGCGGCAAGAGAGTTGCAATTTGAAAGAGCCGCACTCCTGAGAGACAAATTGAAAGAACTGCGGGATAGTATGAAGTGAACGGCGATAAAGGAATGTCATTTCGAGGCATTCCGAAATTTCTGCCTGTCGTACCGGGGATAAAGGATTAAGACTCCGTTCTGCTCTCTCCCAGGGTCAAAACAAGACGCTTGCATTGGAAAATCGTTATACAATATATAGCACAGAATCGAAAGCATTGAACCCCTGACATTCGTCGGTCTTTTTCAACAAAACCCTCTATAAAGCGCTGAAACAGAGGGTTTTATCTATGCTGCAATCTGCAATTTTGCTTAATACCCTCCTAACTAAATTACAAAATATACATAATAAACAAATCAAATGTATATTGGACACACCAAATCGTAAATCGATTGTCCTAATGTTATGACATGCATGTGCCAGGCCATACCAGTTACACATTTATTGTCTCAAAACCGCGAAAATTGCTTGTTTCAAGTGTGTTAACAGACTTCAGATGATTTTTGGACTTCAAATAAATAAAAGCATTGACACTGACGATTATTAGGTAGTATAATATTAAAAGGTAAAACGATTTACCTATAAATACAACATTTAACCATCAGTCATAAAAAGTGTAACGAGATGAGAACACAATTCCAACTGAACTGTACAGGTGAGGTTTTGCGCAGATGGAGGTCCATAGGTATCAATATAAAAGAGGCTTCGGGGAAATTGCACAGATGAAATTTCATGATTGCCTGCGCGAAAGGATTTGCAAGAGTGTCATGCAGGCGTGATATGAGGCCAGCAATGCAGATGTTGGGGCAAGAATGCTTTTCAGATAAAGTTGCAAGGGGGCTGTCCAGATGAAATTGCTTGAGAATAAAAGAAAGCTCAGGTCTCTGCGAGAATTCCTTTACATCCTGCCTTTTCTGGTATTAGTAGCGATTTTTGCATATTATCCACTGTATGGATGGTTTTACGCATTCTTCGATTACAAACCGCCGTTTCCTCTGACCTGGGACAGGTTTGTAGGTTTTAAATGGTTTCATACAATGGTTTCAAATAAAGTAAGAATCGCGCAACTGCTCTCGGTTTTGAGGAATACATTTGCCATAAGCGGGATAAGCCTGGCTTTTTCATGGTTCCCGATGATGTTTGCAATATTCCTCAATGAAATCAAGTGTACTGCATTCAAGAAGTTTGTTCAGACGGTTACTACGCTCCCCAACTTCATCAGCTGGGTACTCGTGTATTCGATAGCATATTCGGTATTTAGCAGTACAGGCGCTGTCAATACCGTAGCAATGAGCCTCGGACTGCTCGAAGAGCCGAAGATATTCCTTGCATCATCAGACCACATATGGCTGAAGATGTGGCTCTGGCTTACCTGGAAAAACGCAGGGTGGGCGGCGATCATGTATATTGCAGCCATTGCCGGCATCGACGAGGAGCTGATAACTGCAGCGAAGGTAGACGGTGCTTCCAGGATGAAGATCATCTGGCACATAACGATCCCGTGCCTGTTGCCGACTTATTTCGTCATTGTTATGCTGAACCTGGCGAATTTCCTTTCCAATGGATTCGAACAGTTTTATGTGTTCCAGAATGCGTTCAATAAAGAATATATCCAGGTCCTCGACCTGTATGTTTACAACCTCGCAATGGGCAGCGGAGGTTATTCGCTCTCCGTTGCGGTCAGCATGTTCAAGAGTATCGTAAGTGTAGTGCTGCTGTGTATTACAAACGGGATATCAAAGCTTGTGAGGGGCCATGGATTTATATGACCGACAGACCTGTGCTCATTGATTAAGAAATCAGTGGCCCATTTGATCTGCCTGGGATGGCAAAGCGGTCTTTGGTCAGTAGAATGGTCCGGTTAAGAAAAACTGGTCCGATCGATTGGAATCGTTCTGTCGGGAATGGAAGGCCAGCCAATGAAACGGAAGAATATGGATCGATAATATGGGAGGACAGGAAATGAGTGGTTCAAGGCAAAAAACGCCAAAACGCAAAATGCAGATGAGTCTGGGCGACAGGATCATAAGCTTCTTCACCTATATTGTTTATTCGATATTTGCGTTCGTCTGTGTTTATCCGTTCTACTATATTTTCATAAACTCGATAAGCGCCAACAATCTCAGCGAAAAGGGCAAGGTATTGTTCTGGCCGATGCAGGTGCACTTCACCAACTATATCAATGTACTGAAGATCCCGGATCTGTTCAATGCCCTGAAAGTCTCAGTCGCAAGGACAGTGGTCGGTACGGTCCTGACGGTTCTGTTCTCGGCTTTTCTCGGATATATGTTCACAAGGGAAACGCTCTGGGGCAGGAAATTCTGGTACAGGTTCGTAGTGGTCACTATGTACTTCAATGCCGGGATTATCCCGTGGTTCATTACCATGATGAACCTCAGACTGACAAACAACTTCTGGGGATACATATGGCCGGTAGTCGTACAGCCTTTCTATGTCGTACTGTGCAAGACTTTTGTTGAGTCAACTCCGAAGGAACTGCAGGAAGCAGCGGAAATAGACGGCGCAGGTACGCTGACCATCTTCTTCAGGGTGATGCTGCCCGTCATCAAACCAATTCTTGCAACAATCGCCATTTTTGCTGCGGTAGCGCAATGGAACTCATTCCAGGATACACTGATCCTGATGACAGACAGCAAACTCTTTACACTGCAGTTCGTGCTGTACCAGTATATCAACCAGGCAAACTCGCTCAGAGGGCTGATCAACAATGCTTCAGGCACAGTGGATATAGCTGCGAGCCTTGCAAAAGCACAAACAGCAACCTCTATACGCATGACCGTCACAATCATCGTAGTAACACCAATAATCCTTGTATATCCGATTTTCCAAAGATTCTTCGTAAAAGGCATCATGATAGGTGCTGTAAAGGGATAGCTGTCTGTGTGGCAGATTGACCGGCACAGCCAATATATTGACAGACATCGATAAAGGAGACATTCGCAATAGCATCCAGGCAGGCATCAGCAATGAGGCAAGCCCTCATTGTTCGATCATAGAATCATTAAAAGAGGAGGTTCCATGTATGAAAAGGTTACTGTCGATTCTGCTTGTGGTCTGCCTTGTCCTGTCCGTTGCCCTGACGGGATGCGGCGACACCACCGGCAAAGGAGCCGGGCCGGATACACCCTCCGGTGGCGGGACATCAACTGACGGAGGTAGTACAGGAGGAGATCGGGTTATTTCCCATGATAAGGAGATCACCATCGACAATTACAACGTGGCGGCAAATTATCAGGGAGTACAGTCCGGCTGGTTCGGAAAGCTTCTGAAGGACAAATTCAACATCACTCTCAACATCCTGGCACCCCAGGTAGCTGGTGATGCTCTGTACCAGACCCGTATCAGCTCAGGCAATCTCGGAGATCTCATAGTACTTGAAGGTTCGGATTTTGCAGATTGCGTACAGAACGGGCTCATCAGGGATATCACTGAAGAGATCAAGAACTGGCCCAATCTGATGGAGTATTTCCACCAGATCGAGACATACAATAAGAGCATTCCGGGAAATGAGGCCGGGAAGATATATGGCATTCCCTGCCAGATGACCAATACGTCACCGACAGCGTATTCTCAGGATGTTATCTACTCAAGCCCGCAGCTTCGCTGGGATCTGTACCAGGCGATAGGAGCTCCTGAGATCCGGGATCTGGACGGACTTCTTGATGCGCTGGAAGCAATGCAGAAGATCCATCCGACAAACGAGGAAGGAGAACCTGCATATGCAATGACCCTCTGGCCTGACTGGGACGGCGGCGACAACATGATGGGTATCGCGAATGTTGTCCAGCTTACCACCTGGTACGGCGAAAAAATCAAGGGATCTGTCGTGCTGAAGCCTGATGGAACATTCTACAAACTGACAGACAAGAACGGAACATACCGCAAGATGCTGCGTTTCCTCTATGATGCACAGCGGAGGGGCATCGTCGATCCGGATTCAATGGATCAGGACTGGAACGCTGTATATCCCAAGATAGCTGCAGGCCGGGTACATCTGCTCTGGTACAGCTGGCAGGGAGGATTCTGGAACACTGCGGAAAGACTTGCAGACGGAACGGCATTCATTTTCGTACCGGTTATGGATCAGAACTACTATGCGGATTCTGACACATACTATGGCAGCGGCCGTGTATTCGGCATAGGCTCAGGTGTCGACGAAGAGAAATTCCTCAGGCTCATGGAATTCCTCGATTGGTATGCCAGCCCGGATGGTCTGGAATATCAGCATATCGGTATCGAAGGCTTCAACTACACAAGGGGCTCCGATGGCAAGCTGACAATCAAGAACGAAAATGCTCTTATGGATAATCTTCCGGTTCCCGAAGAATGGGGCGGCGGTGGATTCAACGACGGAAACAACGCAATCAACCAGTGGATCGTGGATGCCATCAGCATAAACCCGAAGACCGGAGAGCCTTATTCAAGAACTTACTGGAGCACATATAAGGAAGCTACCAGGACTGAGATGAAGCGGCAGTGGGCTGAAAAATTCGGCGCGGAAGAACCCGCTGAGTGGATGAAGAAGAACAACAAACTTATAGTCAGCCCGAACGTCAGCGTAACTCTGCCCACAGACCCGAATGATATCGCAGTTATCCGAAATTCCTGTGAGGAGATACTTGAGGAATACTCATGGAAGATGATTTTCTGCGGCAGCGACGACAAATTCGATGCACTGTGGGATGAAATGGTTGCCAAGATGGACGGTAATGACTTCGACCTTGTAGTCCAGTTTGACCTTGAAAAATGGCAGATAGAACTGGATGCAAAAAAAGCAGCGATGGAAAATCAGTGATACTGTGCATGGATAGACACTGAATTCAGGCATGAGGGGATCGGTCCCAAAGATCGGTTCCCTCATGCGTTATTGTCAGGGACAGTGATATCACTGTCTGGAAGGTGTAACTTGCACGCCGATATCAAAGGTGATATAAAGGAAACAGAGATACTTTAATGAAACAGATCTGAACAGAATGATGAAATAAAGATAACGGAGTGATAATCATGCTTAGAGTTGCAAAAACTGAAAACGGTATTGTCCAGGGACTCCCAGCGGCAGATCCGCGTATCACGAGCTTCAAGGGTATCCCCTTCGCGGCGCCTCCCATTGGGGAAAACAGATGGCGCGCACCGCAGCCTGCGGAAAATTGGGATGGAGTGCTCAAAGCATTTGAATTCGCGCCTGTATCGATGCAGCCCCAGATGGGAGTTGACCCGAATGACATTTATGTCAGGGAGTGGCATGTGGATCCGAACACCCCAATGAATGAGGACTGTTTGTATTTGAATGTATGGACACCTGCCAAAAGTCCTGACGAAAAACTGCCTGTGTTCGTATGGTATTTTGGCGGTGGGCTTCAGTGCGGGTACACCTCTGAAATGGAGTTTGATGGAGAACGCATGGCACGCAGAGGCATCGTCGTCGTTACTGTAAACTATCGTCTGAATGTATTTGGCTTTTTATGCCATCCTGAAATAACCAAAGAATCTCCGGAAGCACCTGCGAATTTCGGTCATCTCGACCAGCAGGCAGGTTTGAAATGGGTAAAACGCAATATTGCAGCATTTGGAGGTGACCCCGACAATATCACTATTGGTGGTCAGTCGGCAGGCGGCGGAAGTGTATTATGTCAGCTCACTTCTCCGCAAAATGAAGGGCTTTTTCAACGTGCAATCATACAAAGCGCCATGATAAGACCGATATACCCGGGAAATCGCGTGCCAAGACATGGGCGGAAACTGGCGGATGCTGAACAGGAAGGCGTGGAATTCTTTGAATTCCTGGGTGTAAAGTCGCTGAATGAAGCCCGGAGACTCGATGCAAAGTACATACTCGACAAAGCGCTGGAATACAAGGACTTCTGGAGCATGCTCTGGAGCACCGTTCAGGATGATGTATTCTGCGTGGGCAATCCGTATGACCTGTTTATCAAGAATAAACGTTGGATGGTGCCGGTGATGACTGGCCATACTTCCTCTGAATTCTTCAGTATCCCGCAGGCAGAAACGATGGATGAGTTCAGGAATATGGCGGTCGATTTGTTTGGTGAAGATGCCGGCGAATTTCTGTCACTTTGCAATGCACAGTCGGAGAACATCGAGGAAGTGTGCAGAAAAGCATCTGTAAGCGGGGTAGAATGTGCCATCCGTATTGCAGGACAGGCAAATGATGAGTCGAAGACCGGTGTTCCGATCTACTATTATAATTTCGACGCAGAAATACCAGGCTGGGATAATCCCGGGACATTCCATTCCGTCGAACTGTGGTTCACATTCGAGACACTGGCAAAATGCTGGAGGCCGTTCACCGGAAAACATTATGACCTGGCTCGCCAGATGTGCAATTACTGGTGCAACTTCATCAGGTCCGGAGATCCGAATGGGAAGGATTCCACCGGCGAAGAGATGGAGCGCTGGGAACCGTATACTGCTGATGCGCCATACGGTATGGTTTTCGCGGATAAACCGAGATTTATCAGAGAGCAGCCGAGCGACCTCATGAAATTCCTCGTAAAACAGTATTTCAGGCAAAACTCCTGAGTGGACAACTCCCCGAGGGGGGACACTTCTCACCTTTTGGGCAGTTGACGGTCTCCGAGGGGGGAAGGTCCTCACCTTTTGAGCAGTTGACGGTCTCCGAGGGGGGAAGGTCCTCACCTTTTGAGCAGTTGACAGTTCTCTGAAAGGAGGGACACTTCTCACCTTTTGAGCAGTTGACAGCTTTTCGAGGGGGGACACTTCTCACCTTTTGAGCAGTGGACAGCTCCCCGAGGGGGGACACTTCTCACCTTTTGAGCAGTGGGCAGTTCTCCGAAGGGAGGGACACTTCTCACCTTTTTTAGGTAGCAGACGATTCCCCAGGGGGGAAAGTCCTCACATTTTTACATCTACCGAAGATGCGCATAAGGTTACCGAGAACATATACAGCAGAGGATTAAACAATCTGCCTGACGAATGAAATATCACAATAAAAAACCATCATGAAAGGAAACAGTACTATGACCAAGTATGATCCCACCGCAGTATTGCCTGACGGACAGATGTTTGAATTCTGGGAGGTCCCGCAGAAGTATGACCGTGAGATCCACGTGGACACCAACCACCCTCATGCATCTGACGACAACCCAGGCACACCATCAAAGCCATTGAAAACCATCAATGCAGCAGCACGCATCGCAGTCCCGGGAACCCGGGTACTTATCCGCGGCGGAACGTACCGTGAAACGGTCCAACCTGTGAAGGGCGGTCTGAGCCCGGAAAAGATGATAAGCTATGAAGCCGTTGAAGGAGAAGAGGTTGTCATCAAGGCTTCAGTTGAAGTGAAAGAATTCAAACCAAGTGTCGGCTGGAGATTGGTCCGGGGTTTTGGCAAAAAGCATATGGATACAGAAGGCATAAGGGTCTGGGAAATCGAACTCGATCCGGAGGATTTCAAGGGCTACAACCCATTCTGTGCTGTAAACATCCTGCATGACAGGCTCTTCATCGAATACGACAAGACCGACATGACGCCTTATCTAAACAGGAGAGGGATGGTATTCGTTGACGGAAAGCCGATGAAGCAGGTCCCGCTCTATTACATGCTGAGTGAAAATGAAAATGCATACTGGGTCGAAGCCAATGGGCAGAAAGTACACATCCGCCTTGCCAATGACGATGATCCGCGCAATCATATCATCGAGGTCACCAACAGGGAGCAGTGCTTTGCGCCTGAAGTGCCGTTCCTGTCCTATATCAAAGTGAAAGGCCTGACACTTGCCCATGCAGCCACAGGTGCGCCAGTACCCCAGCGGGGCTCACTGTCATGTTACAGAGGCCATCACTGGATCATCGAAGATTGCACTATAGACTGGTCCAATGCCACCGGCATAGACTGCGGGAACGAGTGCTGGCATCATACCATCGAGGAAGGCCAGATCATAGGGCATTCCATCATCAGGCGCAATATAATAAAAGATGCCGGTGTGTGTGGCATCGCAGGCATGTTCGTCAAAAACATGCTCATAGAAGACAACCTGATCATCGGTACAGGCTGGCAGAGGATGGAGCTTTCCTGGGAAGCAGGAGGCATCAAGGTCCATAATTGTGTCAATTCACTGATACGCCGCAATGTGATAAGGGAATGCTATGGCTGTGATGCATTGTGGATGGATGTCGGTAACGAGAACTGCAGGGTCACGTCCAATCTGTTCCTGGACGGAGTCGACTCAAGGGAGCACATTTTTATCGAGTGTACCCGTGACAAGGAAAATCTCATAGACAACAACATAATCTGGAATGCAGAAGGCAGGTACGACAGGTCAAAGGTGCCGGTCGAGCCAGGTTCCTCCGGTTGGTACAAAACTACTGAAACAGAGTTTACCAATGGCTATGGCATCTATCTTGAAGGAACTGACAGGCTCCGCATAGTCAACAATCTGATAGGCAAGTGCAATAAGGCCGGCTTCTTTGCCAAGGTAGTTGCTTTCCGACTCATGCCAAAGCGCGGAGGAACATCAAGGGAAAACAAGTTTTACAACAATTTATTCTACGATTGCGGCCAAGCAGCGATCATAATGCCCAACGAGCACAACGAGGCGGAAGGGAACGCATACGCACAAATGCCTCCCGGGTATCTGCGCGTGATGTACCCTGAACCAGAAATGTGCCTGGATCTTCCGACATGGCAGGAATTCTGCGGATTTGACACAACGGGGGCTGAATGTGACATCGAGATTGACATCAACAGCGACGACCTGACCATGGAAATAGTGCTGAAATCCCCCTTGCCTGAAGTATCGTCAGATTCAAAGGTCAGTACAGATTATTTTGGCAACAATGCCGGTGAAAAAAGGCCGGCTGGACCATTTGCTCTATTAAATGGGGAAAGGATACGTCTGAATATAGATCCAAGGAAGCTGGCTGAGTCAGAAGATTAACATAATGTCACAAAATGTGAACTGTACCATATTTGGATTTCTGGAACAAAAACCTGAGAAATTATTGATATATGTCCATAATAAGTTGACATAATCAATGAGTGTAGTGAATTATCGGCATATAGATGCTAAAAAGTGGGAAAATGGGTGCCTAAAACTTAAAATTCGGTACATTATGCGGAGGATTTCCGGCAGGAAAATCTTTCGCAGTATAAATGTACCGATATCGGGGACAGAGTGTGTCATGCGTCTCACTTCGGATCTGCGTAAAGCGGAGCTTTATCTGTTGGCGGGACTCCCGGTGGTCAGGAGCAGACCAGCGGGCAATCAAACATAAAATGCATTCATGGCCTAAACGTGCCAATGCCCGGAAAAATACAGGTCATGCGTCTCACTTCGGATCTGCGTAAAGCGAAGCCTTATCTGTTTGGTTGGATATCAGCCAGTCAGGGGCATGTATGTGCTATGCTTCATGCCCCTGGTTTCATGTTCTGTATGCAATATCCTGTATATCATGCTTGTATATTTGCATACTTTCCTACTTCCAAACTTCCAAACTCCCAAACTTTTTTGCTTTCATACTGCATACTGAAAAAGTCAGGGGAAAATCCGAAAAAATCGAACAAGTGTTTGCAATTCGCATATGTATCATATATAATATCATAAAAAAGATTGCCAGTGATTTGCCATTGATGAGCGTAACATCTTTTGATAATATGTTTGTCTGACCGCGTATAGGGTAATGCTTAAAGCACGATGCCACTACGAGTCCGGAAGCGGCATACATGGTTTGCAAAGTGGATGTACGACAACCGGCAGGTCACAGCTTCGGGATTACAGGCAAAGTGGATGTACGACAGCCGGCAGGTCGCAGCTTCGGGATTACAGGCAAAGTGGATGTACGACAACCGGCAGGTCGCAGCTTCGGGATTACAGGCAAAGTGGATGTACGACAGCCGGCAGGTCGCGGTTTCGGGATTACAGGCAAAGTGGATGTACGACAACCGGCAGGTCACGGCTTCGGGATTACAGGCAAAGTGGATGTACGACAACCGGCAGGTCACAGCTTCGGGATTACAGGCAAAGTGGATGTACGACAGCCGGCAGGTCGCGGTTTCGGGATTACAGGCAAAGTGGATGTACGACAACCGGCAGGTCACGGCTTTGGAATTACAGGCATGATGGTTGCATGATTGCCGACAAGCCACAGACATCGGGCTCACAGGCATAGTGGTTATGCGATGGCCAACAGCCCCGGCTTCGGTATTACAGAGAGATTGTGGCTGCGCGGCAGTCGCCCAGTCCTGGCTTAAAGATCACTGGAATCGTGCTTATTCGATAACAGGCCAGCCACAGAAACGGGCCAGCCACAGACGCCGGGAACGCAGGATCGGAACAGGAATTGAAAACAGATACAGAAAAAGGTGCAGAGCATGGAGAGAAGCAGTATTTTCATCAAAGGTGCAAGAGAACACAATCTGAAAAACATAGATGTAACGATACCAAGGGACAAGCTCGTAGTTATCACGGGCCTCAGTGGCTCGGGCAAGTCATCGCTGGCATTCGACACAATATATGCCGAGGGGCAGAGACGCTATGTCGAGTCACTTTCGGCATATGCGAGACAATTCCTTGGTCAGATGGAAAAGCCGGACGTCGATTATATAGAAGGGCTGTCGCCTGCTATTTCGATAGACCAGAAGACGACCAGCCGAAATCCCAGGTCCACAGTAGGCACAGTGACTGAGATATATGATTACCTCAGGCTTCTGTATGCACGCATAGGTGTGCCGCACTGCCATATCTGCGGCAGGGAGATATCCCAGCAGACAGTGGATCAGATGGCAGATGCCATCATGGAGCTGCCTGAGGGCACGAGGATACAGTTGCTGGCACCGGTAGTCAGGGGAAGGAAGGGCGAATACCAGAAGCTCATCGACAATGCCCGGAAAAACGGCTATGTCAGGATGCGGATAGACGGCGAAGTGCGTGATATAAATGAAGAAATAGTCCTCGAAAAGAACATAAAACATACCATCGAAATAGTGGTGGACAGGCTCATCGTCAGACCGGACATAATCAAAAGGCTTACTGATTCCATAGAAACTGTGCTCAATCTGAGCGGCGGCATCCTGGTAGTGGACGTGATAGGCGGACAGGAACTGATGTTCAGCCAGAATTTCGCCTGCACTGACTGTGGTGTTAGCATCGAGGAACTGACACCGAGGATGTTTTCATTCAACAACCCTTACGGTGCCTGTCCGACGTGTGACGGTCTCGGGACATTGATGAAGATAGATCCGAACCTGGTCATCCCCGACAGAACAAAAGCCCTTGATGAAGGCGCGATAAGGGTGGGCGGATGGAATTTCGAAAATGGTGACAGCTACTCGAGGATGTATCTCAATGCGCTTGCAAAGCACTATAAATTCAAGATATCGACCCCCGTCAACGAACTGCCGGAGCATATACTGGACATCATCCTCTACGGGACAAAAGGGGAAAAAATCAAAATAGAATATGACAGGGAGTATGGCAGCGGATCCTTCACTGCCGCCTTTGAAGGCGTAATCAACAGCATGGAACGCCGCTACAGAGAGACGCAGTCCGAAGGCATGAAGCGTTATTATGAGGAATTCATGAGCAACAATCCCTGTCCTGAATGTAACGGGGCCAGACTCAAAAAGGAATGCCTGGCCGTCACGGTAGGTGGGCTGAATATCTACGAACTGACCAGCAAGCCTGTCAACGAAATAAGAGAGTTCTTTGACAACCTGACCCTGTCAGAGAGAGAACAGCTCATCGCATATCAGATCCTGAAGGAGATAAAAGCCAGGATCGGGTTTCTTGTGGACGTAGGTCTGGATTATCTGACCCTGGCCAGATCGTCATATACGCTGTCAGGGGGAGAGGCCCAGAGGATCAGACTTGCGACTCAGATAGGCTCAGGGCTGATGGGAGTCATGTATATCCTGGATGAACCAAGCATTGGTCTTCATCAGCGTGACAATGGCAGACTGCTCAAAACGCTGGCCAAGCTCAGAGACCTGGGAAATACGCTGATAGTGGTGGAGCATGACGAGGAGACCATGTATGCGGCTGACCACATAATCGACATGGGACCGGGCCCCGGCATCCATGGAGGCTATGTGATAGCGGAAGGGGATGTCGAAGAAATCAAGAAGTGCGAGAATTCCCAGACAGGACTTTATCTCAGCGGGAAAAAGAAGATCGCTATCCCTGAAAAGAGAAGAAAGCCAAACAACAAATGGATCAAAATAATCGGAGCACGCGAGAACAATCTGAAAAATATCAATGTTGAAATACCTTTGGGAGTATTCACATCAGTCACTGGTGTTTCAGGTTCGGGGAAAAGCTCGCTGATAAACGAGATTCTCTATAAAAAGCTGGCCGCTGATCTGAACAAAGCAAGGACCAGGGCAGGCGACCACGACTATATCTCAGGCACGGAGCATCTTGACAAGGTCATTAATATTGACCAGTCGCCTATTGGAAGGACCCCGAGATCCAATCCGGCAACATATACAGGTGTTTTTGACCTGATCAGGGAAGTTTTCGCCGGAGTGACCGAGGCAAAAATGAGAGGCTACAAAGCGGGACGGTTCAGTTTCAATGTTAAAGGCGGCCGCTGTGAGGCATGTTCAGGTGACGGCATCGTCAAGATAGAGATGCATTTCCTGCCGGACATATATGTTCCCTGTGAGGTGTGCAAAGGGAAAAGATACAACAGGGAGACCCTCGAGGTCAGATATAAAGGGAAGAATATTGCAGATGTACTGGACATGACAGTAGAGGATGCGATGGAATTTTTCAAAAACATACCGCGGATACACAAAAAGCTTGAAACACTGTATGACGTCGGTCTTGGTTATCTGAAACTGGGACAGCCCTCCACGACTCTGTCCGGCGGTGAAGCCCAGAGAGTCAAGCTTTCCACAGAATTATCGAGGAAGGCTACCGGAAAGACGCTGTATATACTTGACGAGCCCACTACAGGCCTTCACATGGCAGATGTTCACAGACTGATAGATGTACTGCACCGCCTGGTAGATGCCGGTAACTCTGTCGTTGTGATAGAACACAACCTTGACGTCATCAAAACAGCGGATCATATAATAGATCTTGGACCGGAAGGCGGGAATAAGGGCGGTTATGTGATAGCAAAGGGAACACCGGAGGAGGTAGCCGAAGTTGATGGCTCATACACAGGGCAGTTCCTCAAAGACCTGTTCGCGCGTGCGCGTGAAGGCAGAGCGAATACGGTGCCGCGGTAACAGCGATCAATGGGAAGCCTGTTCGCACATAAAGGCAGACATATGATCGGGTCTGAATAAATCACATCGGCTGAATGTTTACAGTATCAGCCAGGCTGTGATCTGCACCGCCTGTCTGCTCACAAAATCCGAATAAAAGCTCGAATCATCGAGCTTTTATTCAAGGGTATATCGCATGGAGATCCTTCTTTGTATTTACGGCCACAACTGCATTCTATGTTTCTCCAGCTATTTGGGGTTTGCAAATCCACATCTGCGCGGACTTACGAACAAATACAGGAATACGAGAATAAAGAACAGAATGGCGCAATCATCATTAAAGAAGTCGCCTAATATACCTCCTCTGTCTGACATTTAGAACACCTCCTCATGTACTTGTGCAATCGCGATAAACTTGAGTCTGTTGCTACTATAAATATATTCCAGGGCGCTCCGATAGGTTACAAAAACAAAAACAGTGTAAAAAGGTTTCGCTCAAGTAGACCGTGAATGGCGAATTGTGTTATACTTATAGAACAGATGGAGCCTGAACATGGCACGGAACAAGCAATGCAACTCGATATGGATCGTGGCATGACAGCACGAAGGGAGTTGAACAATATGAAAATTTGTTCGATATGCAAGGAAAACTACGCAGTAGTTTTTATAACAAAAATAATAAACGGCAAACATATACAGGAAGGTCTTTGTCTGTCCTGCGCAAAAAAACAGGGGATCCAGCCCATCAACGAGCTGATCGAGCAGACGGGCATGACTGATGATGACATCGACAACATCAACAAGCAAATGAGCAGCTTTTTTGAAAACATAGAGATGGAACCGGAAGACAGTACCGGGGCCGAAGGACCCAATGATGCCAGCAAGTCCAATCCTCTGCTGAGTTTTTTCAGCCGCGCTTTTCCCAGAAGCGATGAAAGCGATGAAGCTCCGGAGCCGAGGACACTTCCTGATGGGAAGGACACCAAAGGGAATGCCCGCACGAAGACCCAGGAAAAGAAGAGCCTTAAAAAGAAAAAGCATCTGGAGATGTACGGTACCAATCTGACTGATCTGGCACGAAATGACAAGATCGACCGGGTCATAGGCAGAAACAGGGAAATAGACCGTGTATTGCAGATACTCAACAGGAGAACGAAAAACAACCCGGTGCTCATCGGCGAACCCGGAGTGGGCAAGACAGCCATAGCGGAAGGACTGGCTGTAAGGATAGCAAAGCATCAGGTGCCTGCAAAGCTTTTAAACACCGAAATGTACCTGTTGGATATGACAGCCATCGTCGCCGGCACCCAATTCAGAGGACAGTTTGAAAGCAGGATGAAAGGCATCATCGAGGAAGCCAAAGCTTTAGGCAATGTCATCCTCGTAATCGACGAGCTGCATAACATAGTAGGAGCCGGAGAAGCCGAAGGGGCAATGAATGCTGCAAATATTCTCAAACCCGCTCTTACAAGAGGTGAACTCCAGATTATCGGAGCCACCACACTCAACGAATACCGCAAGCATATAGAGAAGGATTCGGCACTCGAAAGAAGGTTCCAGCCCGTGCTTGTGGATGAGCCATCTGTCGCTGATACGATCGAGATACTCAAGGGCATCCGGGGCTATTATGAAGAATTCCACAAGGTCAGGATACCCGATGAAGTCATAGAATCTGCTGTCAGATTGTCAGAAAGGTATATAACTGACAGATTCCTGCCCGACAAGGCCATAGATGTCATAGATGAGGCGGGTTCCAGGGTAAATCTCAAAAACGTTGCCCTTGTTGAACTCGAGGAACTCAAATGCGAACTCAAGAAGGTTCAGGAACTGAAGGAAAATGCAGTTTCAGCGGACTCCATAGAGGATTATCAGAAGGCAGCGGATCTGAAAGTGCGTGAATGCAAACTGCTCCAGAAGATACACGAACTTGAGCAGAAAAACAAGGAACATATTCTGACTGTGGAAGACGTAGCTCATGTAATAGAATCCTGGACCAAAATCCCGGTGCAGAAGCTGACAGAGGTGGAAGCTGAGAAGCTGATGAACCTGGAAGAAAGACTCCACAGGAGAGTAATAGGTCAGAATCAGGCAGTCAGCAGCGTTGCAAGAGCAATCAGAAGGAACAGAGCCGGGTTCAGGAAGAGAAAGAAGCCCGCATCCTTTGTATTCGTCGGCCCGACAGGGGTGGGCAAGACAGAGCTTGTCAGAGCTTTGGCCGTTGAGCTCTTTGAAACGGAAGACGCTCTTATCAGGCTTGACATGTCAGAATTTATGGAAAAACATTCCGTATCGAAGCTGATCGGATCACCACCTGGGTATGTAGGCTATGACGATGCCGGACAACTCACGGAAAAGGTCAGAAGAAAGCCATTCTCAGTCATACTGCTGGATGAGATCGAAAAGGCGCATCCTGACGTTTTCAACATGCTGCTGCAGATACTGGATGATGGACGACTCACAGACAGCCACGGCCGTGTCGTGAACTTTGAAAACACGATCATTATTATGACATCAAATGCAGGAACAAGCCTGAAGGCTTACGGACTCGGCTTCAACAAGGACGGCTACAGAGATCTGGAGAGCAGGATAATGGATGTGATGAAGGAAACCTTCCGCCCTGAGTTCCTGAACAGGCTCGATGAGATCATCGTATTTACCGAGCTCAGCAAGGACGAACTTATGCAGATCATAGGCCTGATGCTTAACGAAGTGAGCTCCGAGGCAGAGCATAAAGGCATCAGCATAAGCTATACCGACAGAGCCCGGGAATTCATACTGGAAAAAGGCTATGATCCCAAATACGGAGCAAGGCCGCTTCGAAGGACCATACAGAAATATATTGAAGATGAGCTGACAGAGCAGTTCTTCATCGGGAATATAAAGCCCGGTGACAGCATCACAGTCGATGCCGAGGGTGACAGCATCCGCCTGGTCAGCAATTCACTGATCGAAGGGTCAAAGGAACTGCAGTAAAAAGGAGCTGTATTGCAATAATGAAGATGTTACGATCGATAACAGCATTGCTGCTTCTGTTGTCCATGGCAGTAATGACCGGCGCCTGCACGAGGACATCGGCAGACCACCCCGAATCTGACTGGAGGATCGTCCCCCAGGGGAACTCCAGGATTACACTGAGATTCATATGCAGCTGGGGCGGTGTCGACAGCAAGGCAGAAATGCTGAAGCAGATCCTGAGTCAGTTCGAAAACAGATACCCCGACATTAGCGTTATCAACGAGTCATTGTTCGGAGAGGATTTCCTGCCCAAGATCAAGACAGATTTCGCGTCAGGGAATGACCCGGATGTATTCGGCCTGTGGCCCGGCTCCGACATAAAGAAGCTGGTGAAAGCCGGAAAGGTAGCTGATCTGACAGGCCTGCTCATGGATAATCTGGCATGGAAGAGACAATTCAATCCGGACATGTGGAGCTACACCACATACAATGCAAGGATCTACGGCCTGCCCTTTGAAATAATATTCGAGTGCATGTTTATAAACAAGGACCTGTTTGAGAAATATGACGTGAAAATACCTGAAAACTATGATGAACTAAAGGAAGCCGTCATAATATTCAATAAAAACAATATCGTACCCATCGCCTTCAACACAGAGGCTGAGGGCACCTACCTCTATCAGAACCTGGTGCCTTTAGTCGGAGGGAAGCACGACACCGAAATCCCGTTCATCGAAGGTCAGAGGATAAAGCAAAGCCACATAACCGCCCTCAATATGATAAAAGAGTTGTACGACATGGGAGCATTCCCCAGGGAGTGCTTTACCATGTCCAACAATGAGAGAAATGTACTTTTCAAAGAGAAGAAAGCGGCTATGATCGTTCAGGGGTCCTGGTATATTGGAGAGTTCGGCCCGGATGACGATACAGTAGACATAATACCATTCCCTTATGTAAAGGGATATGAAAGCAAAAAAAACACGATGGTATACGGACTTGGGGGAGGTACTTTCCACATGAGTTCGGCAGCATGGGAAGATGAAGAAAGGAGAGAAGCTTCCATCAAGCTGCTGCGTTTCCTGACATCACCTGAGTCAGCTGCCCAGTTTGCTTCCAGGACGGGCATGATCAGCAATGTGAGCCTGGAAGGCTACGATATAGACTACATAGACATGACCATAAAAGGCATGCGCATGCTGGAAGAAGCCGATACGCTGGTAGGTCCCCTGGACTCCTTCGTGGACAGGACTGTCTGGGAGAAATACATTGCAGAGCAATTTCCATATTTCCTGTCAGGCAAAATAACAGCGGAGGAAATGTGGGAAGCGGCTATAGAAAACGGCATCGTCCTGGATTACTGAGCAGGTGGTCCGGTTCCGAACACATAACATCGGGCCTTTACCGTGTTTTCCTGCAGTGAGAAACTGACTTTCGGGGGTCATATACGTGAAGAAAACTCGCAGAGGCTTATGGAAAATATTCGGAAAAATATCGATCAAGACAAAGCTGGTAATGCTGTTGATAACGCAGATACTCATACCCCTGGTCCTGATCGGTTTCTTAAGCTACAAAAATTCCGAGAGCATCATAAAAGAAAACTCCACCGACTATTCGAGGGATATCCTGCACATGATCCGCCTCCGTCTTGACGATTATATCAATAACCTGATACAGATATCACAGGACCTGCTTTATGATGAAAAAATATATGAAGCACTGATGAGCGACAGCAGCATCGAAGATCCGCTCAAAATCTACGAATCCCAGTCCTCTGTCAACAGCCATCTTAAAATGGTGGTCATCTCCAGACCCGAAATCAGGTCGCTGTGCATCTACACCAATGACGGAAAGGTATTTTACCAGGATGACAATACGAGGGAGGCCGGTTTCCGCAACGTACTCCCTTACGAGGAAATGCTGGGACAGGCAAGGAAGGAGAAAGGGAAGCCCAGTCTGTACATAATGTCTGACGGTCAGAGAGCACAGGACATCTACATGATCAGACAGATCAATGACAGGGACAGCTTTGAGGAACTGGGTCTGCTGATCATGCATGTCAAGAAGGAAATACTCGACCAGGTATACCAGGGTCTGACCGGCAATCTTGAAAACATCATGATACTTTCACCGAATATGGAACTGATAGCCAGCCGTGACTACGATGACCTGTCTGTGATGACAGACGTGCTGAATGAAAGTATAGAAGGCTATATGGGTGAGAAGATCGATGAAAAAGCAGGAATGTTCATATCATACATAACTCAGCAAATCACTGGTTGGAAGATCGTATCTTATGTGTCACTGGATGTCCTGTACAAGGATGCCAACACTCTGAAGAACAATATCATTATGCTTTGCATCGCGGCAGTTATCGTACTTTCATTTGTCACGCTGATAATAGCAGTAAATATAGTGAAACCCATCAACAACCTGGTTAACGGGATGAAAAAGGTACAGTCGGGTGAAGGCATACGCCTGGAAATAGACAGAGAAGATGAGTTCGGTTTCCTGCAGAGGGCATTCAACGAAATGGCCAGTGAGATCCACCACCTTGTCAACTGGGTCTACAGGGAACAACTTACAAGAAAGGAAGCGGAGCTTAAAGCACTGCAGTCACAGATAAATCCGCACTTCCTTTTCAACACCCTGGAAGCCATCAACTGGATGGCCCAGTTGAATGATGTGCCGGAAATAAGCGATACCGTATCAGACCTGTCTGACCTCATGGAGGCCAGCATCGGCAGGGATGACAGGCTGATAACGATAGAAGAGGAATTCAGATATGCGGACAAGTATATCTCACTGCAAAAAAGGAGATTCGGAGATAAAATCGAATTAATTAAGGACATACAATCCGATGTTTATGATATAAAAATCCCCAGGCTGCTTATACAACCGCTTATAGAAAATGCCGTATATCATGGCATTGAAAGGAACAGGGGAAGGGGCACCATCAATCTCAATGCATACAGGGACGAGCAGGGACGTGTGTGCGTGGAAGTCATAGACAACGGTGCCGGCATGGGACCGGAAGAGTTGGAGGAACTGAATGCAAGACTTGCTATGGACAATGATACATACTTCAAAAACCTTGGCGGTAAAAAACGGACAAGTATCGGTATAGAAAATGTCAACAGAAGGATCAAACTATTCTACGGAGAAAATTACGGACTGAAGATGGAAAGCAGGATCGGGGAATACACTAAGGTCACTGTAACGATACCATGCGAGGTAAACCTGGACAATAGGGAGGGCTTCTATGTACAAGGTTCTGATAGTCGATGATGAACCTATCATACGCAAAGGTTTGAGAAATATCATCAACTGGAAAAACTACGGATGTGAAGTCATAGCAGAGGCTGAAGATGGTCAGGACGGTCTGGAGCTTATCAGAGAGCACAGGCCCGACATCATAATCACCGACATCAAAATGCCTGAAACGGACGGCCTTTCAATGATCAAGCAGATCAAGGAGGATGTGCCCGACAGCAAGATAATCATTTTGACAGGTCACAGAGATTTTGATTTTGTCCATGAAGCACTGAAGCTGGGTGTCATCGACTTCCTGCTGAAGCCGTCCAGGATAGAGGAACTGACGTCTGCCATCTCCCGCGCTGTAAAGGAACTCAACTTCCAGAACCAGAGATCTGCTGAGCTGGATAAGCTAAGCCAGATGTTTGTCCAGAACATTTCAGTGCTTCGAGAAAAGTTGCTCTACGACATCATCCATGAGATCAATACGAACCATGAGGAAATAAAGGAAAAGCTGGAACTGTTCGAAATGAAGCAGGGTGAATACCGCATGCTGCTGGTACAGAACGATGCCGAGGAAAGTGATGGCAATGAGCTCAGCCAGTATGACAGACATCTTTATCAGTTCGGGATCATAAACACCTTCATTGAAATATTCGCAGACAAATTCGAAGTGCTGCATGTCACACTGGACACAGTCGGGATAGCTTTCATAGTCTTGCCGCTGGAAGATGCGGAAGAAGGTCTGACTGAAATTATAAACAAGAAATGTACATATCTTCAGGAAATAATCAAAAACTGCTTCGGATTCACAGTCACCATAGCCATCAGCTCAAAAGGCAGCGATTACACAGAGCTTCCGCAGAAATTCAATGAATGCAGGGCAGCCCTCGAGCATAAATTCTATCTGGGAAACAACTCTATAATATATCACAGCGATGTGAACACATTCTTCAAATATGATGACCACTCCATGCTGGAGAAACTGCAAAAGGCACTCCTTGAAGGCATCAAATCAGGAAACGAAACGGCAGTTGAGGACAGGCTGAAGGATATATTCAGCTATATCAGGAATATAGACCCGTCGAGAAAAGAATTCATCAAGAATTTTTACTGGAACACCATCACTTCGATAAACAATATCAGAATATCACTCATAACAGGCGAAGATGACAAAAAGATAGATTACACTGAGTTGAGCGGACTGTACAGTCTTATAGAAAAATGCACCAATATGGATGAAATGAACACCCTTCTCGAAGAGTCAGCAAGAAGTGTCGTGACCAAGGTCAACAATTACAACAATAAGAGCATTAAGCTCATATTGAGAAAGGCGGTCGAATATATCCACGAACACTATCATGAGCAGATCACACTCAATGAGGTCGCTGAGCACACATTTGTAAGCACGTATTACATCAGCAGGATGTTCAAAAAGGAAATGGGTAAAAATTTCGTGGATTATTTGAATGAACTAAGGATGGAAAAAGCCAGGGAGCTGCTGAAGGATGTCCGCTACAAAACATACGAAGTAGCTGAAAAAGTGGGTATTCCGGATGCACACTATTTTTCCAGGCTGTTCAAGAAATATGTCGGCATGACCCCGACAGAATACCGTGAACAGTAAAGTCAAAGGAGGTGTGTAAAATTTTGTTGTAATTTTTTGCACTAGGCGCAAGTACAAATTAGTACACAATATTGCAACCAATTCTATTCAATCGATTGTAAAATTTCTGTAACATAATAGTGTGTCGATTTGTACTTCAGTTAATTCGCAGTCATGTTCAAACTCAATTCATTATTTAAAAGGTGTGATTTTTAATGGATCTGGTAGTTTCAAGCAGTGCGTCGACCAAAAGAATCAAAAAGAAAGGCTTTATGTATCAGTTAAGGCACCACTGGCCTCTTTTCCTGATGCTCATGCCGGGTGCCATAATGCTAATCATAAACAACTACATCCCCATGTTCGGAGTCGTAATCGCTTTTAAGAGATATCGTTTCCACGGAACGTTCTGGAAAAGTCTCGTAAAAAGTGAATGGGCAGGATTCAAGAATTTCGAATTCTTCATGAAGACCCCTTATGCATGGCAGATGACCCGTAATACACTCCTGTACAATTTTACCTTCATAATCCTTGGTCTGATTATCCCGGTGGCCTGTGCGATCATGCTGACCGAGATAAGGAACAAGAGATTGTCAAAAGTATATCAGAGTGTAGTTTTTCTGCCGTACTTCCTTTCCTGGATAGTGGTCAGTTACCTTGCCTATTCGATGCTTGCTATCGAAAACGGTTTTATAAACAAAAGCATACTGGCACCCCTGGGTGTAGCTCCGGTGGAATGGTACAGTGAACCGAAATACTGGCCGTTTATATTGGTATTCTTCCAACTGTGGAAGTACACCGGGTACAACATAGTGGTCTATCTTGCCGCGATCACGAGCATAGATCCGGAGTACTATGAGGCTGCTTCCATCGACGGAGCCACTAAGTGGCAGCAGATATGGCACATAACCATTCCGTTGTTGCAGACTCTGATGATAATACTTACACTCCTGGCAGTGGGCAGGATATTCAATGCAGATTTCGGTCTGTTCTACAATGTGCCCAGGAACAGTGGTGCACTTCAGCCAGCCACTCAGGTCATAGACACTTATGTTTACTCAGCCCTGAGAAACACCAACGATATAGGCATGGCTTCGGCTGCAGGCACATATCAGGCAGTTGTGGGCTGTATCACGGTATTCACAGCCAACCTGATCGTAAGGAAAATCGACAAGGAAAGTGCTCTTTTCTAAGGAGGGTAAAATGGCTAAGGCAAGAAGAAGATATAGAATAAATGAAATAAGGACATCGACCAATCTGCTTATAAATCTGCTTTTCACTGTCGTATCGATAGTGTGCATTGCACCTGTGATCCTGGTAGCCGCGATCTCGGTATCAAGTGAGAAATCCATCAGGGAGTTCGGATATCAGTTCATACCCAGGGAATTCAGTACAGATGCATATGATTATATACTCAGAGCGGGCGATGCTATCTGGAGAGCATACGGCATATCGATATTTGTTACGATAGTCGGTACCATACTCAGTCTGTTTGTCATAACGCTGTATGCATATCCGCTGTCAAGAAGCGCATTCAAATACAGATATCAGTTTTCATTCTTTGCATTCTTCACCATGATATTCGGTGGCGGACTTGTACCATGGTATATCGTGTATACTCAGCTCATACCGATCAAGAATTCGATTTGGATAATGATAGTTCCATATTTGATGAATACCTGGTACATGATGATAATGAGGACATTCTACAAGACGACTGTTCCGGAGTCGATCATAGAGTCGGCAAGAATAGATGGAGCAGGAGAGTTCAGGACATATTTCACCATAGTTCTTCCGTTGTGTAAGGCAGGGCTTGCCACAGTCGGACTGTTCTGCACCCTGAACTACTGGAACGACTTCTATCTGCCGATGGTATTCGTCACAAATGCTAAGAACTATAACATGCAGTATCTCATGTATGAGACGCTGATAGCTGTTCAAAACCTTTTGAACAGCAGCAACCAGATCTCCCATATGTCCGAGATACTTGCAAATCTGCCAAGCGAAAGCCTGAGGATGGCAATAGCGGTCCTTTCGATTGGCCCTATAGTGCTTGCCTATCCTTTCTTCCAGAAATATTTTGTGAAGGGCCTTACAATAGGCGCTGTAAAAGGTTGATGGCGTTGCTTCCCGCATTCAGTTGCGGGGAGCGATGCATCACATAAAAACTATATTTTTAGGAGGTATTTTTCTATGCGCAGTATGAAAAGGTATTTGTGCCTTGCACTCGCACTAGTAGTCGCACTTTCGCTCGTACTGACAGGCTGTGGCGACAAGAAGGATCCTGCTGGTCCCAGCGGCGATGGCGGCACTACCAGCACAGATGGCGGCACCACTACGCCAACTGACACACCGAAGTTCAAGGACACTGTTGAGCTCACATTCACACTGGTCGGTGACAAACAGGAAACTGATACTGACCTCGTCATGCAGGAAATCAACAAGTACATGGCAGACAAGCTCAACATCAAGCTGAATCTCCAGGTTTACGGCTGGGGCGACCCGTATGAATCGAAGGTCAACACCATGCTGGCTTCCGGTGAACCCTTCGACATCTGCTTCACCGCAAACTGGGCAGCTAACTATTACAAGAACGCAGCATCCGGATACTTCCTGCCGCTGAACGACTATCTCAAGAAGTATCCTGCAATCGTTGAGATCTGCGGTCAGGACTTCCTCAACGGTTCAGCAATCGATGGTATCCACTATGCTGTTCCTACAAACAAGGAAAAGGTCCACAACTGGGGTTACCTCCTCATGAAGGAATATGTTGACAAGTACAACTTCGATCTTTCTTCAGTGAAGAAGATGGAAGATGTAGAGCCCTTCTTTGAGACCATCAAAGCTAATGAGCCTGAGATCACTCCTCTGCTCATAGTTGGCGGCGACTCACCGTTCCAGTTCCTCGATTGGGACAGGATCAGTGACGACAACGTTCCTGGAGCTCTCTATCCGGACAACAGGGACAACACCATAATAAACCACTTCCTGGCTCCTGAGTCCATCGATATGTACAAGAAGCTCCGCGATTACTTCCAGAAAGGCTGGATCCATCCTGATGCAGCTACCATGGAAAATACTGCTGAGCAGATGAAGACCGGTAAGTTCTTTGCAGCTGAGTCTTCACTGAAGCCTGGTAAAGATGCAGAGATGACTGGATCGACAGGCGTTGAGTGGGTACAGGTCGACATCACCAGACCGGTTATGTCCAACCGTGAGACCACTGGTGCTCTGCTTGCTATCCCTGCAGCTTCCAAGAATCCGGAAAGAGCATTCCTCTTCATCGAAGCTCTCTACACGGATGCTAAGCTCAGGAATATGCTCAACTTCGGTATCGAGGGAATCCACTACACAGTGAATCCTGACGGCAGGATCACCCAGACCCAGGAAGGTATCGACAGATTCAACCTTGGTCCTGGCTGGAGATACGGCGACCAGTTCAAGGATCTGCTCCTCGACAACGAAGAGCTTGACAAGTGGGATCAGTTCCGTGCATTCAACGATGCAGGTCTTGTTCTGAACAGCCTCGGTTTCGTATTCAACGACGAAAGCGTAAGCACAGAGTCCTCTGCATGTAAGACAGTTGTCGGTACATACAGCAGACAGCTCCAGTGCGGTGCTGTTGACGTTGATCCGATAGTTGCAAGGTTCGAAGATGAACTCAAGGCTTCCGGCGTTGACAAGCTGATAGCTGAAATGCAGAGACAGTACGACGAGTGGCGCGCAAAGGTTGGTAAATAATATCAGCCTGGATTAGCCTGATTACCGACAGGGGTGGGATTTCCCACCCCTGTTGATTTGAAAACAAAAAAGGAACAATATGACAGAGCCTGTTGACGAGCTTTTACAGTGATTGGACCAACAATAAGACCAGTTATTGTAAAAGGTCGTAAACGGCCATGAATAAGATCAGTAGTGGAGGTACTTATGAGATACGGATTCTTTGATGATGCAAACAGGGAATATGTTATCACGACACCCGAAACCCCCAGCCCATGGATAAACTATTCGGGCAATCAGGAATTCTTTTCACTGATATCCAATACAGCAGGAGGCTACTGCTTTTACAAAGATGCCAGGTTGAGGCGTATTACAAGATACAGGTACAATAATGTACCTGTGGACACCGGCGGGAGATATTTCTACATCCGCGATGAAAACGGTGACTTCTGGTCACCCGGCTGGGCTCCCGTCAGAAAAGAGCTCGACGGATATGAATGCAGACATGGTCTTGGCTATACCCGCATCTATGGAGAGAAGAACGGCATAGGCGGCGAAGTGCTGATTTTTGTACCGCAGAATTTCAACGGTGAAGTGCACAAGGTCACCCTATCCAACAAAGACAGCAGGGAAAGAAAGATAAAGCTGTTTTCATTCATTGAGTGGTGTCTTTGGAATGCATATGACGATATGACCAACTTCCAGAGGAATTTCAGCACAGGTGAGGTGGAATACGAAGACAACACCATATACCACAAGACCGAGTACAGGGAAAGACGCAATCATTACGCCTTCTATTCATCAAATACTGACGTGTCCGGGTTTGACACGGACAGATATGAATTCATAGGTCAGTACAACGGTTTCGATGCTCCTCAGGCGGTGGTCGAAGGGCAGCCCCGCAACTCGATGGCAGATGGCTGGTCGCCCATAGCCTCCCACTGCTTCGATATCACACTGCAGCCGGGAGAAAAGAAGGAAATTGTGTTCGTGCTGGGTTATGTCGAGAACGATCCCGATGACAAATGGGAAGCCAGCAATGTGATAAACAAGAAAAAGGCCAAAAAAATGATGGAGAGATTCTCGACCGCCCAGCAAGTGGACGAAGCACTCAGCGATCTGAAGCAGTACTGGGATGGCCTTCTGTCAAAATACGTCCTCGACAGCAGGGACGAGAAACTGAACCGCATGGTGAATATATGGAACCAGTACCAGTGCATGGTCACCTTCAATATGTCCAGGAGCGCTTCATATTTCGAATCCGGCATTGGCAGAGGCATGGGATTCAGAGACTCCAACCAGGATATACTGGGATTTGTTCACCAGATTCCGCACAGGGCAAGGGAAAGGATACTGGATCTGGCGGCCACTCAGTTGGAAGATGGAGGAGCATACCATCAGTACCAGCCGTTGACCAAAAAGGGCAACAACGAAATCGGCGGCAATTTCAACGATGATCCGCTGTGGCTGATACTGTCCACTGCGGCATACATCAAGGAAACAGGTGACTTCAACATACTGGAGGAAATGGTGCCTTATGACAACGATCCATCCAAGGCAGCAACCCTGTTCGATCACCTGCGCAGATCCTTCTATCATGTGATCAACAATCTTGGACCTCACGGACTGCCGCTGATCGGCCGCGCTGACTGGAACGACTGCCTCAACCTCAACTGCTTCTCGACAGAGCCGGACGAGTCATTCCAGACAACCACCAGCAAGGACGGCAAAGTGGCCGAATCAGTGATGATAGCGGGAATGTTCGTATATATCGGCAACGAGTATGTGAGGATCTGCGAAAACATAGGCGAATATGAGGAGGCAAAGGCCGCAAAGGAACATATTTGCAAGATGAAGGAAAATATCATGAAATTCGGCTACGACGGAGAATGGTTCCTGCGCGCATATGATGATTTCGGCAACAAGGTCGGAAGCAAGGAAAATGAGGAAGGAAAAATATTCATTGAAACCCAGGGATTCTGTGTCATGGCCGGCGTAGGGGTCGAAACCGGAGAAGCACAGAAGGCACTTGATTCAGCATGGAAATATCTCGATACTGAGCACGGCATGGTCCTGGTGAACCCTGCCTATACGAGATACCATGTCGAACTGGGCGAGATAACATCATACCCGCCGGGATACAAAGAAAATGCAGGCATATTCTGCCACAACAATCCATGGATAATGTGCGCTGAAACGGTGCTCGGCAGGGGAGACAAGGCATTTGAGCTTTACAGGAAGATAGCTCCCGCATACAGGGAAGAAATAAGCGACGTACACAGAATGGAACCCTATGTATATTCACAGATGATCGCGGGCAAGGATGCACGAAGACACGGAGAAGCAAAGAATTCATGGCTGACAGGTACTGCTGCATGGAACTTCGTTGCCATTTCGCAGTTCATACTGGGTATAAAGCCCGATTACCACGGACTCGTTATCGACCCGTGCATACCGGAGTCATGGGATGGTTTCAGCGTCAGAAGATATTTCAGAGGCGCTGTATATGACATCACCATAAGCAACCCGAATCATGTGAGCAAGGGAATCAAATCACTCACCATCGATGGACAGGAGTTTATCGGGAATGTGCTACCCATATTCAGCGATGGCAAGAACCACAAAGTGGAAGTAGTCATGGGCTAGGAGCGGCACTCTCAGAAACCGCTCACAGACAGTCCCATCGCACGGCAACTATGGCCGGTTGCGGCATATGCTTCCATGAAAACTGAAAGAGTGAGACAGTCAAGCTGACACACAGCTTTACACTACACCATGCTACACCTTCCAAAAGCACAGGAACGTTGTCGTTCCTGTGCTTTTTCCAATTCCATTTGTTTTCGTCATGATTTTATGTACTGAAAAAAGTACACAATACCGTGAAATATATGTATTTCCTGGTTGAAAAAAATGACAATGCATGATAAAATGTATCTGCATAAATACAGTTAATTAATTCACAAACATACTTTTCACAGAATTATTACTTAAACCGCTTTTGTTCAGCAAAAGCGGGGAAGAACTCACTTCCGGAACGCACCGATACACTCTGCGTTGTTGCAAAACACAGCGGACAGTCCAAAAGACGCTCAACCATCATGACGGTGTAAGCGACAACTGGCCGACAGCGCGTAGACCCATTTGTATTACCAGTCACGTAAAAATTTTATAACAGATTGTTAAGATTAAAACAAAGCATGGTGACATCCACTGTGACCGAACATCAGCAGCCGGCTCATCACTCATTCATGCTGCCGGCACGTCATTTGAGGATGTCCGGGGGAGGTATCTATGGGAGGTCAGAGCAAAACCAAAGCCTGTGCCTGCAAAAACATATCAGAGCAGGAAAAGTACAACAGGATCGCAGAGGTGATCGAGGAATACAGGGACAAGGAAGGAAGCCTTATACAGATACTGCACCTGGCACAGGGTATCTATGGCTGTCTTCCGCATGAACTCCAGCAATTCATTGCGGAAAGGCTTGAAATACCACTGTCGAAGGTCAGCGGAGTCGTATCATTCTATTCTTTTTTTACAACAGAGCCCAGAGGAGAAAACATAATCAGGGTTTGCCTCGGTACTGCGTGCTATGTGCGCGGCGGGAAACAGATAGTCGATAAGCTGCAGGAAATACTGGGCATCGAAGTGGGAGGCACGTCGAAAGACCGCAAATTCTCACTTGAAGTAATGAGGTGTATCGGGGCTTGCGGTCTGGCGCCGGCAATGACCATCAATGACAAGGTGTATAAGCAGGTCAATCCTGACAAGCTCCGAAGCATCCTGGATCAGTATTGACAAGGAGGGAGAACATGCAAGTACCGAATAAGATCATCAAAACCATCAAAAGCAAAGCCGATCTAATATCGGTAAAAGATGCGTACATAAAAAGCATGGAGGGCAAAAGCTTCAGGATACTGGTATGTTCCGGTGCGGGCTGCATATCTTCTGATTGTCATTCGGTCAGGGATGCATTATTGGACTGTCTTGAGGCCAACGGGCTGTCAGAAAGCGTCCAGGTCACAGAGACAGGCTGCATCGGCACTTGCGATCTGGGTCCTGTCATGGTGGTGGAACCACTGAAAAAAAGAGGAGAACCCCATGAGGCAGACAGAGCTGTATTCTATACAAGACTGATGCCGCAGGAGATACCGGAAATCGTAGAGTCCCATCTGCTTCACGGCAGGGTGGCTGAAGAAAAAACATACTATGACCACAGGCAGGGCAGATATATCTCATTCATGGAGGATATAGAATACTTCAGAAACCAGACCAAAATAGCATTGAGGAACTGCGGGAACATAGATCACGGATCATTGGAACAGTATATCGCCAATGACGGGTATATGGCAGCAGCAAAAGTATTCGAAAGCTATACTCCCGAAATGGTTGTTGAGGATATCAAAAGATCAGGACTCAGGGGCAGAGGAGGTGCAGGTTTCCCGACGGGGATAAAGCTGGAGGCGGGAATGAAGGCACAGGCAGAAAACAAATACCTGGTATGCAATGCTGATGAAGGCGATCCGGGGGCGTTCATGGACAGGAGCATACTGGAGGGAGATCCCCACAGCATCATAGAGGGAATGATAATATGCGGCTATACCACCGGAGCCAAAACAGGATATGTCTATGTCAGGGCAGAATATCCGCTGGCTGTGGAGAGACTCGGCAAGGCTATACAGGATGCAAGGGAAGCCGGTCTGCTGGGACGGGACATACTGGGATCCGGTTTCGATTTCGATCTGGAAATCAGGATCGGAGCCGGTGCATTTGTCTGCGGTGAAGAGACTGCGCTGATGGCATCCATCGAAGGAGAGAGGGGGGAACCGAGGCAAAAGCCGCCATTTCCGTTCCAGAAAGGCCTGTTTGGCAGGCCGACCATCATATGTAATGTGGAGACATATGCAAACATAGCCCCGATACTGCTGAAGGGAGCGGACTGGTTCGCCGGCATCGGCACGAAAAAAAGTAAAGGGACCAAAGTGTTTGCCCTTGCCGGAGCCATCAACAACACAGGTATCGTTGAGGTTCCTATGGGGACGACACTGGGCGAGGTCATATTCGATATCGGAGGAGGCATAAGGAAAAACAGGACATTCAAGGCAGCACAGACCGGTGGTCCGTCAGGCGGGTGCATCACAAGTGTGAACCTGAACACACCCATGGATTATGAGACGCTGACTGAGCTCGGAGCGATAATGGGTTCCGGCGGTCTTATCACCATGGATGAGGACACCTGCATGGTGGACATGGCCAGGTATTTCATGGAATTCATACAGGAGGAATCCTGCGGCAAATGTGTGCCATGCAGGCTCGGGACAAAACGGATGCTGGAGATCCTCGAGAGGATGACGCGAGGCGAGGGTGAAGACGGTGACATCGACAGGCTCGAGGAGCTGGGATCGATGATCAGGGAAACGGCTGTGTGCGGCCTGGGACAGACCGCTCCGAACCCGGTACTGAGTATGATCAGCAATTTCAGGGAGGAATTTGAGGAACATATTAAATACAGGTACTGCAGGGCGGGGGTATGTGCCGACATGTTCATATCGCCGTGCCAGAATGCCTGCCCTGCTGATGTCAATGTACCGGGATATGTTGCCCTGGTAGCGGCAGGAAGGCTGAGGGATGCATACAATCTCATAAGAAAAGAAAACCCGTTCCCGGCAGTTTGCGGAAGGGTCTGTACACATGAATGTGAGAGCAAATGCAGGAGAGGCCAGCTCGATGAACCCGTAGCCATAGCCGATCTCAAGAGATATATAGCAGACTATGTGTTGAAACACGAAGAGCCTTACATGGATCTGGTTTTCCCCAAAAAGGGCAAAAGCGTCGGGATCATAGGAGCAGGACCGTCAGGTCTCACCTGCGGGTATTATCTGGCCAGACTGGGCTATGATGTGGATGTATATGAGTCGCAGCCGATAGCCGGCGGTATCCTTGCATTCGGCATCCCGGAATACAGACTGCCCTCAGATGTACTGCAACATGAGATCAAGCTGATAGAACAGGTGGGTGTGAATATCCTGCTCAACACCGAGGTGGGGTCCGATGTGACCTTCTATCAGCTCCGGAACAGGCATGATGCCATATACATAGCCACGGGGACTCAGTTCCCGAACAGGATAGGCATCCCGGGTGAGGATCTGAAGGGAGTATATCATGGTCTGGATTTCCTGAGAGACGTCAACCTGGGGAAGGATGTGAAGGTAGGGGGAAGAGTGGCGGTCATAGGAGGAGGCAATACTGCGATAGATGCTGCCAGGACAGCTTTGAGGCTTGGAGCACAGGAAGTCACCGTGCTCTACAGGCGGCTCATTGAAGATATGCCGGCGGACAGGAGGGAGATAAGAGATGCCCTGGAGGAGGGCATCAGGATAATACCGCTGGTCGCTCCGGTAAGTTTCATTGGCAGAGAAAAAGTGAGCGGGATAGAATGCATAAAGATGGAAACCAGCGGATTCGACCCGAGAGGCAGAAGAAAGCCGAAGCCCGTTCCTGGCACCGAATTTACCATAAAGGTCGACTATGTCATACCGGCAGTCAGCCAGTATTCCGATCTCCCCTTTATAAACAAGGACGAAGTTGAGGTGACCCAGTGGGGCACATTCGTCACAGACCGGGATACGCTCATGACAAAAATGAGGGGTGTATTTGCCGGCGGGGATGTGGTGCGGGGATCTGACACCGTCATCCGAGCTATCGCTGATGGTAAAAATGCGGCAAGAGCCATCGACAGGTACCTGGGAGGTACAGGGATCCTCAACACAGGCGAGGATATAGAGATACCTCAGGCAGTCGATGAAAAGGAAATCATCGAGCACGAAAGGTTCCCTATGAAGTACCTGCCGCCCAAAGAACGCAGCCGCAATTTCCGGGAGGTGGCACTGGGCTACCACAAGCTCAATGCCATAGCCGAAGCCATGAGATGTCTCAGATGCGACAGGAGGTGCTGATATGGTCAATATCACGATAAACAACAGAAAGATAGCCGCTCGTGAGGGCGAGACCATAATGGAAGCGGCCAGAAGGAATAACATATACATACCCAGCCTATGCTGGCTGGATGGAGTCCACAGTGTCGGCTCCTGCAGGATTTGCATCGTTGAAGTGGAAGGTGCCAGAACCCTGCAGGCATCCTGTATCGTGCCGGTACAGGATGGCATGGTGATCCGCACTAATACGGAAAAGGTGAGGAAGGCGAGAAAGCTGCTGTATGAACTAATATTGTCAGATCATCCCAGGGAATGCCTGAGTTGTGCCAGGAATCAGAGCTGCGAACTGCAGAAGCTGGGAGAGATGATCAACGCCGAAGGTGACAGATTCGTCGGTGAACGCTCCAAAACAGCTATCGACGACAGCTCACCGTCGATAATCAGGGATATGTCAAAATGCGTCCTCTGCAGGAGATGTGTGACTGTGTGCAACGAGATACAGGGGATCGGCGTACTGAATGTGCAGAACAGAGGCTTCGATACAGTCATAGGGCCTGCGCCGGGACTCGCACTCGATACCGTCAACTGCACATATTGCGGTCAGTGCACCACTATATGTCCTGTCGGAGCCTTGCAGGAAAAGGATTCAACAGAAGCCGTGTGGAATGCGCTTTTTGACAAGAGAAAAAGGGTCATAGTACAAACTGCACCCGCAGTAAGGGCCGCCCTTGGCGAAGAATTCGGATACGAGCCAGGGACACTGGTCACCGGCAAAATGGTGACGGCCCTGAGAGAGCTGGGTTTCGATGATGTCTTTGATACCAATTTCGCCGCCGACCTGACGATAATCGAGGAGGGGAGCGAACTGCTGGAAAGACTCACAGCGGCGCTGAGCGGGAAACAGGCCGTACTGCCCATGATAACCAGCTGCAGTCCGGGCTGGATAAAGTATGTCGAACACACATGGCCGGATGAACTGGACCACCTGTCGAGCTGCAAATCACCCCATATGATGCTCGGTGCTCTTACCAAATCATATTACGCGCAGAAGCTGGGCATCGATCCGAAGGATATCTTCGTGGTCTCAGTGATGCCATGTACAGCCAAGAAGTTTGAGATAACGAGGCCGGAGCTGGCTAATGACGGACTGCCCAATGTTGATGCAGTGCTCACGACCAGGGAACTGGGCCGGATGATAAAAGAAGCCGGTATCGACTTCGAAAGCCTTGAGGATTCCAGGTTTGACAGTCCCATGGGCGCATCCACGGGAGCGGCTGACATATTCGGAACCACTGGCGGTGTCATGGAGGCCGCGCTAAGGACAGTTTACGAGCTTGTCACCGGCAGGGAGCTTCCATTTGAAGATCTGCATGTAAAGCCCATCCAGGGTCTCGGCAGGATAAAAACGGCAGAACTCAGCATCGAAGACCCTCTCCCCGAATACAGCCATTTCGGCGGGACAATTTTGAGGATAGCTGTGACCAGCGGTCTCACAGGCGCCAGAGAGCTGATGGAGGAAGTGGCGGCCGGTAGTTCTCCGTATCACTTCATCGAAGTAATGGGTTGTCCGGGAGGATGCATAAGCGGAGGAGGCCAGCCAAGACCTGTGGATGATGCGATCAGGGAAAAAAGGCTTGAAGCGATATACAGCGAAGACGAGGGGAAAGTGCTCAGAAAATCCCATGAGAACCCTGACATCAGGAAGCTTTACGAAGAATTCCTCGGCTCCCCGCTGGGACACAAATCCCATGAACTGCTCCATACACACTATGTGAAAAGGGGCATATACAACCAGTTGATCGACTGAGGCCGGCCACCATTTGGGCAGCTTTGATGGAAACTGCTGATATTGACCGGAAATGGCATATATAGTACTATTTGAAATATATATATTGTAAAGTTATGATCAGTGAGGAGACGATCATGAAGAATACTCTCATGAAAAAAACCATCATTGCATTACTGGCTGTACTGATGACACTTGTTATGCTGACAGGGGCAGCAATTGCTGCTGAAGCCGACAAGACTGCTGATGCCCTGAAAATCGCGGAAGTGCCTGAAAGGAAGATCGTACTGGATGGTGTCCCGGCAAACTTTTCAAATGTTCCCCTGGCCATAGACGGAAGGACCATGCTGCCACTGAGGGAGCTCGTCACAGCCCTCGGAGTGCCGAACGATGATGAGCACATCATATATAAACGCGTGTCGAAGGATGAGCAATACGTTTCCGTGATATACGGACAGACCAGGATAGACCTGACCATCGGAGAGCCGGCGGCATATGTGGACGGCAAAAGGCTGACCCTCGATGCACCGCCTGTGATATATAAAAACAGTACATACATACCTCTCAGGTTTGTGGCAGAAGCACTCGGAAAGAAAGTGGTATGGGTCGGAGAAACGAAAACGGTGCTTATAGTCGATCAGGAGAGCTATGATGCCATAAGCGGGATCATGAGAAGATTTGCCGAAGCAAAAGCAGGTGTATCCAGGTACAGGATGGAAATCGACATTGCTTCAGTAATCACACGGGGAGAATCAAAAGCCGATGTATCGATAAAAGAAAACACCTTTGTCGACAGGGTATCCGAATTGATATATAAGGAAACTCAACTCGACATATTCGGCATCGAAATGGAAGCAAAAGCCTACTACAAGGACAATATAGCCTATTCCTCCGATCCGCTGACCGGTCAGTGGAAAAAGAGAGCATATACCCCTGAGGAATTCAGTCAGCTGTTCGAGACCATGTCAGATGTGGTTCGGTCAGAAGAGGACGAAAGGCTGAACGCCAGTCTGAGGATAGAAGAAAGTGAAAATGAAGACGAGCTTGTACTCATCGGGAGTATTGATTTTACTGGACAGCTTGCTGAAGCATACAGGCAGCAGAGTGAGCTGTTGGGAGCCGGCACATTTGAACTGCCTGAAACTGGTGTATTCACACTGAGGCTGGTGTTCGACAGGGAGACATATATGCTCAGAAGCTATACGGCAGAAGCATCTGTTGAAGGACAGGGCCCGGATGTGAACACGTCTGTCGATGTCAGTCTGTCAATAGTGTACAGTGATATCGACGGGGATTTTGAGATCTCTGTGCCTGAGAATGTAATCGAAAATGCTGTTGAAGACGATCCGGAAGCATCCGGTGCTGCATCCGGTTTTTGAGTTTACAGTGCGAAGCATGAAGTATGGTTCGATAAGTACCACGGTACATCCGTCCGGACAGGGCGGATGTTTTTTCTTTGCCGGCTGTACTGGACAGCAAATGCGATAATGCTATAATGTTATTGAATACATAAAAAATTTTTGTATGAAGGGATAATTGTATGAAATTACATGAGATCGCAAAAATCCTTGATGCCGAGATCCTGGCATGCAGCGACAGCGACATAGAGATAATGTCAGCTTGTGGCTCGGATCTTATGAGTGACGTCATGGCTTTCGTGAAAGAAAACGTGCTGCTGCTGACCGGCCTTGTTTCGCCGCAGGTTATCAGAACTGCAGAAATGATGGATATCAGGGCGGTCGTATTCGTGAGGGGCAAAGTTCCCGGGCAGAACATAATCGATATGGCTTCGGAAAAAGGCATTGCAGTAATGGCCACCTGCGAGCCCATGTTTATAGCATGTGGAAAGCTGTACAGTGCGGGGCTTACCGGAAAGGGTGTCTGAGAGTTGGAAAAAAGCAGGATGAATCTGCATTACGAAATACCCTCGGACGACCTTGCACATGCGGGCGAAGCCTCCAGCAGCGTCAAAAAGATGCTGGTCCAGCTGGGCATCGACCCTGTCAGGATCAAAAAGGCCGCAGTGTCGATGTATGAAGCAGAAATCAATGCGGTTATCCATGGAGGCGGAGGCAGCGCGGAGGTCACCATCGACAGTGACAAAATAGTCATCCGCATCATCGACAACGGCCCCGGCATAGCTGATCTGGAGCTGGCCATGCAGGAGGGCTATACGACAGCGTCGGATGATATCAGGGAAATGGGTTTTGGTGCAGGCATGGGACTGCCCAACATGAAACGGTATGCAGACGAACTCGACATACAGACCAGACCGGACAAGGGAACGATAGTCACGATCGTAGTTTATTTTCACCAGTAAAAGCAGCAACAGAAACAACAGCGGTCTGATAAAAGCAACAGGCGGTCAGTTGCCTGAAGGGATTGCTGTACAAATGAGGTGGGAAAATGGGAGAATACTTTCATTCCGTAACACTGGATGAAGCAAAATGTAAGGGATGTACCAATTGTATAAAAAGATGCCCCACAGAAGCAATCAGAGTAAGGCATGGCAAGGCCCGTATCATCAATGAGCGATGTATTGACTGCGGTGAATGCATCAGGATCTGTCCTTACCATGCAAAAAAAGCGATCACGGACGATCTGTCGGTAATCGACAGTTTCAAATACAAGATCGCCATACCTGCTCCTACCATATACGGACAGTTCAAGCCGGAGTACAGCAGGAACAGGATCCTGAACACATTCTGCAGCATTGGATTCGATGATGTCTATGAGGTGGCAAGAGCAGCAGAATATGTCTCCGATGCGACCAGAAAGCTGCTGTCCGAGGACGGAGCCAAAAAGCCTCTTATCTCATCAGCATGTCCCGCAGTAGTGCGGCTTATACAGGTCAGATTCCCCAATCTTATAGATAATCTGATAAAGCTGGAGTCGCCTATGGAAGTGGCGGCGAAAATGGCAAAAAAGAAGACGGCAGAAAAAAAGAAGATCGATCCTTCAGATATCGGTGTGTTCTTCATCACTCCCTGTGCGGCAAAGGCCACCAGCGTGAAGGCACCTTATGAAAGCAAGCAGTCGTCCGTGGATGGAGTGATCTCTATAAAGAGTATATATCTGAAGCTTCTGGCCAAAATCGACAGGACCGATGAATCCAGGCAACTGGCACAGGCAGGATTTGAAGGGATACGCTGGGCCAATTCCGGAGGCGAGGGACTGGCTGTTGAAACCGACAGCTTCCTGGCAGTTGACGGCATACACAATGTCATCTCAATACTGGAGGCGGTCGAAAATGACAAGATCGAAAGCGTTGACTTCATAGAAGCATTGGCCTGCACCGGAGGCTGTCTGGGAGGACCGCTTGCCGTGGAAAATGTTTACGTGGCAAAGACCAGGATCAAAAAGCATGTCGAAGCCTCGAAAGCAGTCCAGAAAGGCAGCAGGCTTCCACTGGAGCCTTATGACGAGAGTATAGTCTGGACCGAGGAGATAGCGTATAAGCCGGTACTGAAGCTTGACAGCGATATAGAAAAGGCAATGAAAAAGCTTGAGACCCTGGAGAGGATAAATAAAGACCTGCCAGGTCTCGATTGCGGTGCATGTGGCGCACCAAGCTGCAGAGCCCTTGCTGAAGATATCGTCAGAGGCAATGCCTATGAGACGGACTGCATATTCAAGCTCCGCGAGAGGGTAAGGGATCTGGCAGCCCAGATGAAAGAACTCGAGGAGAAATCGCCGCCCACCATGGGCTGACTGAGAGAGTGACTTCCGGAGGGACAATATGAAAACAGCAGAACTGGCGGCCAAACTCGGCGCAACGATCGTCACCGGGAAGGCCGGTATCGATAAAGAAATAAAAGGTGTATACTGCTGTGACCTGCTGAGCTGGGTCATGTCACATGCAGGCAAAGACTCTGCATGGATAACGGTACACACCCATATGAATATCGTCGCAGTGGCAGTGTTGTCTGAAATAGCGTGTATCATAATACCTGAGGGGATAGAAGCAGAGGAAGCGACAATAAAAAAGGCGGTTCAGGAGAATATCCCGATACTGTGTACCGGACTCACCGCTTATGAAGTGTGCTGTATCGCCCACGACTGCGGTATTTGAACAGTCGTATTCCAGGGGTGAGCATTCCGGGTATTCCGAAAGCACAGCAGCCCGGACAGTCCGGAGAAAGTTGTTCTGATTTGTCTGACATTATGCCTCTGCCGGGAGAAGACACATGAAATATGCTGTGGATCTGCATATACATACGGCACTCTCACCATGTGCCGACAAAGACATGACGCCAAACAACATAGTCAATATGGCGGTCCTGAAAGGTCTCGATGCCATTGCTGTCACAGACCACAATTCAGGTGCGAATCTGAGGGCGATAAGTATATGTGCGCAAAAGAACGGCCTTGTTTTTATTCCCGGAATTGAAGTGGAAACATCTGAAGAAATCCACGTAGTATGCCTCATGCCCGATCTTGGGAGCATGTCCGGCCTGCAGAGCGCAGTGCAGCAGGCACTGCCACTGATAGACAACCGTCCTGAAATATTCGGCAGACAGTTCATTATGGATGAAAACGATGATATAACAGGTGAAGAGCCTCGTATGCTGCTGACGGCCACCCGTCTGACGCTGGATGAGGTGGTCAGGCTTGTACGGGATCTGGGCGGTGCTGCTATCCCGGCACATACAGACAGATCCTCCTACAGTATCCTGTCGAATCTTGGCTTCGTACCGGAAGAGCTTGATATAAGGTATCTTGAGATTTCCAGGGACTGCGATGAAGCCCGGTTCAGAGCGATGCATCCGGAACTGGACATTTACCGGTCCATAAGATCATCGGATGCACATTATCTCGGCGACATCCTGGAAAGGGAAAGTATGCTGGAGTTGGATGAGCTGAGTGCTGAGGCGATAATCCGAAAGCTCACCACATAACCGTGCCGGTTTCAACCACCGTATATGCGCATATTGATTTCAATTTACAGGTATGGCAATCCGGATGCGCTTGTTGTATAATGTATACAAAATGACCCATAAAAATTATTGAATTAACAGTTGAATTGAAACTGCATCTTTGCTATAATGGCATTGAATTGTTAAATACTTAACAACTGTGTTTGATACTGAAATGTGAATAATAACTAAGGATAAAAAACATATCCAAAGTGCAAATAATAAGCATACACGAATCAATAACAAAAGGACTGGGGGGCATGCAAAATGAGCAGTAAAAACTGCTGCTGCGGATGCGTCGATGAAAAGGAACGCAAGCTGCAGGAAATAATCGACAAGTATAAAGAATCAAAGGGAGCACTGATCCCTGTACTCCACGAAGCTCAGGAATTGTATGGATATCTGCCCATGAGTGTTCAGAAAAAGATATCTGAAGGAATGGGGGTTCCACTGGCAGAGATATATGGAGTAGTAACGTTTTATACCCAGTTTTATCTCAAGCCGAAAGGAAGATTCCGTATCAATGTCTGTCTTGGCACTGCATGCTATGTCAAGGGTGCCAACCTGATAATGGATAAGCTTCAGGAGAAGCTTGGGATACATGTGGGAGACTGTACCGAAGACGGCAAGTTCTCGCTGGAGGCATGCCGCTGTATCGGAGCATGCGGTCTTGCACCAGTAATAATGATAAATGATGACGTCTATGGAAGATTGACACCTGATGACGTGGAAGGCGTCCTGGAGAAATATAAGGATCTGTAATGACTATGTACAGGAGGTATCCCGGGCTTGAGAGAGATCGCGCTGCACATCCTCGATATAATGCAGAATTCTGTGGCAGCCGGTGCAGGCAGGATCGGGGTATCGGTGACAGCAGGTAACGATACAGGGATGATCACCGCAGTGATCGACGATGACGGCTGTGGTATGGACGAAAGAACACTTCAGGAAGTCACCGACCCGTTCACGACATCAAGGACCACCAGGAAAGTCGGTCTGGGGATACCGCTGCTGAGGAGCTCCTGTATGAGGTCAGGCGGAAACTTCAGCATAACGTCGCAAAAGGGTCATGGCACAAAGGTCACCGCTTCATTTGGAAAGGATCATATCGACAGGCCTGTACTTGGCGATCTGGCCGGTGTAGTTGCAGATATGTCTGCATCCTTTCCGAAGATCGACATCCGGCTGGAGCTGATATCGGGGGAAGAATGCTTTACCTACAGCTCCGCAGAGGCAGCACGCATACTTGGAGAAGTGCCTTTGTCTGAGCCCGCGGTGATCGAATGGCTGAAAGAGTATATAAGTGAAGGCATAAAACACATTTTCGGAGGTGTATTGGATGAAATCGCTGGCTGAACTGGAACAGATAAGACAGAGAACTCTTGATCAGATAAAGATGAGAACCAACAAGGATGGTATTCGTATAGTAGTAGGCATGGCGACCTGTGGTATAGCAGCAGGGGCCAGGCCTGTGATGAACAAGCTGGTCGAAGAGATCGGAAAACGGAAGCTTGGGGATGTATCAGTATCCATGACAGGCTGTATCGGTGTTTGCAAACTTGAGCCAATAGTTGAGGTAATCAACGCAGACGGCACAAAGGTCACATATGTGAAGATGACCCCTGAAAAAGCATCGAGAGTTATCGCCGAACACATAGTAAACGGAAGAATATGTCAGGATCTTACTATCACGGCTGCCGAAGAAGCAGAGAAATAAAACACTTACGAATTGCGGGGAGGGAGCAAAATGGATTTTTACAGAGCCCACGTGCTGATTTGCGGAGGTACAGGCTGTACTTCATCAAATTCGAATAAGATCAAGCAGGAACTTGAAGCTCAGATAAATAAAAATAATCTGGAAAAAGAAATAAAACTGGTCACTACAGGCTGTTTCGGACTCTGTGCCGAGGGCCCCATCATCGTCGTATATCCTGAGGGAGTCATGTACACGATGGTAAGGGAAGAGGACGTTGAAGAGATCGTCAATGAGCACTTTATCAAGGGCAGACCGGTAAAAAGGCTCATGGCAGGCGACAAGGAGACAGAAGATACTACGACATCACTGGACAGTGTCGACTTCTTCCAGCGTCAGGTCAGGATAGCACTGAGAAACTGCGGCGTCATCAATCCTGAGAATATCGACGAATATATAGCATATGACGGGTACAGGGCGCTGGCAAAGGCACTGACTGAGATGACACCTGAACAGGTGATCGATGAGATCAAAAAGTCCGGCCTCAGAGGCAGAGGCGGCGCTGGTTTCCCCACCGGCCTGAAGTGGGAATTGACGATGAAGGCCAAAGGGGACAAAAAATACGTATGCTGCAATGCTGACGAAGGTGACCCGGGCGCATTCATGGACAGAAGTATACTGGAGGGAGATCCCCACAGCATAATCGAGGCAATGACCATAGCGGGCTATGCCATCGGATCTGACCAGGGATATATCTATGTCAGAGCCGAGTATCCCATCGCTGTGAAAAGACTCCAGATAGCCATAGATCAGGCAAAGGAATACGGATTGCTGGGCAAGAACATTTTCGGCACCGATTTCAGCTTCGATCTGGAACTGAGACTCGGCGCAGGTGCATTCGTGTGTGGTGAAGAGACAGCACTGATCACTTCCATCGAAGGCCACAGGGGCGAGCCTACACCCAAACCCCCATTCCCTGCAGTCAGTGGTCTCTGGAAGAAGCCAACGCTTCTCAATAACGTCGAGACATATGCAAACATCCCGGTCATCCTGAACAAAGGTGCTGACTGGTTCACGAAGATAGGTTCTGAGAAGAGCAAGGGCACAAAGGTGTTTGCGGTCGGCGGAAACATCAACAACACAGGACTTGTGGAAATACCCATCGGTACCACATTGAGAGAGGTAATATACGATATAGGCGGCGGTATACCAAACGGAAAGAAGTTTAAGGCTGCCCAGACCGGCGGACCTTCAGGCGGATGTATACCGGCAAGCCATATCGATACTCCCATAGATTATGAAACATTGAGAGATCTCGGCTCCATGATGGGTTCAGGCGGACTTATCGTCATGGACGAGGACAACTGCATGGTGGACATAGCGAAATTCTTCCTTGAGTTCACAGTGGACGAATCATGCGGAAAATGCCCGCCGTGTCGTATAGGAACAAAGAGGATGCTGGAGATACTCGAGCGGATCACTGGCGGCAAAGGCGAGGAAGAAGACATCGAAAAGCTGGAAACATTGGCTAAAAACATCATTTCATCTTCGCTGTGCGGACTCGGTCAGTCAGCTCCGCAGCCAGTACTCAGCACACTGAAGTATTTCAGGGACGAATATATCGCTCACGTCAGAGACAAAAAATGTCCGGCGGGCGTGTGCAAGTCCATGATGAGCTATGTGATATCGGCAGACCTTTGCAAGAGCTGTGGTATCTGTGCAAGGCACTGCCCTGTTGGTGCTATCAGCGGCGAGAAGAAGGTGCCGTACGTAATAGATCAGGAGAAATGTATCAAGTGCGGCGTCTGTATGGAAAAATGTCCGTTCAAGGCAATATTCAAGAATGCGTGATGAGGAAAGGAGCGTGCTGAAGAGATGGAAATGGTCAATATTACGATAGATACACGAAAAATTCAGGTTCCCAAACACTATACCGTGCTGGAGGCAGCAAAGTATGCCAACATCGAAATACCGACACTTTGCTACCTGAGGGACATCAACGAGATCGGAGCATGCAGGATGTGCGTGGTCGAGATCAAGGGAGCCAGGAGCCTTCAGGCAGCATGTGTGTATCCGGTATCGGAAGGACTGGAGATATACACACAGACTCCAAGGGTAAGGGAATCAAGGAAGGTAACACTGGAGCTCATCCTTTCGAACCACGAGAAGAAATGCCTTACCTGTGTCAGGAGCAGGAACTGCGAGCTGCAGAAGCTGGCCGAAGACCTCAACATTAAGGATATCAGGTTTGAAGGTGAAATGATCGAACATCCCATAGATGACCTTTCACCTGCCATAGTAAGAGATCCCAACAAATGTGTCCTCTGCAGGCGTTGCGTCAATATGTGCAAGAATGTTCAGAAGGTTGCCGTTATCGATACCAATGAGAGAGGATTCAGGACCATAGTTGGATCGGCATTCGACAAGTCACTGGCTGAGGTTCCCTGCATCAACTGCGGACAGTGTATAGCCGTATGTCCGGTAGGTGCTCTCAGAGAGCGTGACGATACTGATATCGTGTGGGAAGCACTGGCAGACAAGGACATCCATGTGGTAGTGCAGACGGCTCCGGCTGTAAGGGCAGCTCTCGGAGAAGAATTCGGGATGCCGATAGGCACCAGATGTACAAGCAATATGATAGCCGCTTTGAGACGTCTTGGCTTCAGAAAGGTATTCGACACCAACACTGCGGCTGACCTCACTATTATGGAAGAGGTAACGGAGCTGGTCGGCAGGATAAAGAACGGCGGAAAGCTGCCGCTGATAACATCATGCAGCCCGGGCTGGATCAAGTTCTGCGAGCACAACTATCCGGAATTCCTCGACAATCTTTCAAGTTGCAAGTCACCGCACCAGATGTTTGGCGCGTTGCTGAAGTCGTATTATGCAGAGAAGACCGGCATAGATCCGTCAAAGATATTCGTCGTGTCGGTCATGCCGTGCACGGCCAAGAAGTTCGAATCCAAGAGGCCCGAAATGGCTGCCGCGGGGTACCCGGATGTCGACGTGGTGCTCACCACAAGGGAGCTGGCAAGGATGATCAGGGAAGCGGGCATCGACTTCACTGAACTGCCGGAGAGGCACTTCGACGATCCCATGGGAGAAGCCACGGGCGCAGGCGTCATATTCGGCGCAACAGGCGGAGTCATGGAAGCTGCCCTGAGGTATGCGGTAGAACTGCTTAACGGCAAGCCTCTCGAAAAAGTTGAATTCGAAGCAGTCAGAGGCATCGAGGGCATCAGGGAAGCTACAGTCGAAGCCGGAGGCCTGAAGATAAAGGCTGCGATAGCCAGTGGAACAGGAAATGCAAAGAAACTGCTGGACAAGATAAAGAATGGAGAGGCAGAATATCACTTCGTAGAGATAATGGCATGCCCCGGAGGCTGCGTCAACGGAGGCGGCCAGCCCATACAGCCCTCATCAGTCAGGAGCTGGGTCGATCTCAGGACAGAAAGGGCAAAAGCCCTGTACGAAGAAGATGAAAGCCTGCCGCTGAGAAAATCTCAGGACAACCCGTTCGTAAAGAAGCTGTATGAGGAATACCTGGGGCATCCCGGCAGCGAAAAGGCGCACAAGCTGCTCCACACGCATTATACACCAAGGGAAAACTATCCCGGGGAAGAGTGACAGCAGCGGGCAAAGTCAGCAGGTTCAGACGAGGCAGTATATGGAAGCAGAATGCTGAAATAAACTGAGAAAAAAATACAGTAAATGCGTCAGGTATTGTTAAAAAACAAAATAAAATGGGTAATAATATATAAAGAAAAAGGGTACGGTAAAAGGCACGGTTTAATAGGGAAACTTAATGAACCATACCCCAAACCGATACGGAAAAAGCAGGAGAGAGGCATTATCTCGCAATGGATAGTGCCTCTCTCGCATATCGGCGTAACACAGTTGATAAATAGCTGATATGTAATCAGCAGGTACGTAGGTTAGAATTCAGTCTCAACTTCTAAGAACTCCGCATTTCGCAAGGATTTACGGGGTGTTTACCTAAGATTATTAGTTATCATGTTCACGGCATATGCTCTGGCATATTTCGTTTCAAAGTCGCTGACATAGATGATATTCTGTGAGGACGGCTTAACCCGCATAGAAGGATAGACATTTAACTGCATACATTTCTTGTCACTCACAGCAAAAATCCCTTCTTCGGATTCTCGTAGCGCAATACCATAGTCACCGAGGATACGTTTTAATGGCTCAAACATTTTTTTCTGACGTTCGCTGGGGATCTCGTCTGCTAAAGCTCCACTTTTCGCCCAATTTAACAATTCTAACGCAGCAAATCGGTCCAATACTGAATGATATATTTGATTGCGGTAGTGCTTTAAGCATTCCTGACATGCATTTTCGCAGCGGCAATTAGTTAAGATGCTCCTTGTTCCTTCCAGTAAATCATGTATACAGATCTAGTACTCAACCGTCATAAGATTTGACTTTTCCGATGTCAAGCCGTGTAAATTATTACATGGCTTGACATTATTTAGTTTTTAAAAGAAAATAATTACACTGTTAATTGTCACCGCCGGGATATAATTGACCCATAGCGCCGGACAAGAATTGACCCACACCAAACCAACGGTTTACCATAAAGTGTGACAAATACTTTTATGGGAGATGACCGTATGATAAGGAGTGGGCTA